>Ga0316627_100000010_pt1 | contig 38203 bp, 31 predicted proteins | sample OWC_Aug_M2_C1_D1_FD_207653 | JGI IMG/M metagenome (GOLD analysis project Ga0316627, IMG submission 207653) | Wetland soil microbial communities from Old Woman Creek delta, Ohio, United States - OWC_Aug_M2_C1_D1_C | ecosystem: Environmental > Terrestrial > Soil > Wetlands | place: USA: Ohio...
CTGCGGACCCTCGTTGGCGATGTCGCGGCCCTCGTTGCGCGCCAGCACCATGGACTCGAGCGCGACGCGATTGGCCTGCGCGCCGGCCTGGATGCCCATCGGGTGGCCGATGGTGCCGCCGCCGAACTGCAGCACGACGTCGTCGCCGAAGAGGTCCAGCAGCTGGTGCATCTGGCCGGCGTGGATGCCGCCCGAGGCCACCGGCATCACCTTGCGCAGACCCGCCCAGTCCTGGTTGAAGAACAGGCCGCGCGGCAGGTCCTTGACCGTGTAAGAGTCGCGCAGCACGTTGTAGAAGCCCTGCACCGTCAGCGGGTCGCCCTCGAGCTTGCCGACGGCGGTGCCCGCATGGGCGTGGTCCACGCCCGCGAGCCGCAGCCACTTGGAGATCACGCGGAACGAGATGCCGTGGGTCTTCTGCCGCGTGTAGGTGCCGTGGCCCGCGCGGTGCAGGTGCAGGACCATGTCGTTCTGGCGCGCCCACTCGGAGATCGACTGGATGGCCGTCCAGCCGATGACGAGGTCGATCATCACGATGCAGGATCCGAGCTGCTTGGCGTACTCGCCCCGCCGGTACATCTCCTCCATGGTGCCGGCGGTGATGTTGAGGTAGTGACCCTTCACCTCACCGCTCATCGCCTGCGCCTTCTGCACGGCCTCCATGCAGAAACTGAAGCGGTCGCGCCAGTGCATGAACGGCTGCGAGTTGATGTTCTCGTCGTCCTTGGTGAAGTCGAGCCCGCCCGCGAGCCCCTCGTACACGACGCGGCCGTAGTTCTTGCCCGACAGCCCGAGCTTGGGCTTGATGGTCGCGCCGAGCAGCGGGCGGCCGTACTTGTCGAGTCGCTCGCGCTCCACGACGATGCCGGTGGGCGGCCCCTTGAAGGTCTTCACGTAGGCGACCGGGAAGTGCATGTCCTCGAGCCGCAGCGCCTTGAGCGGCTTGAAGCCGAACACGTTGCCGATGATCGAGGCCGTGAGGTTGGCGATGGAGCCTTCCTCGAACAGGTCGAGGTCGTAGGCGATGTAGGCGAAGTACTGCCCGGGCGAGCCCGGCACGGGGTCCACCTGGTAGGCCTTGGCCCGGTAGTGCTCGGCCGCGGTGAGGCGGTCGGTCCAGACCACGGTCCAGGTCGCGGTGGACGACTCGCCGGCGACGGCGGCGGCTGCCTCGTCCGGATCCACGCCATCCTGCGGCGTGATGCGGAAGCAGGCGATCACGTCGGTGGGCTTGGGCTCGTAGTCGGGCACCCAGTAGCCCATTTCCTTGTACTTGAGTACGCCGGCCTTGTAGCGGGCCGCGGTGTTGCCGGTGGTTCTCTGGCCGGCGCCGCCGGCCGATGCTGGGGTCTGGGTCATGGGGGTCCGCCTCCTGCCGCGATGGGCGATGACTGGACTCTAGGCCGGAGGCTTGATAAAGAAACCTTAGTATTTGTTGCTAGATCCTTAAGGGTTGCTTATGCCAATGCGCCACCTCAGTCTGCGGCAGCTGCAGGTCGTCCGCACTATCGCCGACCTGGGCTCCATGGCACGGGCCGCCGCCGCGCTGCACATGACCGGTCCCGCGGTTACCCAGCAGGTCCAGCAGCTCGAGAAGACCCTGGGCGCCCCGGTTTTCGACCGGCTGGGCCGCAAACTGCGCCTCACGGTGGTCGGCGAGCGGGTCGCCGATGCCGCAGGCGACGTGCAGGTCCGGCTCGGCCTGCTCTACAAGGACCTCGACGCGCTCAAGAAACGCGACGACGGCACGCTGCACCTCGGCATCCTCGGCACCGGCACGCACATCCTGCCGCCGCTGCTCGCCGAATTCCGGCAGCGCTCGCCGGGCATCGCCGTGCAGATGATGGTGCTGCCGCGCGAAGAGCTTGCGCGCCGCGTGCTCGACGGCGACGTGGACCTCGCGCTCATGGGTCGTGGCGCGGTGCCGGCCGCAGATGCCGCCGGGGCGAGCGGCGCGCCGCTCGCACTCGAGCCGTTCGCGGACAACCCGCACGTCATCATCGCCTGGCCCGGTCACCCCCTCGCCGCTGCCCGCGGCGTGCCGGCCATCGAGCTGCGCCACGAGAGCGTGGTCCAGCGCGAGCCGGGCTCGGGCACCCGCGCGATGCTCGACGCGTTCCTCGGCATGCACCGCATCGTGCCGCGCGAGCGCATCACGGTGACCGGCAACGAGATGGCCAAGCACGCCGTGATGTCGCGCCTCGGCATCAGCCTGACCTCGATGCACACGCTGTTCCTCGAACTCGAGACCGGTGCGCTGGTGCGACTCGATGTCGACGGCACGCCGATCGTTCGCACCTGGTACGTGGCGCACCACGCCGACCGCTGGCTGCCACCCGCCGCGGCCGCGTTCCGGGATTACCTGCTCGAGGAAGGCGCACGCAAGGTCGCGGCCAGGACGCGGGCCCTGCTGGCTGCAACCCAGGACCCCACGTGAACCCGCGCCCGGTTCAGCCCTGGGTCGCGAGCCAGCCCTCGAGGTCCGCGATCACGCGATCGCGCTCCGGCTCGTTGTAGATCTCGTGGAACAACCCGTCGTAGGTTCGGATGGCCCGCGCCTTCGGCTGGCCCAGCGCCGCGTAGAGGGGGCGATTGGCGTCGTAGGGAACCAGGCTGTCGGCGGTGCCATGCTGCACCAGCACCGGGACGCGCAGCTGGGCGGCACGTTGCGGGAACGACTTCATCGCGCCGAGCAGCTCGGCGAGGGTTCGAGCGGGGATGGAACCGCGGTACACGAGCGGATCCTGCTCATAGGCACGCACCACGGCCGGATCACGGCTGATCGCGGACGCAGGCAGGGTGAGCGCGCCGACGCCGGGGGCCACGGCCGACAGCAGGCGGACCATCCACGTCTTAAGGCTCGAGACGGAATCCCCCGGCGACAACGCCGGCGCCGAAAGCACCAGGCCCTTGAGCGCGTCCGGGTACTGCAGTGCACATCCCAAGGCGATTGCACCGCCCATGCTGTGACCGATCACGAAAGCGGGTCGCCCCGGGTGCTGGCGCTGGGCGCGGCCGACGAAGGTGCCGAGGTCCGAGACGACGTAGGCGAAGCGCCCGATGCTGGCGCGGCCGCCGGGCGAGCGGCCGTGACCGCGGTGGTCGAGCGCATAGACCGCGTAGTGGTGCGCGACCAGCCGCTCCGCGAGCGCCGCGTAACGCCCACCGTGCTCGGCCAGGCCGTGCGAGATCACCAGCACGGCGCGCGGCTCGCCCTCGGGCAACCATGCCTGCGCGTGCAGCGTCGTCTCCTGGCGGCCCTGGAACTGCATCTCCCTGTGCCTCATCTGCGTTTCCTCCGGGTGCGGACCCGGACCGGCGGCCGCGGCCAGTCCTCGAGAGTATCCACGAACAGTTGCCGAACGCCGGCGATGCGGCGATCGATGTCGCGCGGCGTCCAGCCCGCCACCGGGATCGGCGGGAGCACCGCCACGTCCACGACGCCAGGCCGCATCGCGCCCGACCTGAGCGAGCCGATGTCGTCGACGTTGCGGATCACGATCGGCACGACGGGCACCTTCGCGGCCATGGCCAGTCGGAACGCGTCCTTCCTGAACTCGCCGATCCCCTCGCCCGCCGGTCGCGTGCTCTCGGGTGCGACCAGCATCGACATGCCCTCGCCGAGCAGGCGCGTCGCAGGCTCGAGGGCCGCCACCGCCGCGCGGCTGTCGTCCCGGTCCACGAAGGCGATGTGCATGAAGCGGCTCGCGGCCGCGAACAGCGGCGATTTCTGCCGTTCCTTCCCGGCGACCGCACCGAAGTCGCGCTGCACGAGCCGACTGACGATCTGCGTGTCGACGAGGCTGCGGTGGTTCCAGATGAACACCGCCGGGCGCGTGGCCCACAGGTGCTCCTCGCCGGTCACGTTGAGCTTCACCTTGCCGAGCCCGAGCGAGATCTCGGTGAGCGTCGAGGCGAGGAAGTTGGCCGCCTCGCGCTTTTCGCCCGTGAGCACACGCATCGCCGCGGCGCCCAAGAACACCGGCACGGCGCTCGCCGTCGCGAGCGCGCTGCGCAGGTAGGCGTCCGGACCCGGCGTGCCGCGGCTCGTGAATCGCTGGACCGGCCAGCCCGCGCGCCCGGCCTCGGCGGCGAGCCGCGGTCGCGGGTTGGTGGGACAGGGATGGCCCACCTCCCGCATCAACGCGAGCTCCTCGTCGCCGTCGGCATAGAAATAGCTGCGGCGCAGGTCCACGTTCTGCCGGCGAGCGAACTCGCGAACCGCCTCGGCCTTGGCGCGTCCCCACAGCACGGGCCCGCTCGACTTGCCCGTCAGCAGGCCGTCGCGCTCCTCGAGTCGCGTGCACAGCACGTGCTCGATGCCGAGCTCGCGGGCGACCGCCGCGACCTGGAACGGCGCGGCCGAGGTGGCGATCGCGACCACGTGCCCCTGCCGGCGGTGCTCGGCCACGAGCGCGCGCATCTCGGGGTAGATGCGTTCGCGCAGCTCGCGCTCGAACAGCCGCTCGCCGAGCGCCTCGAGCTCGGCGAGACTCCGGCCGTTCCACTCGTGGATGCCGCGGGTGATCAGCTCGCGGCTGTCGATCCTGCCGAGCGCCGACTGCGCGACCGACACCGCCGTGCGCAGGAGGTCGGCGGCACCCAGCTCGCGCTGCCGCACGCGCTCCTTGAGGAACGCCAGGATCGAGTAGCCGGCGATGAGCGTGCCGTCGTAGTCGAAGATCGCCGCAGTCCGTGGCGCGTTGGGCATCCCAGGATCATAGCGCCGGTCGCAGCGCGGCGTGCCGGCGCCGACCCTGGACCGTCAGGCCTCGCCGAATGCGGCCAGCGCGGCCCGCGCCACCTGCTCGCCGTGCTCCTGCACGAAGTGCCCGGCCTGGGGCAGTTCGAGAGGCGGCGGGCAGCCGTGGATGACCGATGCCAGCGCATGCATCACGGGCGCACCGAGCACCGGGTCCTGCATGCCGATCGCCATGAACGACTGCCCGGCCCAGCGCTCGCGCAAAAAACGGGCGGCCCGCTGCGACTCCTCGACGCCGTCCATGCCGGGCGCCACCGGCACGAGAGCCGGGAAGCGGCGCACACCGGCGCGGTAACGATCGTCCGGAAACGGCGCGTCGTAGGCCGCGGACTCGGCTTCGGTGAGTCCCGGAACCGAGCGCTTCATCAGGGTGCCGATGCCGAAGCTGGGGTTCGAGGCGACGAAGGCCTTCCACGCGTCGAAGCCGGGCCCCGGCGAGCGCCCGACGCCGAGATCGGTGTTCATGACGATGAGCCGTTCGATGCGCTCCGGGTACTCCATGGGCAAGGTGAGGCCGAGCAGCCCGCCCCAGTCCTGTACCACGAGGGTCACTCGCTCGAGGTCGAGCGCCTCGATGAATCGCATCAGCATCCCGCGGTGAAAACTGAAGGTGTAGGTCGCGTCGTCCACCGGCTTGTCAGACCGGCCGAAGCCCAGGAAGTCGGGCGCCACGACGCGCAGCCCGGCCGCGGTGAACAGCGGGATCATCTTGCGGTAGAGGTAGCACCACGTCGGCTGCCCGTGCAGGCACAGCACGGTGCGGCCGCTGGCCGTGGCCGCGGGCCGCTCGTCGAGGTAGTGGACGCGCAGCGCTTCGTAGCCCGGCAGGCCTTCGAGGTAGTGCGGCGCATAGGCAAAGCCGGGCAGCCCCTGAAATCGTTCGTCGGGAGTGCGGAGCGCTTCAAGGATGGACGGCATGGGCGTTGATCCGGACACGCGGCCCGCTCGACCGCCCGTGGATAGTAACGCCCCGAGCTGTGGCAGTGTGGCGTCAGGCCGCATGGGGAGAACGAAGGTGGATCGGACGTACAAGGTCGTGGATGTCTTCACCGACCGACCGCTGCTCGGCAATCCCGTTGCGGTCGTGCTCGAAGCCGAGGGGCTCGGCGGGGACGCCATGCAGCAGGTCGCGCGCTGGACGAACCTCTCCGAGACGACCTTCCTCCTTCCACCGGATCGCCCGGAAGCGGACTATCGCCTGCGCATCTTCACGCCAGGTCGCGAGCTGCCGTTCGCGGGGCACCCGACGCTCGGCAGCGCCCACGCCGCGATCGAGGCCGGTCGTGTCGTGCCGCGCGCGGGACGGATCGTCCAGGAGTGTGGCGCCGGCCTCATCGACATCTCGAAATCCTCCCGCGGCCTCGAGCTCACCCTGCCGGAGCCCGGGCTCGTGCCACTTCCACGCCCGGAGATCGACGAACTCGAGGCGATCCTCGGGGCGCCAGTGGTGCGCAGCGCAGAGCCTGCGCTCGTGAACGTCGGGCCGGCCTGGATCGTCGCCCAGCTCTCCAGCGCCGAGGCCGTGCTGGCGTTGCGGCCCGACCTCGTGCGATCCGCGGCGTTCGAACGGCGGCTTAAGGCGACGGGCATCAGCGTGTTCGGAGTGCACGCGACGGGCACGGCCGAGATCGAGGTCCGTTCCTTCGCACCGTCCTGCGGCGTGGGCGAGGACCCGGTCTGCGGCAGCGGCAACGGTGCGATCGCCGCATTCCGGCGCGCGCGCGGCGTGCTCCCGGCGGCGAGCGCCGCCTACGTGGCCGCGCAGGGACAGTGCGTCGGGCGGGATGGACGCATTGCGATCACGGTTGCCCGGGACGGACCCATCACGGTCGGCGGATCCTGCGTTACCGTCATCGACGGGGTGCTGCGCCTCTGACGAAACGGGCGGGCGCCTTCGACAGGCGCCCGCCCGGCTCACGTGGGATCGGCGGATCCGGCTACTCGGCCTTGGCAGCCACCTGCGGAGCCTTCGGGGCTGCGAAGCGCAGCGCCGCGAGCTCGCCTTGCCGCGCGTAGTCCACCGCCTCGCCGAGCACCATCGCCGCCTCCTGAGGCGCGTGGAAGCCCATCGAGTTCTCGGCCGCGATGAAGTCGAGCCGCCACTGGGCCGAGCGCTGCAATGCGAGCGCGTCCGCGAGCTGCTCCTCGGTGGCACCGGCCGCCTTCGCCGCCTGCACCGCGTCGAGCAGCGCGACGATGGCCGTGCCACCCCGCTGCAGCAGCTCGAAGTTGCGCTGCTGGATGACGTCCACGCGCGCCAGGATCTCCGCCTCGGGCTGGTGGTGGCAGGTCTGGCAGGCGCGGTTCACGTTGAGCAGCGGGCTGCGCACCCAGTGGTCGGACACCTTGGTCGCGCCGTCGCGCTGGTAGGGCATGTGGCAGTCTGCGCAGGACACCCCGCTGCGCGCGTGGATGCCCTGGCTCCACAGCTCGAACTCGGGATGCTGCGCCTTCAGGATCTTCGCGCCGCTCTCGGCGTGCTTGTAGTCGAAGAACTGCTCGCCGTCGGGGAACTTCGTTTCGTTCCAGAACTTCTCCTGGTCGGCGGCGCGCAGGCCCTTCCCCCACGGGAAGGTGAGCCGCATTTTGGTCGAGCAGTAGTACTCGACGTGGCACTGGCCGCAGACGTAGGAACGCATCTCGTTGCGGCTGCCATCCACGTTCGGGTCGTAGGGCTGGGCCCGGCTGCCCTCGCGCCACTGCTGCACCGACGGCAGGTGCGGCACCGGCGCGTCGGAGGCCGCGAGCACCTGGATGCCCTGGATGAAGCCGGGGCGCGTGACGCGCAGCTTCATGGTCTCGGAGTCGTGGCAGTCCACGCAGGAAACCGGGTGTGCGTGGCCCATGTCGTGCAGCTTGGCGCTCAGGTCCTGGTAGGAGAACTTGTAGCTCTCCTCGAAGCCCTTGATGGCGTCGCCGCCGCCGAGCTCTCGGTACAGCGGCATGATCGAAGCGTGGCAGTGCAGGCAGGAGCCGGACTGGGGTTTGGAGAGCCGCTCGGTCTCCTCCTGGTCCTGGAGCATGTAGGCGTGGCCGCGCCGGTCTCGGTAGTCGATCGAGAACGCGTAGCCCAGGAACATGCGCTTCAGCCACGGGTCACGCTCGATCTTCTGGTCGGGGAGCGCCTCGCTGCCGCCGTGTCCGCCGAAGCGCGTGCGGGTTGCGATCGCCGTGCGCTGGTAGGAGTCGTACTGCTTCGGCCAGTTGACGCCCCACTTGGCCGGGTCGGTGGTGTCCTCGTCCACCTCGACGAGTCGCACGAAAGGCGTCTTCGCCTCGTTCTTGCGCTCCGCGATGTTCATGAGCAGCGCGGTCACCGCGGCGGTCGCCGCACCCACCACGAGCACCAGCGCGATGACGCCCACCAGCGACCAGCCTTTCTGCAGCTTCTTCATGATTCGTTACCCTCGATCTCTTCCGCGCGCTCGGGGCCGCCGAGGCCCACCGTCTCGCCGTGTCCCACCGACGAATGGCAGTGCACGCACTGCACTTCGTCGGGCTCGCCGTTCACTCCGCTCACCAGCTCGTGCACGAGGTCGCCGTGGCAGGCGAGGCAGTTCGCCTGCAGGATCGCGGCGTTCTTCGCCTTGATCATGATCGGCTCGTGGAAGTCCTGCAGCGTGAACCCCTTGGAGTGGTGCCAGCCGTTCTCGGCCTTGGCCACGTACTTGCCGATGAAGTCGTGCGGCAGGTGACAGTCCACGCACCGGGCGACGGCGTGGTGCGAGCTCTTCTGCCAGGAGTCGTACTGCGGCCGCATGATGTGACAGTTCACGCAGGCCTTGGGGTCGGGGCTCATGTAGGAGAGCCCCTCGGCGTAGAAGAACGTGTAGCCGCCCACGCCGAGCAGCACACCCACGAGGGTGCCGAGCACGGCGAGGCCGGCCGTGCCGGCCATGAAGCGCGTTCCCCGTGATTTCTGCTGCTGCGCCATCGAGCTGCCCTGACGTGCCGCACGACCTACCTGCCGCTTGATACCCGACCGCGACCCCGCCGAGGCATCCGTGTTTACCGCGAGGGCCGCCGCGCCGCTGCGTGCGGCTCAGTCGTGCCGGTGCAGTTCCTGGTCCGCCAGGGCGGCGGGGTCGCCAAGCGGCTCGAGGTGGGTGTCGACGGTGACCGGCGGCAACGCGCGGCGGATGTCGGCCTCGATGCGTTCGAGCAGGTCGTGCCCCTGCTGCACAGACCACTCCGGCGGCACCAGCACGTGCAGCGACACGAACCGTCGGGCCCCGGACTGCCGCGTACGCAGCGCGTGGTACTCGATGCCGTCGGCGGCGTAGCGGTCGAGCAGGTCGCGCAGCAGCTTCAGGTCGGAGGGCGGCAGTGCCGCGTCCATCAGGCCCGCCACCGAATTGCGCAGGATGCGCGCGCCCGCAACCACGATGTTGACGGCGACCGCGATCGCGATCAGCGGGTCGAGCACCAGCCAGCCCGTCATCGCGACCGCAATCACGCCCACCACGACGCCGGCGGACGTCCAGACGTCCGTCAGCAGGTGATGCGCGTTGGCCTGCAGCGTGGCCGAGCGATGGGTCCGGGCGGCCCTGAGCAGCACGAGCGCCACGCCGAGGTTGAGCAGCGAGGCAACCACCGACACGGCGAGGCCCAGCCCCACCTGCTCCAGTGGGCGCGGGTGCAGCAGGCGGTCGATCGCGGCGACCGCGATCGCGACGGCGGCGATGACGATCAGCGCACCCTCGGCGCCGGCGGAGAAATACTCGGCCTTGCCATGCCCGTGCGGGTGATCCTCGTCCGGCGGCCGCGCCGCCACCGTCAGCATCGCGAGCGCCATGAAGGCGCCCGCCAGGTTCACCAGCGACTCCATGGCATCCGAGAGAAGTCCCACCGAACCCGTGAGCCAGTAGGCCACGGTCTTGAGCGCCATCGTGGCCAGCGCCGCGGCGATCGACAGCCACGCGAATCGGGTGAGAGACGGGGTCTTCATGGGTGCGCCAGGCGCTTACGGTAGCGCAGCCGGGTCGCCGGCGTCGTCGTGGAATGCATGGGAGCCAGACTCGTTCGGATTCGCGCGAGTATCCATTTCCACGGATTGCGGCGGACTCATTTCACGAGCACAAGTCCCGCACACCCGGCGGCACGCCGAATGCCCTCCGCGAAAGAACCACGAAGGACACCGCGGCTCGCCCGACCATCGTCACGCGTCCTGGCGACCCTGAGGTCATCCTCATGAAATCCGCACGTGTCCACGCCTTCACAGAACGTCCCGCGGACATCCGGATCGAGGATGTCCCGGTGCCCGAACCGGGCCCCGGACAGGTTCGCGTGCGCATGCTGTGCAGCCCGGTGAATCCGTCGGATTTCCACTTCGTGCGCGGCACGTACTACCTGGCGCTCGAGCGCATCATCTGGAACCAGCGGCGGAGCGATGCCGATCGGCGCGTGTGCTTCGATCCTGGACGTACGGTCGAATGCCCGGTTCCGCCCTACGCGCTCGGCGGCGAAGGGGTCGGCGTCGTCGATGCCTGTGGGAGCGGTCTCCTGGCGAGTCGCCTCAAGGGCAAGCGCGTGGCCGTGGCCGGTGGCCCGCCGAACGGGACCTGGCAGGAATTCACGGTCGTCGACGCGAAGCGGGCGGTGATCGTACCCGACGGCCTCGCGGACGAGCAGGCGGCCATGTATCTGGCCAATCCGATCTCGGCCCACGTGATGATCCGTGAAGTGCTGCGGGTTCCTCGCGACGGCTGGGTGCTGGTGACGGCGGCCGGATCCGCGCTCGGCAAGAGCGTGGTGCGCATCGGCCGGCGGGACGGCTTTCGGACGATCTGCGTCGTGCGCTCCGGCGCGAACACCGCGGAACTCATGGCACTCGGGGCCGAAGCGGTGATCGAGACCGATCACCAGGATCTCGTCACCGAGGTGGCGCGCCTGACCGCGGGCCGGGGTGTCGGCTCGGCCCTCGATTGCGTGGGCGGCAGGCTCGCGGGCGAGGTCGTGCGTTGCCTCGGGCTCAGCGGCCGGCTGGTGGTCTACGGCACCCTCGCCGACCGCCCGATCGAGATGCCGTCGCGCGACCTGATGATGCCGCTGGCGCAGGTGACTGGTTTCTACCTGGGGAACTGGATGGCGCGGCAGTCGCCGCTCAAGCTGCTGGGCGTGTTGCGCGCGGTCAAGCGACTGACCGCCGCAGGCGTCTTCCAGACGGACGTGGGCGAGACCTATCCGCTCGACCAGGCGGCGAGCGCAGTGGCGGCGTCGCTCGAGCAGGGCCGGACGGGCAAGGTCATGCTGCGCATGGGTTCGCGATAGACCACGAGCTGTTTGCGAGCCGGCGCGCTGGCGGTCGGCAAGGGGATCGAGTAAAAAGCGTCGCGGTCCCTATCCGCGACCACGGCAGCCATGCCGTCCCATCTGCTCAACTGCCCCCGGGAACAACCGATGCAATCCTTCCAGGCCTGGATGAACACCCTGAACGGCATCGTCTGGGGGCCGGCGATGCTGGTGCTGATCCTGGGCACCGGCTTCTACCTGCAGGTGCGGCTCGGCGGCATGCCGATCCGCCGCATCGGCAGCGGACTGAGGCTCGTCTGGCGCGGGCGCGTCGGCGACGTCGACGGGCACGGCGAGGTGAGCCCGTTCGCCGCGCTGATGACCTGCCTCGCGGCGACGATCGGCGTCGGCAACATCGCGGGCGTAGCCACCGCCATCGCGCTCGGCGGTCCGGGTGCCGTGTTCTGGATGTGGATGACGGCGCTCGTCGGCATGGCCACCAAGTACGCCGAGGTGGTGCTCGCCGTGCACTACCGCGAGAAGGACGCGGACGGCCGCTGGGTCGGTGGCCCGATGTACGCCATCCGCAAGGGCCTGGGCGCACGCTGGGCATGGCTCGGCACCGCGTTCGCGCTGTTCGGCGGACTGGCCGGCTTCGGCATCGGCAACATGGTGCAGTCGAACAGCATCGCCGCCGCGATGCAGTCCTCGTTCGGCTGGAGCCCGACCGCGACCGGAATCGTGCTGTTCGTGCTGACGGCCGCGGTCATCCTGGGCGGCATCCAGCGCATCTCGGCCGTCGCGAACTGGCTGGTGCCTTTCATGGCCGTGGGCTACATCGTGGCGGCAATGATCGTGGTCATCGCGCACGCATCGGAAGTCCCAGCTGCGATCGCCACGATCGTGACCCACGCATTCACACCGACCGCCGCCACCGGCGGCTTTGCCGGCGCAGCCGTGATGGCCGCCATCCGCTACGGAGTCGCGCGCGGAATCTTCTCGAACGAGGCGGGGCTCGGCACGGCGGGTATCGCGCAGTCGGCCGGCGTCACCTCGAACCCGGTGCGCAGCGGCCTGATCGGCATGATGGGCACGTTCTTCGACACCATCGTCGTCTGCTCCATGACTGGCATCGCGATCGTCGTGTCCGGCGTGTGGACGAGCGGAGAAACGGGCGCCGTGCTCACCCAGCTCGCGTTCCAGTCCGCGATGCCGGGCATCGGCGATGAGATCGTCGCGATCGCGCTCGCGATCTTCGCGCTCACCACCATCTTCGGCTGGAGCTTCTACGGCGAGCGCTGCTGGAACTACCTGCTCGGACCGCGCTCGATCCTGCCGTTCCGGGTGCTGTGGACGATTGCGGTCTTCCTGGGCGCGATCACCCACCTCGACCTCGCCTGGACCATCGCCGACACGCTGAACGCCCTCATGGCCGTGCCGAACCTCGTCGCGCTACTCGCGTTGGCGCCGGTCGTGGTGCGCCTGACGCGCGAGCAGCTGCGCGCCGCACTGGACGTGCGCTGATTCAGCCGGCCGGAGCGGCCTTGCACACGTAGTCGAGCAGCTCGCCGAACACCGTGCGCTCCTCCGCCGGGAGCCACTGCATGTTCTTGTCCTTGGAGGTCGCCTTCTGCACGACGTCGCCCTGCAGGTCGGCGCCGGAGTAGGCCCGCAGTTCCTTCAGGCCGATCTTTCGCTGGGCGCAGTCGAAGCGGTAGAGGCTGCGCGTGGAGAGGTAGCTCTTGCCCTTCTTCGCGGCCGGCTGCGCCTGCGCGTAGTTCTGCTTGACCCGCGCCTCGAGCTGGCTGTCGACGATCGCGATTGAGGCCGTGGCGACGAACGCCTCCTGGTTGTCGGTTTTCGCGACCGACTGCCACTTGTCGCCCGACGCGGTGTCCTGCGCCAGGGCGACGCCCACCGGGCAGGCCAGTGCGAGCGCAGCGACGGCCATCGACAAGGAATTCGCGTAACGCATGAAAGATCTCCTCGCGCCACGCCGGCGCCGGCGACAAGTGTACGGCCGGACTCGTATGCTGCGAAGCCCGCCGGCGTCGACGGCGAGCCGCGCCGCGCCGCCGGCGCATTGAATACTTCGAGGAGACGCTATGGACGACATCCTGCTGACCGAGATCCGCGACGGCGTCGCGACCCTGACACTCAACCGGCCCCGCCAGATGAACGCACTGTCGGCCGAGCTCCGCGGCCGCTTCGGCGCGGCGCTCGAGGCGCTCGGCACGGACGACTCCGTGGCAGTCGTGATCATCACCGGGGCCGGCGAGAAGGCCTTCACCGCCGGGGTGGACCTGAAGGAACTGGAGATCGCGCCGCTCACCGACGAGGAACTCGGGCCCGACGGTCCGGTGAGCCGCGCCTTCCGCGCGCTCGGCAAGCCGACGATCGCGGCGGTCAACGGCTTCGCCATCACCGGCGGCATGGAACTCGCGATCAACTGCGACATCCTCGTCGCCTCGACCCACGCCCGATTCGCCGACACGCACGCGCGCGTCGGCATCGTGCCGGGGTGGGGGATGTCGCAGATCCTGCCTCGGCTGATCGGGCCGGTACGCGCCCGCTACATGAGCTACACGGGCAACTTCGTGGACGCGGCGACTGCCAAGGCCTGGGGACTCGTGCTCGAGGTGTTGCCGCCCGGCGAGCTGCTGCCCTGGTGTCAGAAGCTCGCCGCCGAGATCGCGAGCTGCGACCGGGCGACCCTCGCCGACGTCCGTCTTGCCATCAACGGCGGTCTCGAGACGACGCTCGAGGCGGGGATGGCGCTCGAAGGACGGCTCAGCAAGGCGGCAACCCTGCGCATGGACCGCTCGAAGTTCGCCGCCACCCGCGAGGCCGTCATGTCACGCGGCAAGGAGCAGTCGAGCTGACGGCCGGCGGGATCGCGGCCGGCAAAGTGTATAGTGTCACTCCACATGAAGCCGACCGCGACCCGCCGCCGACCCCATCGTGGCACGCCCCGCCGCGCACCGGCCGATGCCGCCGATCCTGCCACTGCGCCTGAATCCTCCGTCGCCACCCCGCCGCGGCTGCGCATGCGCGACCTCGTCCGCGAGAGCGGCCTGCCGCGCGAGACCATCCACTTCTACAAGCTGCAGGGCTTGCTGCCCGAGCCGGTCAAGACCGGTCGCAACACCGCGCTGTACACGCAGGACCACGTCGAGCGGCTGCGCCGCATCCGCGAATTGCAGGAGCGGCAGTTCCTGCCGCTGAAAGCGATCCGCGCAGTTCTCGAGGACACGGACGAGGACGGCTTCACGCCGGACCAGGAGGATCTCGTGCGGCAGGTGCGGGCCAGCCTCGCCGGCTGGGCCGGCGCCCAGCAGCGGCCGACCGCCGCGGTCGCGGACCTCGTGCCTGCGCGCGTGTCGCGACGCGAGCTGCGCGAACTGGTGGATGCCGGACTGGTCGCGCTGCACGGCTCCGGGTCGGGCGCGCGCGTTTCCGAGGACGATGCAGTCATCCTCGAGTGCTGGGCGCAGTTCAAGGAGGCAGGTCTCGGTCCCGACCAGGGCGTGAACCCGGCGGAGCTTCGCCTGTACGACGAGGCGATGGAGCGCCTGATCGCCCGCGAGGCGCGCATGGCGCTGCGCGCAAGGGCCGGGGCGCCGGCCGAGGACCTCTCGCGCACCGTCGAGCAGATTGGTCCCGTGATCGGACGCCTGCTCGGCGCCATGCACCGCAAGCGCATGCGGCGGTTCCTCGCGGAGGTCGGCGGCAACGGCGAGGCAGCGCCGGACTGAGCCCCGAGGGCTCGAGGTGAGCGCAGGTCAGAGCCGCGCGCGCCTCCCAAAGCCAGGTCAACTTCACCCCTATCCCGCGCACACCTTCGCCGCGTGCGGATCGGTGGTCTTCAGCCTCTCGACCACTGCCACGAAGCGCGGCTCGCAGCGGATCGGGTCCAGCACCGGCAGCGTGATCGTCCACTCCGCATAGCCGTTGGGGACTCCGGCGAGACGTTCGAGATAGTCCAGCGCCAGTTCGCGCTCGCCGAGCAACATCAGGACGGCCGGGACGACGTCCCCCGGAAGTGCGTTGCCGCTGCCCCGGTCCAGATCGCTGTTGATCGGGAAATCCGCCAGTCGCCGGGCGAATGCGTGCCGGTCGGCGCGGCCCGTGAGGGCATCGAGGAGTTCGGTGGCCTGCGCACCTGCACTCGGATTCTCGGCGGACACGAACCGTTCGAGCAGCGGTCGCGCTGCCTCGAAATCACCCGAAAAGAGTCCGGCCATGCTGGCATTTCTCAGGCAGCCCGCGAAAGTCGGCGCGAAGTCGAGCGCCTGCAGGCACCGCGCCCTGGCCTCGTCATTGCGACCCAGGCTCAACAGGACCTTCGCATGGTTGTCGGCAATGATCGGGGAGCGCGGATCCACCATCGTTGCGCGCTCCAGCGACGCGAGGCCACCCGCGAGGTCTCCGCTGGTCACCAACAGCGTGCCGAGCCATTGGTGGGCCGTTGCGAACGAGGGCCGCAGGTCGACGGCGCGCTCAAGCAGCGCAACCGATGTCGATCGTCGATCCCCACCCGTCCCTGCGACACTGCCCAACGCCGCGTAAGCCTCGGGCAGCGTGGGATCCAGCGCAAGTGCCATCTCCGCAGCGTTCCTGGCGCGGGCGAGGGTTTCGTCGAACGGAACCCGGGCGCTGTAGCTGCCGACCACCGAGTAGGCCAATGCCAGTCCTGCGAAGGCCTGGGCGGATCTCGGATCGAGGGCGGCCGCTTCTTCAAACGCGGCGATGGCGTCCCAGAGTTGCTGCTCGCCGCGCGTGTGCCACAGTGCCATGCCGCGCAGGTAAAGATCGTGGGACGCCAGGTTTGGCGTTGCACCAGCACCCTTGCCCGCCCGGGCGGACCCGGCGATCTTCACCTTGAGTTCCTCGCCGATCGCCCGGGCGATTTCGTCCTGGATCGCGAAGATGTCTTCGAGCTTGCGATCGTAGGTCTGCGACCAGACGTGGAAGCCATCCTGCGCGTCGATCAGCTGCGCGGTGATGCGGACCTTGTCCCCCTGCCTGCGCACGCTGCCCTCGAGCACCATGCGCACCTTGAGGGCGTCGGCGATCTCGGGGACTTCCATCGCCTTGCCCTTGAACGAGAACGAGGAGGTCCGGGCCGCGACCCTCAGCTCGGGCGTGCCGGCGAGCACGTTGAGGATCTCCTCGGAGATCCCGTCCGAGAAGTACTCGTTGTCCGGGTCGCCGGACATGTTGACGAAGGGCAGCACCGCGATCGACCGGTCGGACGCGACGGCGGATGCGCGGGGCGTGACAGCCGGTGGCGCCAGCACTGCCGCGGCGGGCGGCGGTGTGTCGCTCGCCCGGTCGTAGAGCCAGAAGATCCCCCCGCCGACGAGGAACAGCAGCGTGATGATGGTCAGCTCGACGGCACTGACCCGCTGCCGTCCCTGGTCGCCGTGGTACCAGGCGACCACCAGCACGACAGGCAGGCCGATCAGCAGGGCAAGGGTGGCGGACTGCTGGACCACGTCCGGCCAGTGGAACGTGTCGGTTACGTACTCGAGTCCCTGCAGGAAACCCCAAGCGCCGGCGGCGTAGAGGATGCCCCACTGCCCCACCTTGCGGCGACGCAGCTTGGCCCACGGGCTTTGGTCCTCACGCTCTGGCGGCATGTCGGTCACTCGGCGGGGGCTGTGTCACCGCGCGAGTCTATCGGCATTGACTCGTGCGAGGACAGCCTTCGGCGGCGGGCACGCGCAACGATCCGCTACGAATACTCACGACAGGACGAAGCTCGAACTGCTGCAATGGCACCGTGCAGGCACACCCACGTCCCGGAGTCGCAGGCATGAGCGCTGGCCACGCCCGCCCCTGGATCGTCCTCGCGAGCGCGAGTCTCGCCGGATGCATCACGGTCGGTCCCGATTACGAGCCGCCCACGACCGACGTGCCGTCCGCCTGGTCGAGGCTCGATGCCGCGTCGGCGCCCGCAGTCGAGGCCACCACCGCCGGCGACCTGAGTGAGTGGTGGCTGCGCCTCGACGACCCGCTGCTGTCGGAACTCGTCGCCGAGGCGGTGCGCTCCGCCCCGGATCTGCAGAGCGCACAGGCGCGCCTGCGCGAGGCACGCGCTCGACGAGGCGCCGCCGCCGCCGACTTCTACCCAGGCGTCGGCGCCTCCGCAGCGGCGAGCCGCAACCGGTCGAGCGAGGAGACGGGCAGCGGCACCACGCGCGAGCTCTATGCCGCGGGCTTCGATGCCCGCTGGGAGCTGGACGTGTTCGGCGGCACGCGACGCAGCGTGGAAGCGGCCGATGCCGACGTCGAATCCGCAGTCGCGAGCCTCGAGGACACGCAGGTCACGCTGGCCGCCGAAGTGGCGGCGAACTACGTCGAGGTTCGGGCCCAGCAGGCCCTGATCCGCATCGCGCGTAACAACCTCGACAGCCAGTCGGAAACGCTGCAGATCACGGAGTGGCGCGAGCAGGCGGGGCTCGCCACGGCCCAGGAAGTCGCTCAGGCCCGCACCAACCGCGAGCGGACGCGGGCGCTGATCCCGAGCCTCGAGACCAGCCTCGCCGAGGCGGAGCACCGGCTGGACGTGCTGCTGGGCCTCGCACCGGGATCGCTGCACGCGCGGCTCGCGCCGGGCGCGAACTTGCCCCGCATTCCGGACGGGCTTGCGGTCGGCATCCCTGCCGACGCGCTGCGCCAGCGCCCGGACGTCCGTGTCGCCGAGCGAAGGCTCGCGGCGGAAACCGCACGCGTGGGCGTCGCCGAGGCGGCGCGCTATCCGGCGTTCAGCCTGTCGGGCTCGGTCGGCGTCGAGGCGCTGACGGTCGGCGCGCTCGACTCGAGCGGCGCGGGCACCTCGTCGCTGCTCGGCGGCATCACGGCGCCGATCTTCGAGGGCGGCCGCCTCCGCGGCCAGGTGACGATCCAGGACGCAGTGCGCGAGCAGGCCGAGGTGAGCTATGTGCAGACGCTGCTCGGTGCGCTGGAGGACGTCGAGAACGCCCTCGTGGCCCTGACCCGCACCCGCGAGCGCGATGCGGCGCTCACCGCCGCGGTCGAGTCGGCCCGCACGGCCTCGCGCCTCGCGCAGGCGCGCTACAGCGCCGGGCTGATCGACTTCCAGTCCGTGCTCGAGACCGACCGCACCGTGCTCGCCGTCGAGGAGAGCCTCGCGCGGACGCGCGCCGACGGCGTGCTCGCGGTCGTGCGCCTGTACAAATCGCTGGGCGGCGGCTGGTCACCCGCCGCCGCCTCCACTTCGGCCGGCAAGGACAGTCCATGAACGCTCCCCTCCCCGGGCGCGGCGCCGACAGCGGCGCCCTGCAGAAGCTCCTCGCCGCAGGTTCCGGCGGTGGCTTGTGGCGCCGCGGGTTGTGGCTCGCCGCCGCCCTGCTCGCGATCGCCGTCGCGGGGATCCTGCTGCTGCGTTCCAGCAAGGATGCGGCGGCCCCGAGCTACCGGACGGAACCCGCGACGATCGGCACGCTCGTGGTCACCGTGTCCGCCACCGGCAACCTGCAGCCCACCAACCAGGTCGAGGTGGGCAGCGAACTCTCCGGGATCGTCGAGGCGGTGCTCGTGGACGAAAACGACCGCGTGAAGACCGGGCAGGTGCTGGCCCGGCTCGACGTGTCGAAGCTCGAGGACGCGGTGGCGAGGTCACGGGCAAGCCTCGCCGCGGCCGAGGCGCAGGTGCTGCAGGCCGAGGCCACGGTCGCCGAGGCGCGCGCCTCCCTGGCGCGCTTCCGGCAGGTCGCCGAGCTGTCGGGCGGCAAGGTGCCCTCGCGCAGCGAGATGGACGGCGCCGAGGCCAACGCGAAGCGGGCCGAGGCCGACGAGGCCAGCGCGCGGGCTGCCATCGCGCAGGCGCGCGCCAACCTGCGCTCGGACGAGACCAACCTCCACAAGGCCAGCATCCGCTCGCCCATCGACGGCATCGTGCTCACGCGCCAGGTCGAGCCCGGGCAGACGGTGGCCGCGTCGTTCCAGGCGCCGGTGCTGTTCACGCTGGCCGAGGACCTGGCGAAGATGGAACTGCAGGTGGACGTGGACGAGGCCGACGTCGGCCAGGTGCAGGTCGGCCAGCCGGCCACCTTCTCGGTGGACGCGTGGCCGGGCCGAAAGTACACGGCGGTGATCACGCGCGTCGGCTTCGGCTCGCAGGAGAAGGACGGCGTGATCTCCTATCTCACGGTGCTCGAGGTCGGCAACGACGACCTGAGCCTGCGCCCCGGCATGACCGGCACCGCGGAGATCACCACGCTCACCCGCGAGCAGGCGCTGCTGGTGCCGAATGCGGCGCTGCGCTTCACGCCGGCATCGGCCGCCGCACCGCGGAAGGCGCCCAGCCGCAGCGTCGTGGGCTCGCTGATGCCCCGGCCGCCGGCCACGACGCCGCGGGTGAAGGCGCCGGTGAACACCGGTACGCCGCGCGTGTGGGTGCTGCGCGACGGCGAGCCCGCGGCCGTCGACGTCGAGACCGGTGCCACGAACGGCAAGGTCACCGAGATCGTCGGCGGGTCGCTGGAGGCCGGGGTGGAGCTGATCACCGAAGCGGTGAGCGTCCCGAAATGACCGAGGGGCCGCTCATCCGGCTGACCGGCATCACGAAGACCTACGGCGAGGGACGGGCTGCATTCCAGGCGCTGCGGGGCATCGACCTCACGATCGACGCCGGCGAATTTGTCGCCATCATGGGCCCGAGCGGATCGGGCAAGTCCACGGCGATGAACATCCTAGGCTGCCTCGACACGCCCACCGCCGGCCGCTACGAGTTCATGGGCGCGCACGTGGAGCAGATGACGCGCAACCAGCGCGCGCTGCTGCGTCGCCACTACCTCGGCTTCGTGTTCCAGGGCTTCAACCTGCTGTCGCGCACCACCGCGCTCGAGAACGTCGAGCTGCCGCTGATCTACCGGGGGGAGCCTGCCGCGGCGCGCCACGAGTCGGCGCGCGCGGCGCTTGCGCAGGTGGGGCTCGACGTCTGGGACCACCACACCCCCGCCGAGCTGTCGGGCGGACAGCAGCAGCGCGTCGCCATCGCGCGGGCGATCGTCACCCGCCCCGCCGTGCTGCTGGCGGACGAGCCCACCGGCAACCTCGACTCGCAGACCAGCCGGGAGATCATGGACCTGATCAGCGCGTTCAACCGCGACCACGGCATCACCGTGCTCATGGTGACGCACGAGCCGGACATGGCGGCGCACGCGCGGCGCACCATCCGGTTCGTGGACGGGCGCGTCGAGCGCGACCACCCCAACGAGGAGGCCGCCTGATGCTGTGGAACACCGTGCTGCTCGCACTGCGCGCCATCCGCCGCAACCTGCTGCGATCGTTCCTCACCGTGCTCGGCATCGTCATCGGCGTGGCTGCGGTGATCACCATGGTCACGCTCGGCAACGGCGCCACGCAGTCGGTGAAGGACCAGATCTCGAGCATGGGCAGCAACCTGCTGATCGTCGTCCCGGGCCAGCGCTTCGGCCCCGGCTCCGACGGCGCACCGCTCTTCAAGAGCGCGGACGTCGAGGCGATCCGCAACCAGATCACGGCGGCCGAGCGGGTGTCGCCGATGGTCAGCAAGGCGGTGACGGCGGTCTACCAGGCCAACAACTGGTCCACCGTCGTGCTGGGCACCAGCGAGTCCTACTTCGTGTCCGGCAACTGGAGGCTCGCCGCGGGTCGCACCTTCAACGAGACGGAGGAGCGCTCCGGCAAGGCCGTCTGCGTGATCGGAGAGACCGTGCGCGAGAGGCTGTTCGGCCGGCAGAACCCGGTCGGCAGCGAGATCCGCATCAAGCAGTTCGCCTGTGAGGTGATCGGCCTGCTCGAGCCCAAGGGCCAGTCTGCGATGGGCTCGGACCAGGACGACACGGTGGTCATGCCGCTGCGCACGGTCCAGCGGCGCCTGAGCGGCAGCCCGGACATCAACCGGCTCACCGTGTCGGTGCGCGACGGCGCCTCCATGGACTCGGTCAAGGAGCAGGTCGCCCTCCTCATGCGCGAGCGCCGCAACATCGGCGAGAACGAGGAGGACGATTTCCGCGTGATGGACACCCGGCAGATCGCCGAGACGCTCACGAGCACCACGAAGATCCTCACCATGCTGCTCGCGGCCGTGGCGGCGGTGAGCCTGCTGGTCGGCGGCATCGGCATCATGAACATCATGCTGGTGTCGGTCACCGAGCGCACCCGCGAGATCGGCACGCGCCTCGCCATCGGCGCCCTCGAGCGCGAGGTGCTGCTGCAGTTCCTGATCGAGGCGGTCGTGCTGGCGAGCCTCGGCGGGCTGGTCGGCATCGCCCTGGCCACCGCGGCGTCGATCGGGCTCGCAGGGCTGATGAAGGTGCCCTACCTGTTCGACCCGGGCATCAACCTGCTGTCGTTCGCGTTCGCCGCGGCGATCGGCGTGATCTTCGGCTACTTCCCGGCCCGCCGGGCGGCCGGACTCAACCCGATCGACGCCCTGCGGCACGAATAGGCCGGCGCCGCTACGCTCGGCTTGCGCGGCCGGACGAAAGTGTATAGTGTTTATACACACTAGAGTTTCGAGTCCATCGTCATGCCGGGTGTTGCCGCGTTCGTTCGGGGCTGGTTCGTAGAGCCCCCGCCCCCCTTCGAGCTCCGCGAGGCCAGCGCCCGCTGGGGCCGCGGTCGGCCGCTGCAGGCGCGGCGCACGCTGCGCGTCGCCGAGGTGATCCAGGAGACGCCCTCGACGCGCACGTTCGTGCTCGCCGCGCCGGACGGCGGTGCACCGCGCCTCGACTACCGGGCGGGCCAGCACCTCACGCTGGTGGTGGACGCGGACGGCGCGACCCAGCGGCGCTGTTACTCGTTCTCGAGCTCGCCGCTGGCCGGCGGGCTGCCGGCCATCACGGTAAAGCGCGTTCCTAACGGCGTGGTCTCACGTCTCCTGCACGAGCGCATCCAAGCGGGCGACACGCTCTCCGTACTCGAGCCCTCCGGCGACTTCACGCTGGCGACCGACCCGGCACTCTCCCGCCACGTGGTGATGGTCGCGGGCGGCGTCGGCATCACACCGCTCGCGAGCCTCGCCGAGACCATGCTGCGCGCCGAGCCCGCGAGCCGGGTCACGCTGCTCACCGGCAACCGCGGCGAGCAGGAGATCGTCTTCCGCCATCGGCTCGACGCGCTCGAGTCGGAGTTCAGTCCCCGCCTCGTGGTGCGCCACGCGCTGGATGACGCCCCGGCCGGCTGGACGGGCCTGCGCGGCGTGCTCGACGGTCCTCAGGTGCTGCGCGCGGTCGGGGACGAGCCGGCCGACGCCTGGTTCGTCTGCGGGCCCGAGCCGATGATGCAAAGCGTTTGCGCGGCACTGGCCGAGGCCGGCGTGTCGAGCGAGCGCATACGAACCGAGCGCTTTGCGTACGCCTCGATGACCACCACGCGGATCCCGGAGCACGCCGCGGAACTGCATTTCGCGAAGAGCGGCCGGCGGGTCACCGCCCGCGCCGGACAAACCCTCCTGCAGGCCGGCCTCGAGGCCGGGATCGACCTGCCCTCGAGCTGCACCATGGGCGGCTGCGGCGCCTGCAAGGTCCGCAAGCTCGAGGGCAGCGTGGTCATGAGCGAGCCCAACTGCCTGAGCGAGGCCGAGCGCGAGGCGGGCTACGTGCTCGCCTGCTGCGCGTACGCCGACACCAACGTGGTCATCCAAGGATTTTGAACATGCTTCCAGATCGCGCACTCGAGTCCATGCCGAGCCCGGCCCGCCGCCGCATCCAGGACGTCTTCGACGCCATGAAACTGGCGAGCCGCGTCGAGAACAAGAAGGTGCTGGTGGACCTCGCGCCCTCCGTGATGCGTGGCCTGCTGCTCAAGGAGGGCAAGTCGGGCGAGCCCGTGGGCATGCGCGCCAGCCACGACGCGTGGTTCGATTTCCGCTACCAGGGCGACTACCCCGAGATGTACGACCTGTACCGCCGTGCGGTGCAGAACCAGTGGGACGGCGACACGCAACTCGACTGGTCCACCGACGTGGACCCGCGCAACCCCGAGAAGCCGGTGTTCCCGATCGAGCTCGTGCCTATGGCGGGCCTGGCCTCGCACGGCATCCGCCTGAACGCGGACGAGCAGATGCGCTTCGTGCACGACTTCTCTTCGTGGCTGCTCAGCCAGTTCATGCACGGCGAGCAAGGGGCGCTGTTCGCCTCGGCCCAGGTCACCGAAAGCGTGCGCTGGGTGGACGGCAAGTTCTACGGCGCCACGCAGGTGATGGACGAGGCGCGCCACCTCGAGGTGTTCCTGCGCTATCTCGAGAGCAAGCTCGGCAAGCTCTACCAGGTGAACGACAACCTGTTCACGATCATGGACGCGCTGATGCGCGACTCGCGCTGGGACATGAAGTTCCTCGGCATGCAGATCATGATCGAGGGGCTCGCGCTCGGCGCCTTCAGCATGATGTACCAGTCCACCCGCGAGCCGCTGCTGAAGGAGCTGCTGCGCTACGTCATCCAGGACGAGGCGCGCCACGTGCACTACGGCGTGCTGGCGCTGAAGCGCCACTTTGCGGAGCTGTCGGACGCCGAGCTGCGCGAGCGCGAGGACTGGACGTTCGAGGTCGCCTGCCTGATGCGCAACCGCTTCCTCGCCCACGAGATCTACGACGAGTGGTTCGGGGCGCACATGAAGCGCGCCGACTGGGACCGGATCATGTCGGACTCGCCCTTCATGACCACGTTCCGCCAGACGATGTTCAAGCGGCTGGTCCCGAACCTCGAGTACATCGGAATATTCTCGCCGCGCATCCGCGCGCATTACGATAAGGTCGGGCTCACGAAGTACGCCGGCGGGCGCAACGCCTCCGAGCTGACCGCCGAGGACCTCCTCGCCGCCTGAACCGGGACGGCGGGGACTTGGGGGAGATGACCATGTCCACGCCGATCCCGATGCTCGACCTGATGTTCTTCCTCACGGAGACCGTGGACAACCCGCGGCACGTGGGCTCGGTGCTCATCCTCAAGCGACCGCGCGGCAACCCCGAGGTCGTGCGCGAGATCGTGGCGGCCTATCGCGCCGCGAAACCGTTGCCGCCGTTCAACCGCATCCCCGTGTTCAGAAAGTCCGGCATGCCGCTGTGGCAGGAGGTCGAGCGCATCGATCCCTCGCACCACGTCCTGCATCTCGCCCTGCCCTCGCCCGGCTCCGACCAGCAGTTGCACGAGCTGATCGCGGACCTGCACGCGCCGATCCTCGAGCGGCATCGTCCCGGCTGGAAGGTGTACGTCATCGAGGGGCTGGCCGGGAACCGCTTCGCGATCTACCACAAGGTCCACCACGCGCTGGTGGACGGCGAGTCCGGCATGGCGATCCTGCGCCGTTCGCTCGTGGATTCGCCACGCGACCGCCACATCCGCCCGACCGTCGCGCTCGCAACCGCGACGCGACCGCGACCCACGCCCCACGGCCTGCGCGAGACCCTGGAGCTCGAGGCCCAGCGACTCGCGCGGCGCACGCTCTCGATCGGCCGCAGCTCGATCCGCATCGCGGAGGAAACCCTCGGCGGCCTCCTGGGCTACTCGCCCGCGCACGCGCGCGCCTTCACCGCGCCCCGTACGCCGATGAACGACCCGATCTTCAACGCGCGCTCGATCTCGCACGTGGCGCTGCCGCTTCGGGACATGAAGGCCGTGGCGCGCGTCTGGGACGCCACGCTCAACGACGTCGCGCTGTGCGTGGTCGACGCGGGCGTGAACCGTTACCTGCGGGCGATGGGGCGCGCGCCGGAGCATCCGCTGGTGACCATCTGCCCCGTGTCCCTGCACGACGCGAAGGTGAAGCAGGCGACCACCAACGTGTCGGCGATCTGGCCCGGGCTCGGCCCGGTGTCTGCACCGATCGACCGGCGCCTGCGCACGATCATGGCCAACACACGTGCGGCCAAGGCGCAGCTCGGCACGCTCGGCCGGGACGCGGCGTACTCCTACGCGGTGATGGCCTTCGCGCTGTCCGAGACGCTCACCATTGCGCGGCCGGAGGCGCTGGGCCTGCTGCCCGCGAACATGCTGATCTCGAACGTCCGCGGACCCGACCGACCGCTGTACCTGAATGGAGCGCGGCTCGAGGCGCTGTTCCCGGTCTCGACGCTGATCGCGGGAGTCGGGCTCAACGTCACGTTCATGTCCTACGCCGGCCGTGTCGTGTTCGGCTTCACGGCGAACGGCTCGGCGCTCCCGGAGGTGGAGAGCATGGCGCGCTACACGGCGGAGGCGCTCGGGGCGCTGCAGCGGGCGTCGGCGAAGCGCGCCGGCTCGGCACGCAGGACGACGCGCCGCCCCGCCTGAACTGCGCCCGGCGTTTTCTAACGCCGACCTAACAGCCGACGGACTACCCTTCCGGGTGTCTGGGGAGGCCGGCGCATGGAAACTGTCGTTCTGCTGGTGACCGCAGCCCTGTGCGGCGCGACCTGGGGTCTGTACCGGCTGTGTGTGCGACTGAGGGGACCGTCATGACCCCCGTGGACGTGATCGGCGTGTTGCTAGCCGTCGCGCTCCTCGTCTACCTCGTGGTCGCGCTCCTGTATCCGGAGAAGTTCCAGTGACCGGCCCGGGACTGCTGCAGGTGGGGCTGTTCCTGTCCGCGCTGCTATTGCTCGTGAAACCGCTCGGCGCATACATGGCGGCCGTCTTCCGGGGCGAGCGCACGTTCCTGTCACCGATCCTCGCGCCCGTCGAGCGGCTGATCTACCGGGTAGCTGGCGTCGACCCGGCCCGTGAATCGGACTGGAAGCGCTACGCGCTCGGCGTCCTGCTGGCGAACCTGCTCGGCCTGGTCACGGCGTACGCCTTGCAGAGGCTGCAGGCCGCATTGCCGCTGAATCCACAGGGATTCGGCTCCGTCGCACCCGATTCGTCGTTCAACACGGCGGTCAGCTTCGCCACCAATACGAACTGGCAGAGCTACGCGGGCGAAGCGACCCTGAGTTACCTGACGCAGACGCTCGGGCTCGCCGTGCAGAATTTCCTCTCGGCGGCCTCAGGCATGGCGGTGCTGATCGCGTTGATCCGCGGCTTCGTGCGCCATCAGACCCGGGAGATCGGCAACTTCTGGGTCGATTTGACGCGCAGCACGCTCCATGTGCTGCTGCCTTTGTCCGTCGTGCTTGCGGTCGTTCTCGCGGCGCAGGGCGTCGTGCAGAGCTTCGCCCCTTACCAGACCGCGAGCCTCGTCGATCCCGTGGTGATCCGGGTGCCTGCGCTCAACGACGACGGATCGCCGCAACGGGATGCGAGCGGGGCGCCGGTCACGAAGCAGGAGACGGTCACCGAGCAGACGCTGCCGCTCGGCCCGGCGGCGAGCCAGGTGGCCATCAAGCAACTGGGCACGAATGGCGGCGGGTTCTTCAACGTCAACTCCGCACATCCGTACGAGAACCCGACGCCGGTGACGAATTTCCTGGAGATGCTGGCCATCCTGCTGATCCCGGCGGGGCTCTGTTACACGTTCGGCTGCCTGGTCAACGACAAGCGCCAGGGCTGGGCGTTGCTGGCCGCCATGCTGGTGATCTTCGTGCCCTTGCTGGCCGGTGCGATCTCGGCCGAGCAGGCGGGCAACCCGCGCTTTGAAGCCCTTGGGGTGGACCAGCTGGCCTCCGCCACGCAGCCCGGCGGCAACATGGAGGGCAAGGAGACCCGCTTCGGCATCACCAGCTCCGCGCTCTGGGCGACGGCCACCACGGCGGCCTCGAACGGCTCCGTCAATTCGATGCACGATTCCTTCACGCCGCTGGGCGGGCTGGTACCGATGTGGCTGATGCAGCTCGGCGAAGTCGTGTTCGGAGGCGTCGGCAGCGGGCTCTACGGCATGCTGATGTTCGCCTTGATCGCGGTGTTCATTGCCGGACTGATGGTCGGGCGCACCCCCGAATACCTCGGCAAGAAGATCGAGGCCTACGAGGTCAAGATGGCGGCGATCGTGCTGCTCGTGCCGAGCGTGGTGGTGCTGCTCGGCACCGCCGCGGCAGTCGCGGTGCCGGCGGCCACCGCAAGTGTCGCCAACCCGGGCGCGCACGGGTTCTCGGAGATCCTGTACGCGTTTTCGTCCGCCGGCAACAACAACGGCAGCGCATTTGCGGGCCTTTCCGCCAACACCCCCTTCTACAACTTCGCGCTCGGCATCGCGATGTGGGTGTCGCGCTATTGGCTGATGATCCCGGTGCTGGCCATTGCGGGCAGCCTGGCCGGCAAGCGGGCCACGGCGGTCACTGCGGGCACGTTGCCCACCCACACGCCCTTGTTCGTGATGTTGCTGGTGACGACCGTGCTGCTGGTCGGCGCGTTGACGTTCGTGCCCGCGCTCGCCCTGGGACCGATCGTGGAACACCTGCAGCTGCACGGGGGTCAGTGAGATGACTGCCACACCGGTCGGTGCTCCTGCGCTCAGCCGGCCCATCGTCCTGCAAGGAATCCGCGACGCCTTCGCGAAGCTCGATCCGCGCGTGCAGGTCCGCAACCCGGTGATGTTCGTGGTCTTCATCGGCAGCCTCTTTACGACGGCACTGGGCGTCGCCGCGGCGCTCGGCCTCGCGCCGGATGCCGGCCGCCCCGGGTTCGTACTGATGGTTTCGGCGTGGCTGTGGCTGACGGTCCTGTTCGCGAACTTCGCCGAGGCCCTCGCCGAAGGGCGCGGCAAGGCGCAGGCCGCGGCACTTCGCTCCACGCGCCGCGAGGTGCAGGCCCGGAAGCTCAGGAGTCCGCGGCCGGAGGACGGCCACAGCCTCGTCCCGGCGTCCTCGCTGCGACGCGACGACATCGTCCTGGTCGAGGCGCGTGAGATCGTTCCGGCGGACGGCGAGGTCATCGACGGGGTCGCCTCGGTGGACGAAAGCGCGATTACCGGGGAGTCGGCTCCGGTGCTGCGCGAGTCCGGGGGCGATTTCTGCTCGGTCACCGGCGGAACGCGGGTGCTGTCGGACTGGCTCGTGGTGCGCGTGACGAGCAACCCGGGCGAAGCGTTCCTCGACCGCATGATCGCCATGGTCGAGGGTGCCCGGCGGGGCAAGACGCCGAATGAAATCGCGCTGTCCATCCTGCTCTCGTTCCTGACGCTGGTCTTCCTGCTTTCCACGATCACGCTTGCGCCCTTCTCCGCGCATGCGGTGGCGACGGCGGGCGCCGGCACGGCCGTCACCGCGGTCGTGCTGGTCGCACTGCTCGTCTGCCTCATCCCGACCACGATCGGCGGCCTGCTCTCCGCCATCGGCATCGCCGGCATGGATCGCATGGTGCGGTCGAACGTGATCGCCACGTCGGGCCGTGCGGTCGAAGCCGCCGGCGACGTCGACGTGCTGCTGCTCGACAAGACGGGCACCATCACGCTCGGTGATCGCCAGGCGTCCGCATTCCACCCGGCGCCCGGGGTGAAGGAGCAGGACCTCGCCGACGGCGCGCAGCTGGCGTCGCTCGCGGACGAGACGCCAGAGGGTCGCTCGGTCGTCGTGCTGGCGAAGCAGCGCTTCCAGCTCCGCGGGCGGGATCTCGCCGGCACGGCGCACGAATTCCACAAGTTCTCGGCGCAGAGCCGCATGAGCGGCGTCGATCTCGAAGGACGTCGGCTTCGCAAGGGCGCCGCCGACTCGGTGCGCAGGTTCGTCGAGGTGGAGGGCGGCGCGTGGCCGGTCGCAGTCTCGCAGCAGGTGGAGACGGTGGCGCGCGCCGGCGCAACCCCGCTCGTGGTGGCCGACGGACGGCGCGTGCTCGGCGTCATCGAGCTGCGGGACATCGTCAAGGGCGGCATCCGCGAGCGGTTCGCGGAGCTGCGCCAGATGGGCATCAAGACCGTCATGGTCACCGGGGACAACCGACTGACGGCGGCAGCCATCGCCGCGGAAGCCGGCGTCGACGACTTCCTCGCCGAAGCCACGCCCGAGAACAAGCTGGCACTGATCCGGCGCTACCAGGCCGAGGGGCACCTGGTGGCGATGTGTGGCGACGGCACGAACGATGCCCCGGCACTGGCGCAGGCGGACGTGGCGGTGGCCATGAACTCCGGCACGCAGGCGGCGAAGGAAGCCGGCAACATGGTGGACCTCGACTCCAATCCCACGAAGCTGATCGAAGTGGTGGACGTCGGCAAGCAGATGCTCGTCACCCGCGGCGCACTCACGACGTTCTCGATCGCGAACGACGTTGCTAAGTACTTCGCCATCATCCCGGCGGCATTCGCCACGACCTACCCGCAGCTCGACGCGCTCAACCTGATGCGACTGGCGAGCCCGGAGAGCGCCATCCTTGCAGCGGTGATCTTCAACGCGCTGATCATCGTCGTGCTCGTGCCGCTCGCCCTGCGCGGGGTGAAGACCCGGGCGGCGTCGGCTGCACACCTGCTGCGACGCAACCTGCTCGTGTACGGACTCGGCGGGCTGGTCGTGCCGTTCATCGGCATCAAGCTGATCGACACGCTGCTGGCCGTCGCCGGCTGGGCATGAGGGATGCACGATGATCCGTGAACTGCGCATGGCGACGGTGGTGTTCCTGCTCCTGACCCTCGTGACGGGCGTCGCCTACCCGGCCTTCGTGACCCTGGTCGCGCAGACTGCGTTCCGGGACCAGGCGTCCGGCAGCCCCGTCCGCATCGACGGCACGCTGGTCGGCTCACGCCTGATCGGGCAGTCGTTCTCGTCGCCGCGGTACTTCTGGGGCCGCCCTTCGGCGACCGGTCCGATGCCCAACAACGGTGCCTCATCGTCGGGCTCGAACCTCGGCCCCACGAACCCCGAGTTGACCGCGGCGATCGAGCGCCGAGTCGCGGCGCTGCGAGCGGCGGATCCGGCGAATGCGGCGCGCGTGCCGGTGGACCTCGTGACGGCCTCTGCCAGTGGTCTCGACCCGCACATTTCCGTGGCCGCCGCCGAGTACCAGGTGCCGCGTGTCGCACGCGAGCGGGGCTTGCCCGAGGCAACGCTCAGGCAGCGGGTGCGCGATGCCACGCAAGGGCGCACGCTGGGCGTGCTCGGTGAACCCCGCGTGAACGTGCTGCAGTTGAACCTGGCGCTCGACGCCTCACCATGATCCGTCCATGAACGACGAACGCCCCGATCCCGACCGACTGCTCGCGCAGGTGCAGGCCGAGGAAGCGCGGGCGCGCCGGGGACGCCTGCGCGTCTTCTTCGGTGCCTCGGCGGGCGTGGGCAAGACCTACGCAATGCTCGAGGCAGCGCTCGCGGCCCGGGCGGCGGGCACGGACGTCGTGGTCGGTTACGTCGAGCCGCACGGCCGCGTGGAAACCGAGCGGCTGCTCGAGGCGCTGGAATGCCTGCCGACGCAGTCCGTTCGCTACCGCGGCATGGTCCGCGAGGAGTTCGACCTGGACGCCGCCCTGCGGCGGCGGCCCGAGATCCTGCTGGTCGACGAGCTGGCGCACTCGAACCTGATCGACGGCCATCCGCCGCCGCGGCACGCCAAGCGCTGGCAGGAGATCAACGAACTCTGCGATGCGGGCATCAACGTCTGGACGACGCTCAACATCCAGCATCTCGAAAGCCTCAACGATCTCGTCGCACAGATCACCGGCTCGCGCCAGCGCGAGACGATTCCGGATCGGGTGCTCGACGAGGCCGACGAGATCGAACTCATCGACCTGCCGCCAGACGACCTGCTGCAGCGCCTGCGGCAGGGCAAGGTGTACGTGTCCGAGCAGGTCGCCACGGCGGTCGAGCGCTTCTTCCGCAAGCCCAACCTGATCGCCCTGCGCGAGCTCGCCCTGCGGCGAACGGCAGACCGCGTGGACGCCGCCGCACGCGAGCAGGGACTGCCGGGTGGCCTGCAGTCGCGGGCCTATCTCGCGCGCGATCGCCTGCTGGTAGCCGTCGGGCCCGACGCGCAGGCGGCGCAACTCGTGCGGACCGGCAAGCGGCTCGCCGATGCCATGGATGCCGAGTGGACCGCTGTCTACGTCGAAACACCCGCATTGCAGCGACTCTCGGCCGCTGACCGGGACCGCCGTATCGACATCCTGCGCCTGGCGGAATCCCTCGGGGCCGGCACCGTCACGCTGGACGGTCCGACCGCCGCCAGGGCCTTGACCGAGTACGCGCGGACCCTCGGTGCAACGAGGGTGCTGGTGGGCGAACCCAGGCGACGCGGCTGGCGGGCGCTGATCCGACCCTCCACCGCCACGGAGCTGATCCGGAGTGCCCAGGGCTTCGACGTGCTGGTGGTTGCGCGACAGGATGGCGAGCCGTCCGTGCGTCCGAAACCGCAGCTCGAGCTGTCACGCGAAGTGCCATGGGCGCGCTACGGCTGGGCCCTGGCGATCACGGCGGCATGCACGGTGATCGCATTCATGCTCGACCCGATCATCTCCGAGACCAACGTCGCGATGATCTACGTGCTGGGGGCGACGATTGCAGGGCTGAGGCTGGGCCGGGGGCCAGGCACCCTGACGGCGATCGCATGCGTCGCTGCATTCGACTTCGCCTTCGTGCCGCCGCGCTTCACCCTGCAGGTCGGAGACGCGCAGTACCTGATCACGTTCGTCGTCATGCTGGCCGTCACGCTCACCATCGGCAACCTGATGGCCAACGTGCGACAGCAGACGCGTGTCGCGGGCGCCCGCGCGCGGCGCACCGCGCTGCTCTACGACATGAGCCGTGAACTGGCGGGGACGCGCGGCATCGAAAACATGGCGCGCGTGGCCGTCAGGCACGTCGCCGAGGTGTTCGATTCGGCGGCGGTGGTACTGGCGCCCGACGCAAGCGGGCGGTTGAATCATCCGGCCGGCAGTCCCCTAGAGAAGTCCTTCCGTGGCGCCGATCTCTCGGTGGCGCAGTGGGTCGTCGACCATGGCGAGTGCGCCGGGCTCGGGACGGACACCTTGCCGGCCGGGCCGGCCATCTTCCTGCCGCTGCGCGGGACCCGCCGGACGCTCGGCGTGCTCGGCGTGCTGCCGACCAATCGGCGACGCATCCTGTTGCCCGAGCAGCGGCGACTGCTGGAGACGTTCGCCGGACAGATTGCGCTCGCACTGGAAAGGGCCGCTCTCGGCGAGGAGGCGGCGACCGCGCGCATCGCGGCTGAGACCGAGAGCCTGCGCAACACGCTGCTGGCGTCGATTTCACACGACCTGCGCACCCCGCTCGCGGTCATCACCGGAGCCGCCAGCGCGCTGACCCGCCACGGCGCCACAATGGATCCATCGACCCGGGAATCCCTCGCCCAGTCGATCGAAGAGCAGGCGCACGAGATGTCCAACCTGATCTCCAATGTCCTGGACTTGATGCGCCTCGAGTCCGGCCGGATCGAGTTGCGGTGCGACACGCATTCCGTCGGGGACCTGGTGGGAACCGCGCTTCATCGCCTCGAGCCACGCCTCCGCAACCACCCGGTCGCGATCGACCTGCCCGACGACCTGCCCGACGTGAACGTCGATCCGGTGCTGGCGTCACAGGTGCTCGCCAACCTGCTCGAGAATGCAGCGAAGTACACGCCGGCCGGCACTCGCATTCGAATTACCGCGGTGGCGGATGCGCCCATGGTTCGGGTCGTCGTCGAGGACGAGGGTCCAGGACTGCCGCCGGGCGATCCGAGGTTGCTGTTCGAAAAGTTCCAGCGCGGGCGCGAGGAGAACGCGGTGGTCGGCGCCGGCCTGGGGCTCGCCATCTGCCGGGCTATCGTGGCGGCCCACGGTGGCGGGATCTCGGCCGGATCCGGGACGCACGGCGGCGCCCGGTTCGAGTTCACGCTCCCGGGTGTCGAGGCGGCCTCATGACCCAGGCGATGCACCAGATCCTCGTCATCGAAGACGAGCCCGGCATCCGCGCGGTGCTCCGCGTCCTGCTGGAAGCCGAGAAGTACCGGGTCATCGAGGCCGGCAACGCGGAACGGGGCGAGATCGAGGCGCGCTCGCACAAACCCGATCTGGTGCTCATCGACCTCGGGCTGCCGGACGAAGACGGGGTGGCCGTGATCCGACGGTTACGGGAGTGGTCGCCCATGCCGATCGTCGTCCTGTCGGCGCGAACGATGGAATCCCAGAAAGTGGCTGCGCTCGATGCGGGTGCGGACGACTATGTCACGAAGCCCTTCGGTGCCCCCGAACTCCTGGCACGCGTTCGCGCCGGGTTGCGCAGGTCGATCCGAGGCGCGCAGGCGCTGCCTGAATTGACGCTGGCCGGGATCAGGGTCGATCTGACCCGCCGCACTGCAAGCGGAACGACCGGGGCGGTCCACCTGACGCCGCTGGAATTTCGTGTCCTCGAGTGCCTTGCAAGACAGGCCGGCATGATCGTCACGTCGCGACAGCTGCTGCGCGAGGCGTGGGGCCCCGACCGGACGGGGGACTCCGGCGCACTGCGAGTGTGCATCAAGGGGCTTCGCGACAAGCTCGAGCCTGACGCGCATCGCCCGCGATTCCTGGTCACCGAGGCCGGGATTGGTTATCGACTGAGGACAGGGGATTCGGACGAAGCCTGACCGGCAAGCACCGGTCCAATCGGCTGGCAGCAACCAGGCACCCCGGCCATTCGGACTGCAGATGTTTGCATGAGGACCCGCCCCACCGCTCATCGCCAGGCGTCCCGAAGTCGCCGGGCCACCGCGCCTTATGGTCGCCAGCGTACATAAGGCGGCAGTCCACTGGACTGAGGTGCTATCGCCCGCCTCGCAGCACATTCCTGCTGCGAGGGGGAGACGATGAGAAACACAATCGTTCGATCAATGCTGGTGCCGGCGCTTTGCGCGTCATCAGTCGTGATGACCACGCGCGCCGTCGCCGACGAGTGGCCACTCGTTGCCGGCGATTTCTGGGAGATTACGGGGGTCCACGTCAAGGACGGTGGCGGACTGGCCTACGCGACTTTCCTTGCGAGCGAGTGGCGAGACAACCAGGAATTCGCGAAGTCGAAGGGCTGGATCAAGAGCTACATGCTCCTTGGGAACTCATACCCGCGAAAGGGCGAGCCCGACCTCTACCTGATCTCGGTCTCGGACAGGCTGGCTTCCGGTCCCGAGGGCGAGAAGCGTTCGGACGAGTACATGGCCTGGCGCAAGAAGACCGTCGCGCAGATGCAGAAGGAGTCCGGAGACCGCGCGGACGTTCGCGAGCTCGGCAGTAACTTGCTGCTGCAGGAACTCACGTTCCGCAAGTGACACACCCGAGACGACCCCGACCCTGCGCGGGGTCGTCTCATCGGCCGCCAACCACCGGCAATTCGACGTAACTCGCCTGCCCTGGCGCAAGCCAGATGCGGTGCGTGGCGCTGCGGTAGTCGTCTGGACCCGCCATGGCGATGTTCTCCACGAAGGTCTGCGGGTTACGGTCGTACAGCGGGAACCAGCTCGACTGCACCTGGACCATGATCCGATGCCCCGGCAAGAAAGTGTGGTTGGCCTCGGGCATGCGCACACGGTAAGGCGCGACCACTCCCGGCTCGCTCGGCTTCGGGTGCTCCGGGCTTTCCCGATAGCGGCCGCGCAGGATGTCGGCCGACACCATGAGCTGGTAGCCGCCCAGCTCGGGGTTGGAACGCACTTCCGGCGGGAATACGTCGATCAGCTTGACCACCCAGTCCGCATCGGTGCCGGTGGTGGACGCGAACAGCGTGGCCGCCACTTCGCCACTGATGCTCAGCGCTTCGGTCAACGGCTCGGTGACGAACACGAGCACGTCCGTCCGGTCGGCGAATGGCCGCTGGTCGTCGACCAGCCAGCGGTCCCAGCTCGAACCGGCGTCGTACATCGGCAGCACCGGTCGCACGCGGTAAGGCACCGGCTTCGCCGGATCGGACACGTACTCTGCATAGGGCCGCTCGGCCGCGTCCGGCTCCGCAAAGCGCAGGCCGCCGTCCGGCTGCAGGTGCAATCGGGTGGCCGACACCGCGCCGTCGGCTGGCCAGCTCTGAAAGGCGCGCCATTTCCTCGAGCCGGTGTCGAAGGCGAGCACCGGCGGGATCGGGCTCGCGGGCGTCTCACCCTTCAGGTGCAGGTTCCAGAAGGGCAGCAGGATATTCTCCCGAAACCACAGGCTGGTGTCGGCGTTCCACTTGAACGCACCCAGCTCCGAGCCCTCACTCTGTGACTGCCCGTGGCTCCAGGGACCGACCACCAGGTGCACGCGGGTGTTGTCGCCATCCTTCGCCTCGAGCGACCGGTAGGCCGCGATCCCGCCGAAGCTGTCTTCCTGGTCGAAAAGCCCGTGCACGACCAGCACCGGCACCCGCAACGGCCGCGTGGCAAGGATGTCCTGCACCGCCTGGCCGCGCCAGAACGCGTTGTAGGTCGGGTTGTCGACGACCTTCCGCCAGGTCGGCAGCCGGTCGGCCTTGTAGCGACGGGCCATGGCCTCGGCGGATCCGGCCGACAGGAAGGCCTCGTACAGGTCGCGGTAGCCGTACGGCACCTTGTGGTCGCCGCTCTTGTGCGTCCCCATGCCGTAGATCCACTCGAGCATGGTCTGGCGTAACGCGCCGTTGTGATAGAAATCGTCGCCGATCCAGCCGTCCACCATCGGGTACATCGGCACCGCCGCCTTGAGCGCGGGGTGCGGATCGACGAGGCCCATCAGCGTGAGCCAGCCGCCGTACGAGACGCCGGCGAGTCCGACGCGGCCGTTGTTCCCCTCGACGTTCTTCAGCAGCCACTCGATGGTGTCCCAGGTGTCGGTCGCGTGATCGACCTTGCGGCGATTGAGCGCGCCGCGCAGCGGCAGCGTCATCACGTAGTCGCCTTCGCTGTCGAACCGGCCGCGCACGTCCTGGTAGACGCGGATGAAACCGGCCTCGAGCAGCGGCTCGTCGGCCGGCAGCAGCACCATCGAGGCGTACGGACTGCTCGACTGCGTCGTGGGCTTCTTCGCCCCGTAGGGCGTGCGAGTGAGGATGATCGGCGCCTCGGTCGCGCCTTTCGGGATGACGACCACGGCGCGCAGCTTCACGCCGTCGCGCATCGGGATCATCACTTCACGCCGCTCGTGGTCGAACGCCGCCGTGACTGGCGAGAAGTCCTTCGGGATTTCAGTCTGCGCCCAGGCGCCGCGCGCGAGGACCGCGGCCGTGACGACCGCCAGCACCAGGAACCGTGCTCCGGATTTCATCATCACTCCAGCAGGGAAATCGGCGGCAGGCCCTCGATCAGGAGCTTGCCGTCCTCGATCCGGACGTGTTCCTCGGACCGGACCTCGTGGTCGAACCGGTAGACGATGCTCGCCGTTCCCTCGGTCATCGCACGGTCCCACTCCGCCGCCGCCTCGCCGACCGCTTCGTTGCGCTGGCGCCAGGCCGAGACTGCGGCTTCTCCGTGCCGCTGCTCGAGCCACTGCGACACGATCCGGGGCGAGACGACGGTTGCCGTCGCGTTGTTGCCGCCAAACCCCTTGGCGTTCAGGAAGCTCGCATCCCAGTCCGCCGGGGTCCGCTGCAGCGGTCTCGGTGAAAACCTAAGGTGTTCCTGCACCACGTCGGCCGCTACCTCGTCGATGGTCGTGATACCGGGCAGGATGCCGTGCGCGAACACCCCGAGGGTCGAGGCGAGCTGGTCGCCTCCGGCCGCGGCCATCGTGTGGCCGACGAAGCACTTGATAGCCGCCACCGGCCAGTCCTGGATCCGGAACGCCTTCGCAACGCCGCTCAGGATCTGCGACTCGGTGGTGCGGTTCTGCGGCGTGCCGGTGCCGTGCGCCTGCACGAAACTGCGCCGCCGAACGGAGTCCTCGCCCACGTCGCGCACCGCACGGGCCACCGCCCGCGCGAACGAGATGTAGTTGCCGACGCCGGGGGAGGAGATCGATTTCTTGTAGCCGTCGGCGTGCACCTGCACGTCGGTGACCGCACCCAGCACGCTCGCGCCGAGCTCGACGGCGAGCGCATCGTCGATCAGCACGGCAAACTGGCCGCCCTCCGCGATGGTGAAGCCGCAGTTCTCGCCGAACGGTCGACAGGCGCGGCGCAGGTCGGGCTCGGTCGCGTTGCGACGCCGGTCGAGTTCGAGCAGGGCCTTGTCCGTTCCCAGGGCGCCCATCGTCGCCAGGCCTTCGATCACGTCCGGGCACAGCGGCGCTTCGGCTCCGCCGACCAGCGCGATGCGCGACCGGCCGGACTCGATGTCGAACATGCCGTGCCGCAGGTTGTAGAGGAAAGTCGCGCAGGCACCCATGTTGTGGCCGGTCTGCCCGACGCTGCCGAGCACGTAGGCATTGACGAAGTCCGCCGGCATCTCCGCCAGGCCCATGGGCACCTGCCGCGAGGTGGGCCGCAGTCCACGGTAACGGGATGCGAGCAGCCCGCCGTTGCCTTCCTGGTCGAGCTGGCCCATCGCGCTGCCCGCGTACACGCTCACGCGCTCCGGGGCCACGTGCTGCATCAACGTGTCCCAGCCGATGCCCAGCGACCCGAGTGCGTCGTTCGCGGCGAAGAGCGCGATCTGCACGGCCCTCGGGTGACCGCGACCGGCATACAGCGCCTTCGGATCGAAGCCGGTCGGAAGCTGGCCGGCGGCACTGACCTCCAGCGCCCGGGTCACGGGCAGGAGGATCTCCGCATCCCCGGACAACTCGATGCGCACGCGCCCGGCGACATCCTCGCTGACCCGCCAGCCCTCCGGGAGGCGACCGGGCAGGTCCCGCTGTGACACGACGAACGAAACCGGCCCATGTCCCGGCACGAGCCGGGCCCTGCAGTTCCAGGCGACGTCACCGGGGTCGAGGAAGGCGGGCTCGAGACCCCGCACGAGGGTGTGCTCGAGAATGTAGCGACGCTTGTCCGCGTCGATCGCGCCCGTGATGCCCATCAGGCCCGCGAGGCTGCGGATCGTCCCAGCCGCGAGGCCCTGGTCCAGGACTTCGATCACCGTGCGCCGGTAGCCGTGGTGAGCCGAGCTCCGGCCCGCCGCATTGACGCCGCCGATACCCGCGATGATTGCCAGGGGCTTCATGGCCGCAATGCGTACGGGCTACTTGCGGAACAGCAGCGTGCCGGTGCGGTCCTTGTCCTGCCAGCTGAGTGCGAGCTGCTCGGCCTGGTAGGAGTAGCGATTGACGAGCGCGAGCTGCGTAAGGAAGCGCTGCTCGACGTCCATCTTCTCGGGCGGGCAGGCCATCTTGGTCCCGGCCGCCGGGCCGATCGTGATCTCCCCCGGCTTCGTCTCCGTCACCGGGGCGTTGAAGCGATTGCAGCCGGCGAAGCCGCGCACCGACTCGCGCTCGAAATGGATCAGCGGCGGATCGACGCCGGCCGGAACCGGCTGCCCGTCGATCTCGACGAGCTGCCACTCATTGGCC
>Ga0316627_100000012_pt1 | contig 35017 bp, 29 predicted proteins | sample OWC_Aug_M2_C1_D1_FD_207653 | JGI IMG/M metagenome (GOLD analysis project Ga0316627, IMG submission 207653) | Wetland soil microbial communities from Old Woman Creek delta, Ohio, United States - OWC_Aug_M2_C1_D1_C | ecosystem: Environmental > Terrestrial > Soil > Wetlands | place: USA: Ohio...
ACTGTTGGGGGCGACGGAAGATCCGGATTGGATGAGGCCCGGTCGGGCTTGGCCGGCGATTCGGGCTGCGAAGCCGGCGCAGCAGACGCCGGCGTCTCGAACGCCGGCGTGGCGTCAACGGGCGCGAGCGCCGGTGCCGGGGGGGCAACGGTCGTGATCGGCGGCTGGACAGAGACCGACGCCTGTCGAAAGCCACGCCGCCGGCTTTTGGCCTCGCGCGGCTTGCTGCGGCCACTGAGCAACGGGTGAACGACGTCCAGGGCCGCCAGGAACTCGGCGTAGAAGTTTTTCGAGGCAAAGCCGAAGCGGGGACCGTTGTAACGAGCGACGATGTCCTCGATGGCCTTGCTGCCCACCGCCTCGCTGGCCGCCTGTATCCCGGCGTGGCCGTGGTTGTATGCGACGATGGCCAGCGGCCAGGAGCCGAGCGCAGTGTAACTATTCTTGAGGTGATGCGCCGCGGCCTCGGTCGCCCGGAGGGGATCGCGCCGATCGTCCCGTTTCCGCGTGATGGTGAGATACCGCTTGCCGGTGGGTTTGATAAACTGCCATAGCCCAACCGCGCCGGCCTTGGACTTCGCAGCCGGGTTGAAGGTGGACTCGACCAGCGGGAGGGCAGCCAGTTCCGGCGGCACGTCATGCCGTTTGAGGATAGTCACGATCTTCGGCAAGAGCTTCTGCGCCCGCTGTAGGCCTTCGTCTACTTTCTCGCGCAATCCCTGCTGGACGCGGATGTTCTCTGCGGCCCGCCGCAGACTGTCGGGCCCGCATGGGCATTCCCACAGTGCGGCTAGCCTGCGTCCCTCGGCTCCGAGGTCGTCCGGGCTGATGCCGGCGGCCAGTTGGATGAGTATGTCTCTGTATCTCCCGCGGACGCGCTCGATTTCGGGCTTGGCCAACTGTTCCGCCCGCGCTTGGCTGGCCTTCTCGGGGACGCGCACGACGTCGTAGATCACGCCCAAGTTATCGCGGTCGTGCAAGACGAAGTCCCCGACGCCGTGCTCGGTGTAGACCTGCTTCCAAAAGGCGACGTTGGGGGTGAGAGCCACAGGTTCGGGGAAGTGGGGATTCTGCACCCTGGCGACATCGGCCGCGGCCAATCGCGGCAGGACCAAAAGGAGGGTGCAGAGAACAACCGCCGTCACGGGGCCCCAAACGAGGGATCTGCGCATGCCGCCTCCAGGCCTGGAAACCGTCTTTCGCCACACCGTCCGGGCCATCTACTACCAGACGTCGCCGGAGACCGCAAGAAATATCCACGGGTTGCACGGTCAGGCGCGCGACGGTCCCTGCCTTGCGACGCCATGGGGCGGGTCCTTCCGCTGCCGGATTCGCCTTGACAGCGGAGGCGGTGGTGATACTGTCTGCACGGCCTGCAGAGGTGCAAGGGACCAGGATGTCGTACGGCTAGGGCGGCGATGTCGGGTCTCTTCACGCGGCGAGCCTGGTATGGGCCGAGGTGACCGATATCGCACGCCTCGCGCGTGGTCCTCGAACGCCGGACCTCCCACCAGAGAAAATCTGTGACGATCCGAACGAAGCTCTTCTTTGGCTACCTGGTCTTCACGGCCACCCTCGTTGTGCTGGGCGGGTGGAGCGCGTGGCATCTCCGTGAAATGGGCGGGGTGTCGCGAAATATCATTGCGAATAACTACGACTCGGTTATCGCCGCACAGGATATGCGCGACAGCCTAGAGCGCCAGAATTCTGCGGCCCTCTTTGTCCTTCTCGGGCAAGAAGAGCGGGCCCTGAGCCAACTGAGTGAATACCGTCGCAGGTTCGACACGAGCTTCCAGAGCGCGGCAAATAACATTACGGAGCCAGGTGAAGGCGAGATCATCGAGACCATTCGCCGCGACCGTGACGCCTACTACAAGCAGGTTGACGTTTTTCTCGCAGAGATCCAAGCGCTTCGGAGACCTGCTGGGCATTTGTCCGATGGTTTGCGGGAAGGGGCACCCGGCGCAAGCGAGGGGTTTCTGCGGCTCGAACCACTCATCAACCGACTGCGGGTGGACTGTGATAATCTTCTACAGATCAACCAGCGCGCGATGGTGGCGAAGTCCGAGGCGGCCGCCGGCGTCGCCCAACGGTGGTTTCTCACGACGCTGGGCATCGCCGTCTCTCTCGTCGTGGCAGGCCTTGCCTTTGCCGTGTTTCTGGCGAACCGGATCGTGGGGCCGCTGCGCGAGCTGACGGAGACGGCCGCCCGGATCGCGACCGGCGATCTCGACGCGAAGGCGAGGGTGAGCTCGCGGGACGAGGTCGGCATCCTCGCCGCCGGCTTCAATACCATGGCGGAACGCATCCGGCAGTTGCGTCGGTCGGATTTGGGGAAACTCGTCGTGGCTCAGCAGACGACCGAGGCGGCTATCGATTCCCTCTATGATCCGGTGATCATCACGGATGCGGAGGGCGCCGTGGCAAAGCTCAATCCGGCTGCCGAGGAGCTCTTCGGCACCGAGGCTGCCAACGTCGGCAAGCCCGTAGGGGAGATCGCGCGCGACAGTCGGATCCCCGTGGCCGTTGCCGAGGCCTTGAGCTCGCAGCGCCCGGTGGCGGGGGAAGAGGCGGCTTCGGTGTTGCCCTTGGACGTGGACGGAACCGAGCGGGCGTTCCGGCTTCGCACGACGCCGATGCGGGATGAAGAGGGGCGCCTCCTCGGAGCCGTCACCCTTTTGGAGGACATCACGCATCTGCGGGAGATTGATCGCCTCAAGTCCGAGTTCATCGCCACCGCCTCGCACGAGCTTCGCACCCCGCTGACCAGCGTCCAGATGGGCGTCCATCTGCTGCTGGAGGGGGCGACCGGTGGTCTCACCGAGAAGCAGCGGGAGCTGCTGCAGGCGTGTAAAGAGGACTGCGAACGCCTGGAGCGGCTCATGCGGGATCTCCTGGATCTGTCCAGGATCGAGGCGGGGAAGCATATCCCGCAGCTCTCGCCCATCCGCGTCGCCGAGCTGGTTGCTGCGAGCACCGATCCGCTCCGCGCCCAACTCGATGCCAAAGGACTCTCCTTTGCCGCCGAGGTTCCGCCGGAACTGCCCTCCGTTCTGGCCGACCGGGCCCAGATCGAGCGGGTCCTCACCAATCTGGTCAGCAACGCGCTCCGTCACACCGATCGCGGCGGCCTCATCCGCGTAAGCGCCGTCCGCCGCCAGGGGCATGTCGCCATCTCTGTGAAGGATACCGGCCACGGCATCCCGCCCGAGTATTTGGCGCACATTTTCGAGAAGTTCATCCGGGTCCCCGATGCTCCATCCGGGGACGCCGGACTAGGCCTGGCCATCTCAAAACGCATCGTCGAGGCCCACGGTGGCAAGATTGTCGTCCAATCCGAAGTCGGACGCGGCACGACATTCACTTTCACCCTGCCGATGGCAGGTTGATGGCCGGCGATGGGGCTCAACAGACAGCCGAGGAGTGCAGCATGGCGAAACGGATTCTGATCATCGATGACGAAGAGCACATCCGCCGGGTGATGCGGATGACCATGGAGGCGGCGGGCCATGAAGCCGGCGAGGCGGCCGATGGTTATCGGGGATTGGAGGCGTTCGGCGACGGCTCCGCCTGGGACGCGGTGCTGCTGGATCAGAAGATGCCCGGCATGGACGGCCTGGAGACTCTCCGGCGGATGAAAGAGCGGAACCCGGGTGCGCGGGTGATCATGGTCACGGCGTACGCGTCCATCGAGCTCGCCGTGGATGCTATGAAACTCGGCGCCACCGATTTCGTGCGCAAGCCGATGACGCCGGAGACTCTCCGCAACGCGGTGACGGCGGTACTGGCAAAGCCGGTCGTCTTTACTCCGGTCACGGTGGAGCCCACGACTCAGCAACCGGCGGCGGAGATTGCGCCACCGATCAGCCGCCTCACCCTGAACGGCTTCCGTTTCTGGGCCGACCCAAATGCCAAGGAGTGGCAGCGGCGTGAGCCAGGTCAGTGCCGTTTCGTCGTCGAGCATCCCGACGGCCGCCAGCAAGGCATGGTTGCGGAGATCACCGCGGAGGCGGTCGACTTCGTTGAGCGCGCAACCCATCGCCGATTTCCGCCCGAGAGCGCGTTCTGGACTTCACTCGCCGAACGCTGCCTTAACGCCATCCTGTGGAACGAAGGGCGCGTACCTCCAGGCGGGAAGGTGACCATCACGGCCAAAGACTTCGATCACGACCGCGTGCAGATGGCAAGGCTCTGGGAGGATTAGAGGGGACAATGGGGCAACGATGTCTTAGCGGCGGACCGACCGGGTCGGGCAAGCGTGCACGGCAAGGCGCGGGGTGACGCCTCCCGCCTTGCGCGATTTCAGTCCTTCGCGTCCTGCCAGAGCCGTTGAAACTCCCGTATGAATCGGGCCACCACGTCGCGGTCGTCGAACAGGACCAGGTTCTCGTAATTTGCCCGCTCCGCTGTGTTCGTCCAGTTGTAGGATCCGGTCGCCACGAGGCCGTTGTCGAAGACGGCAAATTTGTGGTGCATCAAGCTCTGATCGGAAATCCCAAGCGACCGCACCTCGACACCCTTCTCGCGTAAAATCCGCATGGCTGGCCCTCCCGTCGCGGCCCTCTCTTTATCGGTGAGGACCCGGACGTGCACGCCTCGATTCTTGGCCGCTGTCAACGCCTGGGCCAGCTCCACGGACGTGAGCTGGAACACCGCCACGTCGATCCGCTGCCGGGAATCCCGGATAGCGCGTAGCAGGTGCCGGCGGATGCCTTCGTCCGGAGAAAAATGGACCTCGGCCGGGGAGACCGTGCCGGGCAAGACCACGGCGAGCAAGACCGCGACGAGCATGACTAGGCATACCTTCCGAGGGAGGACGGCGGAGGAGATACAAGGGAACAGTCGAGTGGCACGCCGAGGACTGCACGTAGAGATCACGCCGGCATTCTACGGGGCGCGGCGGCCCGGGGTCAAGCGAGTCGAGGTCAGTCGCCGAGGTGATAGGGCACGCTCACGCTGACCTTGCCCGGCCGGAAGAGCAGGGCGGCTTTGATGAGCAGGGCGGTTTGGTTGTGCAGGAAATGCTGCCACCAGTGGGACGGCACGAATTCGGGAATGACCACCGTCAGGTAGCGGCCTTCGCCTTGGCGCTCCATCCGGTCGATGTAGTCTAGAAGAGGTCGGATGATCGATCTGTAGGGAGATTCCAGCACGACCAAGGGGACATCCGGCGCCCACTCCGCCCACTTCAGCCGCAGCTTGGTTGTCTGCGTCGGGTCCAGGTCCACCGTCAAGGCCGTCACGTTGGGAGAAATGGACCGCGCATATTCCAGCGCCTCCACCACGCCCCTGTGAATGCCGGCCACCAGCACCACAACCGGATTCTTGCCGATCCGCGGACGCCGAGCGCCGGCCAGGGACAACTGCTGTGCGACCTCGGCATAGTGCCGATGAATTCTCTGAAGTCCCAACACGATCAACGGGATCAGCACGATGACCATCCAGGCCCCGTGGGTGAACTTCGAGATGGCGATGACGACAGTCACGACACCTGTCGTGAGAGCGCCTAGGCCGTTCAGGAGGATGTGATGGGGCGCCGGACGCTCCTCCTTGAGCCAGTGCCGCACCATGCCGGCCTGTGAGAGGGTGAAGGAGAGGAAGACGCCAACGGCGTAGAGGGGAATGAGAGCGTGCGTGCTCCCCTGGAAGGCCACTAGCAGGACGATGGACAGTCCGGCCAGGATGATGATCCCGTTGCTGAAGACCAGGCGATCGCCCCGGTTGGCCATCTGCCGCGGCATGAAGCCGTCCCGGGCCAGAATTGAGGAGAGGCGGGGGAAATCCTGGAAGGACGTGTTCACGGCCAGGAACAGGATGACCGCTGTGGCCGCCTGGATGTTGTAATAGAGGATGCCCTCGCCCATGGCCGCCCGGGCCAGCATGGAGACGACCGTCTCGGCCTCTTTCGGCGTGACGTGATAGAGGTGGGCCAGGTAGGCCATCCCGAGGGAGGTCGCGCCCAGAATAGAGGCCATCCAGACAAGGGTGATGCTGGCGTTCTTTGGCTCCGGCGGTCGAAACGCCGGAATGCCGTTGCTCACCGCCTCGATGCCGGTCAGCGTGGCGCACCCCGAGGAGAAGGCGCGCAGGATCAGGAACAGGCCGATGGCCTCGGTGGCCTGGATGTGTTCCGTTGGATACGGCTGAACCGTCCCCGTCACGATCCGGTAACCCCCGGCGAGGAGCAGCGTGCCGAGGCTGCCGATGAACCAGTAGGTGGGAATGGTAAAGAGGTTTCCCGACTCACGCACGCCCCGGAGATTGGCGATGGTGACGGCAATGACAGTGACGACGCAGATGAGGACTCGCCACGAGAATAGCGCCGGAAACGCCGACGTGACGGCGGCAACCCCTGCCGCGGTGCTCACCGCCACGGTGAGGACATAATCGATGAGGAGGGCCGCCCCCGCAACGAGGCCGGGAAGCGTTCCCAGATTATCCTTGGCAACGATGTATGACCCGCCACCGGACGGATACGCGTGAATCGTCTGCCAGTAGGAAGCGGCCACGATCCCCACCAGGATGACGATGCCGACCATGATGGGGAAGGAATAGGCAATGGCGGCGGCGCCGGCGGCCACCAGGACCAGCATGATCTCCTCGGTGCCGTAGGCGACCGAGGACAGAGCGTCGGAGGCAAAGACGGCGAGGCCTGAGATCATCCCGAGCCGCTCGTGCTTCTCTGCGGCGGTGGCCAGGGGCTGGCCAAGGAGCATTCGTTTCAAGGGGCTTGGCATGCATCACTCCAGGTGAATAGTGGGAGCGGCTACTCAGCGGCGAGGCGGTATCCGACACCGGCTTCCGTGAGGATGTAGCGGGGACGCGCGGGGTCTTTCTCCAGTTTGTGCCGTAGCTGGGCCGCATACACGCGGAGGTAATGAGCCTGCTCGGCCTGATTGGGGCCCCACGCTTCGGTCAGGAGTTGCTTGTGCGTCAGCACCTTGCCGGCATGTTTGACCAGCATGGTCAGAAGACGGTACTCGATGGGTGTCAAGTGCACCTCGCGCTCGCCCACATAGACGTGTCGTTTGGCAAGGTCCACTCGCAGGTCTCCCACCGAGAAGACGGACTCGCCGCCCTCGCCCGCAAGCTGGGTGGCATGGCGGAGCGCCACCCGGATTCGCGCGAGCAGTTCGCCCATACTGAAAGGCTTGCTCACGTAATCATCGGCACCCGCATCCAGCGCACTGATCTTGTCCCCCTCTTGTCCCCGCGCCGAGAGGATGATCGTGGGCACCGCGCTCCACTCCCGGATGCGGCGGATGACCGCCACGCCGTCCATGTCGGGGAGGCCCAAATCGAGGATGACCAGATCGGGTTGCCTTGCGGCCACCTCGCGCAGCCCGTCCTCCCCATTCGCCGCCTCGACGAGGCGAAAGCCATGGCTGGTGAGCGCGGCCCGCAGGAACCGGCGGATTTGCGGCTCATCCTCGATCACCACGATCTGCGGAGCGACTGTGGAGGACGCAGCCGCCTCAGGCTGCCCAACCATATCAACCATCCGTCGCCTCGATCGCGGGCGGGTTCTCCGTTAACGGTATGGTAAACCGGAAGGCCGCGCCGCCGCCCTCCCGGTTCTCGGCCCAAATTCGGCCGCCGTGCACCTCGACGAATCCTCGACAAATGGCCAAGCCCAGCCCGGAGCCTCGACCAGGCGACTGCCCCCGATAGAATTTCTCGAAGACGCGCTGCTCCAGGCCGGGCGCGAGGCCCGGGCCGCGGTCCGCGACCTCGACTCGGACTCCGCTGTTATCCACGCGCGCGCTGATCTCGATAGGACTTCCGTCTGGCGTGTACTTCAGGGCGTTGTCCAAGAGGTTGATGAAGATCTGTTCGATGAGCACGGCATCCACGGGCACGAACGGCATGTCCTCGGGAAGGCGGACGTCCACGGGCCGTTCGCCCAGTCGGTGGCTCAGGCGGCCGAGGGCAATACCCACGATTTCCTCCAAGGAATGCCACTCCCTGCGAACCGGGACGGCGCCGGACTCCAGACGCGTCATATCGAGTAAATTCTGCACCAGTCGGCCCAATCGCTCGGCCTCTTCGCGGATCGCCTCGAGGAGTTCGCGTTGATCGGTGAGGCTGAGTGCTGGTCCCGACTGCAGCAGCGCACTGGCCGCCCCCGTGATGGCTGAGAGGGGTGTGCGCAGATCGTGCGACACGGAGCTGAGTAGCGAGCTGCGCAGCTTCTCCGCCTCCATGCGCACCTGGGCTCCATGCGCTTCCTCGGCGAGCAGGGTGCGCTCCAGCGCCAGGGCGGTCTGGTTGGTGAACGTTTCCATCTGGTGAAGCTGTTCGGGAGTCTCCAGGGCATGGGGCTCGGCCGGCCGGATACCCAGTACGCCGATGGGTCCTCGCGAGGCCGCCAGCGGCAAGTAAAGAGCCCGGGCGCCCGGCAGAGTTCCGGTTCCGCGCCCCGCGGGCTGGTTGTGCTCGAAGACCCAGCGGCTCACGCCCAGTTCGGTAGGGTCCAATTGGAAACCTCTTGGATGACTCTGGGGCACCAAAACGCCCGCATGATCGCGAAGGAGGACCTGGACCTGCCCGCGGAACACTTCGCCGATGTGCCGGACGGCAGCCTCCAGGATGTTTGTGACACCGCGCGTGCCCGCCAGCTCTCGACTCAACGCGTACAAGGCCGCTGTGCGCCGCTCGCGCTGGGCGGCCGCCTCGGCCAGCCAACGGATGCGAACGGTGAAGCCGCTGATGACGAGGGCGACGACCAGCATCACCGCGAAGGTCACGAAGTACTGCGTGTCGCTCACGGCGAAGGTCAGATAGGGCGGGACGAAGAAGAAGTCGAAGGCCGCGACGCTGAGGATCGAGGCGAGGATCGAGGGCCCAGGCTCCGACCGCGAGGCCACCAGGACCACGCCGAGCAGGTAGACCATGATGAGGTTGGATAACTCGAAGTAGGGCAGCATGATCCAGGCAAGGCCGGTGCAGAGCGTGACGATACCCGTCGCGCGGGCGTACGGTAGCCAGCGACGGCTGCGACCTGCGCGAGGGGCTACATAGGGAACGTTGGCGGACTCCTCCCCGCTGATGACATACACGTCCGTGTCGCCGGCCCCGCGGATCAGATCGTCCGCGATGGTGCCAAACAGGCGGTGTCGCCAGCGGCGGTGCTCGGGTTTGCCGACGACGATCTTGCTGGCGTTACGACGCCGCGCGTGGGCCAGGATTTCATCGCTTACACGAAAGCCACTCAGCACGGCGGTCTCGGCCCCGAGTTGTTCCGCGAGACGCAGAGTCTCCGCCACCCGGGCTTGATCCACATCGGAGAGGCGCGCGTGTGCGGGCGTTTCCACATACGCAACGATCCACTCCGCGCGTAGGGTATCGGCGAATCGCTTGGCCGCGCGCACGACCCGTACGGAGTGGGGGCCGGCGCCCACACAGGCAATGACGCGTTCCGTCACCGGCCAGGTCTTGCCGATGGCGTGGTCCCGCATGTAGTCGCGCATCTGCACGTCCACGCGGTCGGCAGTGCGGCGCAGGGCCAGCTCGCGCAGCGCGATGAGGTTTCCCTTCCGGAAGAAGTTCCGCGCCGCCTCGGCGGCCTGCTCGGGGACGTAGACCTTTCCGTCCTTCAGGCGCTGCAGGAGGTCTTCGGGCGGAAGGTCGATCAGCTCGACCTCGTCGGCCTGCTCCAGGACGGAGTCGGGGAGCGTCTCGCGCACGACCACGCCTGTGATCTGGGCCACTACATCGTTCAGGCTTTCCACATGCTGGACGTTGAGCGTGGTGTAGACGTGAATGCCGGCCTCCAGCAGCTCCATGACATCCTGCCAGCGCTTGGCGTGGCGGCTGCCGGGGGCGTTGGTGTGCGCCAGCTCATCCACCAGGACGAGCGTCGGGCGTCGTGTGAGCGCGAGGTCCAGGTCGAACTCTGTCAGAACCTGACCGCGGTATTCGATGGGACGCCGCGGCAGGACGTCGAGGCCGGTCAAGAGGGCTTCCGTTTCCGCGCGACCGTGAGTGTCCACCCAACCGACGATCACGTCCACACCCTCGCTCTTCCGTTCGCGCGCCGCCTGGAGCATGGCGTACGTCTTTCCCACCCCAGCCACCGCACCCAGGAAGACCTTCAAGCGCCCTCGGTGCGCGTGGGCCTCCTCGGCCTTTATGCGGTCGAGCAGCGCGTCAGGATCGGGCCGGCTCTCCAACATGGAGCAAGCTCCTACCGGTGCTGCGGACTACACAGATCGCTATCGAGGGGCAGTCTACCACAGCCATTTTGGCCTCTTCCAGAGCGTTCTTATCTCTTTCTTTTGGGTAAGCAACCCGGAGCAATGACGCCATCTTGACTTGTCCTAGACAGCGGCTCGGACACCCGTCGCCCCCCAATATTTCAAGAGCTTCCGGCCGCCCGGCGGCCCGGTTCGGCCGCCGCCGGCCTTTCGCTCTTGATCGCGGATTGACCTTCGGCGTCCGTCTTTCGACGGCCTCTTGACTAGCGGACCGCGCCGCCCAGGTCTACCGTATCCGTAGATACTGCGACACCGTCCGAGAGGGCGGCGGAGGGTTGCACGATGATCATCCATTTGATGCTCGGTGTCTTGGCCGTGGCGTTGCGAAAGTCGGACTTTGAACCGGCGGGCCCCGGTCAGAAGGCCGCTGCCGACACGGCGGCGGATCGCTGGTGGAAGCCGGCGGTCGAGGTGGCCGTGGGCGGCCTCATCGTAGTGATCGCCGTCGGCGCGCGCCTCGCGTTGGCGTACGGGTGGCTCAACTGACCCGGTGCGGCGGGAAGCCCGCACAGGAGGAGAGAACGATGTTTGGCTACAAGGTAGTTGGTGCGCTACGGGATGCCGCGGTGCTGAGCCTGCTGCTCTTGGCCGGCGTAGCGATCCGCGCCTCCATGATCTGGCCGTGGATTGGGTAATAACGCCCGCCGAGGGGCGGGACACGCCCCTCGGCGGGAACGGAGGGAGTCCGATGTTCAAGCGAATCGCTTCAATAATGGGTACCATGGCGTTTCTCGCGGCCATCGCCGGCACCGCCGTCCTGTTCAGGCTGTCGTTAGTCCTGGACATGATTCGGTAGCCTGGTTAGATCGCACGCGAAAGACACACACTGACGCCCTGCCTGCATTCCGATGGCTGGAATGCAGGCAGGGCATATTTGTTCCTGCTGCCCGTCAAACGCCTCGACACACACGAAACCGGTCCCGGCCCCACGTGCCCACCCGGGTCAGAAGAACAACCGTGCACGTCGTGTCCTCGGAAGCTCACCCTGTCCGCGCGGCCTAGGCACCGCCCGATGACCGGTTGCCAAAGACCAATGCCGGTAACGGCTTCGCCGCTCTGTCGAGCGGTGGGCGCATCATCGTTTCGGTGGTTGATTATCGGGATTGTTCTTTCCGCATGCTCTATGATCCCTCTTCATCAATGACGCGGCTCGCCGGATGCTCATGCGCCGGCTACCGATGGAGCCAGGGTGTGGGGTGTAACCTTGGAACAGATCGGACACGTGTGAGCAAGTCCTCGACCGCGTGAAGGTAGACGGTGTCACGGGCAGCCCGATATCGTGTGCGTCGTCGTTCCAGGTCCGCCATGACGAGCGTCACCATTTCGGTGCCGTCCGGCCGAAGACGAGCCATCGTACCCATCAGCAGGCTACCAATCCAGCAGAGCGCAACCAGAGCGACACCGAAGTACCACGTGGACGCCCGTGCGGCGATGAGGTAGACCGCAACCGCGAGAAGGAAGGCTGCGTTCAGCCATCGCAGGTATATCCCCAGGAGTATCATGGCCTGCGCGCGAGCTTCAGCAGGCGTCTCAGACGTCCCGGAACGTCGGAGACCGAGCGCGCGGATGGTTCGCTGGACCGCAAAGGCGAGGGCCATAAAGAACATCAGGACGACTGAAAGGAGGATCACTGCTACCGGCATTGGCTCGCCGTTCTCCTCGGCGCCATCCGCCCGTGGCGCGCCCGGAGGCGTTCTTGGCCGAACGTCCCCGGGCGCGGGAGAGGCCTGCCGCTACTTCAGGGAATCCAGGGCAAGGTTCAGCTCCAGCACGTTGATGCGAGGTTCGCCGAGGAGGCCGAACTGCCGATGCTCCGTGCCGTCCGCGACGAGTTGTCGGACACGCTCCTCGGACATGCCGCGCGCCTTAGCAACTCGGGAGACCTGGTAGAGGGCAGAGGCTGGTGTGATATGCGGATCCAAACCGCTCCCGGAGGCTGTGACCAAGTCCACTGGCACGGGCCTTGTGTTTCCAGGATCGGCCTTCTTCAACGCATCGGCGCGGTCTGCCACCGCCCTGAGGAGATCGGGGTTCGTGGGCCCGAGGTTGGAGCCCGACGACGCGCCGGCATTGTAGGGGAACGGACCGGTCGCCGATGGCCGGCTCCAGAAGTACTTCGGATCGTCGAAGGGCTGGCCGATCAGCTCTGAGCCGATCGGCTTGCCGTCCTTCATGATCAGGCTGCCGTTCGCTTGATGTGGAAACACAAGCTGCGCGAGTCCAGTGACGACGACCGGGTAGATAAGCCCTGTAAGCGCTGTGAGGAGCAGCAGCATCATCGCTGCAGTCCGCAGATGAGTCAACATGAGCAATCTCCTTCGCTTCATTAAGCTGTCAGCTGTCAGCATTCAGCGATCAGGCCGCGCAAGCTGTCAGCGATCAGTGCCCGCGAGCTATCAGCAGTCAGCGTTCAGCTTTCAGCTCGGATCGGTCCTGCGAACACCTCAAGAGCCGTCGTTCAGATCGCCACGCCTGCTCCGGCGTTGGCTGACCGCTGAAAGCTGATTGCTGAACGCTTCGCATGGCTCTAGACCCAATTCAGCGCGTGGAGCACCATATCCACCAGCTTGATGCCCGGGAACGGGATGATCACACCCCCGACGCCATAGATCCACAGGTGGCGCCGCAAAACGGACGCGGCCCCGAGAGGCCTGTACTGTACGCCGCGAAGCGCCAGCGGAATCAGCGCGATGATGATCAGCGCGTTGAAGATCACCGCCGACAGGATGGCGCTCTGCGGCGAGGCGAGCCGCATGATGTTGAGCGCGTCCAGGACCGGGTAGGTCGTCGCGAAGGCCGCCGGGATGATGGCGAAGTACTTCGCCACATCGTTGGCGATGCTGAAGGTGGTCAGCGCCCCTCGCGTCATGAGCATCTGCTTCCCGATCTCCACCACCTCGAGCAGTTTCGTCGGGTTGCTGTCCAGGTCCACCATGTTGCCGGCCTCTTTGGCGGCCTGCGTCCCAGTGTTCATGGCGACCGCGACGTCAGCCTGCGCGAGGGCGGGTGCGTCGTTCGTCCCATCCCCCGTCATGGCCACCAGCCGACCCTCTGCCTGCACCTGCCGAATCAGCTTGAGCTTCGCCTCGGGCGTGGCTTCCGCGAGGAAGTCGTCCACGCCGGCCTCGGCGGCGATGGCAGCCGCCGTGAGCGGATTGTCGCCCGTGATCATCACGGTCTTGATGCCCATCCGGCGCAGCTGACTAAACCGCTCTCTGATGCCACCCTTCACGATGTCCTTGAGGTGGATGACGCCGAGCACCCGGTCTCGCTCGGCAACGACGAGCGGGGTCCCTCCCTCCTTGGCGATCCGATCGACGCTTGACCGAACCGAAGGTGGGAACTCCCCGCCGCACGATTTCACGTACGCTTCCACCGCGTCCGCCGCCCCTTTCCGGATGTGGCGGCCATCCAGATCCACGCCGCTCATCCGGGTGTGCGCGCTGAAGGGAACGAACTTCGCCCCCAATCCACGGATGTCCCGCTCACGGATCCGATATTTCTGCTTGGCAAGGATGACGATGGAGCGCCCCTCCGGCGTCTCGTCCGCGAGGGAGGCGAGCTGCGCCGCGTCCGCCAACTCGGGTTCCGTGACGTTTTGGGCGGGGAGGAACGCCGTGGCTTGCCGGTTGCCAAGAGTGATCGTCCCGGTCTTATCGAGAAGCAGGACATCCACGTCCCCCGCAGCCTCCACGGCCCGTCCCGACATGGCAACGACGTTGGCCTGGACCATGCGATCCATGCCGGCGATGCCGATGGCCGAGAGCAGCGCCCCGATCGTGGTCGGGATGAGGCAGACCAGCAGCGCCACGAGGACGGTGACGGTGATGGGCGTCCCCTGGCCTGCCGCCTGCACACTGTAGTGCGAGTACGGCAGCAGCGTCGCCGTCGCCAGCAGGAACACGAGCGTGAGGGCCGCGAGGAGAATATCCAGCGCGATCTCGTTGGGTGTTTTCTGACGCTTCGCCCCCTCCACCATGGCGATCATGCGATCCAAGAAGGTCTCGCCGGGATCGGCCGTCACTCGGACGACGATCCAGTCCGACAAGACCTGGGTGCCTCCAGTCACGGCGCTGCGATCGCCACCGCTCTCGCGGATCACGGGTGCGCTCTCCCCCGTGATGGCGGCCTCGTTGACCGAGGCGATGCCATCGATGACCTCCCCGTCGACCGGAATCGGATCACCGGCCTCGACGAGGACCACGTCGCCCTTCTTCAAGGAGGCGCTGGGGACGAGGGTGTAAGCGGCCTCGCGATGCGGCGAGGTCAGGCGTTTTGCCTGTACGTCTCGTCGCGCCTTGCGGAGGGATGCCGCCTGCGCCTTGCCGCGGCCCTCGGCCATCGCCTCCGCAAAGTTCGCGAAGAGCACCGTGAACCACAGCCACACGGTGACCATCAGGATGAACCAGGCGGGTGCCTCCCCCTTGCCGACGAGCGCCTGCAAGAACAGGAGTGTCGTGAGGATGGATCCCACGTACACTACAAACATGACGGGGTTCCGGACCTGGCGTTGGGGCGTCAACTTCCGGAATGAGTCTATCACCGCCTGCCTGAGTATTGCAGGGTCGAACAGGGGGCGAGCTTTCGCATGCGTAGCCATGAGACTCTCACCTCACTTCATGGCGAGCATCTGGAGATGCTCGACGATCGGGCCGAGGGCGAGCGCCGGGATGAACGTGAGCGCGCCGACGAGAATGACCGTGCCGGCGAGCAGCACGACGAACAGCGGTGTGTGCGTCGGCAATGTGCCGGCGCTCGGCGGGACCAGCTTCTTCTTGGCGAGCGAGCCGGCGATGGCGAGCATGGGAACTGCTAGCCAGAACCGGGAAATCAGCATGGCCAATCCGCCGGTCGTGTTCACGAACGGGATGTTGGCGTTGTACCCCGCGAAGGCGCTCCCGTTGTTGTTGCCCATGGAGGAGTACGCGTAGAGGATCTCGCTGAAGCCGTGAGCGCCCTTGTCCTGCAGGCTCGCCAGGGCGGACGGTGTCAACACGGCCAGGGCCGTCGCGACGAGGACGATCATGGGCGGGACGAGCACGACCAGGGACGCCATCTTCATCTCGTAGGCTTCGATCTTTTTCCCGAGGTACTCGGGCGTCCGCCCAACCATGAGCCCGGCCACGAACACGGCGATAAAGGCGAAGGCCAGCATGCCGTACAGGCCGGAGCCGACACCGCCGTACACCACCTCGCCGAGCTGCATCAGCCACATGGGCACCAGCCCTCCCAGCGGCGTGTACGAGTCGTGCATGGAATTCACCGAGCCGTTGGACGCGGCCGTGGTGGCGGCAGCCCAGTTGGCCGAGGCGGCGATCCCGAAGCGGACCTCCTTACCTTCCATGTTGCCGCCCGCCTGGAAGCTGCTCGCGGACACATCCAACCCGGTCCGCGCAAATGCCGGGTTTCCGGCCTGTTCGGATCCCACGCAGAGCGCCAGGAGCGGGACGAAGATCAGCGTCATGGCGGCCAGGATAGCCCACCCCTGCCTCGTGTCCTTCACCATGACGCCGAAGGTGTAACACAGCGCGGCAGGGATCAGCAGGATCGACAGCAGCTCGATGAAGTTTGAGAACGGCGTGGCGTTCTCGAACGGGTGGGCGGAGTTGACGTTAAAGAACCCGCCCCCGTTGGTTCCGAGCTGCTTGATGATGATCTGGGAGGCGGCCGGACCGACGGCGAGGACCTGCTCCTTGAGCGTCGACTGCTTCATCTTGGGCTGGCCCTTGTCGTCGAGAATCGGTTGGCCCTTTTCGTCGGTCGCCGGCTCTTCGTACGTCGTCGGCTGGAGAACCGACACCTTGACGTAGGGCTGGAAGGTCTGCACCACTCCCTGCGACACCAAGAGGAGGGCGCCGACGAGGGACAAGGGCAGCAGGATATACAGCGTGGACCGGACGAGATCGACCCAGAAATTGCCGATGGTCTGGGCCGTGCGCCGAACGATCCCCCGGATTACTGCCACGAGGCACGCCATCCCGGCTGCCGCCGAGACGAAATTCTGCACCGTCAGGCCCAGCATCTGGGTGAGGTAGCTCAGGGTGGTCTCGCCCCCGTACGATTGCCAGTTGGTGTTCGACGCGAAGCTCGCCGCGGTGTTGAAGGCAAGGTGCGGCGCGACCGCGCCCAGGCCTTCGGGGTTCAGCGGGAGCCATCCCTGGAACCGCTGGAGCAGGTACACTGCGAAGAGGCCGAGCATGTTGAACGCGAGCATGGCAATGGCATAGCTCTTCCAGTCCATCTCGACGTCCGGGCGGATCCCCGCGAGGCGATAAAGGAGTCGCTCGATGGGCCCCAGGACGCGACCCAGGACGATCGGCTGGTTCTCGTACACCCGCGCCATGTAGGCCCCGAGGGGCTTGGCGAGGGCGAGGAGCACGACGAGGTAGAGCGCTAATTGAACGTAACCGTTCGCGGTCATGAGAATGCCTCCGGCTTCAACATCGCCACGAGCAGGTACACGAAAAGTCCGACGGCAACGACGCCCCCGAGCACATAGAGTCCCATGGTGACGCCTCCCCTACAGGTGGTCGCAGAAGACGACAAGGGCCCACGATAGGCCAAAAAAAACCAGGGTCAGTCCCACGAAGATGAAGTCGTTCATCGGCGCACCTCCTGAACCGACGATACCTCGATGCCTTTGTCCAGGTCTGTTGGGTTGTGCTGCTTCTCGGCTTGAACGAGGCGCCACCGGTTGCAGTCGATCCAGAGCCGGATCAGGGCCAACCCGCTCAATACCGCCAACAGTTCCGTTAAAGTTCGCACGAGGCCCTCCGGACGGAGGGACTCCACGGCTGCCAGGACCGCACCGACCAAGGCTGCGATCGCGTAGAGGAGCGGCCACGCGGGGCGCGGCGGCGGTTGCTCCGGTGCGCCGGACGACCTTCAAAACCGCTGGCCGCGTCCGAGTCGGCACTGTCCTCTTGGGTAACGTCATGCAAGTCATTGCCGGTCCCCCCCCTGCTTGTGGCGTCCACGAAGACGATAGGGCGGCATTAACCAGGCAACAACCAAAGACGCCGTAAAAAAAATGGCTTAGCAGGTCAGTGAGGTGTCAAGAGAGGTGCCGCCGGGTGGAAGGATCTGGCTACGGTTCGGGGGGCGCAGGGCGCGAAACTACGGTCTAATCTCCCAGCTTGTCGAGCTTTTCCGGCTGTCCGAGGGCGACAAGAATGTCACCGGGTTCTACCACGAAGGAGGCATCTGGAGATACCACGACGCCCGTCCCCCGGCGGACGGCCAGGACAGTGAGCGCAGCGCGCTGTCGCAGTTGTAGATCTTTGAGGCTGCGGTCAAGGAACTGTGTGGGAGCCTGCAGTTCGAAGATGCTGTACTCTGTGGAGAGCTGGATCTCGTCAATGATACTCCTGGAGAGTAACGTGTGCGCTAGGCGAACCCCCATGTCGCGCTCGGGAAATACCACGATGTCGGCCCCGACCTTCTGGAGGACCCTACCATGCAGATCGTCCTGTGCCTTGGCGACTATCTTGGGGACACCCATCTCCTTGAGGAGGACGGTGACGAGGATGCTCGCCTTGACCTCGTGACCGATGGCCACGACGACGGCCTCGAAATTCCGGAGCCCCAGGGACTTCAGTGCCGTCTCATCCAGCGCATCCGCCTGGACGGCGTCGGTGACCTCATCGACGATCCCCTTCACCCGCTCGGCGTCGGCGTCCACCGCCAAAACCTCGCAACCCGACTGGGCGAGCGTCCGGGCCACACTCGATCCGAAGCGACCCAATCCGATGACGGCCACTTGACGCATGGAGTCCTCCTACCCGATGAGCACCCTGTCTTCCACGTGGCGCACGCCGTTCTGCGGCCGCCGGGACTGGGCCAGGGCGAAGACCAGCGTGAGCGGGCCCACCCTGCCGGCATACATGGTGCCGATGATGAGCAGTCGCCCGATGGTCGACAGCTTGGGCGTGATCCCCATCGACAACCCGACCGTCCCAAAAGCCGAAACGGTCTCGAACAGCAGCGTCAGGAAATCTGCCCCCTCGGTCAGGCAGAGGAGCAAGGTCACGAGAACAACCAGACTGCTGGACAGGAATGTCACGGCCAGCGCGCGGTTCACCTGCTCAGCGGGAATACGCCGGCCCAGGATCACCACGTCGTCCCGACCTCGACCCTGCGACCAGACTGCCGCCGCGAGCAGACCGAATGTCGTCGTCTTGATGCCGCCGCCGGTCGAGGCAGGCGAGGCGCCGATGAACATCAGCACGACCAGGAGGAACTGGGTGGCGGCGCGGAGGCCCGCGATGTCCAGGGTATTGAAACCTGCCGTGCGCGGAGTCACGGCTTGAAAGTACGCTGCCAGGAGCCTTCCGGGCCACGTCAGGGGGGCGAGCAGGCTCGTGTCCTCGAAGAGGAGGATCAAGAGCGTCCCGGCGGCGATCAGGACGGCTGTCATACGCAGCGTGAGACGAGTGTGGGTACTCAGGGGGCGTGTCCGATGCTCCCAAATATTCACAACGACCGAGAACCCAAGTCCCCCGAGGATGATCAGCGATGTTACAGCGAAGACAATGATGGGGTCATCGACGTACTCCGTGAGGCTGCGGAAACCGCCGAAAAGGTCGAAGCCGGCGTTATTGAAGGCGGAAACCGAATGGAAGACGCCGAGCCAAAGTGCTCGGGAGTGCCCGACATCCCACGACCATCGCGAAGCCAGGATCAGGGCAAAAACACCTTCGGAGAGAGCTGTAAAGATCAATACGTTCCGGACCAGCCGCACGACCCCCGCCATATCGAATTGATTGAACGCTTCGCGGATCAAGATGCGGTTCGAGAGGCCGATCTGCCGTCCCATCAGCAGGAAAAACAGCGTGGCCATGCTCATGAAGCCCAGTCCGCCTACTTGGATCAGCGCAAGGATGACGGTCTGCCCGAGGACGGAAAAGTGGGTACCCGTGTCCACGACCACCAAGCCGGTCACACACACGGCCGATGTCGCCGTGAACAGCGCCGTGAGGAAGCCGGTAGCCTCGCCCGAGGCCGCCGCAGAGGGAAGCGTGAGAAGGGCCGCCCCGGTCAGGATCACTCCGGCGAAGCCCAGCGCCAACACCTTGGGAGGCGTCAGGCTGGCCGTCAACCGCCGCACACGCCCGCCGACAGACCAGCGCTCCACACGACCCGCGATCTCAATCATGGTGAATCGAACCTCGCGCGGGAATACGCTGCCCCGCTCTTATGCGCCGATGAGGCAATGAGGACAGCCATGCGAGGGGAGGTAACCGGCGCCACAGGAGGGGTTCAGCTGGCGCTGTCCAGACGGCCAGCACGGTGTGGAGCGTACTCGCGAAGGAAGTGAAACCCAGCGACTTCCCACCGACCAAAGTGCTCGGTCTCCTGGGGAACCTGGATCCTCTGGCACACGGGAGTCCCGATTTCGGGCTGCAAGACCGATGACAACTGTCTCAGGAATCCGCCGGCAGCCTTCCAGAGATTCAGGCGAATGTGCAGCGGCCCAACGTCCTCTTGCCGCATGAGCTGGGCGCACACGTCGAAGGCGACCCGCTGATCAGACTCCAAGACCTTCTTGGCTGTCACCGCGACCAAGCCATCGTTGTATTGCTGGTAGCTTTGCGCAAACGCCGCCCGTGGCGCCACTGCGGAGAGAACGCAAAGAAACATGAACACAGCGCGTTTCATTGGGATAGTCCCCACTACACGAAATGTAGGCGCGGGGGTGGCACGGGTCAATTCAAGAAGGCGTAAAAATTCGTGGACCGGATATCAAGATAGCGTCAGTCCGCGGCGGCAAGGAAGGGGCGCCGGCGAGCGGAGTAAGGCCGTTAGGGAATGCCGAGAGCGGCCGCGGGGCTCATCCCGAGGCCGTTCCGCGTTTTCGGGAGTCGGTTTACTGGTCGAGATGGTAGGGGATGCTGATCGCCACTTTCCCGCGCCGGAAAAGTATGGCGGTCTTGAGGAGCAGGGCCGTCTGGTTGTGGAGGAGGTGCTGCCACCACTTGGCGGGAAGAAACTCGGGCAGGATGATCGTCATGTAATCGCCGTCCCGCTGCTTCTCCATCTGGTCAATGTAATGCAAGACTGGCTGCATGATGGAGCGGTACGGGGAGTCGAGGATGACCAGCGGAACGTCCGGCGCCCACTCCCGCCACTGCTGCTGGAGGCGAGAGGTCGCGGTAGGGTCCAGATCCACGGTGATAGCGGTGATGTTCGGGGAGATCGCCCGGGCGTACGTCAGCGCGGTCACGACCCCGCGGTGCAGGCCTCCCACCAGCACCACGACCGGGTGGCGGCCGATCTTGGGGGGCACGAAGCCGCGCAGGGTAAGCTGCCCCCGCAGGCTATCGTAGTGACGGCGAATCGTGTAGAACCCGAGGATCATCAACGGGGTGACGACGACCACGATCCACGCGCCGTGCGTGAACTTGGTGACCGCGATGACCGACACGACCACAGCGGTGGCCGCGGCACCCAGGGCGTTGACGGTTGCGTGCGCTTGCCAGCGCGGGCCCTGTTCCTTCCACCAGTGCTTCACCATGCCGGTCTGAGAAAGGGTAAACGCGGTGAAGACGCCGATCGCGTAGAGGGGAATCAATGCGTGAGTGCTCCCACCGAAGACGACCAGGAGAGCACAAGACAGCCCGGCAAGAATCAGGATGCCGTTGCTGAAGACCAAACGATCGCCCAAATTGGCGAACTGTCGAGGTAGGAAGCCGTCCTTCGCCATGATGGAGGCCAGCATGGGAAATCCGGCGAAACTCGTATTGACCGCGAGGAGGAGAATCACGGCCGTCGCCGCTTGGATCATGTAATAGACCCAGCCTCGCCCGAAAAGTTCACGGGCCAGCATCGAGACCACGGTTTCCTCCGCATGCGGCACGATGTGGTAGTAGTGGGCGAGGACAGTGACGCCCAGAAAGGACAAGGCAAGGATTGAGGCCATCCAGACGAGGGTGATTCCCGCATTGCGCGACTCGGGAGGCCGGAAGTACTGGACCCCGTTCGCAACCGCTTCTGTTCCTGTCAGGGCCGCGCAACCGCCGGAGAAAGCCCGCAGGATGAGAAAAAGCGTAAGCGGTTCTTGGGCCGGAACGCCCTGCGGCGGTGGGGGCGGCCCCTGGCTGAACATGTGGTAGAAGCCGCCGCCCACAAGGAGCGCAAGACATACGATGAACCAGTATGTCGGCACCGCGAAGATCTTCCCGGTTTCGCGGATTCCCCGGAGGTTGGCCACCATGACCAACATCACGAAACCCACGCAGATTCCGACGCGGTGGGGGAACAGAGCGGGGAATGCCGAAGTGATGGCCGCAACACCCGAGGCGGTGCTCACGGCGACCGTGAGAACGTAATCAACCAGAAGAGCTGCTCCGGCGACCAGGCCCGGCAGGGTTCCAAGGTTGTCCGTGGCGACCACATAGGCGCCCCCTCCGGAGGGATAGGCGTGAATCGTCTGCCAGTACGAGCTCGCAACCGTGGCGGCGAGCAGGCCGATCGCGATTCCAATAGGTACGGAGTACTGGAGGGCGACCGTACCGCCCAGCACGAGGACGAGGAGAATTTCCTCGGTCGCGTAGGCTACCGAGGACATCATATCGGACGCAAAGATGGCCAGGGCCGAGATCTTGCCCAGCCGCTCGTGCTTGGCTTCCGCCGTGGCCAGCGGACCCCCGAGGAGCAGTCGTTTCAGGGTCTGGGGCATGAGACACCTATGCTCAGAAAGAACGTGTTAGGAGTTGCTCTCGCTCAGCCAGTTCTGTGTAAGGCACGGACGTTGGCGACCGGCGCCGGCATCGGACGTCGTGCCTACTCCGCGGCAAGACGGTACCCGACCCCCGGCTCGGTGAGCACGTAGCGCGGCCGAGCCGGATCGGCCTCTAACTTCCGACGGAGTTGGGCGGTGTAGACACGGAGGTAGTGCGCCTGCTCCGTGCGGTTCGGACCCCAGACCTCATTGAGCAACTGGTGGTGCGTCAGGAGCTTTCCGGCGTGCCGGACCAGCGTCGCCAACAATCGGTATTCGATGGGCGTCAGGTGAATCGGCTGCCCCGCAAGCGTTACCTGCCTCTGCGCCAGGTCTACCTCCAGGTCGCCGACAGAGAACTTCGATTCGCCGGGATCACCGGCACCACGCGCTGCGTGTCGTAGGGCCACTCGCATGCGCGCCAAGAGCTCCCCAACCCCGAAAGGCTTCGCCACGTAGTCGTCCGCGCCCGCATCCAGCGCGGTGATCTTGTCTCGTTCCTGGCCGCGTGCGGAGAGGATGATGATGGGAATCGTGCTCCATTCGCGCACTCGTCGGATGATATCGAGCCCGTCCATGTCCGGCAGGCCGAGATCCAGGATGATGATCTCGGGCTGCCGCGTCGCGGCTGCCGCCACGCCCTCCTCCCCTGTGGCCGCCTCGATCAGTCTGAATCCCTGCGTATCCAGGGCGGCGCAAAGGAAACGCCGAATCTGGGGCTCGTCCTCGATGAGCAGGACGACCGGACGCGCCGGGGTGGGCCCCGCAACGGACGGATCGGACCGGGAGCTACCCATCAGTATGCTCCATATCCGGCGGCCTTCCTGTGACGGGAATGGTAAATTGAAAGGACGCGCCACCACCTGACCGATTCTCAGCCCAGATGCGGCCCCCGTGGGCCTCGACGATGCCGCGACAGATGGCAAGGCCAAGACCGGCGCCGTGGGAAGTGGTCGAACGACCCCGGTAGAACTTCTCGAACAGGCGCGTCTCGTCCCCTGGCGGAATGCCCGCCCCGCGATCGGCCACACCCACCATCACGCCACCCTCACTCACGTGGGCGGTCAATTCAATCTCGCTCCCGCACGGCGTGTACTTGACCGCGTTCTCCAGAAGGTTTATCAAGACCTGCTCGATCAGGACGTCGTCGATCGGAACGAGCGGGAGGTCCTCCGGCACCCGGGTCACCACCGGCCGCCCCCGCAGCGGCCTCTCCATGCGGCCCAAGGCCGCCCCGATCACCTCTTCCAGGGGATGCCATTCCTTGGACACCCGAAGGGCTCCGGACTGGAGGCGCGTCATATCCAAGAGATTACGGACGAGGCGGCTGAGGCGTTCCGCCTCCTCGCTGAGTGTTTCCAGGAGCATTCGCCGGGTCGCGGGGTCGAACGTTGCGTCCCCTTCCAGGAGGCTGCTGGCGGTTCCGGTGATCGAGGCCAGCGGCGTTCGCAAATCGTGGGAGACGGAGCTCAAGAGGGCGCTGCGCATCGACTCGGTTTCCACGCGCACCTGGGCTTGCTGCGCCTCGGCCGCCAACTGGGCGCGTTCGAGGGCCAAGGCCACCTGACCGCAGAAGGTCTCGAGTTCGTGCAACTGCTCTGGTGCCTGCATGACCTGGGGGTTCTCAGGGCGGAAGATCAATACTCCCAGTGTGCCACGAGAGGCGGTCAGTGGGAGACACAAGGCCTCCAATTCCGGCGACGTTCCGGTGCCCAACCCCGCCGGTTGCCGATGGAGATATACCCATTTGCTCAAATCCAGCTCCCGCGGTCCGGGCACAAGGGCGCTTCCGCCGACCGCCTGAGGGCGCAGACCCCCGCCAGGGTCGGGAAGCAGGACCGCGACATGCCCACGAAACACTTCTCGGACATGCCGAACGGAAACCTCGAGAAGGGTGGCTACCTCCCGGGCACTTGCCAGGTCGCGACTCATGGCGTAGAGAGCCGCCGTGCGGCGTTCCCGCTGTCGGGCGGAATCAGCGAGCCAGCGAATCCTCACGGTCAAACCGCTGATCACCAGCGCCACAATGAACATCGCCCCAAACATCAGAAGGTCCTGCGTCTCGGCAACGGCAAACGTGAAGTAGGGCGGAACGAAGAAGAAGTCGAAGGCGCCCACGCTCAGGACGCAACCGAGGAGGGACGGGCCGGGCCCCGAGCGTGCCGCGACCGCCACCACGCCCAACAGGTACACAAGCACCAAAGTTGAGTGGGCGAAATACGGGAAGATGAGCAGGCCAATTGCGGTGCAAGCGCCTACCATCGCCAGCGGTCGCCAGTAGTCCGTCCACGGGAAGCCTCGCATCCGGGCCGGGCTCACGTACGGGACATGGGAAGGTTCCTGGCCGCTTATCACGTAGACGTCCGTCTCGTCACTCCCTCGAACGAGAGCATCGGCGATCGAACCGAAAAGCAGGCGTCGCCAAAGAGGCTGGACGGGTTTCCCGACGACGATTTTGCTCACGTTTCGGGTACGGGCGAATGACAAGACCTCCTCTGGGACCCGTTCGCCGCTCAACACGTGCGCCTCTGCCCCCAGCTGTTCGGCCAGCCGCAGCGTATCGGCGACCCGCGCTCGGCCGGGTTCCCCCAGCCGTGCGTGCGACGGCGTCTCCACGTACACGACCAGCCACTCGGCCCGCAGCGCATCTGCGAAGCGCTTGGCGGCTCGCACCACCTGGGTCGCGTGCGGACTCGCGCTGATGCAGGCCAGGATCCGTTCGGTCACAGGCCACGTGGTCTGGATGGCCTGATCGCGCATATACCGACGCATCCGGGCATCGACGTGATCGGCCGTCCGTCGTAGCGCCAGCTCTCGGAGCGCCATCAGGTTCCCGGGTCGAAAGAAGCGACGGCCCCGCTCCGGGTCGGGCCCTGGAAGATGGACCTTGCCCTCGGCAAGGCGGTCGAGCAATTCCTCGGGCGGAAGATCGACCAGCGCGATCTCGTCCGCCTGTTCGGTCATTCGGTCCGGGACGGTCTCCTCGACGACGACGTCTGTGAGCCGGTAGGCGACATCCTTCAAGCTCTCGAGCTCGTAGATATTGAGCGTGGCCAAGACCGAGACGCCGGCGCCAAGCAACTCCTCTACATCCTGCCATCGTTTGGGATGCCGGGAGGCGGGAGGGTTCGCGCGTGCGAGCTCATCCACCACCAGCAGAAAGGGCCGGCGGGCGACAATGGCGTCCAAGTCGAGTGGGTCGGAAGCCCCATCAACGGAATGCTGGGTCGAACGGCGGGAAAGACACTCGAGCCCGTCCAAGAGACGATCCATCTCCGGGCGACCGTGCGTATTGACCGCACCGACCACGACGTCCGCTCCTGCCACCTGCCGTCGTCGCGCTGCTTGCAACATCGCAAAGGTTTTTCCCGCGCCAGGTGTTGCGCCCAGAAACACGGTGAGCTTGCCACGTCCCGACGGCGGTTTGTTTCCCGCGTCCCTTCGTGGGTCCTTGTTACCCTGAAACGACTGAGGCGAGATCGACACGTGGCTCCCTTCTCAGGCGATGGGGAGTATACCGAGGAGAGTCGGGAGCCGCAAGGCAATCAGGGGCATTCAGGACGGGTCAAGCGGAGATACTCCGGCGGGAAATCAGACGAAATAGCGAAGAACCGGAACTGTCGTCTACCGTTGGGAGGCCTTTGCCGCCGGCCGGACCGCCGCGCGCAAATTCGCCGCGTCCGGCGGCGCGGTGAAAGCACCGTGGCTAGACCCTACCGCTTCCGGCGAGAAGACCACGTGGATGACCGAGAACGGCTGCCGCGAACGCGCTTGCACTCCTGCCAGGTCGGAGGACAAGGCCGGTCGGTTGCTCCGAACCCACGCAACCAAGAGCCCGAGGATCGCCAGGGCGACGCCGTACTGGATCAAGGCAGAGTGCCCGACGGCGGCCACCAAGCGGCTCCCACCTACGCACAGCCCCACGCTTGCCAGAAGAATGGCGTACAGCGCACCCCATCTTGTTGTCCGCGGCGTCGCTTGCTGCTCGCGAAGTCGTGGGGTATGCGCAGCACGCTCCCCCGGGATTGGCGTAGCCACGGATTCGATCACCGCGGATTTCATGGAGCCCTCCAAGATTTTCATACGAGGGCACACCCCTCCCCCGAATATTCATCCTGTCCTTAATATAAATCCTGAGCCTGTGAGATCAACTCAGGATCTCGTAAGAATCTCCGCTCTACGTATCAAAAAGACGTAAAGAACTTCGACGCCGCCAAGCGTCAAACACGCATCTAGAAGGCGGAGAGCGAAGAGACGAGACGGCCTGGTCAACTGTGGACGAGTCCATTATCAATATTTCGTAAAAATTAACATCGAATCCATAAAGATTGCGTAAAGACAGATCGTTGCATGTGGACTTCGGGATAGAATGCGCCGTTTGAATTCTCCACCTGCAGTAGGGATTCCTCCGGATAGCGCACTTGTCAAGAATCCGTCAAGGTCGGCTGGACGTGCCGACAGGGAGTTGTTTGTGAAACAGCGACAGGAAGTACGACGGGATGTGTGTGGGGATGGCACATGAAGACCATCATCATCGGGGCGGGCGAGGTTGGCTACCACATCGCGGAGCGGTTGAGCCGCGAGGGGCATGATGTGGTGGTCATCGAAAGAGATGCCGCGGTCCGGGCGCGAGTTCAAGACCAGTTGGACGTTATGACCATTGAGGGGAATGGGTCCTCTCCGAGGGTCCTGGAGGAGGCGGGAATTCGCGAGGCAACCACCCTCATCGCCGTCGCAGACATAGACGAGGTGAACGTCGCCGCTTGCCTTCTGGCCAAGGAGTATGGCGTTGCCACGCGGATCGCGCGGGTGCGGGATCCCGATTTCAGCGAGAGCGAGTTCTTGGGCCGTGGCAAACGGTTGGGAATCGATCTCCTCATCAATCCTAACATCGTGGTCGCCGAAGAGATCCTCGACTTGGTGAAGACCCCAGCAGCGGCCGAGGTGGGCAAGTTCGCGGAGGGGAAGGTCCTCATGTTGGGGATTCAGGTCTCGTCGAGGGCGCCGATCCTTAACCGACCGCTGCGCTCCCTCCGATCATTTCACACCACGACACCCTTCCTGATCGTCGCGGTCCTGCGCCATGAACGTCTCATCCTTCCGGATGGCGAGACTATCCTTGAGGAGGGTGACCACATCTATTTCGTGAGCAGGCGGGAGTCCGTCAACGACATCCTCACCCTCCTCGGGAAGAAGGAGAGCATCGTGGAGCGGGTGATGGTGATCGGGGGGGGACGCATGGGGCTTCGGGTCGCCCAGCTTCTAGAGGCAGAGCGATTCAAGGTGAAGCTCATCGAGCATCGACAGGATCGCTGCGAAGAGCTGTCGGAGCTCCTGAAGGAGACCCTCATCCTCCACGGCGACGGCACGGACGTCCGCACCTTAGTCGAGGAGGGGATCGCCGATATGGACGCCGTCGTCACCGTCACGGATGACGAGGCCACCAACATTCTGGCGGCGCTGCTGGCTAAGGAGCAAGGGGCCAAGAAAGTGATGGCGCTAATCAAACGGCCGCAATTGCTTCATCTGCTGCCGCACCTGGGCATCGACGCTGCCATCAGCCCGCGGACCCTCACGGCCAGCGTCATTCTGAAATATGTCAGAAAGGGGAAGGTCCTCTCCATTTTCGAGATGCCGGAGAACGACGCCGAGACGCTGGAGATGATGGTCACTGCCGAGTCGAGGGTGGCGGGCAAGGCGATTCGGGACGCCGGACTGCCGTCGGGGGCGATCATCGGGGCAGTCGTTCATCAGGGCGAGATCGTGATTCCCCGCGGGGACACCGTCTTTCGACCCGACGATCACGTCGTCATCTTTGCCATCCCATCCGTCATTCCAGACCTCGAAAAGCATTTTGCCTGACGCGAGGGGCCTCCCATGGTGCGATTTGGCCTGGTGCTGAATCGAACGTCGCTGGTCCTGGTGTGCATCGTTCCCTTCATGCTGACGGCGGTTCCCTTTTCCCTCTACTACCGGACCGACGACATTCCGGCGATCCTCCTGGCGGCCGGGGCCACCCTGGCCGTCAGCCTGGCGATGTATCTCCTAACGTCCAAAGGAGGGGAGGCCAACCACAAAGAGGGGATCCTTATCACGACCCTGGGCTGGATCTTGTCCGCTGGATTCGGGGCCCTGCCGTTTTACTTCTACGGCACATTCCCGACTTACACCGACTGCTACTTCGAAGCGATGTCAGGGTTTACCACAACGGGGGCCAGCGTGCTCGCCGAGATCGAGAAGCAGCCGGCGGGGATCCTGTTCTGGCGGAGCCTGACCCACTGGATCGGAGGCATGGGGATCGTGGTCCTTTCCCTGGCGATACTTCCCGCCCTGGGCGCGGGTGGGATGCAACTCTTCAAGGCGGAGGTGCCTGGGCCGACCGCTGACAAGTTGGTCCCGCGCCTCCAGGACACGGCCAAGCGTCTCTACGTCATTTACACCATCATTTCGGCAGCCGAAGTGATCTTTCTCGTGGCGGGCGGGATGTCCCTCTTCGACAGCCTGACCCACATGTTTGGAAGCATGGGCACGGGAGGCTTCTCGCCGAAGAATGCCAGCGTCGGCCATTACCAGAGCGCCTACGTCGATCTGGTGATCACGGCCTTCATGTTCATCGCGGGGGCGAACTTCCTGCTTCACTATAACGCCATGGCCCGGCGGGATTTCACGGCGCACCTTACGGACGAAGAATTCCGGTTCTACTCAGGCGTCGTAGGCTTCTTCACGGTGACGGTTGCCCTGAACCTGATCCTCCAAAACATCTATCCGAGCTTTCTTCTCGCCTTGCGCCACTCCCTGTTTTCCGTGGTGTCCATCATCACCACCACCGGGTTTGCCACTGAGGATTTCGAGAAGTGGCCAAGTTACGGTCACTACGTGCTTCTCTTCCTCATGTTCGTGGGGGGCTGTGCCGGGTCCACGGGCGGAGCCATCAAGTGCGTCCGGGTGTGGATGCTCTTGAAGATGGCCGCAAACCAGGTGTTCCGGATTGTGCATCCGAAGGCGGTGCGCACGATTCGCTACAACGGCCGGATCGTACCCGCCGAGGTGCTCTCCGGCATTCAGTCCATGTTCGTTTTGTATATGACGGTCTTCATCCTGTCGTCGCTGGCATTGGCCTGGCTGGGTCACGACGCCCTGACCGCGATCTCCGCGATAGCTGCTACCCTCGGGAATGTGGGCCCCGGTTTGGGCACGGTGGGGCCGGTGGAGAACTACTCCCATTTTTCCTTGACGGCCAAATGGATCTGTACTTTCTGCATGCTTGTGGGACGCCTGGAAGTGTACTCAGTGGTTGTGCTCTTCTTCCCCGAGTTCTGGCGAAGGTAAGAGAACGACAGGGGAGGGGGGCGCAGCGGGGCTAGGGCGCCACGGCGATTTCGGATTGCGGAGGAGAAGGGCGAGGAACGACAAACGAGCGAAGAGACGAGGAAGGGCCTCGGATATTTCCCGAGGCTTTTCTGTTTATTGTGGGGAGCCGCCCTACTGATCGAGATGGTAGGGGATGCTGATCGCCACTTTCCCGCGCCGGAACAGGAGGGCTGCCTTGATCATGAGAGCCGTCTGGTTGTGGAGCAGGTGCTGCCACCACTTGGCCGGGACGAACTCAGGGAGAATGATCGTCATGTAGTCGCCGTCGCGCTGTTTGTCCATCTGGTCCACGTAGCGAAGGATTGGCTGGATCACAGATCGATACGGGGAGTCGAGCACCACCAGGGGAACATCCGGCGCCCACTCGCTCCAGCGCATCTGGAGGCGCGCCGTGCTTGTAGAATCCAGGTCCACCGTCAAGGCGGTCACGTTGGGCGAGATCGCCCGCGCGTACGTGAGGGCGGCAATCACCCCGCGGTTCATCCCCCCCACGAGGACCACGACCGGGTGCCGGCCGAGCTTCGGCGGACGGTAGCCGTAGACGTCGATCTGGCGTGTCATTTCGACATAGTGGCGTCGGATGGTGTAGAACATGAGGACCAGCAACGGGATCACGACGACGACCATCCAGCCACCCTCGACGAAGCGCGTGACCCCGACGACACCCACGACAGTGGCCGTAACCAAGGCGCCGATCAGATTGACTACCGCGTGGTGAAGCCAGTGGCGTTCGCGCAGGCGGGCCCATCGTCGGACCATACCGAACTGGGAGAGGGTGAACGAAATGAACACCCCGAGGGCATAGAGCGGCAGCAGCGAGTGGGTGTCCCCCTGGAAGGCAATGAGCAGCACCATGGAGACCCCAGATAGAATGAGGATGCCGTTGGAATAGACGAGGCGGTCGCCCAGGCTGGCAAACTGACGCGGAAGGTACCCGTCCTTGGCGAGCAGCGAGGAGAGCATGGGAAAGCCGGCATAGCAGGTGTTGGCCGCCAGGAGGAGGATGACCATCGTGGATGCCTGAACCCCAAGGTACAGCCATCCCCGGCCCAGGGTTTGACCGGCAAGCTGGGAGACGAGCGTCTCTCCTTCGCGGGGGAGGAGGCGAAAGGCATCGCTGAGGTACGTCAGGCCCATCACCATGATCCCCAAGATGGACGCCATCCAGACGAGGGTGATGCCTGCGTTCTTGGCCTCCGGGGGTTTGAAGGCCTGGACGCAATTCGCGACCGCTTCGATTCCGGTCATGGCGGTGCACCCGGAGCTGAAGGCACGCAAGACCAAGAGTGTCGTGAGGGGCACAAGACCAGACGGGTCGACGGGCGGGAAATCCGGGACGGGTTCCCCTCTCCCCAGGTAGACCAGGCCGGCGCCCATCACGAGGCAGATGCCGGCGATGAACCAGTAGGTGGGCACGGCGAAAATGCGCGCGGTCTCTCTGAGGCCGCGGAGATTGACCACCGCGAGAAAGGTCACGCACAGGACGCCTAGCCAGACGCGGAGCGGGTACAGCGATGGGAAGGCAGACGTGATGGCGGCCACGCCAGCGGCCACGCTCACGGCAACAGTCACGACGTAACCAACCAAAAGAGACGCCCCGGCCATCAAGCCTGGCAGCGTCCCAAGGTTCTCCCGCGCCACCGTGTACGCGCCGCCCCCGCCGGGATACGCGTGGATCGTTTGCCAGTACGAGGTCGAGACTACGGCGATCAGGAAGGTGATGGCCACCGCAATCGGGACGGACAGGGACAGCGCGGCTGTGCCGGCCAGCGCCAGGAATATCCGGATTTCCTCGGGGCCATACGCCACTGACGAGATGGCATCGGAACAGAAGATGGCCAGGGCCGGGATCTTCGCCAGGCGCTCGTGCTTCGCCTGGGCTGTGGCCATGGGAGTCCCGACAAAGAGGCGCTTCAAGGCGGTGATCATGATAGACGCCTACGGGGGTCCGACAAGGGCGTCCCTGAGGGCCGGCTCCGCCTTCACTGTGCTCACGGCGAGGACTTCGTCGCTGGCGAGAAGGTTGGTGTCGCCGCGCGGGATGACCAACTTGCCCTCCCGGATGATGCTGACGATCACGGTATCCGCCGGAAGCGACAGATCGCGGATTGCCTTGCCGACGGCAGGGGACGCCTCGGGTAAGCGCATCTCGACGAGGGCGGCCTCGCCGCGATTGAGCTTGAGCAGGGTAACCAGTTCCCCGAGGCCGATCTCTTCCTCGATGACCTTGGCGGTGAGGTGCACCTGGCTGATGGCGACGTCCACGCCCCAGGCCTTGGTGTAGAGCCACTCGTTCAGTGGGTTGCTGACACGAGTGATCACGCGGGGCACCCTGAACTGATGCTTGGCGAGGCGGCAGATAACGAGGTTGTCCTCGTCGTCGTGGGCCATGGCGACGACCAAGGCGGCCTGCGACGTGCCGACCTGTTCGAGGATCTGCGGGCTGCAACCGTCACCGCAGATCACCTCACCATCGATCTCCTGCCGGAGTTTTGCCACGACCTCGGGCCGGCGATCGACGACCTTCACCTGGTATCCCTGGGCCTGAAGGTCCTGGGCGAGATACGACCCGCCGCGCCCCCCGCCAACGATGACTGCCAGCATGGAAGCCTCCTCGCCGTCAGTGGGCGATCAACTTCTCGAGCTTCGAGAGGGCGGACACCAGCGCCGTGATATGCAACTGGTCGCCGATCTCCAGCGTTGTCTCCGGCGACGGAATGACGGCCTGGCCCCGCCGAACGAGGGCGCCGACCGCGACCTCGCCGGGTTTGGCCACCTCGGCCACCGTCCGCCCCGCCAAGATCTTGGGAACCTCCAGGCAGACCGATTCCACCTCGCCGCTGCCCAGCGTCGCCACCGCGGAGAGCGACGCCGTGACGAGCATGGTCTTCATGGTGTTCGCCGCCCACAGCGTGGGCGTCACCGTGGGGATCCCCTCCCGCCGATAGATCTCTGCGGCTTGCGGATTGTAGATGCGCGCCACCACGTGCGGGACCTTGAATGTCTCCTTGGCGGTCACGGCCACGACGATGTTCACGTTATCGCTGTCCGTCGTCGCCGCCAGAGCCGCGGCGCTCTCGATGTCGGCCTTCTGCAGAATCTCCCTATCGAACCCTATCCCAGTGAGCATCCGCCCCGTGAAGTCGCGCGATAGCCGGGAGAACGAGCTAGGGCTCTTGTCGATGACCACCACCTCGTGTCGTTCCACGGACAGGCTGCTGGCCAGATGGGATCCCACGCGGCCGCAGCCGACGATGATGACGCGCATGATACGTCCTCCCGCGCTCGGTCCCTTCGTCCTCCGGTTTGTCGGTGGCCCACGTCAACCGGCAGAGGGGACCACCGGAGAAATGGAACGCTGGATGCTACGACCGGACCATGGCCCATGTCAAGCGAGGATGGCACGCCGAACCATCCAGCAGAACGTTCTGGTAGAAAGCAGCCGGCCAGGCCGGGTGGGAGTCAGGATACAAGAGGCGGCGGCGTGTTCTCCATGGTGGTGGCGGACACGTTGGCGCTTGGGGCGGCCATCACGTCTTGGATCAGGCGACGGTACTCGGCCAATCCGGCGGCGTATCGGATGAAGAGGGTGGCGACGATGCCCAGGCCGATCACGGGAGTGCCGATGATGAAGGCCAAGGAAAAGACGTGCCACCCGCTCATCCGAACGATCTTGACCACGAACCAAACCAGGAGGGTGAGAAGCACCAGGGCCATATTCCCGGAGGCCTTAGCCGGAGTCAGCAGCGCCGCCCGAGCGTGTCGATACAGCGCGTACCGGTCGTCAAACCGATCCAGAGGGAGGAGGGGCTGCAGCATCGCCTGAAGCGAGGATGGCTCCACCCCGCGGGCCGCTCCAGGCCGAGGCATCTTGAGCCAGCGCTCGAGCACGATCTCGCGCACGGTGTCCATCACCAAGCCCACCGGAAAAGCCATCAGGATGGCGGAGACGAGAAAGTACGGAAACAAACCGTCGCCGTCCAGGATCTCCTGCATGAGGGTCGTGTAGAAAGAGCCGTCCTCATGGTAGATCTCGTACATGACGGCCCATCCCACGCAGAGGACAAAGCCAGGAACCGCCTGGGCGAGGAGGAGTTCATCCATCAGGAACGCGCGGAGCCGCCGCATTGGCCTTGTGCCTCATTGTGGGGGAGCGCCGGAACCTCCATCAGGGTCAACTCCCACTGATCGTTACGGTCGTCGCGCCGCAGGATGTATAGCACGCCGTCCTCGCCGGTGACCTTGAAATAGGCGTGATCTTCCCCGAGCCAGCGGTCGAGAATCTCCCGAATGGCGATCCGGCGCTCGCGCAGCCAGAAGGCTACCGGCCGCTCGTCCGCCCGGTATCCGGCATAGCACTCCACTCGGAGCGGGATGCGGGCCGTCTCCTTCATGCCTTCCCTCCGCGGGCCACTCTATCACCCCGCTTCGGACGGGTCAATCGGACGGAGGGGGAGCCGACTACGCAACAAGGGGGCGGGGGCGCCGGGACGAGGAGGGGCGAAGCGCGGGAGACCAGACCGCGTGGCGCACGAGGCAAGTCAGGGAACAAGCCAGCCAAGCACGAAAGTGAGCGCGAGAAGGATTCCCAGTCCTGCCCAGACAAGAGCCGTCAGGCGGCGTAGGATTGCCGCTGCGCGATCGCGGGCTTGGCGCTCCATTTCACGGACCAAGGCCTCGCGCGCGAGGCCCATTTTCGCGGCGTGGAGAAGCGGCGCCACGTCGACGCGCAGGATGATGCGGGCCAGAAAGAGGATCAGCGGCAGATCTCGAATCCGCGCCGCGCGCGCCAGTCGTTGCGGCGAGGCGAACGCGGCGAACTGAGCCGCCAGGTCCGGGCCGGCCCGCTGTCGCTGCGCGCTCAAGGCGAGATCGCCCAACGAGCGCAGCAAGGGACCGGAGACGATCAAGACGCGCAAGGAGTCCAGGAGCGCCGTGGCAAACGCGGCAAGCAGCGCGATGATCGGCAGGAGGAGCCTGCCGACGGCAGCAGTCGTGGGCAGCGGCCGGCCGGCCTGCCAGGTGTCACCGACGAGCCGGGGAATGCCCCAAAAGCACCCGTAGGTGAGCAGCAAGAGCAGAAGCGCGCGGAGAGCCAACCGATGCCGCACTCCGCGCCACAGGTCGCGGCTGCTCTCGCGAATCTTCTGCAGGAGCATTTCGTCCAGCGGCATTTCCTCTCACCAAATGAAAAGCCCCGGGCGGGATCGCCGCCCGGGGCTTTTATACCCACGGAGCCGTGCGTGGGTCAACACGCTATGCCCGGCTCCGGTACCGACTACGTAGGGTCGTCGGTTTAGTACATGTCACCGCCGCCGTGCGGGGGCATCGGCGGGGTCTTCTCCTTTTCGGGGATCTCGGTAACCATGCACTCGGTGGTCACCATCAACCCGGCGATGCTGGCAGCGTTCTGCAACGCGACCCGGGTGACCTTGGTGGGGTCGATGATCCCGGCCGCCAGCAGGTCCTCGTACTCCTCGGTCTCGGCGTTGAACCCGAAGGCGCCGGTGCCGTCCTTCACCTTCTGGACCACGATGGAGCCCTCGACGCCGGCGTTCTCGGCGATCTGTCGGATGGGCTCTTCCAGTGCGCGCCGGACGATATCCAAGCCAATCTTATCGTCGCCACTGGCCCGCACCTTGTCCAGGGCGGGCAGGGCGCGAATCAGGAC
>Ga0316627_100000016_pt1 | contig 32798 bp, 56 predicted proteins | sample OWC_Aug_M2_C1_D1_FD_207653 | JGI IMG/M metagenome (GOLD analysis project Ga0316627, IMG submission 207653) | Wetland soil microbial communities from Old Woman Creek delta, Ohio, United States - OWC_Aug_M2_C1_D1_C | ecosystem: Environmental > Terrestrial > Soil > Wetlands | place: USA: Ohio...
CCGCTTTGTTACGATCAATCACAATGTTCCAGAGTGGCGAATCATGAATTGGACATAGTGATGGCTCAGAGGAAAAGAATCCGGTTCAAGAAAATTGCCCATCTTCAGGATGAGATTACCGATGTGATTACGATTGTTCATCCTTATTCTGGATTGTCCCATAATGTCATGATTTCTAATCTGACCAGAACATTTGAGATCCCTGATACCCCGGAAAGTGATGTGGGATTCTTTGACTCAATAGAAGGATGGAGGTTGGAATGAAACTTTACGGCAAACGCTTTGTGAAGAACTTTGTTGATCGAAGAGTCCGACTGAAGACAGAAACCAGAGATGCGATTGTTTGGGACATTGATTGGGACAATTATGTGGCAAAGGTTAAGATCCAAGGCAGCAACGAATATGTAATGGCTCACTTTCCGAGAAACTGGAAAGAGACACCATATTGGCTGAAGAAAGGGAACGCAGTAAGCATCAGGCACAGAGAAGGAGTGAAAGGGTACATCGAGGTAACAGGAGAAGGCAGGGCGATCCCAACTGCCGTAGAAGGGAGTTCAATGCCGGAACCCGACAGTCTGCCAGATATGATTCTCTCCGGATTGGAGGTTACACCGACTGAGCCTGCAACCTTGGGGGTGTGGGTTTCCTCTGGAAGCTACAGGATCAACGGCACAATTTATTACATCTTCCCCGCTTCTGGCGAATATGTGACCATGAATGACCCGGCACCAATGATGATGTCCTATGCTAGTGATGAAATAATGGGTGGCGGGATTGCCGCTGTAGAGCTTGATCCCGCACCAGCCGAGGGGTACTACAGGTATGATATGCTTACAGTCGGCACGGATTCACAGCTTGATTACACGGCAGGGACACCTCACCAGACAAACCCACAATATCCCACAGTCCCATCGGATCATCTCTTAGTTGCATACATCCTTGTGCTTTGGAGTACAACGGAGATCGTGAGTTCGGACATCAATGCCGAGTTTCAACAGTTGGTCCCGTCCACTTTGGATTTTACGTTTGCCGCTTCTACTGGTGCCACTTTTAGCGGTGAATACATGGAGTACACTCCATCAGGGGAGTATGGTTATCCTAATCCCCAAGCGAGTGTTGCAGTCCAATGTTATGACCAATACGGATTATCATTGAGCATTAGCGGCACAATGATTTTGGAACTGGTTAACGGAAGTGGTGACGTTTATTCAGCGACTACAGGATGGGACAGTAGTGAAGTGACCCAAGCCGTTTCATGGGGTGGTTACACCTTCAAATACAGAAGGGATGAAACAGGGACGGAACATTCACCGGCTTTTAGAGTGACTTTCAACACAACGGGTTCGTCAATCCAAGCTGCCGATTATCTTATATTGCTGGACTCACTTGGAGCGCCAGTAGGATTCTAAAGGAGACAACAATGGAAGAAATCCTAAAGGAAATACTCAAAGAACTTCAGTATCACACGAAATTGCTTGAATCTATGGTGGAAAATTTTGATGCGAGTCGCCATCAAAGCCAGGAAAAGCAGAAAGAAGTTAAAGACATTCTCTCCAAAACATTAGGCTCTGTATTCAATCATCCTTCTCTGAAAGGAAGGCCGGAAGTGGAAAAAATAAAGAAAGACTTAGGAGGCTAACATGAGTACCGATCATCATACCCCGTGGCAAGACGGAGTAACCCAGTACAAAGCATCTGACATGAATGTTCCGCTTGGAGAACTGGATGAGGTTTTAGATGGCGTGTCGGGTGAGATTCAGAACTATCTGGTTCATAATCATGCCTTGGCAAGTCTTTCAGAAAAGGCTTATTCATCGTTGACCAGCCCGCCCGCCGATGATGATTTCAATTCCTTGACTGCCGTGACAAGTCCCGTGTCAACTGACACTCTGCCTATTTACAGCGGCGGGGCTTACCATAAGGTCACTAAATCGAATCTGCTTGCGGGGGTGTCTGGAAGCGGAGAACTGCTTACCACGGCGGGTGTGGGGATAAGTTATCAGTCAATTGATATGCCTGGGGAAGCAGCCGTCATCAATGTTCTCATGCCCTATTCCATGGAATTCCCTGTTGACTTCAATAGCGGTGAACTTGTTTCCTATTACTATGCTGCCACAGGCCCGACTTCCGAGCAGACTGTTACGTTCAAGAGAAACGGGACAGAATTTGGGACTCTCGTTGTAGAAGCAAGTGAAACTTCTGGTGGAACATGGCACACTTCAGGGGAAACATTTGATCGTGGAGATCGACTGTCGATTGCCTTCCCCGGAACACAAGACACCACTTGGGCCGGTGTTGCCATCACTCTGACAGGATCGAGGTAAGCCATGACTATTCATTGGTTCGGTGGTGAAGAGATAGATTTCCCAAATCCTAGTGTACCCAATGCAAGCACTTTAACTTCATATAGAAGGTCGACTTACTCAAGAGAGGCAGTTTATGTAAGCTCGGCTACATCGAAAGGTCATTGGACTAACCGGATAGGAGAACTGAAAAGTGGAGAGCTTTGGCTCTCATTTTGTCTCTACAACTATACTGGTAGTGGAAGTGGTTACGATGGGTATGCTTCTTTAGTTTCTGGTGAAACTTTAGATGGATGGGCTATTGGAAGAAGCAGTAACTATCTTGCTTTGGGAAAATTTACGGCAGGAGCTTTTTCGTGGGTTGCATCATCAACAGAGGATCTTCATACACCGGGGATTACTGAACAGCTTCATATGTATATAAACTATGCAGCAAGTGGTGAAATTAAACTGTATCGTGGGTCAACACTTGCTTATACCTATAGCGGAGAAGTCATGCTTAGTGGAGTTAATGGATTCAACATGATACAATTTACTGGTGACAGTAACTATAGTGCCTTTTCAGAGTTTATATTTGGTACAGAGAACACTTTTTATAAAGCTGTAAAAACGCTGGCTCCAAGTGCAGCAGGAGACACTAATGAATGGCATGGGGCGTACACCGATATTGATGAGACAGGTTATACAGATTCAGATTTTATTTATTCTGACGGATCAGGGGAAACTTTTCTTTGCAATTTAACTGGGATGCCTACAGGAACATGGACAATAGATGGTGTCAGACTTGCTTCCAGAGTATTGCCTGTGCCGACAGGCAGAGGAATAAAATTAGGAGTAAAAACTGGTGGAGCCTCTTTTTCCGGTGAACTCTATTCTGAACCTAGTTCTGACACAATCGAAAAAATATATTTTACCAATCCCAATACATCCTCTGCATGGACTTCTGGTGAAGTAGAAAGTCTACAATTTCTTTTAAAAACAGAGGCAGCATGAGTGTAACTTACTTTGGTAATCTACCACTATCAGTATTAACAACGAATATACCCGATCAAAAGATGGTTTCTTGGTTTTCTGGGCCGGAGGTTAGTGGGACCATTTTTTCAATGCGACTTTATCCGTATGGAACAAGTGGTGTTCTGAAAAAATTTAGAGGTGTGTTGTACTCATGTGTTAGTGGGGAACCGGACGTTCTTCTTGGTCAAACAGAGATAGTTACAGTTTATGGTGTTTTGACTACCTCAACCTATTATCATGCTAAGTTAGAAGTTCCTTACTCATTTGTTTCAGGAGAACAATTTTATTTAGGTCTTCATAGTGCAGACAGCGGTACAGGTGCCGTAAGGAGAAATCTTACAGGAACAGGAACGAGCAGATATAACTCTGATGAATTTGATGATGGACCGACTGATCCATTCGGGACTGTCAGCAATAGTACCATTTACATAAAAGAAATCGCCTTTTACTCTTATGGTACAAATTATGAGGTATCAAAGGCTCTTGGGTTTGCCTTGCTAGAACAAACTCATATAGGTGTCCCAAAGGCTGTTGGGTTTGCCTGCATCGAGAATATGGGAATTAAAGTATCAAAGGCTGTTGGGTTTGCCTTGCTTGATGTGGAAGAAGAAGGAGAGGAAGAGGAATCAAAAATGCCTTTCGTTATGGTGTTCTAATGATTTGGACAGTTGCATTAGCAAAACGACAACCTAAATATTACCTTATCGACAGAAACCAAAATAAGACTGTTGAAACTTATTTCGATGAAGGTCAGATAAATACCGCCTTGTTCCTTCAACGTGAATTTAATGAAAAGTATCATCTGCATGAAGTCACAGAATGGGAACGCAAAGAACCCGGAGATATTGTGGCTTTCAAAACAATAATGAGAGAACCGGAATGGACCGACGAAGAACGCAAGGAGTTCCTTATCGTCACCCTTGTCGGGCCTGACCTCCGGCAGATGGAAGAGGGGTTGCTTGAGCCATTGTATGACAATGATAAGAAAATCCTGAAAGCCAGAAGATTCAATCTGCCAACAGAGCTTGAGGAAAATGCTCCGTGTCATTCAACTGTTTGCTTTGACAAGCTGAAACATCGGCGAGTAGAGCTTACCGATAAACTGAGGAAGATGGAATGAGCATCCTTTGGTGTGGTGGTGAGGACATAGATTTTTACTATACCGATTTCTGTCCTGATGTAACTACATCGTCTGGTCAATATAGGTCTGCAAATGCCAGATGTGGGTTGGTAACGGCAAATGGAGATAATTATTTAGGTGGTGCTAATACTTACGATGCCTATTCGGGCTGTGATGGATATTATTCTAGTCCTTGGGGGGACGGAGAACAAACAGATTTTTGGGCTACATTTCGATGTAGCCTTTATAATAGTTCGGGTACCGCTTATGATTCCTATATTTTTTTCCTCTGTAATGCTGGGAGTACAACTAACAAATGGGGGTTATGGAAAAAAAGTGGGAAACTATGGTTAAGCAAAGAAGTTTCCGGTTCATGGTCAGACATTAAATCAGGTGAAAATACAGATTGTGTCTTAAACGGAAACCAAGAGAAATTCGATGTTTATATAAAATATGATGATACTGAGGGAGAAATTTCTGTTTATTACTCAGGTGAATTACGGCTTAGTTACACAGGAGACACTACTCTGTCAGGGATAAGTGGATTAGATCAATGTGGGTTTCTTGGCAATTATTATTACCTGCACTATGCCATTAGTGAAGTGATAATTGCAGATGAAGATACAAGGGATATGGAACTTGTGACTCTTGCTCCAAATGCTAGTGGGGAGAGTAATACCTTCAGTACAGGTTCCTATACGGATGTTGATGAGGTTACTTTAAACAAGACAGATTCAATATGGGCAGATTCAAATGGAGAGGCTATTCTTCTAAATCTAGGTTCTTTATCAACTCAACGATATGTCAGAGCAGTTAAGGTTAATGCTTTGGGAATAAATGGGTTATCAAGTTTTGGCATAAAGACAGGGATAAAAACGAACTCTGTTATTTACTCAGGAGAAACCAGATCGTGTGATCCATCATGGGAACCTGTAGAGGCTTTATACCAAAAGAATCCTGCTACAGATAGTTATTTCACTTCTGGTGAAATCAATTCCTTGCAGGCTTATGTGAAGGCGGTAGTATAGAGATGCCTTACGGACAGCTAGGACAAACAACCACAAACAGTTATGATGCTGGTAGTGCCAATTATAAATACGTTGGCAGATACCAAATGACTGTAAGTGGAGAAGTGTTCCATTATGCTTACAAGAACTATTTAGGATATGGGACAAAGAGATGTAGGTTCATAATCTATGATGACAATGCTGGCTTACCAAACAATTTTCTATATTCAGGGGAGGAAGTAAATCAATTTTTACGAGATGGTACTTGGATGAAATGGTATCCTTCGGTCAGAAAACATTTGGATGCTGGTTACTATCATATTGGAATGCACAATTCAGGATCAGATTGGTATGCTTCATGTCAGACCTCTACCGGGACGAACAACAAGAAATCTGATACATACTCAGATGGCCCATCTGATCCTTTCGGGACAGTAGACTCTCCTGCTCAGACTTATGCTTTGGGTTGTTATGCTGATTATGTATCAGGAAATGGGATTGACGTTGCTAAAGTTGTCTCCTATGCTGTCCTCTCAAGCAACGAGGAAGAGGAAGAACCGGAGCCAAGCGGAGAAGTGGCGATTCCACAGGTAGTTTTGTTTTGAGGAAACTATGAAATGGTCAACTGCTCTATTCGGACATTACAAGCCTAAGACTCTAGGGTGGGAGAAACGAGCAGAACCCGGTGACATTATTGATTTCAAGCCTGAGAAAAGTTGGAATTGTGATGAGCAACAACACAGAGAGATTGTTAGGCTTATCACAAACATTACCTACTTGGTTTCACAAAGGCCAATCATCGAAGAGGAATTCAAAAAGATCAAGCCCAACATTCCTTTTCTCCCTCTTTGGAAAGGCACCATCAAAGCTGGACGGATTCGTAATCCCCTTTTGCTACCACCTGAGATAAAACCTTATTTCTCCTTTCTTCCGGGTGCTTCACTCTGGAATCTATACGGCAAGGATATTTGGGGAACGGAAGAACGTAAAGAATTCTTGTTGGTAGATATTGATGGTCCCACGAGAGAACAGCTTGCAGGTTTTGTAGAGCCTCATTGGGATTTGTCTTCCTATCCGAAGTTTGAGCCAATGGACAGAACCCAATTTGAATATGATCTTGTGTCTGAGTATTACAGAAGGGGAGGAGCTTTACGTCAAATCAATCCAGATGAAATAGAAGAAATGTGGATGGAGTACATTCGATCTTTGGCAAGATATTGTAGTATACCAGCAACACACTTGAAGAAAAGAAGGATGTGTGTCCAGCTTGATGTTTTAGAGTCAAAAGGTGTTGATCTTGAAAAGATGCTGGACAGAAATCTCACTTATGTACCGGATGTAGAAATCACATTGACTGATTGTTGGGACAAAATGAAAGTCAGAAAGATTGACAATTCCGACAAACTGAGACTGATAGAACCTATATTGAAGGGGCCTTGGAATGAGTTGTTGGGATACTAGTCCTTATACATGAAGCTACGACTCAGGGGGAGCGGGTTCTCTTCCGGGTGGTGGAAATCCTGACTATTCAAGCCTTCAGACTTGGGAAGAAGCAACGGATGTCAATCTATCCGGGTATGGCAAAGAATACTTGGATTGTTATGATAGTCAAACCCATTCTGAAGGTGCCAGAAGTTTTTACGGAGCTACAGGACTTGACAGAAATCACAAAAGAATAATCAGGTCTTCCCCAAATTGTGTCACTCCTTTTATGGGTCGTGAGTCTACTGGGGCTAGTTTTCAATTCAATGGTTATACCGGGTCTATTGGTGCTTTCTATCTCAATGAAGAATGGTTTGAGTTAAACTCATTGTCTCTTGGAGGGTACACAAACACTTCCTATGGAAGTACCATACCGTTTTTATACAGTATTGCACCACACGTTAGATTGAGAAATTTGGTTGTTCACGATTCTTATAATACAGGGACAGATGCTTTTAATGCTGTAGAGTTGGGGGCAGCTTCTGGTGGTATATTTTATAATTGTATTGTCAAAGATATTCAGAAAGCTGGAGGTGCTGGTTCAGGACAAGGTCGTGGTTTGTATATGAGTGTTTCCTCTGCTGCCAGAGGAATCATTAACAATCTTTTTTATAACTGCAAATCTTGGGCTATTTACACAAGTGGTGGTTCGGCATATACAACACTAAATATTTGGAACAATGCTGCCCAATTATGCAGCGGAGAATACAGTTATAGTGCTTCAGGCGGGAACACTTATTGTGGTTGGAATATGGGAGATGGGACAACTTCCGACAATTTAGACCCTGAAGGTACAGATTATAAAAACAGCACCGATATAACAGGCAGTTTGGATGAAAACCTTTTGGCTATCTCCGGTGAGACTCTTTACTGGAATGGATCAAGTGGAGATAGGGCAGGCAGAAATCCCCTAAATGATCTTTGTTATTACCATGATTTCGATGGATTCTTCCCAAGTGGGGAGTATGTCTATCTTAGGTCAATGACAAGTTATTCGTCTGCTGCCTCACAAAGAGATTGGAGAATTTTTGTAAATGCTAACGGATGGAACAAGGATGTTACCAGAATAAAAGTAAGGTTTACAGCCCACAACACCTCAAATTCTGAGATAACTGAGGCATCTATAGGACAAATAAGTACACCAAGCGTTTATAATTTTTCAAGTACACCGACGAGGATTACATTTGATGGTGGGAATAACGGGAAAACAATAAGTGCTGGACAAACAATTGATTCGGATTGGATAACTTACTCGGGGGAAGAATACACATTTTTCAAGGTACACCTTTTTGTCAATGCAAATCCCCATTATTATTCCTACAATAGCAATTTCTTCTATAATAGCCACTATAAAAACAACACTTCTGGAAGTGGTGAAACCTTTAACACTACAATAAGTGGATACTCAACAACGACCAATCATCCTTTCGTTACGGGAGTAATAACAGAAAATGCTTCCGGTGAAACAGGGGTTTGGAATCTTGATATTAGAGGGCAAGCTAGGTCTACAGCGGTGGATGCCGTTTGGCCCGTAGGCCCAAGTATTCCATACGATGAAGAAGCAGAACCTCCGACAAGCGGAGAAGTCTCAATGCCAATGGTCTATCTATTTTAAAAGGAGGAACATCATGTCAGAAATTGCTTATCTTAACAGGTTGAAATCACCGGCAGACAAGGAGATGATCGTCACACCGATCACAGTTGGAGGCGATTCCGGGGAATTCGTTTCTGCCCTCACGCTTGGGTATGGCAGGAAAAGGCTGTATGCCCATACGCTTGCAAGCGGGGGTGGGACGCAAACTTTCTATCAGCAACACTTAACATTTGGCGGAATGGACCTAACGATTAAATGTCTCATACCGGATGTGACTTGTCCGTGGGCATTTTATAAACCTTCTGCTGATTATCCTAGTTTAGACGTAATGTACCATTACCGAAATGGGATGAAGATGGACGTTTATTGTTCTACTTCTGGTTGGGCCATACAAACGTATGCCTCAGAGTTAGCGGAGTTTATCAATAATGACCCTTTGCTTAAAGAAATCTTTTTGGTGATAGTTCATACCAACACACTATTGGCAGAATTAAACTTTAATCTAACTGAAGAGGTAGAAGAAGAAGTTGAAAGCGAAGGGGGCGGGGCATCCGTTTTCTTCGGTGGTTCCGGGGTCACGCCCCTTACAGGTATGCCCATCCCAAATGGGGTGACTGTCGAGTTGCCCATCGGCACAAACCTTGATCCCTTCTTCGTTGCAAATTCCGGGGAAAGCATTGACCTTAGAATTATCGAGTTTGCTTAAAAGGAGGTTGATATGGGAAGGGTGCTTCCAGTAACCAAGCATTTCAAATCCCTGATTCCGAGGAAGCCGCAGAAAGAGGGCAAGGAAATGAACCGATTTGAATGTCCTATCTGTGGCAAGGAAAGAGTGGATGATATGTGTCCTCATTGTCGGGCTTATCATGCCCCGCAAAAATGTACCGGGGAAGGCTGCGAAATCTGTGCGGAGATCAAATACCTAAAAAATAGCTTGCTTTCTCCACCGGCCTAAGTACACTATATCTGATTAACGCAATCCCTCCGGGGAACCCTTTTATATCTTTCTATTTTTGATCCTAAAAGGAGGGGTTGCCTATGTCAGAACTCGCTTATCTTACCAGATTACAATCACCCGCAGACAAGGAAATGGTCGTTTCGGCGGTCGCTGTCACAGACGCTTCCGGTGAGTTTACGTCTGGACTGACTCTCGGCTACAAGAGAAAGAAAATTTACGTTTACAGCCTTGGTTCAGCGGACAGCGGGGAAGCCTTTTACGGGCCTGCCGAAGTCACGGCCCTTACGGGGATGCCAATTCCAAGCGGGGTGACAATCGAATTGCCAATCCAGACGGATCTGAGCCTCTGGTTTGTCGCAAATACAGGGGAGAATGTCCCTCTCAGAATCATCGAGTTTGCGTAGGGAGGCAAAAATTCGTCATGGAGGAACTTAATCGTGGCAGAACATTATCAAACCATATACTGGATAACAACGGGAGGTGCAACTCTCTTATTTTCAATCGTAACCTTTTGGGTTAAGCGGTGGATCGGCCAACAAGACAGACAACAGGAGGAATGGTTAAGACAAGGTGGGGTTATCACCCGAGAGAAGCTGGACATTTACTGCCATGCGTCACAGAAAAATTGTCCGGCTGGACTTGGCTACGACACGCTTTGCGATTGGAGGGAAGCCATCATGGAAAAAGGCGGAACTCTGACCAAGGGCGAACATACTGCAATCTGCAAAGAGATTACCAAGGAAGTGGCAAATCATTTTTCGGATCGGATCGAGGAGTTGTTTGACCACCACCGGGAGTGGGTCGGGCAGGAATTAAAGCTGATCGCGCAGGAGCAGGGTTCGTTGAGAAACCTGATAAAGAGCCAGATGAAAACGGAGGCTGGAAGATGGGATCAGCATACTGAAAGGATCGGTAAGCCACCGTCAACACTTGAGCCATGATTATCCGATTTCTAGAACGAGCGCCATTGAGTCAAGAGGCTTGGCACAAGATCCGAAACAACCTGTTGGTCGTTTGCGGGAGGATCAAATCCTTGCATAAGGATGGTATTGTCACCACGGAGGAATACGCGCTTTGCGCCGAGCGCCTGAGAGAAGTCGAGGAAGTCTTGGTCGGCAGCTTCAAGAAGCAAATCTGATGCCACGAGGCGGCCTCCAAGAGTCGCGTCTTCAGAGGAATATCCTTCGAACCCCTTGCCCTCAATCAGCTTTTATCTCACGGTTATTATAACACGCCAAATAGCTTTTTAGCGTTGACAGAGCTTAACAACTTTGTTATGCTTTTAAGCATGATCTCACCTAAAAAACCTAAATAAATCAATTAAATGAAAACGGGGTAATTTATGAGAACAGTTGCGTTTGATTTAGAAACTATTGCCAATCCGCTACGTTACGATGACCTCCCACCAGTTGAGCCAAGCTCCCGCCTCAAAGACCCCGAAAAGATCAAGGCTGACATCGAAGAGAAGAAGCTGGTTCAGATCGAGTCCATGGGTGCGGATAAATGGTTGAACCTTGTCTGCGTGGCCTCATTCCGGGACATAGAGAAGCAAACGACCAAGAGTTTGGTGCTTGGTAAGGATCTGGACGAGAAAACGCTCCTAGAGGCTATTTGGGCCGAACTGTGGCAGTACCAGAGGTTTGTCACCTTCAATGGGATGGAGTTTGATGTCCCGGTTCTTAATGCCCATTCGTGCCTCCACCGTGTCCCGATTGCCGTAACCATTTCGACCAGAAAATACTATATGGATAACCATGTTGACCTCCGTATGTTGTTGAATAACTGGGATAAATTCGGCAAGGGAACCTTCGATTTCTTCTGCAAAATCTTCCTTGGGAAAGGAAAGCCGGAACATATCGACGGAAGCTACGTCCAGCATTATTGGGACTGCGGCCTCGTGGATGACATTGTGGCCTATTGCGAAAACGATGTGGAACAACTGGATTTGCTTTACAACCGGGTACGGGGATACTTCCCCGGCCTATAAAAGAAAGGAGAGTCTATGGCAGCAACAGTAGGAGTGAAAGACCCGTGGGAAGTGGCAACGCCAAGGTCGAAGCGGTACAAAATAATGATGTACGGCCCGCCGGGGTGTTTCAAGACAAGGGTGATGTTGAGGATGGCAAACCGGACTCCGGAGCCAGCCCTCGCGGTGGTCGATCCTGAATTCGGGACCGATCATTATGCCCAGGAGTTTAACTTCAAGCGGGTGCAGAAGGCAGAGGCCGACGAAATTCGGGAAGCGGTGGAATACCTGATTGACAACCCGAAGAATACCACTTGCCTTGGATTTGATTCGTACAGCGTTTACTACGAGGCGCTGGTTCAGAAGTACAATGAACTCTTCTTGAAGCGTGAAACCACGAGCAAGGGCCACAAGGTCGAGTATTATGTGATCCAGCCGAAGGATTACCCGATCATTTACCGGGAAGCCTACGCCCTGATCCGAAAGCTCCTGAAGTGCAATCTTCATGTGATCGCCGTCTGCCAGATGAAAGACAAATGGGTGGACATGAAGCCAACGGGTGAATCGATCTATGACGGCCCGAAAAGGCTGGCCCATTATTTCGACACGATCATTGAGATTCAGCCGGACTTGGATGCCACAGGCCGACAGGTGGGATGGAAAGCCTACGTCCAGAAGGATCGAACGCGGTCCCTGCCCGTTCATCAATGGATACCATGGAACAACGACGCGGAGATTTGCACCTATCTTGTTGGGAAGTTCAAACGGGATTTCACCACGTTGGATGGGGATGAGCTTAAAGAGGCTTTGAAGAAGCCGACACCGGCGACACCGCCACCCACAGCGCCTCCGCCACAAGAAAACAAGGTGGAGCCGCCGCCTCCTCCTCCCCCGCCCCCGCCGCCAGAGAAAGCGAAAACTCAACCTCCGGCAGCGCCCCCGGTAGAGGAAAACGAAAAAGATGCTCTGCGGAAGAAGGTTGCAAGGCTGAAAGCGGAACTCAGGATCACCATTGGGCCATGGAAAGAGTTGCTTCAACCGTGGAAGGTATCCTCGGCGATGGACTTGGATGAAGAGAAGCTGAAAGAGTTGATAGCGAAGCTGGAATCGCTCCGCCCTACACAAGCCCAGGCCGGATGATCCCTTTTATCATTCGACACAATCTGAGTGAGGAGGAGTTGAAGGAGTTGGGGATCGAGGTCTTGGGTTATCCGGGTGGATGGGCGACGAACAGAAACGAAATCATAGACATGGAGGCAAAACTAGAATGGCTGAAGTCAATGTAACAGAAGGCTTGCCAGAGTTCATTCCCGTTCCGATGGCCGCGAGGATTCTGAACGTCAGCCCTGCAAAAATCTACATGCTGATAAACGGGAAGGATATTCCGGCTTACCGATTCGGCAAGTCATGGCGAATCAAAAGACAAGATTTTAACGATTACATCAAAGGATCGAAAGGAAAGGAGTAAAACGATGGCTGAGAAGAAAGTGCATAATTGGGATGATGTGAACCTACCGGATGAGAATGTGTCAGACGAAGATTATGGGAACGCAGAGTCGTCAAGCGAGCTTCCTCCGGGACGGTATCTTGCAGAGTGCATTGAAACCCGACCAATTGAACGGCAGGACAATGAGGGTAAGTACACCTATCTGGCCGTGAGTTTCAAATGGCAGGTTATCAAGTCGCTTGAAATCAAGGGTACGCCAGTTCCGGAGAACGAGCAGGATCTTCATGAGGGTCAAAAAATCTTCGATGAGGTACGGCTCGAACATCGGCTTGAAAAGGATGGCATGAAAAAACGCAGGCACTTTGTTGCAAAGCGATTGGGCCTGCTGACGGACACCAAGAAGACCATTTCGAAATCGGAATGGGCGACTGTGCCGGTTGGAAAACAGATGATTCTCTCCGTCGAAGACCAGTCATACACGAAGGCGGGAGCGACCACTCCGACTGTCATTCACGGGAAAGTGAAGTTTGCCGGATACGAAATTCCTGCGGGAGCGCCCCAAGCTGGCGGTGACGGATTCGACGCGATATGAAAGTCCTGGAAGACAGAGCCGGTAGAACCATCCTCTTTGAGGAAGCTGCACACGAGTATTTCCTTGGAAAAGTGAAGCTCTTGTCTGTTACAAAGTTCGTCGGCTCTTTCTTCCCGGAATTTGATCGTGAAGCCGTAGCAGAAAAGTATGCGATGAAGCACAACTTGAACGTGCGGGATGTGCTTGAGACATGGGAAAAGGATCAACAGGCTGCTGCGGATAAAGGCCACAATCTTCATGCCTATGCTTATGGATTGGTAACTGACACAGATTCCGAATGGATTGATAAATACGTCGATGGTTACAGAAAGATCAACATAGCCCTCAAGCAGATCAAATCGAGGTTTAAGATTCTCGGTGCGGAAGTGATCGTAGCCAGCCTGTCGCTTGGGTTGGCCGGGACAATAGATTTACTCTGTTGGGATGAGGCCGAATCTGATGTCTTGATCTTTGATTGGAAAAGTTCCAAGAATATTTCCAAGGAGAATGTTTGGCAAACAGCAGACCCTCCGATTGAACATCTTGACGATTGCAACTTCAATCATTACAGCCTACAACTCAATACTTACGAAAGAATCTGCCGGGAAGAAAATTATTTCCCAACTGCCGTGAACTATCGCAAAGCCCTGATCGACATTGAATCTCGGTCCACGCCTATATTCATGAAGGTGGACGATCTCCAAACGGAAGTCGATCACATGATAAGGTGGATATGAACACAGACATGGTAGAAGGGGTACTCGCTAACATAGTCTTCTGGAAAGAAGAGGACAATTTCATAATCGCCAAGTTCGAAGGCGAACATAAAAATTTCAAGGCGAAAGGAACAATGATCTCCCCTCAGTTCGACTTGCGCTATACGCTTTGGGGGGAATGGCAAGACAGTCCTTACGGAAAGACTTTCGCCTTTTCTACCTACAAAGTATCTTACCCCGTCAAAACCACGGAAATAGAAAGATACATCGTCAGAACCGCCAAGTGGGTCGGCCCTGTCGTTGCAAAAGATTTGATCCAGACATTCGGTGACAAGGTTCTCGAAAGATTGAAACTCGATCCTCAAGGAGTTGCGGCTGCGATCAGGGGAATAACTCTCCCACGCGCTCTTGAGATTCAGCAGATGATCCTTGAGAATGAGGAATCGGAAAAAAGTCTGATTGCACTTGAGGCGTTACTAGGCGGTCTTGGACTGTGGAAAACCTTGCCTGTCATGGCTCTCAAGAGATGGGGCAAAGATTCGGTTGATAAAATCAAAGAAGATCCGTACATCCTGACGGAACTAAGGGGGATCGGTTTTATCGCGGCAGACAAAGTTGCCATAGAAAGAGTCGGGATTGCACCGGATTCGCCTCGACGAAAACGCGCCTGCATTATGCATGTGATCTATCATTACAGAAGCGCTGGTCACACATGGATTCCAAAGGAAACTTTAATAAGTGAAGTAATGAAAAACATTGGACAGAAGATTGAAAGTGAACTGGAAGCGATGTACACCGAGGGAACTCTTGTCAATGAAGAAAGCGATGTGACGGATTCTGCCATGTATCTCGATGAAACTTATATAGCGACAAAACTCTGCACCTTGAGAGATGCCGATGCTGATTGAACTGACAGATGAACAAAAGACGGCTGTTGATAAGAGCAAGAAAGATTGCGTCTTGATTCTGACCGGCGGGCCAGGCACAGGCAAAACGACCACCTGCAAGGAGATCATTCGGCAGGCAGAGGAAGTGGGCATGAATGTGGCCTTATGTGCGCCCTCTGGAAAAGCCGCCAAAAGGATGACGGAGGCGACTGAACATGACGCAAGCACTATTCACAAATTGCTTGCCGCAACGCTTGAAGACGGCGGGTTCGTTTTCGGATTCAATGAAAATATCCAGTTGCTCTATGATGTCATCATCGTAGACGAAACCAGTATGGTTTCGACTGACTTGATGGCAAGCCTTCTCCGGGCTGTTCGCGTCGGGACACGATTGATTCTTGTCGGCGATCAGGACCAGCTTCCCTCAGTTGGTCCCGGAACTGTGTTGAAAGACCTGCTCGCGTCAAAACAATTCAGCCATGTGGAACTCACGAAGATCCATCGTAATGCAGGGGATATTGTAAGAGCCTGTCACAACATCAAGAAGGGCAAAGGGTTCAGTCCTCACCCAACGATGAATCTCGAAGAAGGGCATAATTTCAGGCATTTCGAGAAGTATAACGAAAAGGACGTTGCTGCTACCATTGTGAACCTTGTCACCAGTAAGCTCCCGGCCCTCGGATATGATCCCCTTTGGGAAGTTCAAGTTATCTCTCCATTCAAAGAGAAAAGCGATTTATCCTGTCAGGAGTTGAATCTTAAATTGCAGGCTGTGTTGAACCCAAGGAAGGCGGCAGATGAGAAGTTCCCGCTCAAGGTGGGAGACAAGGCAATCCAGATCAGGAATCAAAAGGTCAATCTATACAATGGGACGATAACTTTTGACGGGATGAATTATTCGTCCATCGGCATGAAGTCCTTTGTTGTCAACGGAGACATTTGCCAGATTTTAGACATTACGAAGTCACAGATCATCGCTCGGTTCTTTTATCCAGATAGGATAGTGGCTCTGTCCAAAGTGGACCACCATCTCATTCTGGCTTACGCAATCACTTGCCATCGTTTTCAGGGAAGTGAAGCTCCCGTTATCGTAATCCCCGTCCATCGGTCCTTTGGCGGGTTTGTCAACCGGCCATGGATCTATACGGCGATTTCAAGGGCGCAAATTCTTTGCATCACAGTCGGACAGTTGGCCGCAATCGAGGCAGCTGCCAAACGAAGAGACTCGGATGTTAGGCTGACACGGCTGCTCGACAAATTGAGAAAAGGGAAATGTGATGCCGAAGATAGCGTTGGGGATTTCGACTCTATTTGAAAATCCAGACTTGGTTGAAACTTTCGCTTGCTTGAGGATGCACGCAACGATGCGAAAGAGTGTTTGCGTTAGACGGCAAACACAGGGACTAACTTATCGTGATAACCCAATGGGGATAGGGTTTATCCCGGATGAGTGCCAGAATTGTCAGCAAGGAATGGCTCTTTTGAAGGAGGCCAAAATGCCAAAATCAAATGATAAAGCGAATGGGAAACAACAGGAAATAACAACTAACCCAAATTTCACAATACATATTAATCAAGACAATAGCCGTATTGCAGAGTATCCGGATGCAGAAGAGAAGCTGAGATTGTTCTCGGTTCGTCATGTAAGATCGCTTGAAGATCAATGTCTTTTCTACATCTTACAAGGATTGAAGTTGGATATGCAAAAAAATGAAGCGGGTCCATTCTGACATCACCATTATAGTGGACACTAGGGAGCAGAACCCGTATCGCTTCAATAAAATCTTCCCACCACCTAAGATTATGATTGAAACTTTACGGTCTGGAGACTACTCTTTGCAAGGCTACGAGAACAATGTGGCAGTCGAGCGCAAGACTCTCATAGATGCTTACGGGACTTTCGGCAAAGGCCGTGTGCGGTTTGAAAATGAACTGTCAAGGTTGGCCGAGTACGATTTTGCAGCCGTGGTTATTGAAGCGGATTGGCACACAATAATTTTTAACCCGCCAGTTAGAAGTCAGTTTAACCCAAAAAGTTTCTTCGCCTCTGTAATCGCTTGGCAACAACGATACGGCGTTCACTTTTGGGCTTGCATGAATAGAGACTTCGGGGAGAAAACAACCTACCGAATACTGGAACGGTTCTGGAAAGATCAAAGCGAGGGTGTATGGACTGGGAAAAGGCGAAAGCTGAAGTCCTTAACAAGCTCGATATAGAAAAAGAAATGGAAGCATTGGGGGTTGTGTTCGCAGGGCCGATGAGTAAAAGTGGTTGGCGGCCCTGCCATAATCCATTCAAGAAAGACGAACATCCTTCATGTGGAGTCTGCTTCGAAGGGACAAAGCGCGGGATGCTCTGCGCCTTCAACGTGACCGACGAAGGCAAGATGAAGCCCTTCATGGCTTGGAACTTCTGGAACCTAGCCATCCAGCTTTTGCCGGGGTCTTGCGGGGATTTCAAGATAGTCTTCGATCACTACGCGCAGAAGGTCGGCTACAAGTACAAAGTCCACGCCCCACCCACCGAAGAACTCGTCATCCAATATCAAGAACGCCTCGCCGAAGCACAGGATGTCCTGCTGTACCTTCACACCATGCGCCACTTCAATGACGAGACGATTCGGAAATTTCAAGTTGGGTGGGATGTCAAACGGCAGAGGCTCACGTTTCCTGTGCGGGACGAGCAGGGAGTTCTGGTCAACATCCGGTATCACAACAGTCAGTCAAATCCCAAGACGCTCAACCACCCCGGCTACGGCGCGGCCCGATTATGGGGATTAGACCGGCTCAAGCAACAACCTCGCGGCTCAACAATCATTGTTACCGAGGGCGAATTTGATGCCATGCTCTGTGAGCAGGAAACCGGTATCCCGTCAGTTTCTCCGACCAATGGGACACTTGCCTTCGATCAGGCATGGGTCGAGTTTTTCAATGGCTACCATGTTGTGTTCTGTTGGGACTGCGACGAGGCTGGCCGTACCGCTGCAAACGGCAAGATCAAACCGATATTCAGGAAAGCCGTTCTGGATGGGCATATCCTATCCCTCAAATTCGTGTGGCTGTTCGAGAAGCCTGAGAAAGACAAAAAGGATTTCACGGATTGGATAGTACGGGCAGGAGGGGCAGGCCAAGCGTTCCGGGAAATCATGGAGAATACCCCTCTCCATGAGTATGGGACACCCGCCACGGTTCTCCCTCCGGCGATTCCCCTGTCGGATTTTTCTCAGGTTGCTTACGAGAGATACCATCGGCAACGGGTCAGCGTCCCTCTTTACGTCTATGGGGAAAACTCCGAAGCCTTTTTCACGACCACGGAATTTGAAGTCACCTTTTGCCCGCTGATGGCGAAGTCGGCCTGTTTCAAGCAGGACGATCCCGATTTCCAATACTACTGTAGCCAGCCTATTCAGATCCCCTTCGGGCATCCTGTTCAGTTGGCCTGCATCGGGACAAGTGACATGCAAATGTTGGGGGCGCTCCGGAATTACTGCTGTGACAAGAACAAGAAACCTCACCTGAAAATCCGGCCTGAGTCGAAAAAGGCAATTCGAGAAGTCTACGCGCACCAAGTCATTGAGATGTCCAGTTCTTATGCGGAGCCTTTTGAAAGGCAAATCTATGTCGCGGGCGGTGCGAATATAAACATCGGGCGCTATCTGGCGACAGGCTTCGTTGTTTCTCACCCAAGGGATCAGAAGCCCACCATCATCGTGGACACCCTAGAACCGCAACAAGAAGATTGGCAATCCTTCAACCTTGAAAATGCACGACCCATCCTGAAAAGAATCCAAGAAGCTGGCATCCTTCGCGTCATAGAAGAACTCAATTCCATCACCCGGATTTACGAGCGGGACGATCTGCACCTTGGAGTTCTTCTCACGATGGTTTCCCCGCGCTGGTTCAACCTTCCCTCTGAGGGCCGTATGCGGGGCCGCGTGAATACTATCATCATCGGTGACTCAGGCACCGGCAAAACGAGCGTATCAGAGCTTATGTTCCAGTACGCCGACGTTGGCTTCCGGGTTTCCGGCATGACAAGCTCCCGCACGGGCATCACCTACGCGTGTGAATATGACGAGACACACGGCTGGCGGGTCAAGGCCGGGGCCATGCTGAAGATGTCGCGCCAAGCCCTGATTGTGGACGAAGCCCAGGATCTTCCGGAGATCGACTTGAAGACGATGGCCGAGGGGATCGACACAGGCGTTATCAACATCGCCCGGATCGAGACACGGAAATTCGAGTGCGAAACACGCGTCCTCTTTAGCTGCAACCCGAAAGCCCCCGACCGGGCCGCCAACCAGCGCACGATGGACACCTTCTGGTATGGCTGCAAGTCTCTCTCCGACATTTTCCCTGTCATGTTTATCCGCCGGATCGATCTGTGCCTCTTCGCCACCAGCTACGACATCAAAGACCCCACCAAACTCTTCACGAAGCGGCCCGTGGATGTTGAAATTCTCACCAAGGAAGCCTTCCGCACCCTTGTCCATTTCGCGTGGAACCTCAGAGAAGATCAGATCGTGATTTCGGAGGATGTGAACGACCTGATTTTGCAGGAATCCTTCAAGCTGTCTCAGAAGTTCGGGCAGGCCGACGACCTCCCCATCGTCTACCCGCAGGATTTTCGCAAGACCTTCGCCCGCCTCTGCGTGGCGATGGCCGTCGCCTCCCTGTCCACCACGGACGACTTCGAGACGATCACCGTGACCAAAGCCCATGTCAACCAGATGGCGATTTTCGTGGATGATATTTACGGGGCCGAGAATTGCAGGCTGGATGTTTACTCGAACAGCTACAAGGCCGAGCATAAAATGGACGACCCGGAGACGATCTACAACGACCTGAAGGAGATGATCCTTGACCGGGGGGAAGGGGTGGAGCAGCGCCTCGGTTTCATCTTCAACGAGCTTCTGAAGATCGATCCGATGAAAGGGGAAAAGGTCGCCCAAAAGTATCTCTCGGAATGTCTTGACTGTTCCAGAGTGACCATAAATGCCGACTTGACCTTGCCCATAAAGTACCGCTTGGTCAAAAGTCAGAGGGGCTACGTCCCGACAACCAAGTTCGTCCGGTTCAAGTGGTGGCTCGAAGAACACCACCCGGAATTTCTGAATTTGGAGCAAACCTAACCGTGAAAATTCTGGTGAACTCATTAAGGCTAATCGTAGGCCACAGAAACAATTATGTTTAATCTATGGCAATAATAACTAAAAATTTCTCAATATTTTAGCACGCTATGTAAAGTGGTTGTAACCATGCGAAACGATGGCAAAATTTTTTTAAAAACTCTGAAGACGCTATTTCGACTTTACATAGCAGAAAATGACCCCCCCCTCCCAAAAAGTGATTTCAGATTCCAAAATGTGTAAAAAAGATTTACATAGTGTAAAAAACCTTTACAGCGATACTGCAAGTCACGAAAAAAAGTTGGGAGGGGGGGTAAGGAAATGAAAGTTAGATTCACGAATCAAGCACTTACGGCCTATTTTCAAAAATATCTTGTGTGTTCTAGGGTAGTTAAGTCCACTTTACATAGAGTTAAAAAAAGCCCTATGTAAAGTGAACTCTAAATTTTTCCAAAAAAACTAATTGACACAAATCAGACAACTGGTATTTTAACGAGATGAAATTTAGCGACCGATTGCTTGTCAGCATAGACCAAAAAACAGCAACCCGCCCGGACGACGCTCCCCCGGTTGAGGAGAAAATTTCTCAGCCTGATGATCCGACCAAGAAGATTTTCAGCCCTATCCTCAACAGGACGGTCGAGGTCAGCGAAGACGACAAGGGAGTGTTTGTGGACGGTGTTCGATACCTGTGGGCCGAGGTTCAGGAGATCAAAGGATTGTCTCCGGAGGCATTAGCAGGAATCCATCTCGTCAAGGAGGTGTTCGAGGGAACCATAGGGGAGCCAGCCCTCGCCCCGTTCAATCCAATCACCTGTAAATATGGTGGAGTGGAACGTGGAGTCCACCCTGATGTGTGCCGGTGGCACGCTTATCGGAACGATAAAAACTGCCACGAGTGTATCAGATTTGCTACAACCAGAAAGTCAGTTTTGGAACGAAAGGAGAAATTCGATGGGAGAAATTCGATGGCTGGATGAAACAGGAGATTCAAAAATAACGTGGGACCCGGAGAACGAAGACCAAGTGGACGCTGCCGAAGCACAGTTCGATGTGCTTCTTGGAAAAGGCTATAAGGCTTTTCGAGTCAAGAAGGACGGCAGCCAGGGACAGCAGATCAAGAAGTTCGATGCTGAGGCCGGGACGATCATCATGACCAAGGGCTTGGTAGGAGGTTGATATGGCTCCTTATCAGACGACTTGGAATTACGAGTCAACTGCTTCGTCTGCTACTTCCGCCGCTTGGCAAACAACGACTTGGTATGAAGGGACTTCAACCGCTACTTCTTACCAAACAACCGACAATGGGTATGTCATCTATACCCCTACCACCGTTGTCTATTACAGCCCGCAGTCCACAGACAACACCTATTGGAGTTATAAGATAGAAACTCCAAAAATTTCTGCGGCAGAACAGAGAAAGCGTCTTGCGGAAGAGGAAGAGGAACGGAAGAGACGACTTGCCGAATACGAGAGGATGGAAAAAGAACGACAGAAAGCGGAGGAACGGGCCGTTGACTGTCTTCTCGATGTTCTAGGTCAAGAGCAGACGGAAATTTACAAACGCACAGGCAACTTGCTCGTCAAAGGTGAGAGATTCGATTGGCTTTTTGATAAGGAAGGTAAGGTATATAGATGTGAGAAGGACAAGGTAGTTCAACTTTGCCTTCACTCAGAGGAGAAGCACAAACAACCGGTCACAGACAACGTGATAACTCTTGCCCTCCACGCGAAGTTTGCGGAAAAGGAAATGGATAAAGGTCATTTCATAAGAGAAGTAAAGAGGAAGGACTTTCAACTTCCAGAAGCCGCAAACTTCTAAACAAAAAAAGCCGGAGGCCCATTAAGAGCCTCCGGCTTTTCGTCGGGTTAATCCTCGTCCATTCCCCAATCTTCGACAAGGTATTCCTTCTCTGTCTCAGATAGGGTTTCCTTCAGAACTTCCGCCAATTCCTCTTCGGTGAAAGTCCAGATCAACTGCCTCAACATTTCCTTCGTCTGATCTTTTGTTAGTTTACCGATCATTCCTTCTATGTCCACCTTATCACCTCCTTAGTAAAGTTTTTCAAGCTCTGGCCTCTCCATCAATTTGTCCCAGTATGCGTCTGGCTGGTCATCCATGTTTATCAGAACTCCCATTACAAAATGTTCTCCATACTTCTTGTCTGCTTTGATGACAGCAATCATCAAATCAGCGGCCTCTTTAGCAGACATGCCGACAAACATCTTCTTGTACTTGTCAACATCCATTGTCTCATACAGACCTTTATCGAAGAACTGGTATTCACCAAACTGTTTAATCGCCGCCCGGATGTCCTTCTTTATCTCTTCTGCCGTCATATTCTCCTCCTGAGTTCTTGTTTCTTGCAGTCGCATGAAATCAACTGGCCCCCGCATTTTGGACATCTTTCTACGTCACACCCGAAATGATGGATCTGGCCGAGCAGAATACCGCAGTCGTGACACCTGCCGGATGGCTCTCCGAAATGCTCCGTCGAACGATAGAACCATTCATCGTTTATACGGATCTGAGGAAAATCGCAGCTATCCGCTTCGAGCATTTCTTTGTTACAGTCGTCACATTTGCCCATGTTATTTTTTATCCTCCTCCTCAATTCGCATCCAAAGAGGAACCCATCCTTTTTCATCGGGGCTGACTGTTCTCTTTGGCAAGGCAGAGCCGAAGGGACTGTACCCGTAACGGAAATCCGAGAAGCCAGCGGGTTCTGGATATGTCCATGTCTCAGAAGTCATTTGTCCATTCGCTTTGGTAGTAAAGAACCCTACCGATTTCCCCCTAGAGTCAAAGATGTAGTTCCTTTGTGTTTGCGCTGACGCAACTGAAGCAATCAGAGTCATACCAACTGCCAAAACAATTATCCCTTTCATCTTTCTCCTTTCAGTATCCAACTCCAAAATTTCGCCAAGGTTGGATAAGTTAGAAGCGCAATATAAACGGCGCTCATCCAAGTCAAGACAATCCTGATAATTTCCCTCAGTCCATCACCCCCTTTCCAATTCGAATCCCTTTTCATTGTAAAGTTCTCTCGCATACTCAGCGGTCCCGCCCAAAGCGATCACCACCCCGACAAAGATGCCTTCCCATATATACTCGCTGTCTGGATCAACCTCTTCGGCTTTCGCACACACCTCCTTTTTCCAGATAGTCAGGATAGCATCTTCTAAAGTTTTTTTCGGCTTCTTTGACTTCAACATTTGCACCTCCTAGAAAATTAAAGTTCTCGCCCAATGTCCGATGTCCACGAACAGACTGAAGATCATGCACACGAATAATGCGCTTGCTGTGAACAGGGCTATCGTGACGAAGTAAAACCCAACCTGAAAGATTATGGATCTCTCGAACATCTTGTAATCGTCTTTCACTCTTTCACTCCTTTCTCAGCATATCCAAAGGTGCTTTCGGTAACTGCCGTTGCCAGAGCTTTTCTCCCATCCATGAGGATCACATCATACAGCCCTTTATGCTTCCCCCTTTTGATCTGCCGACTTTCTTTGATAGGTTTCCAAAGACCAATGAGTTTTCTGCATCTCTCAATTTTCGCTATGTATGCTTTCAATATCCCCCCTTTCATTCTTCCCACTTCATCGCCTTGTAAACACGCTGTCTCAGCATCAAGGGAGTGGGATGCAAATAGGTTTTGACTATGATTTCCACAGTAGTTCCCATGAGGAACGAAATATCCTCAATCCTCATTCCATTGTAGAACAAACGGGTTGCCACGAAATGCCTGAAGGTGTGTGGCCCCCTACCCGGAGCATTAATGTCCAGACCATCGAGCATCTGATTGACGATCTGCTGGATTCTTTCAGCCGTTGGGAAGATACTCCCTGTCCATGCGAAGACCATGCTGTTTTTCCATACCTCGATCAACGCTTGGGTTTCCGTGCTGAAGAAGGCCGGACGCGGTTCAGTCTTGCTGTCCATGAGCCAGATGGTGTTGTCGCCAAGGTCGATGTCCTCTGCTTTGACGTTGGCTATTTCACGCACCCGCGCCCCGGTGTCAATCAGCAGTTTCACGATGACCCGATACTTCAGCCTCAAGTCTTCCGGTACTTCGCTGAACGGATAGGTAACACATCTTGACACTTCATCCTCGTTGAACCAGCGCTTCAGTTGCTTGCGCTTCAGTTCTTTCTTTTCTTCGCTCGGCAACCGATAGGTGTACTCGATGGGATCACCCGCCCACTTCAGAAAGATTTTCGCATAGGTGAGAAGCTGCTGGATAGTCTTCCCCGACAGACCGGCTTGCTTCAGGGAGTTGACGTAATCCCCCATGTTGATTTGTCGCTCGAAGATGTCAAGCTGGTTAGCTTCGCAAAACGCTGTCAGCCTTGACAGCCCTTGCTTGTAGTTTAACTGCGTTTGTTTTGAAAGACTCTTTACCGCATCACTACATAGGTAATCATTTATTCTCTTCGCTAATTCCACACACTCCCTCCATTTTCACGACCCGCTTGATCCTACCATCTGACCGGGCATCAAAGATGTCTTCCGGTTTGGCAGAGGATTTCGGGAAGTAGATTTTCGGCTCTATCCCACAGAGGGCTTTACTGACTTCGAGTAAATCACCGGTACTGAAGAACTCGACATCAACTCTTCCCCTCTTGTAGAAATACATACTCTTGATTGTCCTCCGCAGGACAGTTTGGTTTGGCACTTTGCACGGTAAGTCGGGCCTTCTGGCCCTCATGAAATCGGATATATCCGCAAACTGCATCTGACTTGGCGGAGTCCGATGGAACAATCCTGCATTGAGCAGAATGAGATTTACGAACTTCTCGAAGACTGCAAGTGTTTCGTGGCCTGAAAACCGGCCTCTACTTGCTGAGCATCCGGTCAGAACCATCTCTTTGCTTTTCTGTGTATGGACAGCGACGAAATCGGCAAGATCAATCTTTTCCCCTTTCAACCCAACTGCAAACAAAGCGCCTTCGAGAAGCTGATTGTAAGCCAGCCTCTCTGTCGAGTCGCCTATCCTTTCATTGATGTAATCCACAACATTGTAGCAGTCATACTGCATGTTGTGAAAACGGCTATAAATATCCTTGAGCAAGAAGGATAGATCAAGGTTCGGACACACCGCCTCCTGATATTTTCTCAAGATGAAATCCGTGATCGCCGCCATCACATCACCCACTTGAATTTCTGAATAGTGAGAGTAGAGAGAAAAGTTTGTTTCATTCTCTAGTTGGCTCAGATAGCCATTGACCTCATGAATCGTTACATTCGCTTGGATAATTTTCCTTGTGAGAGTATTCAGCCTATCCAGATTAACTGAAGTCATCAATCCTCCTTCTGATCTGAGTTTTCTGGACTGTCCTTGGGCCAGCCAAGGGGAACAGTTTGGTGTGGTCGATACCAAGGGCGGCCAGAATGTTAGCCACCTTCAGTTGACAGAACATGCACAGCTTCGTGTCGAGATTGAACTCCCACTCATTCGGGTCAATCGAATCATCGCAGAAGTAGCAACCTTCAACCTTGTTGAGACTCATGATCTTCTTGACCGCATCATAGATCGGGTTCGGTTGTCCCTCTACGCCTTCCCTCACCGACTGCAACCAAGTGTCAATCAGCAAGGTCAGCAACTTGTCATGTTCGCCAGCGTCCAATGCCGTTACGATTTTCTTCGATGTTTCCTTGTCGAGTTTCAATACCTTCTTCTCCATGTTTTAGTCTGCCTCCCAACCTTTAAGTTCGAAATTACCAGTCCACCGTTTGAATTCCTTTTCCTCTTCGAATCCTTGCACGATGAATCTCTGATATGTTGCGCCCCACCGAAACATAAGGAACTGGGCAATTCCCTTTATAACGTGATCCGAAAATTTATCCATCAGTTCAAGGGGATTGTCCGGCTCCTCATCAGGATCTTCTTCTTTTTGTCTGTCAATGTCTTCAAGAAATGACTCGTCCAGCATCCGGACATTGGTTGTGACAACAAAGGCGATGGCATCAAGCTGTTGTGCGATTTTGGTGCAGAGTTCCATAACTACATTGGAATTTGCTCCATTCGGCAAGGCTCTCCCAATGCCTACGGGATCGGAGTAAAGGTGATTGTCCTGAAAGAAAATCGCACAGGTTTCGCAACCGCCATCCCGTTCCGTGATTGCTTTATAAATTTCCAGACAATCATCTGATGCTTTCGTAAAAGTTTTCTCTATCACTTTAGACTCCTTTGATTGGCGGGATGATTCCATCCCTAATCATGTCAGCAACCATCTGACGCATCAGCTCCCAAATTGCATTACAGGTGAAATCGGAAATCATTTCTCCGATTGAACACTTGTTGGCCTCACTTGCAGCATAAGCCACTTTCCACATTCCTCTTGGCAAGCTGATCGTTACCAAGGCCGTGTCCTCGTACTCGTAGTCTTCTTTCTCAGGGAGAAAAGCGATCTTGTAGTTCCTAATGTTTTTCCCTGTGATGAGGTCATGCAACTCTGCCTCACTATACCTCCTCGTTGTTATCATTCTTTCCCAATCTCCTTTTCCTGAAGCATTTGTAATCCAGTTCAGCTTGCGGTTTCTTGTGTAGCAAGTTTAGCTTCAATGGCTTACCACAATCCTTGCACCGCTTTGTCGTGGAAAATTCCGTGTTCCTGTATCGCTTCTTCACGATGTCTCCTTTTTAAGATAGATCCTCGATGTCTTCTTCAATCTGGCTCAGTCTCTTCTCGATTTCTTCACACTTCTTCTCTAGTTTTTCCAAGGCTATCGCAGTCTTCTTCGCCAGAGCAAAAATCAGGTCACGAGATTCTTCGTTCACATCTTCACCTCCTCCCTTGGGAATAAGTGTCCCTGTTTCTTAAGATACTCACGGTCAGCCGCTTCTCGCTTTTTTCTTTCCTCGATGTGATTGAAAAAATCTTCTACCGTCCTGAAATCATCACACTCACCACCATAAGGGTAAGACTTTTTCCATTCAACATAAATAGCAGTTGGCTCACGGACGACCATCACATCCGTAGAAAGAAGATTGTCTACCTCTTCTCTTGCGTAACCAATGGCATCCAGCCTTGCATCGTCATCGGTTTCAGCAAGGAGATAAAAGACAACATTCACTTCTGCTTCATAAAGTGTTTTCACAGATGATACCTCCCGCTTGGCCGTCGGACTTTGCACATCCACTTTGAATCCATGCCATCCTTACGGCCCAAGTTGAGTTGCCCACGTTTGTTCTTGATGACCAGCCCCTCGAACTCTGCATAGTGGATGACTTCTTCAAACACCTGTGGAAATTTGTCCTTGTATTGGAAAGGGATTCCAACCGGCTCATCGTCCACACCGAACAAAGATTCGAGAAGCTGTCTCCTGTACCAAAATGGCTTCCCGATCAAGAGTTCGCCGTTCCAGATGAACACATCCCAAAGGACGATCTTGTTCCTGACATCCTTCGTTCTGTTGTGTCGAAGCCCGCCATCGAACAAGGTGTACTTTGTCAGTTTCGTTGCCATAAGCGCATCGAACATTTCTCTGATCTCAGGTGTTGGATCGTATGAAATTTTCTCGTGGTGTCGATTCCAATACTGTGCTTTTCTGTCGAGTAAGTGAAGCTGAAGTCGTGTTTCATTGTATTTCTTTTCCGCGACCCAATCATCCGAGTCAGACAGTTGGAAAAACAATGGCTGATCTTTGCTAATCAATCTCGGCTTCTCCGGATAGAAATACTTGAACTCATCTAATTTCACAGACTGATCTTACCTCCTTTCTTGGGGGCAAAGCCATCCCCATGATCTATCAGCAAACAAAGCGCCCGCATGAGTTTCTTGGTCGCCATGCTCGCGGGCCATTTCTTGTTCCTGATCTTACTGTAATGTGACCGACTCAATCCCAACGCATCAGCCACTTTGGTTTGACTCTCGTAATAACTCAGAAGTTTTTCTGACATTGTTGCGATATTCATTGATCTGTTCCTCGAATTGCATCTGAAGTTTGTGGGCTTCGGCCTGATCCCATTCACGCGGCTTAGAGGCATACGGACTCTTTAGCCTGTTCTCCCAAATCTCTGGATATCGCTCCCAATAGGTCACGAATTCCATCCATTGTTTGTCGGCCCACGGTGGAGTCCAGGCTGAACTTCTACACACGAAGACCACATGGAATCTTGGGAGTTCTGTTGGAATGTCATGGTGAACAATGATGGGCCTCAAGTCATTGTCGATTTCGGGTGCGTCTTTTCTCCATGATGGATAGACCAAATGATATTCTGATATTTTCTCCGTTTTGGCCCATGACCCACAATCGAGTTCGTCTGATTGATACCCGCAGTCATGGTGGGCATCAAAGTTATAAACGATGTCGCCCCTGTAGATTAGCTGAGCAAGGTCTTGATGAGACTCAGCCACAACAAGAAGCAACGGCTTCCTTGGGCATACCTTCTTCCAGAAATTGTCCGGCACTTTCGGATTGAACACATTGATCGCCACCTCGCCCTTCATGCTGTGGGAATACGCCCTGATAAGCCATATCCCCTCCAGCATGAAAGCCATTCGTTCCGTATGTGACCAATCGAAGTCGAACTCGTCCGGGAAGAAGTAATCCCAATCAATACTTAGGATTGCTCGCTTCTTCATTACCACCTCTGTCTCCGGTCGTATTCCCTTTCCCACAGATCAGGGTAGTCGGGTTCTGGAACATCCACCTCGCCTTGAGGCAGGGCTTCACAGCACTCGCTTTCCCATTGATAATCATGGTGGGTGCCTCGTTCGCCCCAAAATTCATAGCTCCCGATGCCGTGGTCCACTCGCTTAAAGGCTGCGTGTCTTTTGCATCGTGAGCAATAACCGATAGCGGTCATGTGCTTTGCCATGTTCCTCCTATTGCGGCAAATCCACGTTGTCGATCCACTCGTCAACTTTGGGCCTTCGGCTCTTGATGACTGTGATATTCATATCCCCTTCGTGGATTCGGAACACCGCTTCTTGCAGGCAAGTCTCGCACAGCTTGAAGCAGTACGATTTGTCAACCGATTGAAGTCTGAGGTGTCTTGTCTTGGGGGCGATGTTCTCCTTGCACCCAAAGCACTTGCACCTGCGCTCCGACATTGTTACTTCCATGTGGAAATCATGGAGGTTCATCTGACCGAAGCCTCCTTTCTTTTCACAAAGGTTTTCAAAAGCTGAAGTTTCTCAGGGGTGACATAGCGATACACCCGGCTGTTGAAATCTTCCCTGACGACCAGTTTGGTTTCGCTCTCGAAGAACTCCACAAACCTGTCGCCGACAACTTCGAGTAAAGTTTCCGGATTTTCCAGAATCGAAGGTTTCACGGTAACGGTGTTCTTCTCTTCGATCAACTCTGCAAATCCCTCTTCACCAAGGATCTCTTCGATCTGGTTTCTGTCCTCGATGTTGATGGAGTAGGAGTTCTGCGAAACATAGGTGACTGTATCTTCCGACCCTTGGATTTTGTAGCTTGCCTTGAACTTCCCGGCAAATCCGTCTTCATCCTGAATGGTCCCAACCCAATCCTTGATCGGCTCCTGTTCCGCTTCCTTCTCTGCCTCTGCAATCTTGACCGCTTTCTTGGCCTTGATGAGAGCGTCAACATGGGCCTTGATTTCTGGCGGTGTCTGAAGAACGGTCACGGAAGATTTCGTTTTCTCTTTCGTGTCCTTCTGCGTTTGCTTGAGCAGATCAGCAAGGTTAGGCTTGTCTGCCTTCGCCTTGGGTTTCAACTGCTGAACGGCCATTAATCCTCCTTACCTTCCGAATGTGTTTGTTGCGATAAGATAAATCGACGCGATCATCACACCGAAAAAGAGCCAGCGCAGTCTGTCGAAAAACGTCATGTCCTCTTTTTCGATCACGGGCTTGTTCGTTTCCATCCCTGCTTTACGCATATACCAATGCGCCAAGCGCACCCGTTGGTTGTGTTCCTCAAGCGTGATGAACTCTGGCTTTTCTTTCCAGACTTCACCTTCCTCTAAGTCTCTAACTCGATTCCATCTTGGATCTTTTTTCGGCTTCTTCACTACCGTCCTCCTTCTTTGCGATTTTCTCCAAGGCACTAGCGATTCTCTCCAATGCGTGAATCAGCGTAGGAAGTTGCCCGTTGTAGAACCGCGATCCATACCCTGTCTCGTGAAACTGTGGCATTTCACCCCCTTTCCGGCTGTGGGAACTCAGCCCAGTAGCCGTACTCTTCCAATCCTTCGGCTTCAATCTCTTGATTTCGCCGAATCATCTCGCCCCTCGTCATCTTGACGATTCTGCCGAAAGTATTGAAGTCGTCAAGGAAGGCCGCATGGATCTTTTCTCGCTTCTTTCTGAGATCATTAGCGACTATCCTTTTGACGCTTTCCGGCAGAGAAGCGAAGTCATACGTTGCTCCGTCTTTAATTGCACGGGCCTTGATGCAACATCCTGCTCCGATGCCGACTACCAGCTTGTGACCTCTCCGGGCAATCCCGCATGAAGCCACACTACCCTCAAAAGTCAGGCCGGGACAGTTATCATTTGCTCCCACCCCGTACACCGCTTGACCGATCTTGCAGGTCGTCACTAGACAACAGTAACCACATCGACAGCACTCATTCGGATACGTCTTGATATTCTCACCCCCTTTCTAAGTAGATTCGAGCATGGTGCTTCGGCCCAAGCACCATGATTGAATCTGCTTCAGGAATTTCGTCTGACATGCCTCTCCACAGCTTCGATTCCATCGCGCCGCGCTCTCTCCCAACACACGGGACAGCACATGGCCCCCGTTCCTTCGATCATCACCCAGGCTGGCTCTTTACTTGCGCCAATGACAAAGGAAATTCCCGGTTTCTCTGCGCCACAGTATTCACAGATTGTGACGTTCCTTGCCTGCATTTCATTAATTCTGTTTTTAACCCTGCTATCCATTTTCACCTCCCCAAATAAATACATACAGTAAAGCCAATAAAGCAATCGGGACGGTGATGCTCGCATCTATCCACCCTGTCTCCACTCTTCTCAGGTACTCTTCTTTTCCCATGGAGTCTTGGATCAGCGAAGTCACCGCCCCATAGGTTATGACCCCACGCCAAAAAGGATTAATCTTCATTCTGTCACCTTCTCGATCAGATAATTGTCTGCTCTGTTGTCCAAGAACCTGATGGCAACTGCATAGCGAGTCATGCCCACCTTCTTCGCCAGCTTTGCCGTAAAATTCTTGAACGCCCTTTCCTTGGAAACGGCGCGAGTGAACATCTCGTGCGATTCTCCGCTCCAGTTGAACACTCCACGATAGAGTTGTTTATCCATCCTTGATTCTCCAAGCCTTCGCCGATACCCAATCGCCCCGTGCCACTTTCCCTGTGTTGATGAATAACCCTGTTTCCCAAACACGGGAAGCGATGAATTGGTTTTCACTCCAATCCTTGACGAAAAACTCCCCCGGCCCAAGAGGACACTCAGGGATGTTCACGGAAACAACCGCATACATTTGTCCTTCCGTGTCTTCCAAGTAAAGGGAGGGTCTTCCATTCGGGTATTGACCTGTCCGGATAACAACTTCCACATCGTCAATTTCTAATGTGAATCCGTCTATTTCTCGATGTCCCAAATGTTTGTCTCCTTCGTTCCAAAAATAATGTCCATCGCATGATGTTTATTCTTCGGCTCCGGCAACGGACAGATGTTGAACCGCTTGCACTTCTGGCATTGACCAGTAAAGCGAATCGGCAGCCAACAAGAGTAGCCGTCAATCGACTCCAGTTGAGAGGACATGATGATTGTGTGTCGCATCCTTCCAACTCCTTTCCAACGCTTCCAGTTCGACCAGCCTTTTCTCCTGCCAATCGTTGAGCTTGATCCCCCATCCTTCTTTGCGCTCACGAAGGAACTGGAGTTCTCGTTCAAGAGCTTTGTGGCGGAGAAACGACATGGCATCGGGGAACCGTTGCTCGAATTCCCGCCAGTCGTACTCAGTCATCTGAACCCAATCGCGCATTATTTCACTCCTTTCAATAGGCAGAAACACTTAGGGCAGAAGTATTCAGCTTTAGGGTTGTTCCGGAAATACATTTCGCCGGTTTCAGGATCAACGTCCATGCCCCCACGGAAATCAAGGCTGAATTTTAACTCGTTACGTTTAATTTCCTCGTTACAAACTGGACAAATGATTTGTGCCATAAGCATTTACCTCTCTCTCTGCCATTCGATAGCCTTGCACATCCACCTGTAAATTTCTGCTTTCATCTCTTTCCCGCCCTTTTCCAGTAGGGCGATATGGATAGCAAGACACGCTTGGTCTACGAGTTCTTCGAACGTCAATTTTTTCATTGATCCCTCACATACAGAAAGCCGCTCCCCCTTTCAGGAGAGCGGCCCCCCGTTAGACAGCCTTCACCTGTCTCTTGACTCGGCCTTCTCGATTGACCCCGACGAGATTGCCGATGTTGTCTGCGTGAGCGCGGATTGTTGCCGCAAACTCTTGCCGAACAGCCCAATCTTCTCGGATTGTCTTCGCTTTCTGCTCGTCAATGGTTTGCTTGAGTCCTTCGACAGCGACCTTGACTTCATCAAGATCAAACACTTCCCCAATGGTCATGTACTTGTCGATGACCGAACGGGGTTTCTTGAGCGTGGCCTCAGTCACCTTGTCTCCCGCTTCCAT
>Ga0316627_100000027_pt1 | contig 25538 bp, 27 predicted proteins | sample OWC_Aug_M2_C1_D1_FD_207653 | JGI IMG/M metagenome (GOLD analysis project Ga0316627, IMG submission 207653) | Wetland soil microbial communities from Old Woman Creek delta, Ohio, United States - OWC_Aug_M2_C1_D1_C | ecosystem: Environmental > Terrestrial > Soil > Wetlands | place: USA: Ohio...
AACACCTTGACCGCAACCCGCTTGGTCGTCGGGATCTCGTCACACAGGTAGACCGTCCCCAAGCTCCCCGTACCGAGCGTGTCCACCACCCGGTACCGTCCGTCGATGACCTGCCGCGCCAGGAACCCCCTGGGTCCCGGTCCCGTGCGTACGACGGCGTCCGCCGGACCCTGCACGCCGACTTCGTCTGCGCGTCTCTCCTTCGGTATCGACGCTGGCGTCATCGCCAAGTACCCTCGGATATTGCCATCGCTAGAAGCGCCGCGCGACGCCGCGGGACGTCCACGCCGACCCCCGCCCGCGATCGAAAGGCCGTGTCGCGAGGCAGCGATCGAGCGTGCCCCCCGGTGCGCCCGCAGCCGCCCCCCAGGCACGGATGGACCGCATCGATCACTCGCCCAGGATCTCTTTGATGGCGTCCATCACGGGGTTGAGGGAGCTCTTCGGCTTCGCGGGAGCCGGCGCGGACTTGCTCACATATTTCCTCACGCAGTCGTACTGCTCCCACCCTTTCAGGGGAAAGTCGAAATCGACGGTCTGCCACTTGGGGTGCCCGTTCTTCTTCAGCCAATCCAAGTTGGTCGAGATCGCCTGCGCGAATCGCCCGACGTAGTCGCAGTCCAGGCGTCTGAAGTCGTAGGAAACCAGCACTGACTTCACGGCGACGGTATCCACGGGGGCTGCCTGCCACGCGTAGGTTTTGGCCGGAATCTGAACGACCGGATAGAATTCGGTGATGCTCTTGTTGTAAATGGGGATCAGCGTCAATCCGTCCGCCTCGGTGACGCTTTCGGCAAAGAGCTTGGCCGGATACCCTACAACGTAGAACATGGCATCGATGCGGCCGGCCTTCAACTCGGCCAGCGCTTCGTCGGTGTCGATGAGGACCATCTCTCTCGGTTGCACCTCGGAGACCTTGAACAGGAGACGCGTCGTCAAATACGTCCCGCTTCCTTCCCGACCGATGGCTACCCTTCGGTCCGTCAAATCATCGAAATCCGTGATGCCTTGTCGCCCGAGCAGGTGGATCTCCTCGTTGTAGAGAGGAAATACCATCTTGATCTTCTTCGCGATTCTCTTCAAGACCGCATCCGTCTGGACTCGCGCCACAAAGGCGAGCACGTCGGACTGCACGATGCCCAACTGGGTGCGTGGACGCTGATACACCGCGTAGACGTTCTCGATGGAACCCTTCGATGGGAAGACGTTGAGATCAATGTCGCGCTGCTTCACGAGTCGTTGCATGTTCAGGCCGAACTGGTAGTACGTCCCCTTCTCGGAACCGGTGATCACTCCCATGTCGATCGCAAGCGACGTCCCAGCGAACGCGGCCACGAGCACGAAAGCGAGACCGACGGCGACACGTCCTTTCCGCATGACTCGTTCTCCTCTTTGTGTGCCAAACAACGGCCAACCCACGCTCACCGCGACTCTCGATGCCTCGACCCCAAACGCACGCCGGCAATCTCCGGCGCACCGTTCGCGGGGTGGCGATCTGATGAATTCGCGGCACGCGGCTTGGCGCGACAGGGAACTGGCGCTCGGTACGCGAATGAGGCCTGCCGCGCATTCACGGCCACGCGACACGTCATGGCCTTCGAGTCCTGCCAACGCATCCAGGGAGGGAATCGTCTTTCGTAGTGTTGACTGTTAATTACATTCCGATGTGGCTGTCTAGTCAAGGGGAAAATCCCGAATAATCCCGAAGGCGGGATTCCCAGGTGCGTGCGGCGCTATTCACCGCCTCGCGCATCCGGCGGTCTCCGACTCCCGCGCTGTCCCCAATGGTCAGGCCGGAACGGCAATGAGCGGAGCAAACGAAGGCTTGAAGCGGTAGGAACGCGGGGCGGCTACGTGGGCGCGACAGGCGAACAACGGCTCAGCACCGCCCGCGTCAAGCCTCGCGCCGAGGTGTCGACCCGGACGATCGGCCTGGCGAAATGGAGGCCGACATCGGCCAACCGCCGATCGTCCAAAAACACATCCTCGTCGTCCTTGAAACAAATGGAGGGAATGAGAATCTCGTCGCCCAGTTCGTCCGACTTGCGTTCCAGCGCCCCGACGATGTCGGCGCCCGTCAGCAGCCCGGCACAGGTCACCGAGCCTCCGAAGAACGCGTTTTCGACGGGTACCAAACGGACGTCGAGTCCCTGGACCAGGTTCAGTTGCTCGACGACCGGCAAAAGGACGGGAACGGCCAACATCCCCGTAACGACGGTTACCTGCCGCGTTGGCCGTACTGCGGTCGGCAATCGCGTCTTGTACCGCCGAAAATCGTCCAGGAACTTTCGGCTCCCGCCGACGCCGTTGCCGAGCTGCGCGTACCCTTCGTAGCTCTGCGCGGACGGGAACGTTCGCTTCGCCAAAAGGTAGAATTCATCCGACGGGAACGAGAAGCGCGAACCAAGCTCCCGGAGGCACCGCCGCCGACGGGGCTCCACCCACGCCAAGAGCTCCCGGGCGTATTCGCGATCCGGGGAACGGAGGAGCGGGAGTCGCTCACGGTACTGCGTCAGTCCAACCGGAACAAGCGCCATGGTCGCCACGAAGGGATAAAAGCGCTGCAGGTCGTCCGAAGTCTTGGCGAGGTGCGCTCCGTCGTTGATCCCCGGACACAGGACGACCTGCGTATGCATCACAATACGCGCCGCGGCAAACCGGCCGATCTGCTCCAGGACGTTGGGCGCCTTGGGATTGCCCAGAATCCGGTTCCGGAGGGTCCAGTCCGTCGCGTGCACCGAAACGTACAGCGGCGACAGGCGCTGCTCGATGATGCGCCCCACGTCCGCGTCCGTCAAATTGGTCAAGGTGGCGAAATTGCCGTTGAGGAACGAGAATCGGTAGTCGTCATCCTTGAAGTACAGCGCCCGGCGCATGCCGCGGGCGTTCTGGTGCGCGAAGCAAAAGGCGCACCTGTTGTTGCACGCCCGCATCTTCAGGGGATCGACGTCCAGGCCGAGCGCCACGTCGTCGGGTTTCTTGATGACCGCCCGCCGCTCCCTTCCCTCGCCGTCCCGCCAGACCAGGTCGACCTGCCCGGCGATCTCGGCGAAGCGAAGCCCCAACACGTCCATGACGGGCCGACTATTCAGACTGACAAGGGTCGAGCCCGCCGTAACGCCGGCGTCGGCCGCGGGGCTCCCCGGTGCCACTGCGTGAATCGTCAGTGCTTGGCGTTCCATGCGCTCCTCCGCGCCCCGAATCGCCCGGGGCGAGCGCGACGGCCGAACATCCTCAAGGGCGCGGGAACCGGACTCGGGAGGCTTCTCGTCGGAGAACCGCGACGGAGTCAGCGAGTGTCTACCGGAGGATCACTGGTCGTTGAGCAACCGAGTCCCGCGAAACAGATAGTCCAAACCGGAGCCGATCGTGAAGGCCGTCGTCAGGAAGGCAACGGGCATAACGGCGGAACTCAGCAACGGCGCAAAATGGTCCAGCATGGCCAACAGAACCGTCGCGATCTGAAGAACCGTCGTACATTTCCCCAGCCACGACGGGGGCATCGCCACCTTGCCGAGGAACATGTAGAGAATGAGCGAGCCTCCGATCAGCATGAGGTCTCGGCTCACGATGATGATGGTGAACCACCGCGGCAACTCCCTGAGGATGGTAAGGGTGACCACCGCCGACATGAGCAGCAGCTTGTCTGCGAGCGGATCCAATACCATGCCGAGAGCCGTGCGCTGGCTCTGCCTTCGCGCGACGAACCCATCCAGGCCGTCCGTGATCCCGGCCAGGACGAAGACGGCGGTCGCTGCCGCCATGTATTTGTACAGCAAGAGAATGATGATAGCCGGCGTCATCAGAATGCGAAGGATGGTCAGACGGTTCGCCAGGGTCAGCACGCCGCGTCGCCTCTCACACGCTGGGGTTCACCGGTGCCACCCCGGCCACAGAACGAACGCCGTCCAGCACCGCCGCGATCTCGTGCCGCAGGTCGTCCAGGCCGATGCCGGTCTTGGCCGAGGTCGCGACGCGCCCGCTGCCCGGGCCCCACGGAAACTCCGGTCGCTGGCCCAGGCGGTCGATCTTGTTGTACACGAGGATGGTCGGCCGGTCCGCCAGCCCGAGCTCCCCGAGCACGCCCTCCACGGCGGCCTGCTGCAGCTCCGCATGGGGGTGGCTGATGTCGACGACGTGGAGCAGCAGCTCGGCTTCTTGCACCTCTTCCAGCGTCGCCTGGAACGCCGCTACCAACTGATGCGGGATTTTCCGGATGAATCCCACCGTGTCCGACAGGAGCGCCACCCGCTCTCCAGGCAACATCAAGCGGCGAAGCGTGGGGTCCAGGGTGGCGAAAAGCTGGTCTCGAACCGTGACGCCAGCCCGCGTCAGCGCGTTCATGAGCGAGGATTTCCCCGCGTTGGTGTAGCCGACGAGCGCCACGACGGGAAACGGAACCTTGCGTCGCGGCCGGCGCAGCAGGGCACGATGCCGCCGAACCTGCTCCAGATCCTTGCGGATCTTGGCCATGCGGGTCTTGAGCCGGCGGCGATCGGATTCGAGCTGCGTCTCGCCGGGCCCGCGGGTGCCGATCCCGCCGCCCAAGCGCTCCAGGTGCGTCCAGGCCCCCGCCAGACGCGGCAACAGATAGTCGAGCTGCGCCAGTTCCACCTGCAGCTTTCCCTCGCGCGTCTGGGCGCGCTGGGCGAAAATATCCAGGATCAGGCCGGTGCGGTCCACGACCCGACGACCCAGCAGCTTCTCGAGGTTGCGCTGCTGGGAACCGGACAACTCCTCGTCCAGGATGACCACGTCCACGCCGCCGCATCGGCCCCGGATCTCTTCGGCTTTGCCCTTGCCGATGAGATAGCGCGGCTCCAAGCGGTCCCGCTCCTGCAGCACCGCCTCGGCGACCCGCGCCCCCGCGGCGCGGGCCAGCTCCTCCAGTTCCGCGAGGGAGTCCTCCGCCTCCCAGCGCGGCTGGCGGTGACGAACGACACCCACCAAGAGGGCCGTTTCCGGCCCGCGATGCGTCACGATCTCATGAGCGATGAACGAGCTCCTCCCGCGCGACGCGCGCCTGCAGGAGTCGCGCCTCGAGCGCTGCGCCGTCGCCGTCGCGGATGGCGGCCGCCAGCAGCTCCAGCGCCTCTTGATAGCCCGCCAGCACCTTGAGCACCGGCTCCCGATTCATGAGGAAGATGTCGCGCCACATGACCGGATCGCTGCCGGCCACCCGCGTGAAGTCCCGCAGGCCGCCCGCGGAGAACCGGATCCGCTCGCCGCCTCGCTCCGTCGCCAGGACGGCGTCCATGAGGGCGTAGGCCGCGAGATGCGGCAAGTGGCTCACCGTCGCGAACACCTCGTCGTGCCACCCGGCCTCCATCCGCAGGACGCGCGCGCCGACGGCGCGCCACAGCGCCGCCACCTTTTCCGCCGCGGCCGGCCGCGTCCGCTCGCCGGGCGTGAGGATCCAGTTCGCCCCGCGGAAGAGGTCCGCACGCGCGGCGGCCGGCCCCGCTTGCTCCTTCCCGGCGATCGGGTGCGACGCCACGAACCGACCGTCCGGGAATGCTACGTCGCCCGCGGCGAGGATCGGCCCTTTCACGCTGCCCACATCGGTGACCACGCATGCGGGATCCGCCAGCGGGGCCACCTCGGGCAGCAGCCGGACGATCTCGCGGACCGGTACCGCCAGAACCACAAGATCCGCCCCGCGCACGCCGGAGACCAGGTCCTCCGCCAGCCGATCGGTCAGGCCCCGGGACCGCGCGACCGCGCGGCTGGCTTCGCTCCGCCCGACGCCGACGACGGTCTGCACGGCGCCGGCCTGTTTGGCTGCCAATGCGAGGCTACCGCCTATGAGGCCGACGCCGACGACGGTCATCTGGCGGAACAGCGGCGACGCGTCGAACGGATTTTCGTGACCGCTCATACGCACACCGCGCGCGCCGGCCTCACGCACCCAGCACGACCCGCAGGGCGGCCACACACGTCTCGTTCTCCTTGGCCGTCCCGATGGTGATCCGGAGGTGCGTGGGGAACCCGTACCCGCCGACCGGGCGGACGATCACGCCCCGCCGGAGCAAGGCTTCCGTGATCTGCGCCCCCGGCCGCCCGACGTCCACCAGCAGGAAGTTGGCCAGGCTCGGGATCACCGCGAGCCCCATCAGCCGGAACTGGTCCACCAGGAATTTCCGCCCCGCGTCGTTGGCCGCTCGGCTGGCCGCCACGTGCGCTTCATCCGTGAGGGCCGCGGCCGCCGCCACCTGCGCCAGGCTGTTGGTGTTGAACGGCTCGCGGACCCTGTTGAGCAGGCTGACCAGCTCTGTTGGGCCGACCCCATACCCGATGCGGAGGCCGGCCAACCCGTAAATCTTGGAGAAGGTCCGCAGGACGAGCAGCCAGCGCCCGCTCCGGACGAACTGCAGGGCGTCCGGCTTGCGCTCGGGCGGCACGTACTCGTAATAGGCCTCGTCGAGAACCACCACGATGTCCGGCGGAACGGCCCGCAGGAAGGCCTCCAGCGCGCGGGGGTCCACACAGGTTCCCGTCGGGTTGTTGGGATTCGCTAGGAAGATCAGCTTGGTCTTCGGCGTGATGGCAGCCTGCATCGCCGGCAGATCGTGCGCGAAATCCTTCAGAGGCACGGCGACCTTGGTGGCGCCGGTCACCTGGGCCACCATGTCGTAGACGACGAAGGCCTGCTTGGCGTACAGCACCTCGTCGCCGGGCAGCAGGAACGACCTTCCCACCAACTCCAACAGCTCGTTGGAGCCATTCCCGAGGATCAGCCAATCGGCGGAGACATTCCAATGACGCGCCAGCGCCTGCCGCAGCGCGTAACCGCCCCCGTCCGGATACCGATGGAGCCCGGGAAGCGCGCCGGAGATCGCTTGAAGCGCCATGGGCGAGGGCCCCAGCGGGTTCTCGTTGGAGGCGAGCTTCACCGAGTCGGAAATTCCAAACTCGCGCTCGACTTCTTCGATCGGCTTGCCGGGGGAGTACGGGACCAGTCCGGAGAGATACGGCGAGGCCAAATCCTCCAGCCGACGGGTCAAGGCGACACCTCCGTGCGTGAGCGCCGACGAGTCATACTCAGGCGTCCTTGCGCTGGGCCGCAGCGTACGAACCCAGGACCTTGAGAAATATGCAGTCCTCCTGCAGGCGGGCCAGCGCGTCGCGCGAGCGAGGTTCGCTGGCGTGCCCCTCGAAGTCCACATAGAAGACGTACTCCCACACCTTTTTCTTGGACGGCCGGGATTCGATCTTGGTCAGGTTGATCTGCCGCTCCGCGAAGGGCAGCAGCATGCGGTGCAGAGCGCCCACCCTGTCCTTGATGGAGAACAGGATGGAGGTCTTGTCGACCGCCGTCGGGGGCGCGTTCTTCTTCCCGATGATCAGGAAGCGGGTGAAGTTGTTGGGGTGATCTTCGATCCGCCGCTGCAGGACGCTCAGGTCGTACAGCGAAGCCGCTAGTTCGGAGGCAATGGCCGCCGCCCCGGGCTCGGACGCGGCGACCTCCGCGGCGGCGCCCGTGCTGCTGGTCTCCACCACCGAAACGTGGGGCGCGTTTCGTTCCAGCCACTTGCGGGATTCGGCCAAGCCGTGTGGATGGGAGTAGATCTTGCGCACCTCGCCGAGGTTCGAGGCTTTGCTCAGAAGGTGCAAGGCCGCCTCGACCACCACCTCTCCGCAGATCAGTAGCGGCGAGTCCACGAACATGTCCAGGGTGTGGCTGACCACGCCCTCGGTGGAATTCTCCACCGGCACGACGCCGAAGTCGGCGTTGTCCTTCTCCACCTCCGCGAAGACCTCGGCAATGCTGCGCATCGCCAGAAACTGGGCGGAGAGCCCGAACCGCTCCATGGCGGCCAGGTGCGAGAATGTCGCCCGCGGCCCGAGGTAGGCCACGCGCAATGGATGCTCCAGGGATAGGCAGGCGGAGATCACTTCGCGGAAAACAGGCCGCACTGCTTCAGCGGGAAACGGCCCCGGGTTCTCGACAGTCAGGCGCCGGTAGATCTCCTCTTCGCGTTGCGGGACGTGGAAGTCGAGGTTGTGTTCCGCCTTCAGGCGACCGACCTCGAGCACCAACTGCGCGCGGCGGTTCAGCAGCCGCAGAATCTCCGAATCGATCCCGTCGATCTGACCCCGAAGGCCGTGGATGTCCGGTGCGGCTTCACGATCGTTCATCCTGCCATCATAGCCAAGCGACGCAACTCCTTCAAGGCCTTTCTGGCGCACTCTCGGCCTTCAGGGCGTCCAGCGCCCGCACCTCCGCGGGCAGGAGCGGCCGCCATCGGCCGCGGGGGAGCGGACCCAAGGCGAGCGGCCCGAGAGCCACCCGGACCAGCTTCAGGACCGGATGGCCGATGGCTTCGCACATGCGGCGGACCTGGCGGTACCGCCCCTGACGCACGCTGACCATCACCCAGGCGTTCTCCCGCGTCGTCCGCAGGACCGACACGGCGGTGGCCGACAGCCGCTCACCGTCGCACACCACTCCGTGGAGGAGTCGGCGCAACGTGTCCGGTGTCGGCCGGCCCTTGACCTTGGCGTGGTACACCTTTGACACCTCGTGGCGAGGATGCGTGAGGAGATTGGCCAGACGGCCGTCGTTCGTCAGCAGGAGGAGGCCTTCGGTGTCCCAGTCCAGGCGGCCGACGGGGAACAGCCGCGGCAGCCCGGCCTTGGGGAGGAGTGCCAGCACCACCGGCCGCCCCTCGGGATCCGAGACCGCCGTGATGTACCCCGCGGGCTTGTGCAGCATGACGGTGACCGGCGCCTCCGCGCGAAGGCGGACTCCGTCCAGCGACACATGATCCACCTCCGGCCGGACCCGCGTCCCGGTCGTCCGGACCACGGCCCCGTTCACCTGTACCCGTCCGGCCGCGATCAGATCCTCGCATTGTCGCCGGGACGCGACCCCGGCACGCGCCAGGAACTTCTGCAGCCGCTCTCCCGGCCTGGACTCCGACGTCGGCGCCGTGGCGCGACCCGGCGCAGCACCCGCAGCCCCCCGCGGCTCAGCCGGACGTCTCGTCGCGCGGTTGATCGACCGAAGCTTCCCTCGAGGCGGCACAATCGGCGTCGGGGGAAGCGGTGGCCGGTCGCTCGTCTCCCGGCGGGGATTCGAGTACGCGCGAGCCTTCGGGCGCCTCGTTCGCGACGACCGGTCCATCGGCGTCCGATCCCGGCTCGCCGTCGGTTGGGCGCGCTTCTGCCGCCGGTTGGAGTCCGTCGGCGGGCGGGTTGGTGCCCGCTTCGCTCTCCGTGATCCCGATGAGTTCATTGATCTCTCTCAGTGTGGGCAGGTCACCCAGCTCTCGCAGGCCGAAGTGTTCCAGGAACCGCTGACTCGTCCCGTAGAGCATCGGCCGGCCGGCTTCCGCTTTGCGCCCCATCATGCGGACGAGTTCCCGCTCCAACAGCGTTCGCAGGACGCCGTCCACCGCGACGCCGCGGATGGCCTCGATTTCCGCACGGGTGATAGGCTGCCGGTAGGCGACGATCGCCAGAGTCTCCAGAGCCGCCCGGCTCAGCCGCGCGGGCCTGACCTGCTGCAGGCGCTGGACCCAGGCGTGGACCTCGGGGCGCGTAGCCAGGCGAAACCCCCCCGCCACCTCCTGGACCATCAACCCGCGCCCGTCGGTCTCCAACCGCACGGCCAGGTCGTGCAACGAAGCCTCGGCGTCGCCCGGCTCGGCATCTCCCAGGATTTCTTGGAGCTTCGGCAACGGAAGCGGCTCCTCCGCCACGAACAACAGAGCTTCCAGGATGGCCAGGCGATCCGGTTCTGCGTCCACCCGCTTCTCCTCCCCGCGCGAACACCGCAGAGCGTCCCGGCCGACATCCCCAGGCTCAGGCCTGTAGGGCGTCCGCCGCGTCGGCCGCGGGGCCGTTCGAACCCGGCGCCTCGTCGACACGCTCCACCGTGCGATAGATCATGATCGGCCCCATGGCCTCGGCTTGCCGCGCCGTCGCCAGCCGGCGGCGCAACAACTCCAGCAGAGCCAGGAAAGTTACAATGACTTCCACCCGACGCGTGGCATTGCCGAAGAGTTGGCCGAACTCGACCGGGCTCTCCGCTGCCAATCGATCCACGAGCATGACGATCCGCTGTCCGACGTTGATTTCCTCGGGTGTGATCTCCAGCGGTGCGGCCTTGTCTGTCCGACTGAGGACGTCGCGCAGCGCCCGCAGGAGCTCCACCATGGACACCTGCAGCGGACCCTCGATCTCCATCTCCATGGCGGGGGCGCCCCGGCGGTGCAGGTACGCGGTCTCGGACTCCAGCAGGCCCAGCGTCTGCGCTGCCTCCTTGAAACGCTTGTACTCCAGCAGACGGCTCACCAGTTCGGCGCGCGGGTCCTCCTGCTCGGCGTCCTCGCCGGCGTCCGTCTCGTCCGGCGGGAGTAGCATCTTGGACTTGATATGAATCAGCGTGGCCGCCATCAGCAGAAACTCGCCGGCCACGTCCAGGTCCAACTCCTGCATGAGCGCGAGATAGCGCAGGTACTCGTCGGTGATGGCGGCGATGGGGATGTCGAGGATATCAAGCTGGTGCTCCCGGATCAGGTGCAGCAGGAGATCCAGGGGACCCTCGAACATGTCCAGCTTGACCTGAAACGTCATGGCGTCTCCGCCGTGTGGATCATCCCCTGCAGGCGGGCGTAGCGCTTGGCGCCCACGCCCGGCACTTGGAGGATGTCGGCGGGCCTGCGGAACGACCCGCGCGTCTCGCGGTGGGCCACGATCCGTCGGGCCAGCGCCGGTCCGACGCCGGGCAGCGCCTGCAGAGCCGTCGCATCCGCCCGGTTGATGTTCAGCCTCGGCGGGGGCAGCGACTCCCGAGCGGCTGCCGGCGTTGCAGCGTATCCGCCGGCCGGCCCGGGTCCCGCCGCTGGCCGTTGTCCACGGACCTCGCGCGTTCCGTCCGCGCGCTCCGACGCGGCATCCGGTGGGCCGACCAGCGAAAACGGGGGACCCGACGACATCACGCCCGACAGCGTAGTCCCGGCGAGGAGCCACACCCCGAGGCAGGCCGCTGCCGCCAGGTGCCCGTCCGCCGGAGCGCCCGACGCCCCGCCCCGCGCCCGAAGGTCGCTCACGCGTTCTCCTCGGCGGCGGGCGGCCCCGCCAACCCGAAGGCCTCGTGCAACACCCGCACCGCGAGCTCGGCGTACTTGGCCTCGATCACGCACGAGACCTTGATCTCCGACGTGCTGATCATCAGGATGTTGATCTTTTCCCGTCCCAGCGTCTCGAACATCTTGGCGGCCACGCCGGAGTGTGTCCGCATCCCCACTCCGACGATGGAGACCTTGGCGATCTTGTCGTCTCCGATCACCTTGCCCGCTCCGATCTCTTTCGCCACGGCGCGCACGATGTCCTGCGCCCGCGCGTAGTCGGTCCTGGGCACGGTGAAGGAGATGTCCGTCGACCCGTCCTGACTCATGTTCTGGACGATCATATCCACGACGATGTTGGCTTCGGCGACGCGACCGAAAAGTGTGGCCGCGATCCCCGGCCGGTCCGCCACCCGCGTGATGGTGATCTTGGCTTCCTGCTTGTTGTAGGCGATGCCCGAGACCACCACTTTCTCCATGGCTGCGTCCTCCTTCACCACCATCGTTCCCGGATTGTCGTTGAAGCTGGACCGGACGTGCACCGGCACCAGGTAGTTCTTGGCGTATTCGACGGAGCGGGTCTGCAGGACCTTCGCGCCCAAGCTGGCCAGTTCCAGCATCTCGTCGTACGAGATCCGATCGAGCTTCCGTGCCTCGGAGACGATGTTGGGATCCGTGGTGTAGACGCCGTCCACGTCGGTATAGATCTCGCAGACGTCGGCCTGGAGCGCCGCCGCCATGGCCACCGCCGTGAGGTCGGAGCCGCCCCGCCCGAGGGTAGTGATTTCGTCCTCTGCGCTCACGCCCTGAAAGCCCGCCACGATCGCGATTTCGCCGTCCGACAGCGCTTGCCGGACGCGCTCGCTGTCGATACTCACAATGCGAGCCTTGGTGTGGACGTCGTCGGTCTGGATGCGGACCTGGCCGCCCGTGAAGCTCCGGGCGCGCTGCCCCAGTCCGTGGAGAGCCAGGGAGAGAAGGCCGATGCTGACCTGCTCTCCCGTGGCCAAGATCACATCCAATTCCCGCTCGTTGGGCCGATCGGCCAGCTTCTGAGCCAAGCCGATCAACCGATCCGTCTCCCCAGCCATGGCCGAGACGACGACGACCACGTCGTGGCCGCCCGCCCGCGCCTGGGCCACCCGACGGGCGACGTTCTTGACCCGATCGACGTCCCCGACGGACGTCCCGCCGAACTTTTGGACGATCAGCGCCATCGCACACCTCACCCCGGTCCAGACGACCTGTCCGAAGCCGCCTGACGGGTCTTTTGCCCGATCTTCCCTTCCGTTCCCGCCAGCAGCCGTCCGATGTTCTCCCGATGCCGCACGCCAACCAGCACCAGGAGTGCGCCGCTCAGCGCGAGCATCGGCGGCCTGCCGTCCGCCAGCCAGACGAAGAGCGGCATCGTCGCCGTCGCCACCAGCGCGGCCAGAGACGAGTACCGTGTGACCGCCGCGACGGCGACCCAGGTGACGAGCAGCAGACCGCCGACGCTCGGCATCGCCCCCAGAACCACGCCGAGGGTCGTAGCCACGCCCTTGCCGCCCCGAAAGCCGGCCCACACCGGGAACAGGTGCCCGAGAACCGCCGCCAGGCCCACCGCGGCCACGAGGGCGGCGCCGGCGCCCGTCCAACGCGCCAGCCCGACCGCCAGCGCGCCCTTCCCGATATCGCCCAGGAGCGTGAGCGCCGCCGCGCCCTTGCCGACGGCTCGCAACACGTTGGTGGCGCCGATGTTCCCGCTCCCGACACGGCGCAGGTCCACGCCTCCCGCGCCGCGCGCGACCACCACGCCGAAGGGAATGGAGCCCAGCAGGTACCCCGCGGCCAGCAGTGCCAGATCAGGGAGCACGTCGACCTCGGAACAGGCGGCCGCCGGCGCGGCCGGAGTCGTTGGACGCCGCGGAGCCGCCGCCTCGCGTCACTTCGCCAGGTCGATGGAGCGCCAGAACCTCTGGAAGTACAGAAAGCCGGAGACCAAGGACAGGGCGATCGCGATGAGCAGCACCGCCTGGCCCAGCGTCACGGCCGCCGGCGGCCAGCTCAGAATCATGAGCGCCACGGCGATCACCTCGGTCGTCATGGTGGCTTTGCCGAAGTCGCTGGCCTGGATGATGAGATTCTGGGAGGCTGCGATGGCCCGCAGACCCGTGATCGCCAGGTCGCGGCAGACGATGAGCACCACCATCCAAGCGGGGACGCGCCCGACCTGGACCAAGGAGATGAGGCTGGCGGCGATCAGCAGCTTGTCCGCCACGGGGTCGAGCAGCTTTCCGAGCGTCGTCACCTGTCGGGTGCTGCGGGCAATCCGCCCGTCCAGCCAATCGGTCAGGACCGCCGCCAGAAACACAACCGCGGCCGTGAGATTGTACGGCCGCGGCACCGCAATCAGGAACACCACCAGGACCGGGATCAGGAAGATCCGGACCACGCTGAGCGCGTTGGGAAGATTCACGCCACCCTCGCCGTTCGCTTACGCCGTCGCTCCAAGATCTCGCACGACTTCCTTGACCAGCTCCACATCCAGCTTGTCCCGCTTCCGCAGGAAACCTTCCAGCAGCACGTTGTCGCAGATGGTGTTGATCAGGCGGGGGATCCCCCGGGAATCCTGGGCGATCTGATCCAGCACGGGCTCCGCGAAGATCTCCCGCGTCGCGCCCGCAATCTTGAGCCGGTGCCGGATATAGGCCTTGCTCGTTTCCGAACTGAGGGAGCTGAGCCGGCACTTCACCGCGACCCGCTGCGTCAGCGGAGCGTCCAGCGCCAGGAGGGCATCCAGGCTCGGCAGGCCGAAGAGAATAAACGTGATCAGCTTGCTACCGGGCACCTCGAGGTTGAGAAAACCCCGCAGCTCTTCCATCAGCTCCCGCTGTTGGAGCATGTTGGCCTCGTCGATGAGCACCACCGCCTTTCGGCCGGACTCGTGCAGCTCCATCAGACGCTGATAGATCTGCGTCAAAATGGCAACCTTCTCGTCGGCCACCTGGGCGATGCCGATCTGAGAGGCGATGCGCCGGAGCAGCCACTCGGCCGAGATTGCCGAGTGGATGATGACCAGGAGCGCCGATTCGTAGTGCTCGTCGTCCAGCTGGTCCAGCATGCGGCGGGCCAGCGTCGTCTTTCCAGTGCCCACGTCCCCCACCACCACCGCGAGCCCCTTCATCGTGTCCACGGCATACACGAGCCGAGCCAGCACGTCCGAGTGCTGGTCCACCTCGAAGAAAAAGCGGGCGTCAGGCGTGTTGGAGAACGGCTGTTCCCGCAGCTGATAGAACTGTTCGTAGCTCATCGCAGACCCGCCCCGGTGAGAGTCAGCATCAGATGAAGGAGATCTTCTTCTTGCGCCGCGGCTTCTCGCCGTCTGTGGTCGGAACCGGCGGCTTGGGCAGCCGAGCGCGGAGGGCCTCGAGCCGCGTCTGCACGTCGAGGAAGCGGGCCCCTTCCACTTGGAGGATTTCGAGCTGCTCCAGCGCGCGCGGCAGGTCCCCCACCGCTTCGAACGCCGTCCCGAGGTCGTACCGCAGGGCGTGATAGGCATCCGGAGGATGCCCCTCGATGGCGAGGCCGGTCTGCAGGTCTTGAATGGCCTGCTCCGGCTGTCCCTTGGCCAGGTAACAGAGCCCCACGAGATCCGCGCATTCCAGAGCGCGCTTCGGCTCGTGCGCAGTCAGTCGAAACTCCTGGATGGCTTCGTCGTAGAGCTCCATCTCCTTGTAGGCGATGCCCAGGTTGTAGTGGGTCTCGTAGTCCTTCTCGTCCAGCTGCTCCCGGACGCCCTTCTGCAACTCCCTGAGGAGCCCATCCACGACCGGGCCTGCTGGCGGAGCGGCCGCCGTCTGCTCGCCGCCGTCCAACTCTTGGTCCAGTTCGGCACCCAGGTTCACGAACCCGGCCGGTGCGTCGTTCGGAGACTCGCTGGTCACGCTGAACTGCGGGCTCATCTCCTGCGCGGTCGCGCCGGACACCTCCGTGGACACCGCCTGGGCGCCCGCCGGCTGGTCGATGGGCGGTAGCTCCGGCAGCGCCGCTGGTTCGGGCGCCTCCGCAATTGGTGCGGCCGGCGCCGCGCGCTCGATCTGCTCGGCCAGCGCGCCAACAGCCGGGTGCTCCGGGTCCCGGGCCTGCACGCGCCGGTGCACGGCCCGGGCTTCCTCGACCATGCCTTGTGAGAGGTAGAACTCCGCCTCCGCCACATCATCCGCCATGGCCCGGTCGCGCTCGGCGCCGGGCTCCGCCGCTGCGGCGTCCAATTCGGCCTCATTCCCGTCCAAGAGCGCCTGTAACTCCGTCGGCAACGTCTGGCTGTCGGCAGGTGCCGGAACGGGACCGGAGGCCGCCGTCGGTTCCGCACCCAAGGCCGCCTCGTCCAGTTCGAGCAAGAGAGGCACGTCGGGCGGGGGAGCCCCTCCCGCGCCGTCGCCCGCGGCCTCGGTCGGCACAACCGGGACACTCTCCGACGCGGCCGATGCCGCAACGTCGTCCCGCGCCTGAACCACCCCGGACGGGAACTCGGATGGGGATACGCCACCCGCCGGCTCTTCCACGGGTGCCACTCCCACCAAGAACCGCAACAGATCAGGGCGGGCGGGGGCCAACGACAGGCCTTCCCGGATCTCGGCCACCGCCGCCTCCTCCTGGTGGCGCTCGCGCAGGATTCGAGCAATCGCCAGCATTTCCGCGCACGCCTCCTCGGTCTGCCGACGATCCCTGTAGATCGCTTTCAGACGCCGTCGAGCCGTGAGGTTGTCCGGCGCGATGTGAACGACTTCCAGGAGGCGCTCGCGTGCCTTTTCCTCCAAACCGTACTTCTGGTAGACGTCCGCCTCCGCCAACTGCTCGGCGACCTGACTCGACTGCGCGTCTTCTTCCGGCCGGTCAGCCGCACCCGCCTCCTCCACCGACGTGGGGAGGTCGAGGAGCGACGCGGCCGAGCCCTCGGACCCCTCCGCCAACTCGACCACCGGAACGTCCAGCAGCGAGGAGTCGCCCTCCGGGACTCCTGCGGACCCCTCCTCTTGCAGTGCCGAATCGGTCTCGAGCGGCGCCAGGCCCGACCCGCCGAAGTTCGCCGAGATGTCCTCCAACTCGAGGGCCGGCCCACCGGAAGCCCATGCGGCGCCTGCCCCCTGGCCGCCGGCAGCCGCCTCTTCCAGATCAATCGATTGGAGTTCCTGAGTCAACCAGGCGGTGGTCTGGGACCCCTCATCCGAGGCTTCCTCCATCCCGCCGGGACTTGACTCCGACGCCGGAGGCGTGACGTCCGGGGCGCCGCTGCTCACCGCGGACTCCGGCTCCTCCAAGAGCAGGGCCGCGTCCTCCGCCCCGAGGGAAAGCCCGAGTGCCTCCAGGGACGAGAGCGACAAGTCCGACGCGTCGACCGTGGGACCCTTCGGGGAATCCGCGGGAAGTTCGGCAGTGTCGTCCCGGGAGGGCGACGGCGGCGGCGCTTCCGGTTCCGGAGTGGGCGCCGGCGGCTCCAGCGCTTCCAGCCGCGCCCGCGCCTCTGCGTCCGACGGATCCATCTCGACCAGTCGGTGATAGGTCGCAACGGCGGACTCGGGCTGCCCGGCGGATTCCTGCGCCGTCGCCAGGGACCGCAAGGCGACCCGGGCCTCCTCCATACGCCCCAAGTTCTGGAGCATCGCCGCTAGGTGGGCGTGCAGAGCGACAAGCTGCGGAGCCGTCGCCGCCAGTTCTCGACAGAAGGCGATGGCCGCATCCGGGTCACCGCTCGCCAGGCCAGCCTCGGTCACCCGCTGACAAAGGGCGACGGCGTCTTCCGCCTGTCCGGCTTGCAGCAACGCCAGGCCGAGGGGCCGCGCAATCTCGCCTTCAGGCACGCCGAGTGTAACGGCCCGCTGCAGGGAGGAAATCGCCTCCCGTGCACCTTTCTGCGATGCCTGCGCCTCCCCCAGGGCGCGCCACGCCTTGGCGTTTTCCGGCTCGGCGCTGGTGATCTCTTTCAGGACGTCGATGGCTTCGGGGAGTTTGCCTTCGCCGAGCAGGCGCTCGGCCAGGGTTTCCTTGGGCTCGCGCACGCCAGGGGAGAGGTCACGCGCTTTCTGGAGCAGGCGCTTTGCCTCCGCCGCCTGGCCGGCGGCCTGCGCGGCCTGCGCGGCCCGCTCGTATTCTCCAGCGGCGGCCTCCCGCAACCCTTCCCGAAGCATGAGGTCCGCCAGCCGCACGAGGACGGCGGCGTTGGTCGGATCGAATTGACTCAAGCGCTTGTAGGCGTCGATCAGTTTCTCCTTTTCGCCCGACCTGGAGAAGTGCTCGACGACCGTCGCCATCTGGATCTTGGCCTCGCCCACCAGACCCTGTTCCCAGTACAGATCGGCGCAGGCGAGGTACGCCTCGGTGCGGGCGGGATCCAGCTTGGCGATCTTCTTATAGACCGCGATGGCCTTTACGGACAACCCGTCCGCCCGATACAGCTCACCCAGCTTGAGATACTGATCGATGGCGTCCGCGGTCTTGCCCGCCCTGGCGAACAGATCGCCCAGGTTATTGCAGACGGTTACGTCGCGCGGGTCCGCCTTCAGGATGGATTGGTACTCCACGATGGCGCGGTCCCACCTGCCTTGTTGCGTATAGGCGAGGGCGTTTTGCAGGGCTTTGCGTTTGTCGAACGCCATTGGCTGGAAATCCCTCGGATTATGAAGGCGAATCGAACACTGAGGCTACCAAAGCGCCTCCGGAGTGTCAAGCGGTTTGCCCGGCTTGCCCGGCTTGCGGAACGGCCGTTGCCGCGCCGCCCGCTCGGATTCATCGTCGCGAGAACCAGGTCCCAGCGCCTTGCGAGAGCGATCAGCGACGCCAGGTCCAGGCGGGCGTTGCATATCGCGTCACGGCCAGGCGCTCAGCTTCGTGCTGCTCCCACGTCGTCAGTTCGCCTAACGCGCCCCGGATATTCAGTACCGCCGCCCAGCCGTCCACCAGGGCCCGTTCTATGGCGGCGCGAGGGGGGACCTCCCGCAGAAGGGCCTTCAGCCAAGTCACCCCCTTGCCGGGATCATCCCGGGGCCAACTGGGAAACACGGCCTGATGCATCGGTAAATTCACGTCCATGAGCAAAGAGCCGTGCTGGAGGATAGCGCCTCCCAGCCGCCGCTGCGCCGACCCCATGATCTTCTTCCCTGCCGCGAGGACGGCGGGCATCCGCGGCGTCTGGAAGCACGCCTCCGACTTCTCGGAGGCCGCCGGAGGGCCGCCCGCTTTCCCGAGCGTCGCCGCGATACCCAGGCGGCGCAGACCCGCGACGAGCCCTTCGCCGATCCGCCGAAAACTTTCCCCCACCGAGAGGCGCGCCCAAGACCGGTCGAGCGGAACGCACACGCTATACGTGAGTTCGTCATCGTGCAGAACGGCCCGTCCGCCGGTCGGACGACGAACGATCCTCACTCCAAGCCGGTCGCACGCCTCCCGTGCCACCGCCCCCCGCCCCGCCTGCAGGCACCCCAACGACACCGTCGGCTCGTCCCACGCGTAGAAGCGAAGGGTAGGCGGTACCCGCCCCGCCTCCACGGCGCAGGCGATGGCTTCGTCCAGCGCCATGTTCCGCGGTCCGCCCTGTGCCGCGTCGGACAGCACGCGCCAGGTGGTGATCCCCGAGGGATCGTCATTGTCGCCCGGCCCGTGCCCGTAACCGCCCTGCACTACTCCGCCTCCCCGAATAGGCCCTCGACGAGCGCGCTGAGTGCGTCAAGCGCCGCCGACGCGTCCGCCCCAACCGCGCGCAGCTTCAGCGTCGTTCCCTGTGCCGCGGCCAACAGCAGGAGGCCCATGATGCTCTTTCCGTTCACTCCGTGCGCGCCGGCCTCGACCGTGATCTCGGCCCGAAATCTCCCGGCGGTCTTGACGAACTGAGCCGAGGCCCGCGCGTGCAGACCCAGGCGATTTCGGATCACGACGTCCCGGGTAATGGCGGACTCGCCCATCCTGCGCTCGACCTCAAACCATCGCTCGTCGGCGCGCGCCGGAGACGTGACCCGATTACCTGCGGTCTGTTCCACTGGCCGTCGGAGCCGTGAACGTCCGGCGCGGGCCTCAGTTGGCGGGCGCGGCGGGTTTCGCCTGCTTGGCGAGAAACTCGCTCGCCACGAGGATGTTCCGCTGACCGTACTTCGCCAGGTGGTCTGCGAGGGCGCGCAGGTTTGCCTCCTCGCGCAGGGAGGGCAGCTTCATCAGCATCGGCAGGTTGACCCCCGTCACGACCTCCAGCCGCCCCGCCTCCAAGTACGAAAGGACCAGGTTGGATGGCGTTCCCCCGAACAGGTCGGTGAGAATGAGGACACCGCTCCCGTCATTCACGCGCTGCAGGGCCGCCTCGATCTTCTTGCGGGCCTTGTCGATCTGCTCCGACGCGTGAACGGACACGGCCTCGACGCCGGGGGACTTCCCGACGATTTCCTGCGCCGTTCGCAGCAACTCCGTCCCGAGGTCCCCGTGAGTGACGATTACGATCCCGATCATGACTTATTCTCGCTCCACGTCCCGATGTCGCACCGACACATCGTGGCCTGTCTCTCGCATGCGCGCCGCGAACTCCTCCGCGAGCACCACGGAACGGTGGCGTCCTCCCGTGCAGCCGATCGCGATGGTCAAATAGGCTTTCCCTTCTCGCACATACAGCGGGAGCGCGAAGGCGAGAAAGCTCTGCATCTGATCGAGGAACGCCCTGGTCTCCGCGGCTCCCAACACGTAATCCCGCACCCCTTGGGCCAGCCCGGTGAGGGGGCGCAGATTCTCCACGAAGTGGGGATTGGGGAGGCACCTCGCGTCAAAGACCAGGTCCGCGTCCACGGGCAAGCCGTACCGATAACCGAAAGAGACCAGGGCCAGCACAGTCCGTGGAAGCACGGGCAGGTCCAGGAACGAGGTCGCGAGCAACTTCCGGAACTCGTGGACCGTGAAGCTCGACGTATCGACGACGAGGTCGGCCTTCGCCTTGAGTGTGGCGAGGCGGGCTCGCTCGGCGCGGATGCCTTCGAGGGCCGAACCGGCCGGGGCCAGTGGATGGGGGCGACGGCTCTCGCTGAAACGACGCACGAGGGCGTCGTCGCTGGCATCGAGGAACACCATACGCACCTGATGCCCCTCCCGCCGAAGGTCCACCAGAATATCGAAGAGCGCATCCAGAAATCGACCCTCTCGGGCGTCGATCACCAACGCGACCCGCTCGATGCGCTTCTCCGCTTGAACACATAACTCCGCGACCTTGGGAATCAAGGCCGCCGGCAGGTTGTCAATGCAAAAAAACCCCAGGTCCTCCAGACAACGGCTGGCCGCACTCTTCCCGGCACCCGACATCCCCGTCACCACAATGAAATCCACGCCGCTCATCGCCGTGCCGCCGTGTGTCCCCCGCCGCCGCATTTCCGACGCGCCAGTTCGAAATTCATGCCGCGCCGGTCGGACCGCCGCTGAGCCGAGACGCGAAGGCGCGCGCCGCATGGACCCCCATGCGTTTGAGCAAGTGGTTGCGCGCCGCCACCTCCACCAGGATGGCCACGTTTCGACCCGCCGAGACAGGGATGCGCAGCATGGGAATCTCGACACCCAGAAGGACGTACGTTCGTTCCGCCAGTCCCAACCGCTCGTATTCCTCCTCCGGGCGCCACGCCTCGAGTTGGATCACCAACTCGACTCGTTTCCGTTCTCGGACAGCGGCGAGGCCGAACAAATCCCGGATGTTGATAATGCCCAGCCCTCGGATCTCCATGTGATGGCGGATCCGAGCCGGCCCCCGTCCCACGACTGCCTGAGATTCGTCGCGCCAAATCTCCACCACGTCATCGGCGACCAGGCAATGTCCCCGCGTCACGAGATCCAACGCGCACTCGCTCTTGCCGGTCCCGCTTTCCCCCAGCAGCAGCACGCCGATCCCGCTCACGTCCAGCAACACCCCGTGGAGGCTGGATGCGGCCGGACCATCCGCCGGATCCATACGACTCATCCTTCGGGCTCGATGAGGCCGTAGTGTCCGTCCCGGCGGCGATAGACGACGTTCACTTCGTCCGTGCGCGCATTCCGAAACACGTAGAAACTGTGCCCCAAGAGGTCCATCTGCAGGACGGCCTCCTCCACTTCCGCCGGCTTGACGGCAAAGCGTTTCGTCTTGACCACCCGCGGGGCCTCCGAGGCACCCGCGCTCGAGGCGTTTTGCCGTTCCTCGCGATGCACGGGCCGATCCATGTGGGCCACGATCCGCTCCTTGTGCCGGAGGATCTGCCGCTCCAACTTTTCCGCAACCAGGTCGATAGAGGAATACATGTCGTCGGTGCTTTCCTCCGCGCGAACGGTCAGGTCCCGCACCCGCAGAGTCACCTCGGCGATCTGCCGGTGTTTTTCCACCGAGAGCACGACATGGCCGGAGCCGATCCCTTCGAGGTATCTGCCCATCCGTTGGACCTTCTCCTCCGCGTACGTGCGGAGAGCATCGGTGACCTCCAGGTTTCGCCCTTTCACGGAGAGTTGCATCGTCGGACTCCTTCCAGAAATTGCGCGGACCTCAGAAAACGACGCGTCCTGCGGGACCGGCCTGGCTCAGTACCGCTTACGCCGACTGGAGGAGGGAATCTTGAGTTGGCTTCGGTACTTGGCCACGGTTCGCCGGGCGATCTCGATGGCATGATCGCGTCGCAGCACCTCCACAATCCGCTGATCGGAGAGGGGACGGCCGCTGTCTTCCACCGTCAGCAGTTTGTGGATGAGATCCTTGACCTTCAGCGAGGAAACGCTGTCGCCTCCCTGCGTGCTGGGAACGCCTCGATGGAAGAAATACTTCAGTTCGAACAGCCCTTGGGGGGTCTGGACGTACTTGTTGGTCGTCACGCGGCTTACCGTGGACTCGTGCATGCTGATGTCCTCGGCCACCTCTTTCAGGGTCAACGGCTTGAGCGCGGTGATCCCTCGCTCCAAGAAATCCCGCTGGAACTTTACGAGGCTCGTCGCCACTTTGAAGAGGGTCCGCTGTCGCTGCTCGATGCTGCGAATCAGCCAGAGCGCCGAGCGCATGCGGCCCTCGATGTACTCGCGGACGTCCTTGGCGTTACCCGTCTTGTTGGCGAGCACGGTGCGATAGTACGGGCTGATCCGCAAGCGCGGCAACCCGTCGTCGTTCAGCAAGACCAGGAGTTCATCGTCCACTTTGACGATGTAGACGTCGGGCGTGATATAGCGCGGGTCCTCGGTCCCGAACGTCCGCCCGGGCTTCGGTTCCAGCGACGCGATGGACGCCATCGCCTCCTGGATGGCCTTCACCTCGACGTGGAGCGTTTCCGCCAATCGCTCCCAGTTGCGGCGCTCGAGGTCCGCCAGGTGAGAGCTGATCAACTCCTTGGCCAACGGGTGCAGGTCCGGTCGGCCGTCCAGCTGAAGAAGCAGGCACTCCCGCAAATCGCGGGCGCCCACCCCCGTTGGATCGAAGCTCTGCACCAAACGCAACGCTTCTTCCAGCCGAGGCACCGCGACGCCCGCGCCCGCGGCGAGTTCCTCCAGCGGCTCCGCGAGGTAGCCGGAGTCGTCGATGTTTCCGACCACCAACGTCCCCAAGCGCAGCGTCTCGGGATCCGACGTGCTCAGGTGCAGCTGAAAGAGCAGATGATCCATGAGCGAGCGAGGCCTCGTGAGATGCATCTCCGCGTCGAACCGCTCGAGTTCCTCTCGAGGGATCTGCGGACGGTAGTCGGAGGCGTCCTGGAGATAATTGTCCCAGTCGAACTCCTCCAGGCGATCGGCCTCGTTCGTTTTCTCGTCCGCAGCGGGTTCCCGCTCCTCGGGAGTCTCCTGTTCTTGCAGGAGTTGCGGCTCCTCCGTCTCTTCGAGGATCTCCTCCAGGAGCGGATTCTGCTCTATCTGTTGCCGCAACTCCTGCACCAGTTCCAGGCGCGACAACTGCAGAAGACCGATCGCCTGCTGCAGCATCGGCGTCATGATCATCCGCTGCGTCTGGAGCATCCGGAGTCGCGTATCGAACGCCATAGCGCCTGGCTGTCCCTTTCCTTACAACGAGAACCGCTCGCCCAGATAGATCTGGCGCGCACGCTCATCCGAGGCCAGCTCGGCGGCGGTGCCGGACACCAGGATCTTCCCTTCGTGAATAATATAGGCCCGGTCGACGATCTGCAAGGTCTCCCGCACGTTATGGTCCGTGATCAGCACCCCGATGCCGCGATCCTTGAGCTGCCCGATGATGCCCTGGATATCGTAGACCGCGATCGGGTCGATGCCGGCGAACGGCTCATCCAGCAGAATGAACGAGGGGTCGGTGGCCAAGGTCCGGGTGATCTCGGCCCGCCGCCGTTCGCCGCCGGAGAGCGTATAGGCTCGACTCCGAGCCAGGTGGGAAATATTCAGGTCGCTGAGCAGCGCTTGGGCCCGTTCCTGGCGCTGCCCCGGCGGCACTCCCCGCGCCTCCAGGATCGCCAAGACGTTCTCCTCGACGGTCAGTTTGCGAAAGATGGACGGTTCCTGCGGCAGGAACCCCATCCCTCGGCGCGCGCGCTGATGGACGGGAAGGTAGGTGATGTCTTCCCCGTTCAGGCTGACGCGCCCGGAGTCCGGACGCGTCAGTCCCAGGATCATGTAAAAGGCCGTCGTCTTCCCTGCGCCGTTGGGACCCAAAAGGCCGACGACCTCGCCGGCCTCCAGGGACAAGCTGAGTCCGGACACCACGACCCGCTTCTTGTACGCCTTGACAAGCGTGTCAACTTGGAGGCTACGCGCCACGCTATCGCTCGCCTTCGTCACAGAGCGACCTCACCGGCGCGGTCCCCCTGCTGGCGCTCCCTCGCCTCGTCTCGGATAGAGTACGGCATTCACCCGCTCCCCTTCGCACCCTTCGACCTGACTTCGGTCGTCGCGCAGAAGCAGGGTGATCTTGCAGCCGCTCACAACATCGTTATTCTGCCACACCTTGGGATGGCCGCTCAGTACGGCGCGCGACTCGGCGGGGAAATACTCGGCCCTCTCCGCCACGCCGCGACGGTCCCCGTAGGAGAGCCGCACGTTCCCGACGGCCAGAGCCCGATCCAACTCCTCCATCCGCTCGTCGAAAAAAAACTCGATCTGATCCGCTAAGATGCTGATGCCACGGGCTCGGTCGTTGGCCGCCACGTTTCCCCGATAGACGGCCACGCGGGCTTTCCGGTTCAGTTCCAGCGTATCGGACGAGATCGTGATGGGCGATTTGTCCTCCGCCGACCGAGCCGTCCCGAAGACGGCGAAGACTGCCCCGCAAACCACAAAAAGCCAGAGAGCGCACTTCATCGGGGGCGACTCCTTCCTAGCGGGGCTGGCGCCGGCCGAAGCTGTGAAGTGATGTTCTGGAGGAGACGGACCCGCTCCAAGTCGGTTTCCGCTTCCATACCGCGTCCTCGAGTGACCAGACCTCCGCGGGTGATCGTCACGGCTTGATCCGTCTGCAGCCGACGGGAGGCCGCAATCCAACGCAACTGCTCCGTCTTGAGTTCCATGCCTTGCTCCGAGCGCACGACCACGTCGCCCTCCAGGCGGACATCCTTGGTCGTGAGGTCCAGCGTGGCGCGATCCGTCACACAAGTCGCTTGCCCCTGGCTGGAGTAAAATGCTATTTGAATAGGGCGGGTGACCCGAGTGAGGACTGTCAAGCCCTCGCGCTCGTCCACCTCCACCTGATCCGCCCGGATTTCCCACAGCTTCGACCCGTCCCGGGTTTCAATCATATGGACTTGCTTGAGCGAAATGCTTGGCGAAGCTGCGGCGGCCCGGTTGATCCCCGCGGATCTCGCTATGGGAGCAGCCTTCAACACGAAGAGTATGACTACCAGGAGTACCGCAAATCGCCGAAAACTGCGCCCCCGTGATCCTGACCGCATTTCTCCGATCCTATAACACACTGGCACGCAAAATGTAAAGGGAATCCCCCATGCAATCGTCGACGCTGCCGTGAGACCTCTTGTCCCATACGGTCGTCCGCGGGACCGCAAAGAGTTCCCGCCAGACGCGGCGCCCCTGTCCTTTCGAGTGCGACCCAGACAGTCACGAGGCATTTACCACATGCGGGAAATGATCCGCTCCGTCTGGGGACCCAACGACGGGTGCGGGAAAGCGATACGGATCACACGCCTCCTCTCTCTGTCATCCTTTTCGTCTCGCCCGTGTCGGCCACGAGAGCCGGTCGACCGGTTGCACGCGGACCGGCGCAACGCGGCCTTCGATCAGCCGACCACGCAACCGTCACGACGAGCGGCGAACCTCGAGACCGAACCCGCCCCACATCCCACCGCCGGCGAGCCCTCCTCTCACAGGACGCTCCCAGTCTACGAATTCGGCTGCCGGTCGCATCTGGATCAGGCGGGGGGCACCCACACCCTCCGGGAGTGAACTTAGGGGCGTTGGCCGACCGAATCGATGACCGCCTCTTTCCATGCCTGAAAGTCGAAAAGATTCTGCGGCCCGACACGGCGGCGGACAGAACTG
>Ga0316627_100000028_pt1 | contig 24581 bp, 36 predicted proteins | sample OWC_Aug_M2_C1_D1_FD_207653 | JGI IMG/M metagenome (GOLD analysis project Ga0316627, IMG submission 207653) | Wetland soil microbial communities from Old Woman Creek delta, Ohio, United States - OWC_Aug_M2_C1_D1_C | ecosystem: Environmental > Terrestrial > Soil > Wetlands | place: USA: Ohio...
GCCCGCCCTTCACCAAGCGATCCTTGTCCACGATGCTGCGCCCCGGCGCATACTGCAACATGATCGCTTCGTGCAGAGCCGTGTCGGTGTAGCCTTTCAGAGCTACGCCTTCGAACTTGTCAATGACCAGATGCTTTCCGCCGCGCCCTTGCAGGCTGAGTTCGATATCCAGCCGCCGACCGTCCCAGAGCGTGTACGGACTGTCAGCTTCCAACTCGCTGCAAACCTGTTCCTGCCCCCACTGCCAGAGATGGTCTTCGATTTCCTTGTACACCTTCTCTGCCTCGGTTCTGACCAGATCGAACTCATCCTTGGGGAAGGTGTACAGCTTCTCGCTGACCATCACCGCCCATAGGTGGTCGAAGCCTAGATCGGCCCCATACAACCCCACGATGAACTCAATCGGCCAGCGGCCGTCCCTGTTGTGATACCCACCGATCCCGCAGATGAAGTCTGCTTTCGCTTTGCGCGAACGATGCGGGTAGGTATAGGGACACTTGATCTTCGCCATGCAGTTCTCCTTTACGGAATGAAATCAATTTCAACGCCTAATGTACTGGCTTCAGTACTTCTTTGAAAGCGCCAGTTCTGCCCACGGTGGTAGTCTGGATTGCGTGTACAACCACAAGTCTCGACTCAGTTCGGCATCGGCTGTCTCGCAGCCAAACACCCAGCCCGATACTGCTTGGTCAAGGTAGAACTGCACGCCATGTACGGCAGCGTGCGTCCGTTCCTCTCCCGGAAAGATAGTGTCTAGCAGTTGAAAGAACTCAGTCGGAACCTGCACGTAGGCTACAGCGTGCGTGCCTGTAGTCGGATGGACATGGACTGAGTTATTCACGAAGCCGTAGACTTGCGGCTCAGCGGCGCTACGCCAGAGCCATTGGGGGGCAGAGAACACCATGTTAGAGCAGAAGTATCCCTAGAAGAATTACGACAAAGCCCAGAACCCCTATCGCCCCTAACTGTTTCCATGTCAGCATCAAGCCGCCTCCGCAGTAACCGAAGCGGGGATACGGTGCTGTACGAACACTTCGAGTCCGTCAACCTTCAGAGCTACGAAATGCCCTACACGATCTGCGATAGGTGTCATGCCGGTGTAGTTGGCCGGATACATCAGCGCCATACCGGCACGGTCGGCTTCGATGTAGCTATCGTATACGGTCGCCCCGACCGCCAGCGCCTTCTCTAGCGACTTCCCGGAGACTGCGCGAGGCTCAACACCGTACCTGAACACCGAATCATGAGCGTACCCGAAAGCAGAATGCCTAACTAGAACGTACTTCGTTTCAGAGCGCGACACCGTTTTCTCCTTGCGCGTTGATGGAACCCTAATTATCCGGGTCCAGCTAGCCGAGCGAAAGCCCCACAAGCGGCTGTTTATTCTTTTCGCGCGACTGCGTACGCGAGCATACCGATTCACCAGACCGATCACAACCCCCACGTACGCGCTCGCGACAGCGTAGGTTGCACCAGCGGCAGCTAGCCGCGCAGCGGTGATGACAGCGACACCTATATTATGCAGAGACATGCCAGCAGGGGGTAGATTGACAGTCGGTGTTATGCGTTCACGTGCCAGTATGGAGTGGGTTTGGCGGGTTGTGCAGTTCCCTGCCCGCCGCAGGGTATGGAGAACCCGCTGGGCTTTCAGCAACGGACCCCAGCGGCACCGACTGCACGCGGCTGTACTACTTCTTACGCTTGAAAAACGAAGAGAGAAAAGAAAGGACTAGGTAAATGCAGCCGAAGAGGGCCAGAACGGCTACCAAATCGCTCTCGACTACCTGTTGAACGAGTGTCACGCTACTCTCCTAGCCAACGGCCCGATCCAGCCAAGAACCTCTTCCTTGCATTGTAATGCGCTGGCGAGATGCCACCATCGGTCGTCCATCCAGACAAGAAAGACATCCTCAATAAGCAAGTCTGTCCCTACTCGACAAGCATACACACCGTCCGCAACCGGCAGCGAATTCGTAACGTACTGGATCGCATACGCTGGGGTCTTAGTGATGGTTTGGTTTACCATGACGCACCATTTGATATAGGTAGTACAAAAACGCTACCAACAGAAAAACTGGGAACCAGAGCGGGGCCGTCACCTTTATCCACATAGGCCATCCGTTCATCTTCACTCTCCTAGTGTCTGAATCTCCCTTGCCAGCCTAGAGGCTTCGCTATCCGATAGCACAGACAACCTTGCCGCCGCGCGGCGAAGGAGCTTGCTCAATTCGGTGTTCTTGACCTTCTCAGCCTCGTACGCACTACGAAGGCGGGGTAAGGACATGCAATCGTGAGACCCGTCCGGAAGAACCATCTGCGGTGCCTCACAGACATCGCACCAATCTCCGCTTACCCACCGCGCCATGTTGTACGCCTCGGTGGAGACGCGCGGGTCCAGAGCTACCGTAGTCTCCCAAGCGATAAGGTCGGCCAGCGCCTTCTTGGGGTCTGTTTCGTGTTCTGCGGAAAGGATGAAGTCTACGATCAGCGCCTCAATGATGACCTCTTTCCAAGGATTCATCTCGACGCGTCGAACGGCAGTCATGCTCTACACCTTAACCTTGAGCATCTCAACTACCGAAGGGACCGCCAACAGCGCAGCAAAACGCTCGGCCGCTCGCTGGGCGTTAGCCAAGGTGACGTACGACTCACCGGACTGCATGATCTGGCCGTTCGGGGCGCGAAGGCGATAGCGCCACGATCCGTTAGTGTCTTGAAACAACTGGACGCGGTACTTACGGGATGAAGCCATATTGACCTCCTAGGCAGAACGACGAACTCTCCGCAGTCGCGGAACGTGGGGTGTAGGTTTCGGAGTACCAGTTGAAGCAAGGATCACCCCAACATGATAGGTAGCTCCCTTCGAATCGACAAAGCGAGACTTGAAGTGCTTGTCCAGAACGCGCTGAACCTCGTCGTATGCGTCAAACGGGGACCCTCGGTCCCCGCTGAAGTGAGAAAACCGTACCAGAATCTCAACATCGCCGCTCATGACTGTCTCCGAAACTACGAGTAGTTTACGGCCCCAGTTACGAGAAGACTAGGTTCAGAAGTAGGTAGGTCTGGCTACGGCTCGCGTAAGAGCCATCAATCCTTCTTGGAAATGCGTCTTGGAAATCGCCAGCCATCGACGGGCGTCACCATCCGGCGCACCGTTCTCGACGCTCAGGCTGAAGAGAAAGGTATCAACGTGCTTGACAAGTTCCTCCATCGCCCGACCACTGGTCTTAATCTCGTTGATCAGATCGATTTCGGCCTGCGTGAGTTCCCTGTAACCAAAGATTTTCCGATGCTGGTTGTCCATCACGTTACTCCTTAGATGCGATAGGACGAGGTTGTTGCTTGGCCCAAAGGTACCCGATGTACCAGCATGCCTTACGTACCGCTAAGGCTATGGGTGTGAGTTGCGTGTTCATTTCTTGATACCGTGAACAGTGGTGTCTTTGTTGTACCGCCCCCGCGCCGCATAGCTGCGGTTTTCCGGCACAGGAACGTGATCGTAAAACACCATCTGACCAATCGAATCGCCCGGACGAAGGCGAATCGAATGGTACAGCGTGATGTTCACCAACTCCAAGGTTAGGACGCTGCCGTGCCAGCCTGCATCACACCAACCGGCATTCAGATGCTCCAAACCAATGCGAGCCATGCTCGACTTCAGCTTGTACTCGCACGACAGGTTATTGGGTAAGTGGAAAATCTCTTGCGACTGCGCGAGGATGAACTCGTTAGGCCGCAACACATACCCCTCTTCCGGGTCCATCTCGACGCTACGCACGGCAAGTGCTTCGCGCTTGCGATAGTCAATAACCAAAGACGAAGCAGGACTAACGGTCTCGACAAGGATAGTTGCTCCAAGCCGGATATCGATACTGGCAGAGTTGACTTGATTGAAATCGATTTCAACCAGACGGTCGCCATCCCGGTGCGCCAACACCTTCTGGCTAACAACCCTAGAAATCAGCTCATCGTGGGACAAAACAGACATTGACTTCCTCTCAGGCACCGGTTCAAAGGACAAAGGAGTGTACCATGTGTCGGGCCACTGAGCCACACAACACAACCAGCCTTGCTGGAAACTCATAACAAAAGCTGCTGCCCCGATGGCTTGTCTTCGTTGTTCTCAAAGTGCCACCGGTAGCTCGCCCAGCCCTTGAAGTTAGCAAATGCACCGACCGCCGCCTTGGCTTGATGCTCTGCGGGAGAGGCGTGAGGCGGCCTAGCCACGATAAGCCTGTCGTGAAGAGTTATATCCTCCTCCACGGTGGGGCGCTTGGCGTCATGGTTCAGGTAGCTAACGCGAGCGCAACGCGCCGTGCTGACCCGTATACGGTCTTCTATCGTTAGATGAAGATCACCTTCATCGACGTACGGAAGGTGCCACTGCCCCCAAGCCAGTTTCGCCGGGGTGCTGCACGCCATCGCCGTCGCCATAGTACCTGCAAGGTCTTGAATCTCAGGCTGCGCGGACGGATGGTTTCTCAAGCGAAAGAAGTTGACCCACTCCGTAGATGAGCAGATGACGCGCATCCTTTGGTAGGGTTCGGTAAGCCGGTTAGCTATCTGCTTGTGGTAGCCAGCAGCACTGAACGCATGCGATAGCTCCGCGCTCAGCCATGCCGAGAACTGCCATGCGGCCTCCCGGCCTATCTGCCGCAGCGTGTTCATGGCGAGCAGGACGCTGGGCTTCTGCCGAGAAGCTACAAACGTCTCGTAGGCAGCTACGAGATGTTCCGGGATTTCCACTAGGGAAGTCCGCTCCTCGTCCGCCTGCATCCCCGGCTTGTTGCCGCCCCAATGGATAGGATGCGCAGGGTGGTTGCGAACCTCGTTAACGAGCTTGTGGACAGGGATTGCGCGGCTGCTGCTGGCGTTCCGGCTGAATACACGGTGAGTCATGAACTCAGAGTGTATGAAGCGTGGATACTCAAGCTGAAGTGTCGTCAGGCGCTCCCCGGTCGGGTTAACACTGTCTGCGACTACTGTTACCTTTGCACACTTGCCCTCAAACGAAGAACCTCTAGTCATGAGAATCCCTATACGCCTTGATGCAGGTACGGATGATGGTGAAGGTTGAGTAGAACGAAAAGAACTTCGGCCCCTCTTTGTACAGCGAGCCGATCCAACCAAACAGAACGGTAAGCACCAAGAAGACCGGGACAATGACCGCAAAGCGGATCAGAATCTTACCGGGTTTCGCTCCGTGCAAACGCGAGATTACCCCGATTGCTGTAGGCAACTGCTGCGCACACAGCATGAACTTCGTGAAGGCGAAGGCGAAGTAGGCAAACAACAGATACGAGAGAACGTCCATGAAATCCTCCTATTTGGAGGTTATATTATCCGGCCCCCAGAACTCGCTGTCTGTCTACACAAACCGGGGGGCGTCTAGCCTGTCATCGAAGTCACGACGTTGACTCGCCTCGTACTGGGCGTCATCCTGAGCGGCGGGCAGCCACGACGAGCGGCGCTCGACCATGACGGTGTACGCACCGCAAACGGCGTCCGCTACGTCCTTGCTGCCGTGGACGGGGTGGTCAATTTTGCTAGTAGTCTCATCATACTCCAAGTCGAATAGCTCAGAAACAAGCACTGGGTTGTCCAGCAACTTCAGCCGCCCGTCATTGATGGCGTCACGAAACTGCTTGTAGGGGACATCGGTCTTGTCAACGGACACATGACCTGTCCGCATCCCCTCTTTCTTCCATTGCTGCCGGGATTCAGTGGACATGAAACCGTCATAGGTGACTACCTTGATCGGGTACCCGTACCTGTCGCGGAGCATCTTGACCCACATCCGAACTTCAGCGATCTGAATCTCGTTCTGGGCATCCGGCTCAATACTCATCGCCAGTTCTACCGTCCCCTCTGGCAACATCTCAACCATATCGTTCTGCCGCGTCACCTTACGCAGCCCGTCGAACCGAACCATGGCTACGCCGCAGCGGTCTCCGGTGGTTGAAAGGTCAATGTGGACGTAGCGCGGGCGCGAGGGGTTCGTGCAGTAGTGACCTGAGCGGACAACAGGCATCCCATCGACGCCCAAGACTACGTTGTCCTTGAGCAAGAACGATTCCAGCCCGTCTTCTCTCCCCGCCTCGACGCATTCCAGAATCTTGAAACGACGGCGGAAGAACGGGAACACGGAACTGGTAGAGACCCCGACGATATCCCTCAGCGCATCGTGCGGGTTCTTGACAAAATCATCCCGGTACTCGACAGGTACATCAAGCACAAGCGAGCCGTCCGGTACCTGTTCGTTCTCGTTGAGTACGCGAGTGTCGGAAAGAACGTCGTTACCGACCAGAAGCCGAAAGGTCTCCCCGGAGTATCGATCCTGCGGCCAGACCTCGTACTGCTTCTTGTTGTAGATGTAGACGCCTTTTTCTTTTACCTTGTCGATGTGATCCTTGCGCTTGTCAGTGAAGTCGCCTTTGTAGCGGGTGGACGAGGAGACGATCACAACGCCAATCTGCGGACCCTGCGTGATGAAGCGGCTTTTCTTCCGGCGGGTCATCGCCTCGTAGATCGTCTGGGCTTGGTCGTACATACCAGCCCGCCCGCTGGTGACCTCAGCCTTCTTCGACTTCATGACGATGCTCATGAAATTGATTTCATCGATGACCCCGCCAATCACGGCCTCACCGAGAATCGAGTCAGCATCGGCCCCGCCGACGGCCACCCGAATGTTCTTGTCGCTGAAGTAAATCTCAGACTCGACAAGCTTGTCCAGACGAAGGTGTTCACGAAACCAAGGAATATCCTCAATCATCTTCCGAAGCGGCTGATAGACAACCTTCTTCGTCACGTGCGGCTTTGCCGCCATGATCGGGAAGACGATGGAGGTAGCCTTCGGCAGGCCGTAAACGGACTGCGGCTGCTTCAAGCAACCTAGGATGTGCAAGTGGTAAAGCGTGGTGACCTGACAGATCGTTGTCTTGCCGGTAGAGGTCGCCCCCATGAGTACGGCTTCGGCGTACGCGCCGTAGTCGATGCCTCTCCACCAATTCTGGTTGATCTGTACTACAGCTTCCCGGACTTCCGGCCACATCGTCAAGTCGGTGGCACCGAGAAACTCCCGCCCGTCTAGGAAGTTTTCGATAGAGACAGGCGGTTGCTCTAGATGGGTCATGAAGCTGTAGAGAGTCCCGTCGTTCTCGGTCAAACGACGACGCAGCGCCTCGACGTACATATCCCCGAACATGGGGTTCTGAAAACCAGCCGCCGCCTCTTTCGCCCGCTCTAGGATTTCCTGCTCTCTACGAGAAAGCCTAACCTCCACAACAGGACGAGACCGTCTTACTTGAATGGCCGTCATAGCTCCATCGTCTCTGCGTCGTCACCAGAAAACGAACCGAGCGGATTGGGGACCGCCTCGGTACGCGCATCGCGGCGGGTCTCGCCCAGCAACTCCTCAGTGAGCGTAAGGAGCCGTTGAATGTCGGTCTGAGCGCCCTCGCCCGCGCCCTTACGGAAGCGAAGCGTGTCATAGACACCGGCTGCTTGGAAGAAGCGGTGCATGTCGTTGTGCGAAGCCAGCGCCGTCCGCATCGCGGCAAGACGCATAGGCATGGGCGTGTTGCTGTTCGACGCCGCCCGCATCGCCATCGCCTGCACTTCCTCGTAGAAGCCTTTGGAGTTCCCGATCATCACTTCGATGTCGAGTTCCTTCGCTGCGTGGCGAAGACGCTCCTTAAGCTCCAACCTATCACGAATGACGGTGCTGACAGAGACCCCAAGGTTGGCGGCAATCTCGTCAAGGGGTAGGTTGCGCATCAACAAACGATGCAGCAATTGCAGCCGGTATTCCCGCTCGTACTCACTCGACCGGGAGCGTACCTGAGCAAGACGATTCGACGGGGTGAACTCTTCGGAGTTCGTGGTCGCCCGGACCATCTCAGATTGCTGATCGTCCGTCAAACGACGCGTCTCAGGAACAGCAGACAGAACCTCGGCGTTGAGGTCTTCTACTGCATCATCCTCGTCGGCAACGTCTGCCGCACCGGCAGTGGACTGACCCAGCCCGCTGCCGCTAAAAGACAACCCAGAACGCCGATTGATACGACGACGGCGCGGGTTTGACTCAGGAGCATCTACGGACATCAAAACCTCCGATATCCCAGTAACGTACTGAACTGAAGCCAGCGAGTAGTTTCGTGGGATTGAACCCCAAGCATCGCTAGCCTGCGAGCAAGGTCCGAGTAGGCAACCGGCCACATAGAGTTCTTCAGCGCCTCCGTCTTGGCGTCAATCTCCTCCTGCGTGTAGCCGTTGTCCCTGCGAAACAGATAGTACTCGTCATTGAAATCGATTTCAAATGCGGGATTGAGGATGCGGTCTTTCTGACCGAACACGACCGCCCCGCCGATTTTCGTACTATCTACAAGCCAGTGAAGAGCGTCTGACTTGCGCTCCTCCGGTACGAACTGTAGCGTGTAGAGACAGAAGAGAACATCCGCCTTTTCCGCCAAAGGCTGCATGAACGCAATGTCTCCGATAATCGGCGTGACTGTCGGGAACTCCCGCGTCAGACGGTCCATCATGTGTCCCGACGCGTCCACGGCGTACCCGCGCAAGCCCGTCTCAGCGAACGGCTTCCGTAGCTGGCGCTCTATGTTCCGAAAGAGATGCCCCGTCGAGGAGCCGACATCGACTACCACAGCCCCCGGCTGAAGCGCCTTCCACACCAAAGAAACGTGAAGACGGTGAACTTCGTTGTACAGCGGGATGCTGCGAGGAGCCATGTTATCGAAGATCGATGCAACCTCGTCATCGAACTTGAACAGGTCTCTTCGTTTGGGAAGATGGACTGGATCGCCAGCCCCGGACTCGACCGACATAGAACCTCCTGCTAGTGCCACCATGGATGGCCTAGTATAGCCCAGCGAAAAGAGAGAAGCTACTTCAGTATGGAGTCGTCTTGGCGGGCCGACTTTTCAACCCATTTCTGGGTCACATTGCCCGCGATGTACGCCCCTACGGTAGCGATCAACACCGCCGAGTATACCCCGTCCCCGATCTTGGCAAACCACACCAAAAGCGTGACAGATAGCAACGTCGCGAGACACAGCAGAAACTTACGCGAGGTAAGTCTAGGGATTTGCGCCGCGAGTGGCGTAGGCAGGGGCGTGGTCTGAGTAACCGTTACGGTACCTACGATGGTGGGATCGGTCATTTGCTTCTCCGTACACGTTTGGTTGACGTACCAGCATTCAAGGAGTCAACGAGCGTCTTGCTGATGTGCGTCATCTCAGCATGAAGATCGTTCAGCTTTGCTTGGTACTTGTCGGTAAACCGAAGCAGCGCCTCTTCTTCCTCCTCGGTATCCACGATAGCCGAGTACTCATGCGTGAACGACTCCCGGCCACTCTCCGTGGTGAAGTACGCTCGCTGCCCTGCTACGCGAGTAATCTTGCCGCCCTTGAGATACCAAGGGAAGAAATCCGTAGACCGCCCGCGCACCAAAAGAATCCGACCAACCGCAGGTTGTTTATCGACTGCCATCACTCTCTCCTTAACCGAATGAGCCGTGTTCGTACCTGTACCACCGCCGCCTTTGGTGTCTCTTTCGCCTTCGGCGTTTCTGCCGCCTTCGGTAACATCCCTCCGGTTGCAAACGGCGGCACTACTGGCGTGTCAACCGGAAAGACGTTGATCCTAAACGGGTCACCTATATACTGCTCAACTACCTCGTCCACTATCTCTATCGTGGTACGCTGACCATGGCACTCCAACCCGAACCAGTAGGTTCGGACAAACTGGTTACGCATCCCCTCGACGCGTTCGACCGGTTTCTGACAACGTAAGCACCAAAACCTAACGCAGTCGTCAACCGTCTGGCGAAGTACCGCCATCTCAGTTCTCCTACAGCTTTACCCCCAACCGCTTGCCGAAGCACTTCTTCGCGTAGGCCGACAAGCCCATTCGCGTATTGTCCGCGTAAGGCAATTCGAACTCAAGCTCCAGCGCTTGCGCGACTACTTTGGGGTTGATTCCTTTAGGTGCCGACAGCCTGAAGTAGAAGACGTTGCCTCCCGGCCAGTAGTCTCGCTTGTTCCACAGGCGGGCGAACATCGCGTCCGCTTCCTCCTGCGTGTGAAACTTCTGAATCTTGGGGTTCTTGATTACGTCCCCGACCCGAACACCGGGTTCAGAATCAAAGACGAAGTAGTTAGCATTGCGAATGCCGCCGTACTCATAATTGAAATCTGATACGTCGCGGCACGTACCGTAGATAACTGTGTCCTTGCTAGAGAGTGCATGGACGATGGCAAGGACTGCCATCCTGTCTTTCGGAAAGGGTACGGAGTTGAGTACAGATGCGAGGAAGATAGACGTAAACCTGCGCCCATCCGCAACTTCATCCAGAAACCGCCGCGCCTCGCGCTTCGATAGCTCAGGACACGGCTTGCCCTTGTCTTTCTCTTGATCGATCCGGTACGGCTCAAAGTCGATACAGTCCATCCCCTTCCCTGTGAGGAACGGCGCAACCTTACCCAGACCGGCCCCGAAGTCGAGGAGGGACTGTCCGTGCAAGTCACGGAACTTCCGCCAGTAATCAACGGAATATGAGTTGGCGTCCAGTAGCGTTCGGCATCCGTTAGCCCAGAATCGATAAGCCTTTGGTACAGCGCCCCGGTTATTTTGCGGCCGACGGTACGCAGAAAATCTGAGAACATCAGCAAACTCCTCGTCAACGTGGAAGTCCATCGACAGGTAGTTGAGGAAGGTCAAAGCAACATCCGCCATGTCATCCGGTATGGTGATTACCGGCCATGTCGTGACTCCGTTCTCCTTGGCGTTGAACAGACGATGGATGCCGTTGATGACCCGCCCCGACTCCGAAACAACGATAGGGATGTGAATCCCTAGCCGCAGCATGTTCTCAGCCATTACGGCGGCTTTCTTGTCGTACTTGCCTGCCTCGCCTGCGCCCAAACCTTTGATGGGCTTTTCAGCCGCGTGCAGGGCGTACCAGTCTTCGCCTTCAAAGTCCGGTAGCTCCTCCGCTGCCTCTAGCACATCGGCGTAGTGGAGCCTTTCAGAAGCTTTCAGACCGGTATCGAACGCGCTGAAGTCGTTCGTCGCGCGGTTGAAGACGATGTTGATGCCCTTGATGTCCGACTCTTTCAGTTCGACTATGACCGTGGGGACTTTCTTGATCCCCAAAGCTTTAGCGACGGTCAACCGCTGGTGGCCGGAAAGCAGCATCCCGTCTTTCGTGGCGTAGACCGGCATGATGAAGCCAAGCTTCGTGATGCTCAATTGCAACAGCGCCATCCGCGCTTGGTCTGGCTTGCGCGGGTTAGTCTCGTCGGGGTGCAATCGATCAGTGGGGATCGCTGATACCTTTGAAATCGATTTCATCGCTTACCCGCTATGCCTAGTGTTCCAGAGATTGAGAGCGTTTCGCCGGTCTGTCTGGATGTCGCTATCGGCTAACGACCTACGAACGTGGGTGTGTTCAGAAGTCTGTGGCCCAAGAGTCCCGCAGTGGTTGCAACATACGCGGTGGCAGGAGTACGCAAACTTTCTCGGTCTACCCGCCTTATCGTACTGGACTTCCCTTCGTATCTCGGCAACCGGCCGTAGCTCAACATCACGACTTCCGCAATACGGACACGGATGTAACTCCATCTACGAACCTTCCTCGGCGCGGCTACACAGCCATACGATCTGCGGCCGACCTCCGGGGAGCGTACGCTTCATCGTTGTAGCAACGATCAAGCCACGTGCCTCTAAAGTCCTCATGCGAGGCGAAATAGAGTCACGCGGGGTCTGCAACGCCAAAGCAAGCTCACCTGTCGTTAGTCCTGCATTCGGCCGCTGGTGTAGTACGTACAAGATATCCCGTTGCAGTCTTGCTAGATCGTCCGGACCCTCCCTACCAGCTTGCGAAGTCTCCGGATCATCCCTGCGTGCGCGTGGCGGTTCGCGCAACTCCGCTAAGTACGCCAAGCGCTCCGCAGTAGTCATTCCACCAATTAGATTCGGCATCTTCTACGTCTCCGTAATCCCCAACCGCCGCTTCAGGTCTTCAACAATCTCTGTCTCGTTGTAGTCATGCAAGGTGCGAATACCGTCTACCCAAGTGCGGTAGTCGGTCGCAGAGATGAAAAAGACGAGTTCGCCAAGGACAAACCTAGCGGTCGCCGGGGCGCGGCGCTCAGTCCTACGCAGCCGTTCCTGCGCCTCTAGCGTGACTAGCCCTTCCGTAGAGAGGCAATCGTCCGCGACCATCTGGCCCAAGCAATCCAGTTCCTCCCGCGTCCAACCGAAGTCGGTAAGGGTAAGACCGGAGTCCTTGAGCTTGGCTATCTCCCCGGACAGCAAGTCGAAGTCCCACTTGGCAAGCTCAGCAACCTTGTTATCGATGAGACGAAAAGCGGCAATCTGCTCTTCGCTGAGATGGTCCGCGCGAATCGCCGGTACCTCAGCCATGCCAAGCTTCTTGGCGGCTTCGACGCGAGTATGACCGGCAACGAGAACGTTGTCGGAATCGACAACGACAGGAATGAGAAAACCGAAATTGGAAATCGACGCAGCTACGGAATCTATCGCCGCCGCGTTGTCTCTAGGGTTGTAGTCGTACGGTACCAGAGAGTTAACGTCCACGTACGCTAGATTGATCCGCACGTTGGTTGGTGCCGGTGCCTTGCCTCGCGCCCGCGATCTACGCTGAACGGTCATGCTTCCTCCAAAATGGAGAATGGGGGCGACAGTGCGCCCCCATCCCTACCTCAAACTACTTCCTGCCGGTTAGGCGGCGGCGCGGGCTTTATCCTTGGTAGGAGCAGCCTTAGCCTTCGTCTTGGCCGGTTTCTCCGGAGCAATCGGGTGTTCCGCCGCCCACTCCATGACGATGTGTTCAAAAGCTTGGTCAAGGTTCTTGAACTCCATCGCGGAAGCGACCGCTTGCAGGACTTCCTCGACCGCCGCCGCTTGGTCTTCGAACAGACGGAACTTGAAGGTCTTGAGGACTTTCTTCTCACCCTTCGTGCCGCCGACTTCCTTGTACGAAGTCTTGATGTTCTCGACCAGATCGGCAACCGTGTTGTTCTCGGCCAGTTCCAGAAGCTCCGCTGCCGTGTCTTCCGTCATAACGGCGGCGATCTTGGCGGCTTTCGCCCAACCGATCTGCGCAACCTTTTCCGCGTCCAGACCGAACTTGTTCCACTTGTAGTAGATGTCGATCAGGTACATCGCCTTGCGGTACTCGACGTTCAGTTGCTCAAGGACGTACAGGCCAAAGCCGCCCTTTTCGCTGTACCGCTTGTCGAGTTCGGTGTACGCCCCGGACTTGCGAACGTGAAACAGGACGCCGCCCAGTTTGTATTCGATTGCCGACGCCTCTTCCGAGACTTCCTTGGCGAGCGCCAGAACGTCGTCCGACGCGTTGACCAGTTCGACAATCTCTTGGTCTTCGTCGTCTTCGGACAGGTCGGCGTAGGGGTCGGCCGACTCAGCTTCCGCTTCCTCGGTCTCTGCCTTCGCTTTCTTGGCGGGCTTCGCAGCGACCTTCTTCGCCGCCTTAGCTGCGGTTTTCTTCGGCGCAGCCTTAGCCGCCTTCTTCGGCGCGGGAGCCTCTTCCTCGTCCGCCTCAGCCTCATCCTCCTCCACTTCCGCTACCGGCTTGCGGCCTTTCGCGGGAGTTGCCTTAGCGGCGGGCTTGCCCTTGGCGGCAGGAAGAGTGAACTCTTCTTCGAAGACTTCAAGCTCCATCGTCTCCGGATTGGTATCGGAGACTTTCTTCTTCGGGTTGAAGTCCGGGTTGTCAATCCGCACCATGACGGAGTTGTTGTCGGAGTTGACTTCGTGGACCGTGTACTCCTCGCCCTCCTCCAACAGCGTTTGACCTTCTTCCGGGGGTTCCGAGTAGCCCTTGAAAACGATCTTGTCACCAACCTTGATCTTCATGGTTCACCTTTCCATTTCTAGTTGAAAAACCCTTTCGGGATGACTCGATTGTAGCGGACGGATGAAATTGATTTCAACCTACACCGCTTGTACTAACTCGCAACCTCGTAGCGCGGTGCATTTGAAGTGTCGCGGATCGCGCGGCCTTTGTCTACCGTCACGAAACGCAATACCAACCTGCAACAGCGCATACGCGTCCGCCTCATCGTCCGAAGAGAACGCCCGACCCCGGTGCTTGGACATCACAGCCATGACGCGCTGCTTGTCCGCGTTACCGATGCCGGTTGCAAACAATTTCAAAGATGAAGGAGGAACGAGTAGTAAGGGGATTTTACGCTCAAAGAAGAACAACTTCAAGACCCCACCTAGCTCCCCCAAGTCGAACGCCCTGCCCGCAAACCGCCCCATGGCGTAGCCTTCGTAGGCAATCAGTTGCGGTTTAGCAACATCCAGAACCGCCTGTACCTGAGTGCGCAAGTAGAGTAACCGAGCGAGACCCTTCACTTTTTTCGGCTTGACAGTACCAACGATAGGCAGGCCCTCCTTGGTGTAGTAGGCGAACCCTAACGACGTTAGGCTTGGGTCGATACCAAGAACAGAAGCACTCATGAGCATCCAAAGCAGGTTACGCGAACGGGGCATCGCTTGGCTTCCGGTGCTTCCTGCGTCCCGCACATTACGCGTGGCGGAAGCTCCCCGCCCTTCATTGCTTCCGCCAGACGATCAAGGTCTTCCATGTACGGAGACAGATCGACAGTCTGCGGGTCTATGACGAACTCCTTGTACGGGAACTTGAAGCTGTACTCCTTGTTCGCGTACAGGATGCTGGTCCGGTTGACGACAGGAATACCAGCACGACGGAGAAGCCACCAATAGAGCGACACCTGTACCTTATGGTTCGGCTCCGCGCGAGCTAGCTCCTTCCACGATTCGGCCGCTATCGACTTGATTTCGACAATGTAGTACGCGCCTAGCGCATCCATCCAGAGCAACAAGTCTGGCGACCCTGTGAGCTTGGTCGCAGCATCGGTGAAGCGTACCTCATTGTGCTTGTCGAGCGTGCTGTTGCACTCTGGACACTTCTGTCTGGGTCTGCTCTTGAACAAACCCTCAAACCCTTCCTTACCGCAAAGGCATGACCACCGCGCGTAGACCTTATCGGGGTGGCCTTGAATGAATCGACGCTTTACGAAATCATGCACCGCGTCCCCGATGGCAAAGGTAATCCCCTGCCCGTCCATGATGGACTCCTGCGGGTGCCGCAGCTTTAGCTTGTGCATGAGTGCGATCTTGCGAACGCACTTGTTGATGATGTCAGAAACGTGGACGTTGCCGGTGCTACGAAACTCCTGCGTAGCGGGCTTGGTCGCCTTGAGCATGTCGATCACAGGCGTAGTGTCAGGTTCCCAAGGAACCTCGACAACTTCGGGTGCGGGAACGTCCTGCCCGCGCCGCCGACGCACTGCGCCAGACGATCCGCCAACGAGTCGCTTATCCAAGACTCGCTTGATGATGTCCCTACGCACCGTCATACCGAATAGCCTAAAGTGTCCAGAACGTACAGAGGAACAACCGCAACTTGCTTCGCTGTACGTTTGTCGTCGTTTGCCAACTCTACCACAATTATCGGCAGTTCGTCGCAAGCCAGCGCCGCCTCTTCGATCTTGTCTATCATCTCAGTAGTGACGCTGAAGCTCTTGTGCTTCGTCGTCTTGGCTTCGATACGTACGATCCGCTTCTTGCGAACATCTCCCTTCACGGAGAAAGCGCCGGAAGCGATAGTGACTTCGCCCCCGACGCGTTTGGCTAGCTCACGCTCCTGCTTCTTGCTGCGGTCGTGCGAAGGCGTACGCCCCGGTTGGCCGAACGTTCTTCGTAAGAAAGATTCTCTACTCATGATTTGTTTGAAATCGATTTCATCAATCCGGGTAGAACCTTTCTATAAACTCATCCGGCATCTTCAGGTGCTTTGCCTGCTCGCTGATGAGGAAGTTGCGAAGCTTCCAGTAGAGTTCCCGATTCTGGTACAGGTGTAACGCCGCATCATTCATACCACGAAACGTGTGTTCCTCGTCCCAGAAGTCTAGGGTCCAACTCGACCCTCCCCCGGTATACGCACCGAACTTCTTCGCGTAAGCCAGAAGGGTAGTGGCGTCGTCAACGTCGCCTTCCTTCAAACCGAGACTGTCATCCGGCACACGCCGAACCCGGAACTCCCCAGTACGAGGGCCGGTGTTCATCTTGTTCTTCTTGATTTCGAAAGCATGCTCGTTTTCGGCAACAGTCTCTACGTCGTACTCGTCCTTCCCCATCTGCTCTTTGTTCTTGATGATGAGTTGAACAGAGGTAGAGAACTCCAGCGCCTTGCCGCCCGGAATAGAACGAGGGTCGCCGTACACAACCCCTACCTTGGACCGGAACTGGTTGATCAGAAGGACGGTAACGAAGTGTCCCCTGTTCCGTTCGGCAATCAGCCCGGACGTTACCTTGCGGACCAAGCTGCCCACCAATCTAGCTTGCAGGCCCATGAAGGCATCCTCGGCTGAGGAGTCAATCTCCTTCATGGGAGTGAGCGCCGCGATGGAGTCGATGACGATGAGAGACACTTCCTTGGTGCGGACGAAGGCATCGGCAGCATCTACAGCCGCCTCCCCGGTCTCTGGATTGAAAACGTACAGGCGGTCCGGATCGACCCCTAGCTTCGAAGACCAGACCGTATCGTGGGTACCCTCGACATCGATCTTGACAGCCTTCATGTCAGGGTACTGCGCCTGCGCGTTAGCGATGATCTTGTCGGCAAGCAGGCTCTTGCCTGCGTGACGCTCCCCGACAATCATCGTCACCCTGTTATGCGGAATGCCGCCAAGCAGGGCTAGGTCTAGGATGAAGACGCCAGTACTAATCCGCTCTGGCTGATTCTTCTCCCTCGCTGTGTGAATCGTGTTCTCTCCGAACCTAGTCCTTATGGCCTTGAGTGTGTCGTCAAACTCTTCGCCTCCGCGCCCCCCTGCTGGCACGGACCGTGTACGTCTGGTCGCCATGTTTCCTCACTCGTACTGTTTCATTTCTTCTTCAAGCAAAACCGAGACCCGATCAGCAACCGAGTGAAAGACTTGATCAATCTCCTCGGTGTAGCAGGGGACGCTAAGGGAAACGTCGAGTCGCAGAGACTCGTAGTTACCCATGTTTTTCGTCATCCCTACATTTACACGAACGTACGCCGGTTCTGCTAGGAACTTGCGAACCTCCAGCTTCTCTGTGCGGTTGCGTTCCTCGCCGCCATAGGTGGAGGTAACCACCAAGGTTTCTTCTGAAGAAAGCAGAGTCGGCTTACCCTCACCGCGCCGTCTACGCACTTCCATACATCCCTCCTACACAAAATGCTCCCGATACCCAAACATCTGCTGCATCATTTGCTCACGCGTCTGCGTATGCCCTTGAGCATAGTAGCTGAACGACTGCTCATGCAGCGAAAGCACGCGAGCCATCACGGTAACCTCGCCAACGCTGTAGTGCCGGTAGCCTCGCTGCGTGTCCCGGAGGATAGGCTCAGGGATCAAGTCCTCTTTGAGCCACCGCTTAAACGTCAACTCTGTCTTCCCCAACGCCCGCGCCGCTTCAGGAACCGTGTAGCACTCTACAACCTGCGGAAAGTCCATCTCATCGGCCTGTACCTCGCGGAGTACGCCCTGCGTCAGCGGACCGTCCGCTAGCCTGCTCGGCGGTAGTGGCTTGTCCTTGCGGTACGATTTGCGAGATAGCTCACGCTGCCGCTCGGCGTATCCGGGGTCACTAGCGTATAGTTTCCGTCGATACTCGTTATGATCTGGCTTTGGCGGAGGAGCGATATGCGGCCTGCGAGGTCTTTCCTGTACCTCGACATATCCAGCCTCTTTTTTCCTTTGGTCAAATCCCATAAGAAAATCTCCGCGTTACTCGCAAGATAGTCACCTAGTCTGTTCGACAGTTGGTAAAGTGACCGAAACGAATTAACGTCGGCCAGCGTTACCCAAATAGGTCTGAGTTTATCCGGCGCAATCCTAAGAATACGCCCATGCACTTGCGTAGCCTCGCTACGCGGCGTTGCATCAACGCCTGCCGACAGTCTAGGGATGTCCACACCTTTCGCCATAATACCATAAGTGGCGAAGATTACGCGTGATGTTTTCTTGACCTCATCCAATACCGCCTTTGGGATAGTCTTCTGAACTAGGCATAGCTTGATAGGAGTGTAGGGTGTACCCTTCTCCCAGCACTCCGGCCTACGTGGAGGTTTGGGGTCTTTCTGGTACTCAAACACTGTCTTCGACTTGGCATACAAGCCAAGGTCTTTGCGCGGTAGGCCAGACGCCTCAGCCAGCGCCATCAACGAACACAGATGCTCTATCCGGTCCCCTATGACGAGAACGTCCCGCCCCGACGCATACAACCACTTCACTGCCTTGACAATGAGCAAGTTGCGGTCTGCGTCTTCAGCTACCTCGTTGATGAACCGTCCGACCATCTTGGAGTTGTTGACGCGCCATGAGTAGACGCCATGGTTCTCCAGAATGTAGACCGACGACTTGCCGGGGTCATCAGTTAGTCGAACGTCTACTGTGCCAAGGTTCCAAGGAATGATTCGCTTCAGGTCGTCCCGACGCTGCGGAGTAGCGGATAGCCCAAAGCGTACCTTGGCCGAAAAGCGCATCAGTACTCTGGAGAACGTAGGTGCGCCCGTCGTGTGGCACTCATCGAACACGACAATGCCGAAGTGGTCGTAGAACTCTTTAGGTAGCTCCCGCCGCACAAGCGTCTGCATCATGCAGATCGTGATCGGTCTATCCCGGTACTCCGCTTTCGGCCCGCGAACGATCCCTATCTGATCGCGCGTAAGCCCTAGATGCTCCTCGCAGCGGGTAATCCACTGATCTAGAAGGTTCTCTTGATCGACAACGATAGCGGCGTTACGGCCTAGGCGTTGAATGACCGCAAGAGCGCACACGGTCTTGCCTTTGCCTGTCGCTGCCTGCGCAACGAAGTCGGAGCGTGTCTGTGCTGCCGAGACAATCGCATCCACAAAGGGTCTCTGGTAGTCGCGTAGCTTAACTGGCTGCGACAACGAAATGTACTCACCAAGCGCCCGCCGGTCTTTGTACTCCGTCGTTGAAATCAATTTCAAACCGAACACACGCGGCAAGCCGATGAACCCTTCGCGATCTTTACGGTAGCACGCAACCGTGTCGGATGAGCCGTCAAGCCGGTAGACATCGACGGTCAGCCTGTCCTTTAGATCATCAGTGAACTCCCGTTCCGGAATCCACACGCAACTGGAAAGTTCTATCATGAGTCAAACGGCCTCTGCACCGCCCCCTGACCAGACTCCGTACAGATCAACCTTTCCCTGTAGCCGAAAGGAAAGGTTGTGCCTTCCGGTAGCACCCAGAGATGGTACTGATTCGACGTATCGACTAGCCGAGACTCTGCGGGGTATAGCTCAACCGCCTCCCGTTCCGGACCGCAGATCGCGTTCTTGATCTGCTGCATTTCTCGCCAGTCGTGAAACGCTTGCTTGTCCCTGCGCTTGATGGATACGTGCGTCATGAACAAGCCGAACGCCGGGACATTGACCTCCCGCACGTTGACTTGATACGTGTCCGATAGATAGACACTCGTCTCCTTCGTGCGCTGAACCTCCTTCTTCGCCTCAGCCTTCGTCAAACCCCACGCCGACATGTAGTACTCGTAGGAGTATGACTCTGGGGGAAGCTGCGCCGGTTCGAACTTAAAACGAGACTCCACCGTAACCTCCGAGTCAATAGGGAAGGCGGCAATGCCGCCCTCCCCTTACTGCCCTCCAATGTACCTTTCCCAGAGTGCTGTGATCCTAGCCACTTGCTGCTCTGTGAGAACGGATACGTCCCCGTTGCTTACATACACCGCGTCTAGGACGGTCTCTACGAAATCGATATCGTCGTCAGGTAGGTCACCAACTTCGGCGGTGGTTTCCAAATCCTCCAACATCTCTTGGATCAACGCCACGGTAGCCTACCTCCGCGCCCGCCGTGCAACGACCCGACGCGCGACGGACGGCTCGTCAGCTTCTTCCTCGACTTCTTCCTGCCTAACCCGACGGGTCGCGCTACGGGCTACAGGGGCTTCTTCCTCATCGTCTGCCGCTACCGCCCGACCCGACCGAGAAACCTCCCTAGAGGGGGTTTTAACTCCCCTGCGGGGGGCTTCCGGTGCCTCCTCCTCGCTGTCTTCCCTAGCGCGACGGCGCGGCGGGGTGTCCGTATCAAACGGGGCCTCGTCGTCAGCGTCTTCCCAATCGTCGTCCTTGGTAGCACGGCGACGGGCCTGCGGACGCTCATCATCCTCGTCGCTCTTGGCAGCGCGACGGGTACGGCTCGACCCAAGCTCGCGCTCTGCTTGCTGGCGACTGCCGGGAGCGGGACTGCCGCCGACGATAGCGCGAAGCTTCTCAGTCGTAGGCTCTTCAAACATCTTCTCGTAATCGAACGGCTCGTCGCAGTTCTCGGTGTGCTTCTTGCCCTCGCGGTCCTTCCAAGAGCGGGTGTAAGCAGCGAGGTCGTCTTCCTCCACGAACTCGACAAACTCAATGTCGTTGCCGATGGCAGAGTCCTTGTCGCCATCTCGCGTCATGGAGAACTTAGCGCCGCGAAGCGTGCCTTCCTTGTTGTAGAAGCGCAGGAACTTCTTCTGCTGTGCCGGTTTGACGACAAGCAGTTTGCGGCTGAACTCAACCTCAGTACCGTCCCGCATGCTGAACGGAGTCAGGTCGATGACCGTAAGGAACATCGCGTAGTAGGACTCCTTCCCGGTCGCCTCGCAAACTGGGCAGTTGTCGAAGGTCTTGACGCAACCAGAGAACAGCCGACCCCAACGACCTTCTGCATCCTTCAATGCGTGTTCGTACATGAAGAAGTCAGGCTTGTCGTCGCAGATGACGATTTCGCGCGTATCGCCTACCGGGACAAAGAACCGAAACGGTTGATGGCCCGCCGCGCGGCGCTGTTCAGCTTTCTGCTTGGAGCGTTCAATCTCTTCGTCAGTGCGGCGCATGCCGCTTTCGCCGCGAAAGAACGCAGACCGTTTTCTCTGTTCAGCCATTTCAAATCTCCTTTTTGAGTGCATCTGCTAATGCACGTGCTAGCGAAAAGCTCAACCCAAGTCGAGCGAACGTGGTTGCTTTGATGTCCGTCGCAGAAACTAATTCTGCCCCGTATGGCGGCATGGCTACGAAGTAGCCCTGTATGTCATGCCCAAGAACACTCAAAGGACAAACGATGAGTACAGTCTTGTACTTGCGAGTCTTCTTAGGTAGACGGAGGTCTGAGACCTCCAACCAAACAGGCTTTCCTTTCCTCAACGGTGCAAACAAAGTTGCCACTATGTCCGGTCGATCATCGATCAACCTAGGGGAAAGTTTACGCCCCTCAGAGCCTACTGTCAAATCTACAGAAGACGCGCGTCGTTTAGCATCTTTCTTACCTGCTTTTCGCTTAGCTCCGCTGGGTCTTTCGGGGCGCGAAAACCGCCCCCGGCTGTCTCTACAGTAGGATCGCTTGGGTACCGAACTTTCATCAGCGGTAGGTACCGCCATAGCAACTCCTTTGCACGGTCCCGCGCGTCCCGCCCCGGAGGATCATCATCATGAAAGAAGTAGACTGGCTTACCAAGCTCTCTCACGATGTCCGCCTGCGTCTCGGTCAGATACGACCCCATGAACGCCATGGCCGGAAAACCGTACGTCACCATTTTTGCGTAGTCGAACAAACCCTCAACCAAGATCACGTACTCATCTGTCGGTTCGATCAGATGCGCCCCTAGCAACAGCTTTCGCTTCGGTAACCCATGGTAGTCTTTCACCTTGGGTATGACCCCCTCATGGATGGCGCGTCCTGAGAACCCGTACAGCAAACCGTCCGGGCCGTACACAGGAAACATAATCCGCTCAACCCCGCTAGAGTCTCCGGGATCGTATAGAAGCTCCATCCGCCGCGCCGCCTCACGCGTGATCCCGCGTTTCGCCAAGTACGAATGCCCGTAAGCCGGATCGTACAGATCGAAGTACTTCTCCTTGTCGATAGGCACGGGCGGTGGGTCAGGATCGATAACGGAATCCCAAACCGGGATTGCCCCGCCAAAGAACTCACCGCGCTCTAACGACTTTGCGTAGTTGAGCCAGTCCTCTCCGGAGTATTCGCTGTACTTGCGGAGGAGCCAACTGAGCGTCCCGCGACTGTGGCAGGTAAAGCAGTTGAAGATACTAGCTTCGCCGTTCGTCTTGACAGATATGCCTGCGCTAGGGTGCGTGTCCTGCCCCCGCGCGTGCGTCCAAGGAGACAAAGGACACGGAATGCTTACCCAGCGCTCCGTGTCCGTCATCGGTGTGTTAGGACCGAATATCTCCTTGACGATCTGCTTAATCTCAGGGCGGTCCACAGACTACCCCTGAACGTGACGAACCCTAACCGTCTCCTCGCCGGGAATGGCCGGTTTAGTCAGGGTGATCGTTGCTAGTTGCTTCTCAGGCAAGACCTTGCGGGCCGCTGTAACAGAGACGCTTATCGCCCCGTAGAACTCGCCATCGTTCTCGACCAGCTTGCGAAACGCTTTCGGATCGATGAGGTTGGTCGCGCGTCCTGCTGGACGGTAGACCTCGGCCACCAAGTTATCGCATGTGTGTTCAGAAAGCTTCATCGCGTGCATCAACGCGTAAAGCTCGCTTGTTGCAGTCTTGACCTTCGCGGTGAGCCTTGCTATCTCATCGCTATTTTCTGAAATCGATTTCATCAACGACTCGACTTGAACAGTCGAGGTAGACGGACGATCCCTGCGGATACGCGTTGCCATGAATTTCTCCTTTGAATGAGGGCATTCTACGGCCCTCAGTTACGCAAATCAACCAACAGAACGCGTGTACAAGCCATGCACCAAACGTCCGTTGTTAGGCGGAACCCGCTGCTCCGGGACCGGCAGTGACTTAGACGGGTCTTCGGCCCAGAGCTTTTCGAAATCGTAAGCCCCGACCTCTACCTCACCGTCCTGCCCGATGTCGAACTCCCCCATTTCGAAAATCTCGCTGAGGTTCACACCAAAGCCAACGTCCGCCACAATCGGAATCTTCATCTCACGATTGAACCATTCCTTGAGCGGGTTGGACTCCATATACCACCGCAACGTCTTAGCGCCCCACTCAAGGTACTGCATGGGTACGTACGCATAGATCGCGTCGTGTACGAACCCAACCAGCGATAGGTAGCGAGGGTCTACCTCCTCGTTCATCCGCCCGCATGCCATGACCCCCAAGCTCGACCCGAACTCCTGTACAGGGGAGTTGATGGCCTGCCGCTCCGCTTCCGACTGTACTCCCTCATCCTGCGAGTCGATCATCGGTAGGTGACGCACCCGCCCGGAGTACGAACGCACGAACTTGTGCTTCCTCGCGAACTCACGCATCATCGCGTGCCAACGCGGCAACTGCCGATACGTCTCAAAGAACGCCACGCGGATGCGCTGCGCTTCCTTCTCGGAGAACTCTACCCCGTATTGCGTCTTGGCGTAGGCGATGAACTTGCGCCAGCCCATGCCGTACAGGAAGCCGAAGTTAACCGCCTTCGCTTTCGTACGTGCGTCCTTCTGTGCCTTCTTGTCCAACTCCTTGAACTTCTCCATCGTCACGCCCATGACGATGAGTGCGGTAGCGGTGTGGATATCGCCCTTGTTCCGGTAGATGCCGATCATCGTAGGGTCGTTCGCCATGTCCCCGGCAATCCGCAACTCAGCCTGCGACAAGTCGGCTTCCAACACGAAGTAGCCCGGAGGAGCCACAAATAGCTTTCGGTACGCCGACGCTATCGGCCCCCGCTTGGGGAAGTTCTGCCCGTTCGGGTCCTCAGACGAAGTGCGTCCGGTGACGGCAACGTGGAGGTTGTATACGGGGCGAACCATCCCCTCCACGATGTACTTCTTCTTGAAGCCTTTGACGTTGGTGCCAAGGATACGGTCTGACTTGATGTACTCCGCGAGTTCGTAAGTGAACGGACAGCTATCGTAGAAGTAGGGAAGATGATCCTTGGTGGAAGTCGAGGGTACACGACGATTGCCGTCCAGCTTGGCGGTAGTCTTCGTAAACACTTTGGGTTTAAGGCAGAAACCATCTTCGTGGTAGAAGAGGATGTCCCGCAGGAAGTCTGGCCGGGAAAACTCCAGCCCTTTCTCTACGTGCTTGCGCTTGATGGCCTTCGGTACCTGCCGCAGCAAGCTGGCTTTCATCTCGCCCACCCGCTGCTCCATGAATGCCTCAAACGAGGCAACCTCGTTCTCGTCAATGTTCAGACCGCGCAACTCGACCGACGCGAACGCGTTCAGTCCGGGGAGCGTGACCTTCTCATAGTGCGTAAGTAGTTTTCTGTCAGCTTTGACCATGCCGTACAGTACTTCCTCAAGGCGTATGGTCGCATCGGCATCCCCGCAGCCGTAGGCGAGAAACTTCGCGTCTAGAGGAAGATCGATCATGCGGCTCTTGTCCACGCTACTGTTGAACTCATCCGCATACCCCGCCATGTCCGGGACGTACCGCTTGACCAGATCGTCTAGGTTCTTCGTGTACGAGTTCTCATCCAGCAACGTCGCAAGCAACAACGTGTCGCCACCAA
>Ga0316627_100000029_pt1 | contig 24499 bp, 30 predicted proteins | sample OWC_Aug_M2_C1_D1_FD_207653 | JGI IMG/M metagenome (GOLD analysis project Ga0316627, IMG submission 207653) | Wetland soil microbial communities from Old Woman Creek delta, Ohio, United States - OWC_Aug_M2_C1_D1_C | ecosystem: Environmental > Terrestrial > Soil > Wetlands | place: USA: Ohio...
AGGGTAACAACTTCCAGGACAAGATCGTCGCGTACAACAACGCCAAGGCGGCGAAGGAAGCCGCCGATGCCGCGTTCAACACGGCGAAGGAGCAGCTGGACACCGCGGTAGTGGAGTTCCGCACGGCCGACGCCGCATTCACGACGTCGTTCGTCCTGCCCGACGGCTACACGCCGCCGGTCTAGTCGTCTAGTCCACCGACACACAAGCCAGGCATGGGCCGCGCGGGCAACCGTGGCGGCCTTTTGCTTGTCAACTTGCAATCTTGAGTCATTAGCGCTAGCTTCGATGCGTGGTACAGCTTGCGCTGCCGCTGACAGGAATAGAGCCGAGGACGATCAAAGCGACAAGATGTCGCGGGAGTTTCCGCGTGATTGTTCCGGTGCCAGCAGAACCCGCCTCCACGCTAGACGCACCAGCAGCGCGCAGGACGCGACATCCGCTCGTCAAGCCCACGACACCACTGACCGCCGAAGAACTCGTCACACGCGCGCAGGACGGAAGCCAGGAGCCCATGCCGCCGTCATCCGATGCCTGCGAACGTGCCGGGCTAGGCGTCGACTTGCCGTGCCCGTTCGTGCGCTGCCGGCACCACCTGAGCATCGAGGTGTCGCGCACCGGCGGGTTGCAGGAGATCTGCCTGCACTGGCTAGACGACGTCGGCGACGATGAGCCCACCTGCTCTCTGGCCGAGTCGCGGAAAGGCGCGATGTCCTCCACCAAGGTCGGCGAGATGCTCGCACTAGGCTCCAACCGAGTCGACCAGATCGAGCGCATCGCCGTCGAAAAGCTGGCCAAGACGCTACAGCTCGACGTTCGCGACGTGATGGTCGCGCTGAAGACGCTCGGCAGCTGACACCCGCCTGCCCGTTTGCCATCGAATCGCGAAAGCGGTAGGCTAGGCTCACCGCCCAGCGGTTTCGAGCGGGTGAAAGGTTGGACGAAGATGGCAGCTGGTGACAAGTGTGAAAACTGCGTGTGTTGCGTGATGACTACCGGGGTCGGCACCGGCATCTGTACGCTACCGTTCATGACCCCGTGGCAGGTAACGGCGAAGGTTCAACGCTCTGGGGAAGTCGACCCGAGCAACACCGACGTTTGCCAGTTCTATCACCGGCGCAGAGGCGCGTAGCCAACTGCAACATCGTTAGGCGCCTTACTCGCGAGTAAATCGAGAGAGATTACCCGTCGTCGTCGGTGAGCAAGGACAGCAGGCTCACCACCTCATACCGAAAGCCATGCGACAAGGGCCAAGATCAGGTCTACATTTACGGGATCGCGGACCCGCGCGATCACGTGATCCGATACGTCGGCAAGACGAGCATGCATCCCGGCGCACGTCTGGACTGGCACATGAGGGAGCCGACGAACAGACGCATGGGCGAATGGCTCTATGGGTTGGACATGGCTGGCATCAGGCCGGAAATCGCCGTGCTGGAGATCTGCCACGTGTCCAAGTGGCAGCAGTCTGAGCGGTCGTGGATCGCTAGGATGCGAAACGTTTCAGAACTTCTGAACGTCGAAGACGGAGGCGACTCAAGGGACGAGCGCGTTGACGTCAGCGATCGTTCGTGCCACACTGACCGACAGCGCGCATGAAAATCATCGTGGACACAGCAAGCGACCGAGCCGTATTCCTACGGCGGCTTGCGCAGTACAGGCCCGGCCGACCCGGGTCCAAGGCGAGGACGCCCGCTTACCCTTCTCGGCCGTCCAACGTTCGCACGGTGTCGCGCCAGCTCGACAAGCACAGGTGTGGGCTATCGGCGGCCCGAATCGGCGACCCGCCTCCCGCATGAGTGACCAAGTCAGGACCCTGGGGTAGACGGACTCAGTATCAGAATCCGGAGAAGGGGCACCTTGCCCGCATCCCCATAATCAACTCTATCGTTCAATCGTGAGCCTGTTTCTTTCGTCACCTAGCCGCTACCACGACGACTAGGCACGAGCATGGGGCATGATGGGTGTGTGGCAGATGAAACACCCACGGCAAATCCTGCAAAAGTGGAAGCTAAGTCTTCCCGCGAACGGCAACTTGCAGGCCTGAAACCAGCCAAGCCTGGCGAGGTGCGCAACCCTACAGGTAGGAACGGGCGCGAGGGTTCGGATGCGTGGCGCAAGTTCCTGGACATGTACGACACCGAGGAGACGAACAAGTCTCGCCGTCTGTGCATGCACGAGACTTGGTACAAGCTCATCCGCAGCGGCGACGCGAATGCTCTCAAGCTCGGGGTCGAGCAAGACCAAGGCAAGGCGAAGCAGCAGATCGACCTGAGCAACGAGGACGGAAGCCTCAGAGCCCCGACGATCAACATCGGGTTTGGCAGGCCGGCGGAAGCCCAAGAGCAACCCACAGACGAGACCAAGCCGGAAGGCGCCGACGAGACCACGGCTGGCGAAACGCCTCCGGATGGGCGCTGACGTCCAACTCTGGTTTCCCGAGCCGCTGCGGTTCTTCTTTGAGGAGCAGTGGCGCTACAAGTGCGCTTACGGTGGTCGTGGCAGCGCCAAGAGCTGGACCGTCGCCGATGCCCTCGTGCTGGGGGCAATCCAGAACCGATGGCGAATCCTGTGCGCGCGCGAATTCCAGCGCTCGATTGCCGATTCTGTACACCACCTCCTGGAGTCGCAGATTGACCGACTCGGTCTGTCTCGGTACTTCGAGATTCAGAAGACGGCGATTTCGTGCAAGCTCACCAAGAGCGAGTTCATTTTCGCCGGCCTGAAACACAACATCGCCTCGCTGAAGTCGCTCGAAGGCATCGACCGGTGCTGGGTGGAAGAGGCGGAGGTCGTAAGCGACGATTCGTGGTCTGTGCTTATCCCGACCATCCGCAAGCCTGGCTCTGAGATCTGGGTGACGTTCAACCCGGACCAAGAGACAGACCCAACCTATCAGCGCTTCGTGCCTGGCAAGAGGTCGTTCGATGCCAAGCGGACCAAGAGCGTGCAAGTCAGTTGGAGAGACAACCCGCAGTTGCCCGACGTGCTCCGCGAAGAACTTGAACACCTCCGGCGGACAGACCCAGACGCCTACCAGCACGTGTGGGAGGGCGGCACGTGGGCGCGCAGTGATGCGCAGGTCTTCAACAAGAAGTGGTCGATCGATGACTTCACCCCAGAGCCTGGGTGGGAGGGGCCGTACTTCGGAGCGGACTGGGGCTTCTCGCAAGATCCGACCGTGCTGGTCAAGGTGTGGCGGTGCAAAGGGACGCTGTACATCGAGCACGAGTCCTATGCTCATGGCTGCGACCTGATAGACACCCCGGCGCTTTTCGACCGCATCGAGGGCAGCAGAATCTACACGATTCGAGCCGACTGCTCGCGGCCAGAGACGATCCACCACATGAAAATCGCTGGCTTCAAGTGCATCGCCGCGGACAAGTGGCAAGGCAGCGTTGAAGACGGCATCTCGCACATGCGCGGGTATGAGAAGATCGTGATCCACCCGCGGTGCAGGCGCACGTCTGAGGAGTTCCGACTCTACAGCTACAAGACCGACCGACTGACGGGCGATGTCCTGCCCGATCTCATAGACCGACACAACCACTGCATCGACGCCATCAGGTACGCGATACAGCCGATCATTCGAGCCAAGAACAAGAGCATTTTTGGCTCATTCCGCACGTAACAGGGGCACCCATGGCCAACATTTTCTCTCGACTTTTCACGCGGCGGACGGCATCGGTCCCCGTGGTCAATGACAGCGTCCCGACCGTCACCCCGCCAGACCCTCGCGGGCGGCCGGGCGTGTTCGCTGTGGACGGAATCAGCAACCTCATCACGGGCATGGGGACCGAGTCTGACAAGAGCTATCACACGCAGTACCTACAGGAGACGGGCGTCGACCGCACCACGTGTGATGCCATCTTCCGCTCGTCGTGGCTCGCCCGCAGGGTGGTCACGTCGATTGCCGACGATATGTGCCGCAAGTGGCGGACGGTCATGTGGGACGGCTCAAACGACGACGACGGGATTTTCGACATCCAGCGGGAAGAGCTGCGAGTAGCCCTCCCAAAGCGCGTCCACAGCGCGCTGAAGTGGGCACGCCACTACGGCGGGGCAATCGTCGTGATGATCGTCAAAGGGCAAGACGACCTCGCCGAGCCGCTCAACGTCGAGCGCGTGAAGAAGGGCGACCTGCAATCGCTCGTGGTGTACGACCGCTGGCGACTCTACGGCGCGCCCCCTGACAAGTTCGTGGGCAACAATCCACACCTGCTCGTGCCCTACCTGAACCAGCAGCTGGGCGATCCAAACTTCGGCCTGCCCGAGTACTACTACCTCGCCGACACGTCGATGCGGATTCACCACACACGGTGCGTGCGTTTCGATGGGGAAGAGTTGCCGTGGACAGACTGGATGCGGAATGCCATGTGGCACGATAGCGTCTACCGCTCGCTCATGGTGGCGATCAAGAACTACGACACACTGATCGCAGGATGCGGGCACCTCGTGCAAGAGGCAAGCGTCGACATTCTGTCGGCCGAGGGACTTACCGACATCCTAGGCGACGACAAGGGTCAGACTGCAATGGCCGCCCGCTACCAACTGATGTCGATGATGAAGTCTGTTCACCGAATGATCGTCATCGACAAGGACCTGGAAGCTTACGACCGCAAGCCGGTGTCGTTCGGCGGGCTGAAAGACCTGCTCGACCGATTCGCGCAGGACGTGGCGGGCGCCGCTGAAGTGCCGCTCACGCGTCTTTTTGGCGTGTCCCCGGGCGGGCTCAACGCCACGGGTGAACACGACCAACAGAACTATGACGACCACGTCGCGGCCAAGCAGATCGAGGTCATGTCGCCGCAGCTGTATCAGCTGGACCAGGTCATGGTTCGCTCGGCGCTCGGCTACATGCCCGATGACTACCGCTTCGTGTGGAACCCGATGCGACAGATGAGTGAGGCCGAGAAGGCGGACATCGGCGTGAAGAACGCCACCCGCGACAAGACGTATCTCGATGCGGGCGTGCTCACCGAGGGCGCGGTTGCGCGAGAGTTGCGCGCCACTGGCACATACCCGAACATGACCGAGGATGACGTCAACCTGGCTGAGGGGCTTTCGGCGCCGATGGAGACGGAAAGTGACAAGATCGATGGGACCGCGCCAGCCACGGGAGTTCCGATTACCGCCCCTGTCGATGGCGAGCGGAACATTGCGCTAGTGCTCACGCCAACCGCACAGGGAAGCATCGTCAAGGTCAACCAGGCTCTAGCCAAGATGGGCTTCCCTGCCTGGCCGGATAGTGATGGTGAGCTTACCATCGCCGAATTCCAGGCAAAGCATGCCGAGGTCGTGGCCGAGGCCGTGAACGCGGAGGCGGGCACGCCCGACGGGCCAGCGCCGAAGGTTGTGGCCGCGCCGTTCGGGAAGAAGCCGGCGGCTCCTCCAGAGATGGATGATGACGAAGATGAGGAGGACGAGGACGCCACGGCCACCGATGCGTTCAACGAGGACCAGCCACGCGACGAAAGCGGGAAGTGGGCAGGCGGCGGAGGAGGCGGGGCAGTAGGCAGCACCAAGAGCGGCAAGGCCGTGGTTGCGCCGGAAGTGCATCCTGCCTACTCCACCGAGGCAAACCGTCAAGACCCGGCAAAGGACTTCATCCCGATCGTGTCCCTACAGCACGTCGAAAAGTCGTCGCTAGGCTTCACGAAGCAAGACCACCACGACGCGCACAAGGTCTTGATGGCTCACGCCAAGCAGCAGTTTGCCAAGGGCAACGTCGAGCGCGCCCACCATCTCGCGTCCGTGGCATCCGCGCACAAGTTCGCAGCGCGGAACTACGGAAAGAATCTGCCGAAAGCTGAGGGGAGCGCGTAGGCACGTGATACCCTTGGCGAAGTCAGCATCACGCGGGCTGATTGCCTCTGTTGACCGTCTACGCGTGCGCCATCTCAGGACCGGCTAGCCCGGTGTGGTCGCTAAGTTCTTCCCGACTACCCAAGGCGTGAACCCTGCATCCTGCCTCCCGGCAAAGGACTTCATCCCGATCGTGTCGGCGTGAACCCTGAGACTATTTTCACTGATAGACTTGAACGCGTGGTATCTTGGCCGGCATGGGAGAACACAAACAGCGCAAGGAAGGCCAGCCGGCGTTGCCGTTGGCGAAGCAGCAACAGCAGGACAAGTCACCGATTGCCGTCGGCCAGATATGGGACGGCGTCCGCGTGTCAGCCAAGCCGCACGTCAACCGACTTGGGCTCACCGCCGGGGCCAAGCTCCCCGCGGTGAGGGTTCTCTCGCGTGAGGGACAGCTTTGGGTGTGCGGCTTCGTCGGGGAGCGCGGCTCGCAGATTCACGCCGACGATGAGATGCTGTTGACCGGGAAGGTGCGCGCGTGAACTTTTGGGCCTACTTCGATAGGCATTGGCTTCAAGCGTGGGCCTTGGTTTCGACGGTTGGGCTTGCCGTCGTGATGGTCGCCAACGGGCTTGAGTCGTTCTTCATCGAGAGAGGGAGGCGCAAGTGAATAGCATGGACTTTGGCGACGTGTTTGTGCTTGTCATGCCGATCTTTGGCTTGGCGTTGACCATTGTGATGATGTGGTGATTCGTCGACGGAATGCCCCATGTGATGACAGCATCCTCGGCGATCTCATCGTCTGGGGATTCGTCTTCGGAGTGGCTTGCTTGGTTAAGGCGGTTTTCGCATGACCCGACATCACAGCATGATCGAGTCTCACCCGCTTGGGGCAACAGCCGCGGGCCACCTCCTGGTTGAGCACTCGCAGCGTCAGGCAGCGTCCGGGCACCACCCGTTGAAGTTGGCCATCGCCATCCAGTTCTGGAAGGGAGACAAGCACGCAGCGCTTCGGCTTGCGCGGTTTCTCGCCGACATCGAGCCGAGCCGTCGCGAGGATGTGATGCTCATCCTGGCGAGCCGCTACGATCTCATGCTCGACAGCGCGATAGAGAAAACCATGATGTACTGCGGGAGCAAGTTCTACGTCTCGCACGTACGCAGCAAGCGCGAGGCGAAGGGCCACCCGGCCGGCTGCTTCGGGCTTTGGGCAGGCACCGCTGACCGCTGCTACACGAACTATTCGGAGAAGGGTTGGCCATGGCATAACGTCTTCTTCGTCGAAGCGGAAGGCGTGCCCGCGCGGTGGGACTGGATAGACCACCTGAAGAGACTGCACGCCGAGAACCTGGCGACGGGGAAGCGCGTGACCGGGGCAATCATGGAGGCCAGCCAGTTCTACGACCGCCACGTCAACGGGACGCTCGCGATGCATATGAGCTGCTGGGCAGACCACCCGAGCTTGCACGTCTGCCCGGATACCGAGGCGTGGGACTGCTTCCATTCGCAGGTGCTTGTCAGCGAGGCCGGTCCTCACCCAGCGGTGGCGAATCTCTACGGCGCCCACAAGCTCAGCCTGAGCACGTACAAGACGCTAGGGCGCGACTTCGCATGGATTGCCAGCGTGAAGGACGGCAGCGCGTGGAAGTGCGCGCAGAGCCTAGTTGGTGTCGAATGGAAGAGACTCCTGCTTAGCGCGTGGCCGGATGCTTTGAAGAAACCGAAGGCGCCGAAGGTGGCGCTGAAAGGGGAACGACGTGGGCGATAGGCTGTACCCATCCGGCGACGGCATGGCCGACCTGCTAGCGAGAGCGAGCCAGCGTGTGCAGCCGGCGACGATAGTTGACGTTGGCGCTTCGGACGGGAGATGGAGCGCCGAGGCGTTGCGATTCTGGCCTGGCGCCAACCTGATTCTGGTAGAGGCCGACCAGAGGCATAGGCCTGAGCTGGAGGCGTTCGCTGACGCCAACCTTCCAGCGCGCACCATCTACGCCATGGCCGACGACCACGCAGGCGAAGGCCACTTCTCATCTGACGCCAACGACCCATTCGGCGGGCAGGGCTCGTCCGTCCCAAGGCCTGACACGCGCGTGGTGCCGAGCACGACGATCGATGGTGAGGTGGGACGTTCGGGTTTCCGCGGCCCCTACCTGATCAAGCTCGATACGCACGGCTTCGAGTCGCAGATCTTGCGTGGCGCATGTCGGACGCTGCGCGAGTCGTGCGCGCTCGTGATCGAGGCGTACACATGCCAGCTGCAGGCAGACGCGCTACGGTTCTGGGAGCTGTGCCGAGACATGTGCGGGATGGGGTTCACGCCTACCGACGTGGCGGACGTCATGCGCAGGCCGCTCGATGGGCGGCTCTGGCAATTTGACCTGTGCTTCGAGCGCACGGGCGGGCTCGTTGGCGAGCCGAGGTACAAGCGATGAGAAAGCACGTCAATCTGTGGTATCCCAACGTCGATATTGGGAAGCCACGAACAGAGGACGAACCAACCGAGGTCTCCGTCGGGCTTATGCACGTGCGCGCCGCCGACGACATCGTCATTGACTACGACTTCAGCCGCGATGGATACCGAATCAGAATGCGTCATGTGAAGGATCCCTGCATCCCGTCTGACGACGAAGAATGCCCGCTTGAAGAGGTGGCCTTCATCCCCGCGTGGCTCGCTGATGTGGACCAATGACCACCGACATCGTCGTCAAGTCGCACCCGGCGGACTACGAGTGGCTGCCCCATCTCTGGTATTCCATCGAAAAGAACGTCACCGGGTTCCGCCGGGTGGTCTTGCTCATCGAGCGCCAGCACTACCTACCTCCCGTCCCGTCCTACGTGGCAGTCAAGCGCTGCGAGGACTGGGGGGGGACGCCGGTTGGCGGGTACCGCGGACAGTGCATCGAGAAGCTGCGCGCGCACCTGCACACGGACGCCGAGGCCATCTGCTTCGTGGATTCGGATTGCGTGTTCGTGCGCCCGGTCGACTTCCGGACGTTCACGTGGCCGATCATCGTCACGCCGTGGGAACACGCAGGAGACGCCATCTGCTGGCGCGAATCCACGGCGCGAGTGTTGGGCTTTGAGCCGCCGTTTGAGACGATGCGCACGTTCCCATTCATCTACCCGGGCGAGTTCTTGGCCGAGGTGTGGCAGCACATCGGGGGGATCGCCGGGATCATCGGCCACCTGCGGGGAGGCATGGAACGGCTGTCGGAGTTCAACGTCCTGGGAAACTACGCGGTGGTCCGCCGGCCTGACTTGTTCCGCATTCTGCGCACCGACAGCGAGCCGTGCCCAGAGCAGGTGATTTACCAGGCATGGAGCCACGGCGGCGATACGCGCGAGGAAGTGATCGCGGAGCGGAAGCGGTGGGGGCTGCTATGAACGAAGCAAAGCCCACTATCCGCATCCTGCACGGGCTCGCGCGCACGGGCGGGACCATAGTCTCGCGGTGCCTCGGATGCATGAGCGGCGTTGCGCTGCTGTCCGAGGTGCACCCGACGCTGTGCAACTCTTGGAACAGCCCACGCACGCAGTCCCGCGAATGGTACGGCATTGACGTGCCGGACGGGCTGACATTCGTCGAGACGGTGGCCGCGCTAGAAGAGGCCTTCAGAGCGCGTGGGCTCGCGCTGGTGCTGCGTTCGTGGGACTTCGTAGACTACGTACCAAGTCGGCACAACGAAGCTCCAGCGATGCGCTCGACGCTCGCGGATGCCTTGCGAGAACGGTTCGAGGTCAGGGAGGCATGGCTCACCCGCGCACCGGCCGACATGTTCGCGAGCTTGCGGCGATTCATGCCTGACGATGACGTGCTCACCGTTGCCGGGTTTTCCGCCGGCTATGCGGCCTACAACGCTCAAGCCGGCATACCGCGGGTGTCTCACGAGATGTTCTGCAAGTACCCCCATTTCGCGGTAGACGCCATCTGCGCAGGCCTAGGGCTCACGGTAGACCCGGGCTGGTCTGACAAGTGGAAGCACTACACGAACGTCACCGGGGACATAGGGAACCAGCGGGCGCGGACGGTGATTGGGTAGGCAGGTACACCCACGACAGTTGCGACACGACATACTTTGCCTCTTGCTCGTCTCGAACTGCGCGCTCAACTGACAGCGCGCTAAGGCGGTAGACGACGCCGCCTCGGCGGGTGAGAGCCGATCGCCTCCGTGGGCGTGGCACGCGATGGCTCATGGCTTGCCACCTTGCCACGGCCGAGGGTGGTTCATTTCGCCGCCTCCATCTTCGCCAAGAGCGCTTCCGCCGAGTGAACCGCGTCCATCTGGCAGTCGGCGTGAATCGCTGCGACCAGCGACTTTAGCGACGCCAGCAGTTCGGCCCTGTCTGCCCGGCACGATTTCATCGCATCTTTCGCCTTGTCGCGCTCGGCGTTAGCCTCACGGATAGCCTCCAGCGCCTTTCCGGTGTAGTTCTCGAACCATTCGAGCACACGGACCAAATCGATGGTGCATCCGATCATTTCGCCGCCTCGCCTTCCTGCGGCGGCAACCCGGGCGTTGCCCTCTTGTGAGCCGTCAGCGACACTTGGCGCTTTGCGCGTCTGATGAATTCCAATTGTGTTGCCTGGCTGGTCAAGGTGTGCTCATGCGTGCGGCGTTCGTCAGCCTGTAGCCTGGATGGGTCAACGCCGAGGTTGTCACGGAAGCGCCTACCAGCCGCCGACGTGTACCTGTTGAACTCTTTGCGATTGTAGGAAGCCGCCTCGCTGTCGGTCAGGATCTTGACCGATGATTGCGGAGTGGTCACGGTCCACTGTCTCCCCATCCTGCGCAGGCCGCGCAACACCAAGTCGCGGAAGCTGACCAGCGATTGGCCATACCGGATGTCTGTCCTTTTCATCCCAAGGTGTCGTTCGCAAAGCTCTGGCGGGATGACGTCGCCCTTCTCTAGCGCCGCTATGTCCAGCGGGTACAAGCTCACGCCTTCATCATCGATCGTTCTGACTGCCATGGGTTCTCCTGTCCTGTTGGTTGAAAATTCGGCATGAAATGCCGCCTTCCAGTTCGGTCCGGTCCGTTCCCCGCCGATCCCCGCCATCCCGCGTTCATACGGTCCACTGATAGTCCCCGAATCGCGCCGCCACCTTGCGGTGATGGCGCCAATCTGGGAGGTCATGGAATGACCCTTTGCTTTCCTATCCGCCGCTCCACCATACCGTACTTTCGTTCCCTTAACTCTTCCCTTCCTATTTATGAAACCTTGGTCACCACGAACCGTCCGAAGCGCGGTCGGTTCTCGCAGAGCCCGGCCCTGCCGGCGGCGTTGACGAAATCGATGAGCGAACTTCGGTTGATGAGGTCCGGATCGTAGTGAACCGAGAATTCCAGCCCCCACTCACGGAAGATGGGGCGCGTTCGCATGACTGCCGCCTGCCCAACGCGCACGCGGCGGCGGTCTACGAATCGGCGCCCATCCATGGGACCGGCATCGTCTCCCTTGTGCCCATCCGCCCAAAGCTCGCCAGGGTCGCGTGGCCCCTGGTAGATGATCGGAAAGTTGCCATCGCAGATGAGCCCAGCTTGCACCGACTTCCCATCCTTGGTGGCCTTGGCGCCGCTGCGGATGCAGGCCTCCATGACCTCGCCTGGTATGCACGGTCCGCCATCGTCGCCGATGTAGAGCCCCCCGAGGAATTCGATACGCGAGCTTTCCACGAGCAGGCTTTCCGTCTTGCGCTTCTTCTGCTCCTTCACCGCCTTGGAAAGCGCCACGGAGATCGGGTCAAGTGGGTCATTGAGCCGCCCGTTGTGCGTGATCAGTGGTGCGATTCCATCAATGCGAAACGTGAGTTGCTTCATGCCGTCCATGTTCTTCCTTTCGTTGGTTGTTCGACGTTACTTGGGCATGTGATGCCCCTTGCCTTGCCCTCCCCGTCCGGTCCCCGCCCCTACCTTACCCGGGGATGAATCTCAGCCGCCATCCTTGGCGGCGTCTTGTTTTTCTGCCAGCCGAAGATTCTTTCGGTATTCGTCCTGCATTTTCTGGAGTTCGGCATCGTCGGCCAGGATGGCATCCGTCCCTACCCACCTCACAGAAATTTCTTGGACTTCCAAGTCTACGCACGGGACGCGGACGAAGTGCCGGGTAGGTATGTCACCTCGGAGGGTGTTGAACAGAATGTGAGTATTGCGAAGGCAGTCGAACAGGACGTAAGCAACTGAGCTTTCGACATCCAACGATCGGATCAACGCACCCTGACTCCCGTCAGGGATAACGACCGTGAATCTGGTCATCTGGCAATAATCGTCCTCGATCGTGAACTGCCGAGGCGCTCCCGCGCGAAGACGAACCCTGCGCGCAGTTCCAGACATATCGTAGCTTTCGGCAAGCTCCGCCGGGAGCAAGTCGCCGTCTTTCCCTCGTACGAATTGAAGCAATCTATTCATCTGCCATCCCTTCATGTTGTGTGGTTACAAGCCCCAACCCTGCCCTCCGCGCCTCCCTCTCTGCCAACTTCTTCTCGATGAGCGCGGCCGTCCCCGGCTGGATGCACAGGCCGGCAACCGCGCACTTGAGCGTCGTCGAGTTGATCCCAAGGATTCGGGCGGCGTTACCCTGACCCTTCACGTCGCGGAGCAACTCCGCGAGTTGCGCCCTCAGTTCGTCGGACAGTCTGCAATCTGCTTTGGCCATCATCGTGTGATTCGCTCCTCTGTAATCAACTCTAGTTCTAGACTTTAGCCCCTTTCTCGTTGACAGCACAAGGAAATCTCTCATCCGTTGACGCTGCGGATTCACAATTGAGTCCGTGGGCCTCGACATCCAAACCCTGATAGCTTCGGCGAAAAGCCCGAGGCAGCGCGCGCGTATGCGCGGGAGTCGACGCGCACGTGCTGTCAGTCCCAACCGCAAGACCGAGCTAGCCTACCAGGCTCGGCTGCTGGCCATGGTGAAGCGTGTACGGTCCCTGGTAGAGGGCGAGTTGGCCAAGCTCAAGGACGAGTGGCAGGCCCCGCCCACGGGCGATGCCATGGTTGCCGCCGACGCTGCGCCCATGAGCTTCGCGCGACTGCTGAAGTCCGTGGCGGCCAAGCTGGGAGACATCGGAAAGTGGGCGCTGCGGCTCGCGGGATTCGCCGCTGAGTCTGTGCGCGACGACGTGGACAGCCGGCTTGCAAGCTCCATCAAGGATGCGATCGGTATCGACGTCACGAACCTGCTGCGCTCCAACGGGCCTCTGTTGGACAGCATGAAGACGGCAACCGCGGCCAACGTCGAGTTGATCAAGACGGTCCCCTCGCAGTACCTCGACCGGGTCAAGGAGACCGTCACCAACGGTTGGGCGCAGGGCATGCGCTGGGAAACGCTGGTCAAGCAGATTGAGCATGACGGAGACGTCACCGAGACGCGCGCCAAGGTCATTGCCCGCGACCAAACGGCCAAGATGAATTCGGCGTTCAACCAAGAGCGCCAGCAGCAGATCGGGATTGAGAAGTACGAGTGGTCAACCAGCGCCGACGAACGCGTGCGCCCTAGCCATTTGGAGGTCCACGGGAAGGTGTTCCGATGGGACGAGCCCGGGCCGGTTGCTGGCTCTGTCGATGGTGAGCCTTGCCATGCTGGATTTGACGTGATGTGTCGGTGCGTGGGTTTGCCGGTCATCGAATTCGAGGGGGCAGCATGAGGACCTGCACCGTCTCCGATCTGTTCGCGATCAGCCAGCGCGTAGTCAACGATGCGGGCTTCCTTGTGGCGCCCGGGGTGATTGCCAAGGCCGACAATATCCAGACGTACCGGGCATCGGAGATCGGGCTTGACGGCGATCCAAATCGTCTCGTGAAGCTGTATCGCCCGCGCGAGGAGGTGGCCAAGTCGGTTCCCACCTTCGAGGGGAACGCCATCACGAATGAGCATCCGCCCGGGAAGTGGGTGACGGCTGACAACTGGAAGACCTATGCCGTCGGGGATACTCGCGGCGTTGGGATGGTCGGCAACGACATGCAGGCGACGCTGACCGTGCGAGAGAAGGGCGCGATCCAAGACATCCTCAACGGGAAGTCAGGCCTTAGCAACGGCTACCGCTTCCAGTTCGATGAGACCAAGAAGACCACGCCCACGGGCGAGGCGGTTGACGGCTGGATGGTTGGCATCCAGGGCAACCACACTGCAATCGTTTCCAAGGGACGCGGCGGTCCCGACTGTCGAGTCGCCGATGAGAACCCAGAAAACAAGGAGTCCGACAACATGAGTACACGAAGAATCATCGTTGATGGACTGCCGCTCGACCTCGAAGAGGTGGCTGCTGTCACCGTCGAGAAGCAGCAGTCCCTAATTGCCAAGCTGGCGTCCGACGCAGAGACGGCGCTGAAGTTGGCCACCAACACTGAGACGGTGTCGAAAGAACTTGAAGCGAAGTTGGCCGAGGCCACGGGCAAGCTGACCGCCGCAGATGCCGAGATCGCCGCGCTGAAAGCCAAGGTCCCGACCGAGGCGCAGATCGAAGCGCTGGCAGAAGAGCGCGCTACCGTCGTGGCCGACGCCGCGATCCTGGCGCCCGACCTGAAGCCGGCCGGCAAGACCGTCGACCAGATTCGCCGGGAGTCGCTGACAGCCGCCTCGGCGAAGAACGCCACGATCAAGACCGTCGCCGACGCCGCTCTTTGTGGCGTTGCCGTCGACAAGGCTACCGCCGAAGTCATCCGCGCCGCTTTCGCCGCCGCTCGCGCGACCGCCAAGCCGCAGTCCACTGCCGCCGACTCGCAGACGGCCGCCGCGCTGCTGACCGCTGGCTCTGGCCACAAGGCCAACGATGCGGAGGACAAGCCCACTGGCTACTCCGCGTATTGCTTCAACCTCACCCACCCCAAGAAGGCATCGGCCGCCTAACGGCCAAGCAAGGAGAATCCCATGGCAGTTGCAACGCTTGCGACCTTCGGCGGTACCACCTTTTCCCTGGGGTACGCCGGACAAATCGCCAATCAAGAAGAGTGCTCGATTTTCAGCCTCACCAACGGCAGCACGACCGGCGGCGATGACAGCGCCGGCATGCTCGACTTCGGGCTAGCAGTCGCCCGGCACGCTACCGCCGGATACTGCAAGCGCATCGCCGCTGACGCCGACCTCCCGATCGGCATCACGGTTCGTCACGTCACCATGCCGACCGCGCCTTCCACCGGCGCCATCGGCTACAGGGCGACGGAAGAGGTCGCGATCATGTACCTCGGCGACGTCTACTGCATCGCCTACGAGAACGTCACCGCGGGCGACAGCGTCCTGAGCGTCACCGCCCAAGGCGGGAAGCTCTCTGGCCCCACCTCTGGCGTTGCCGGCAGCGGTCGCGTCGCAATCCCCAATGCGCATTGGGTGACCACCACTTCCGCTGGCAGCGTCGGGCGCGTCCGACTCACCGGCGTTAGCAACCCCAAGACCACCACGTAAGGCAGGAGAAGCAACATGTCTGATGGAAAGAAACTGGTCAAAGTAGTCGACTCCGAATCCTGCCAACCGCGGATGGTCGCGCTCGATGAGGCGCGCATGCAGGATTTCGAGCGCGGGATTCGTCGGTGTTTCCAGGAGACGGCCAATCCGTACCTGATGGGCGCCGACTCTGCCGAGGGCATCGCGTTCATGGTCTCGCAGCTGGCCTACACCGAAGCGCAGACCTACGAGCGCGAATACCAGGAGATGCAGTTCCGCACGCTCCTGCCAATTACCGCAGAGGCTGGCGCCGATGCGGCCACGGTCCGTTACCAGATCTACGATCACGTAGGACAGGGCCAGCGGATCAATGGCGTCGCGAAGGACATCCCGACGTCTGACGTGTCCGCTTCCGAGACCGAGATCGCGGTTGTGAACGGCGGGGCCGGGTACCGATACTCGCAGCTCGAACTCATCCAGGCCGCGCGCCTGATTCGACCACTGCCTGCTGAGCGCATGTCGACCGCCTTGGAGATGGGCGAGCGGCACCTGAACTCGGTGGCGATGGTCGGCGAAAAGACGACCGTGGCCGGCGCCGCGAAGTACGAAGGCCTGCTGAACTACACCGGCGTGACCACGATCAACAAGGGCACGAGCGGCTTTCACGGTGACTGGGACCTGGCGTCCACCACGGCTGACGAAATCCTCGCCGACGTCAACGCCGCCATCTACACCTACTGGGCGCAGACCAACTTCGTGGTGTTGCCGAACACCTACGGCCTGGCTCCCAAGGCGTTCCAGGCGCTCAACTCGCGCTACAACGCGCTCGGGACGAAGCGTCTGATCGAGATGGTGCAGGAAGGGAACATGACCACGGCTCGCACCGGCGAGAAGCTGAACATCGTCCCCATCCTCCAGGGTGACACCGCTGGCGCGAAGTACTCGGGCGGCGCCGCGTGCCCGCGCAACGTCCTCTACCGGAACGACAAGAAGCGAATGGTGATGCACATCCCGATGCCTCACCGGTTCCTGGCGCCGCAGCCCGAGGGCCTGGACATCTTCGTCCCCGGCTGGTACCGCTACGCCGGGCTCAACGTCCGCTACATCCTGACCGTGGTCTACCAGGACGAGTCCGCCTCGTAACAGGTGACGCGCAAGTGACGCCCTCCGAGTTCAAAGCCTTCTTCCCTCAGTTCACGTTGGAAACAACGGAGCGGGTGCAGTCGTTTCTCGACTTGGCCGTTCCGTACTTCAACGTGCCCCGATGGGGGGACTTCTACTCGGAGGGCCTCGCCAATTTCGTTGCTCACTCGATCGTCATTGCGAACTTCGAGGCAACGCAGTCGACGAGCCAGACCAACGCGAACGACGTCACAGAGAAACACGTCGGTCCCGTCGGTATGTCCCGTGACAGTGCCCTGCTGAACCTGCAGGCCAAGGTGCCGTTCATGCGCACGACCTACGGCCAGCGCTACATGTACCTTCGGCGCAAGATCGGGCTTGGAGGTTTCGCGGTATGAGCGCTGCCGGTGTTGTTCACGGCGGCGACCTGCCCGGTCTGCGCCGGCTGGCGCAACAGTTGGCCGATGCGAACCGCGAAGTGCTCGTGGGCGTGCCGGCAGGGCCGAAGGAAGCCAACGGCACAACCGTCGCACTGGTTGCGGTCGTCCACGAATTCGGCAGCCCGGACCACGGCATTCCCGAGCGTTCTTTCCTACGCGCGGGCGTGAGAAGGGCGAAGCCGAAACTCGACAAGCTGAACATTGGGAACCTCCAACGCGTGCTCGCGGGCAAGCAAACCGTCACCGGTGCACTTGAACAACTCGGCGCCGTCGCTGCCGGCGAGGTCAAGCGTGAATTCGAGATCGGCGACTTCGTCCCAAACAGCCCGGCGACGATCGCGCGCAAGAAGTCGTCAAGGCCTCTGATTGACAGCGGTCAACTCAAGCAGAGTATCACCTGGAAGGTCGGCCCGCCTTCCGCAGATGCTGAGGTGATTCGGTGAGAATCGACGTTTCCGAGCTGCTCGTCGATACCGACCTCGGCGCATCCACCTTCGTGCGCGCGAGGCCTACGAACACGCTCGGGTATGAGGGCGAGACGTCGACGACGTACGCGCAGACGAATATCTTGGGCATCGTGCAGCCTGCGGCCACCACGGACGCGAACCTTCTGCCCGAAGGGGTGCGCATCGCCGACGTGAACGCTTTCTTTTCGAGCACCGGCCTGAGCGCTGGCGGGCCTTCGCAGATGCCCGACCTACTCAAGTGGGGCGGCTACACCTACCGCGTGCTGCACGTGCAGGACTTCAGCCCGCACGGCATGCAACGGGCGCTTGCCCAGAGGATTCACATAGGAGCGCTGGCAACCTGATGGCGCGGGCGAGCTACATAGACGCCGTCGGATACTTGGTCCGCTACCTCGTGCGCACTGCCACTGGGATGGCGGCCAACAGCGTGCGCCCTGCGAACCAGGCCTATCCCACGGGCGGGCAGGATACCGAATTCGCGACGGTGCAGATCATCTCGGACGAGGGCAACATGTCCGGGGCCATCCGCCGCACGGTGAACGACACCGCGGTGGGGTCTACCAAGGTGGTCGAGACATTGGACGTCTACCACGATTTCGTAGCCTCGGTGCAGTTCTTCCGGCACGCGTCCCCACGCTGCGACGGCGAGGGGATTTCTGCTTTCGGCCTGAGCGCATTCGACCGCGCGTCCCGGCTCCAATCGCTCCTGATGTTGTCCACGAACATGGAACTGATGGAGCGGATGGGGCTCATGTTCTTGGGCGCTTCAGGTGCGCGCAACCTGTCCGCGCTCGTCGACGGCGCCTACTGGGAAGACCGGGGCAGCGTCGACCTGTACTTCGGCTGCAACACGAGTGAGACGGTTCTGCTTGAAACCATGGCGACCGCTGAAATTGCGCTCAAGGCGCAGTGGCCAGGCGGTCGCGAGGACGATCTAACAATCGAGGTGCCTTCATGAGTCTACCACTGTCCGACATCGTTTCTGTTTCCCTCCAAGTGTCCGCGATGCCGGCAGCGGCTCGCGACTTCGGAACGCTGCTTGTGCTCGGCGATTCGGCCCGCCTCCCCAGCGAAGGGCGTGTCGCCACGTTCGCGAACATGACCGACATCGCCGAGGTGTACCAGTCCACCGACGAGGAGTACCTGGCGGCAACCGCGTATTTCGCACAGTCGCCCAAGGTCAAGTATCTGAAGACGGGCGAACACTACGCGACGGGCGCCGCAGGCCACCTGAACTCGGGGGCATGGGGCAGCGCCGCAGAGATCTCCGCGCTCAACGCTGTCACCGCTGGCGGCATGGACATCACGGTCAACTCGACACTGTGCCAGCTGGCCGCGCTCAACTTCTCGACCGACGACACCGCGGCGAAGGTGGCCACCCGGCTGCAGACCGCGCTGCATGCGCTCGTCTCCGGCACAACCGTCACGCACGACGGGACGAAGTTCATCATCACGAGCCCGACGCTGGTTACCGGTACCGTCACCGTCGGCAGCGCGCCAACCGCGGGCGGCTCGCCTACGCCAATTCAGACGCTGTTGCATATGACCGTCGCCGAGGGGGCCGTCGTCTGCGTGCCGCTGGCCACCGAGACGATCACCCAGTCCCTCACGCTGTCCTGGAATGCTGACCCCACCTTCTACGGTGTGGCGCTGTCGAGCGACCTCGCCGAGCCAGGCGCCCACGCACAGAACGTGAAAGACGCCATGGCCTGGTGCGAGTCCATGGGCCTCGCCTTCTTCTACACCACCGACCAAAGCGCGTGCCTGAGCTACAACGACACGACGAACCTCGGGTACTACGCCAAGAACCTTGGCTACACGCACTCCTTCGGCATGTACTCCGCGGACTACCCAGACGCCGCCATCGCCGCGTGCGCGAAGTACTTCGCCGTCGACTTCAACCAGCCCAACAGCACGCTCACAGGCAAGTTCAAGCAGCTCGTTGGCATCGGCGCCGACGCTCTGACGGAAACCAACCGCCTCCAGATCGAGTCGTACAACCTGGACTACTACACCACGTTCGGCACATTCACGATGATGGCCGAAGGTATCACCGGTTCGGGCAGGTACTTCGACGAGATCATGGGCCTGGACTGGCTGCAGTCGACGGTTCAGACGAACGTGATGGCCGAGCTTTCAACGGCCGTGACGAAGATCCCGCAGACCGATGCGGGCGCGGCCAAGCTCGTCAGCGCGATCGTGATGGCTCTCAAGCAGGGAGTGACCAATGGCTTGCTGGCGCCTGGCGTCTGGGTGGGGGACCCCGTCGGCGAGGTGGCCACCAATGATTTCCTGGCCGATGGCTTCTACGTCTACGCGCAGCCCGTGAGCCAGCAGAGCACGGTATCGCGCGCGGCTCGCGAAGCCCCGGCTATCACGGCGATTTGCATCGGGGCAGGGGCGATCCACTCCTGCGCCGTGACCATCACTTTCCAGCGGTAAGGAGCAACCACCATGAGCGCACGTGCATACAGCATCCTTGAGAATCACGTCCTGATCTCGGCGTCCGGTTACTCCACCTTCGAGATCGACGGGTGGGCGGAAGGGGACGACGTCCTCACCGTCAAACGCGCCGCGGACCTGGCCACCCACAAGATCGGCGCCGACGGGAACATGGTGATTTCCCTCAACCCCGACCGGAGCGGTGAGATCACGATCAAGTTGCAGCAGACGTCCTCGGCCAACAAGAAGCTCCTCCAACTGGCCGGCACCGCGGTCAGTGCGACGACTTGGGTGCCCGTGATGGTCTCGTGGCAGGACAGCTACCGGCAGGACATGGCGGCGGGCAGCCCGGGGTATATCAAGGCATTTCCCGAAGTGAAGCGCGGACGTGAGGCGAACGAACAGGAATGGACTATCATTGTAGCCAACCTGCAGTTGCTCCTGGGTGACCCGGTCGCGATTGCAGGGACACCGCAAGCAATCGCCGCAGCACTCGGAGGGTAACAAGTGGCATCAGCAGTCATCAAGACGATCAACGGGCGCAAGTTCGCGCTGGCCAAGCTACCGGCAACCGACGGGCTCAAGCTACAGATCGCTGTGGCGAAGCTCGTCGGCTCGGAGCTGGCAGACCTCGCCGGCATGGCCAAGCGCCAAGGAATGTCAGAGGCAGCCGTCTTGGACGAGATCGGCGAAGTGCTCGAACGCGTGGCCACCAAGGCCAGCGCCGACGAGATCGTCAAGCTGATGCTGCTGGCGTTCTCCAAGGTCACGTGTGAGGGCCGCCCAATCGTGGACATCGACCTCACCTTCGGGGACAACGCTCTGGAGCCGTGGCAGGTGTTCGTTGAAGCGCTGAAAGTGAACCTCGGCGATTTTTTAGCCGTCGTCCGCTCGGGTGGAAACCAACCCGCGTCCGAGAATCCGTCACCATAGAACCGGCCCAGGCGGCCAACCTGGACTGGACAATCTGGAGGCCAATCATGCACAACCCGCCGCTCTGCCAGCTCTGGGAGCTACAGGACGACGGACGATATACGCTCGATGACCTAGCAGACTTCCATGAAGCCATCGATGTGGAAGAAGAGAACGACAGACGATACCGCGCGGCCGCGCAAGAACAGGAGCGGCAGAAGTGAAGCTTGACGAACTCTGGGTTGCACTTGGCTTCAAGATCGACGCCAAGAACCTGGAGAAATTCGAGGGGCTAGCCGAAAAGGCCAAGAGCACGATGCTTGGCCTTGGCGCCGCCATTGCCGGAGCGGCGACGGGCATCGGTCTCATGGTCGAGAAGGCCGCCGGTGACATGGGCGATGTGCAGAACTTCGCCGAGCAGATGGGCATCAGCGCGCGCGAGGTAGCCGCGCTCGGGAAGGTAGCGGCGGAGAACGACTCATCTCTGGAGGCGATGAAGGGGTCGCTCCGATCGCTGACCGTGATGACGGGGCAAGCGGCATCTGGCGTCGGTCGCGGCGCCATGTTCTTCAAGAAGTATCACATCGCCGCGAAGAACGCCGACGGATCAACGAAGGACTTGAACGAAGTCCTCGGCGACGTCATCGACAAGATGGCCGGCATGGACCGGGTGAAGCGCATCGCCCTCGGCCAGCGGCTCGGCTTCGACGATGCGACGATCTACCTCATGGGGCAGGGTCGCAAGAACTTCGAGAAGCTGAGACTCGCGGCGCTCAAGAGCAACCCGCTAACGAACGAGGATTACGAGCTAGCAGACAAGACAGACAAGCTCTTCGAGAAAGCCGCATCTTCGGTTGGCCTGCTGAATAAGCGAATTGCCGTCGCGCTCATGCCGACGGTGAACAAGGTCCTAGAGAAGTTCATCGCCTGGACCAAAGAGGACGGCAACGTCCGCCGCCTGACCGATGCGCTGCAGACCGTGGTCAACGTGCTTGAGATTCTGTGGAAGAACCTCGACAAGGTCGCGATGGTCATCGGCGTGATGATGACCTACAAGCTCGGCGCCGGGCTGATTGCCTGGGCGGCCAGCGCGATGGCGACGGCGAAATCGCTGGGCACGCTGGCTGCGGCAGGCAGCGCCTTGCGAACGCTCCTCACCGGGGGGCTCATCGCCGCGATCTTTCTGGTTGGCGAGGACCTGTGGACGTTCTACGAGGGCGGCGAATCGGTCACGGGCCTGCTCGTGAACAAGTGGCCGTTCGCAATCAACTTGGTCAAACTGTCTCTTGTCGCCCTCGGCGGCGCACTTGTAGCGCTAGCCAGCGGTAGTGGTCCGCTCGGCCTGTTGGCCATCGGGATCGGTGGGATCGTCCTAGCGGCCAAGGAGCTATACGACAACTGGAACGCCGTCTCTCAGTGGTTCGTTGAGATGTGGGCCAAGTGGGGCACGGCGATTCAGGTCATCCTCCCGCCGGTCGGGCTGGTCGTGCAGACGGCGAAGCTGCTACAGGCAGCATGGGGTCCGGTAATGTCGTGGTTCGGAGAGCATTGGGACTGGCTGTCAGACAAGATCAAGGCGTACATCAAGCTGCTCGCGTTGCCGATCACCATGATGGCGAAGCTACTCGGCATCGACATCAACAAGGCCATGAACGACATGGGGGCGGCGGTCGGGAACATGTTCGGCGGCGGGCCTGATACGGGCGAGTCCGATTTCGCCGCGCGCGTGGCTGCGTTCAACAACCGAGCGAACAAGGGGCTCGGGGCGCTGTCGACGGAAGAAGGCGGAGGGGATATGAGGTCGTGGGGGCGCGGAGTCGCCGCCCCGGTGTCGCAGACCACGAACATAACCGGGGTCAACATCAATCTGCCCAACGTGACAGACCCTCGCCAGGCCGCGCGCGAGGTGAACCGCGGGCTTGCTCGCGTTGCCCATGGAGGCGTCGGTGGCTGAAACATCGATCATCGTCCGCCGCTGGATTCTGGCCATCAATGACGACCAGACGGAGAACGCGCTCACGTTCGATGCGGTGATTCGCGAGGAACACACGAGCGAGCTTGCCGTCACGGACAACCCGGTAGAGACGGGCGTCGTCATTTCTGACCATGCGTATATGCAGCCGCTCAAGTTGAGCGTTGAGGGCGCGTTCTCAAATACGCCGGTCTACCAGGAACACACGAACGGCGGCGTCGGGGTCATCGTCAACGGCGATGGCATCAAGGCGGCGGCCGACAACGGGCAACCGCGCGCCGCCAACGCCTGGGAAATCCTGACCACCTTGCAGCGGTTCGCCGTCCCATTCTCGGTGCAGACCGGGCTGAAGCTCTACAAAGACATGGTGATCCTGCGGCTGTCGTGCTCCCAGGACAAGGAATCGGTGGGGGCGCTGTACTTCTCGGCCGACTTGCGCCAAGTCATCTTCGCGACGTCGCAGACGGTGAGCTACCCACCACGGGCACCGAAGCGCGCGCAGCCGAAAAAGAAGGTGGTCGACAAGAAACCGATCGAACCGACGCCAGCGCAGACGTCGAAACGAAGAAAATCCGTGCTGTTCAAGGGGATAATCGAAGAACCTGAACAGGTGACGCTATGAGCCTGCTTGTCCCTTTCACATCCGACGATCGCGCCTACGAGTTCTCATGCGCGTTGAATGGCACCGTTTACCGATTTGACGTGCGATGGAACGAACGGGCCGGATTCTGGTCGTTCGATCTGTACCTGGATAGCACAGACACCTTGCTCATCGCCGGTCGGCCAATCCTGCTCGGCGTGGACATCCTAGGGCCATACCGTTACCTAGGCATCGGCGGGTTGTTCGCTGTCGACATGGGCGCGACGATGCAGAACGCCGGGCCGCTGGAGGACGATACGCGCGTTCTCGTGAGCGCGGACGCGGGCGAGACCGACTTGGGCGTGCGTGTCCAGGTGTTCTACTACACGCCGGCCGAGCTTGTGGAGGCTGGCCTATGACCATCCCGGCGATGTCGCACTGGGGCCGCATCTGCCGCGTGCGAGTCGGGAAGAAGGGCTCGAAGCTCGACCCCGTGGTGGGGCGCGAGTTCTCCGAGGCGTTGCGAATCACCTTCGACATCACGAAGACCATCTACAGGACGCCGAACGTCGCCACGATCAAGCTCTACAACTTGAGCGAGGACCACGAGAACGACATCAAGAAAGAGTACGATGACCTTGAGCTTGACGTCGGGTATGGCACGCAGGCCATGGGGCTTTTCCGCGGAAACTTCCAATACCGCTATGCCTACCGCGAGGGCAACGATCGCATCGTCGAGATTCAGGCCGGCGACGGGGACAAGGATTTCAAGGATGGGGAGGTCAACTTCACCTTGGGGGCTGGCCACACCGACGGAGACGCCATCAGGCGGCTACTCGAAAACCTCGGGACCACCGTCCTAGGCTACTGCGCCGGCACGCACATCAACGAGAAGCACATCCTTGGGAAGACCTACTCGGGGACCGTCCGCCGGGTCATGGACGTGATCGCACGGAACAACAAGGCCAATTGGGCAATCCAAGACGGCAAGCTCGTGATGGTGCCAGTCGGGAGCACGCTGCCCAACGAGGCGATCAAGGTCGATTCTGACACCGGCCTGCTGGGCACGCCGCAGATCAACGACAAGGGCATTGCAATGAAAATCCAACTTGACCCGAGGGTTGTCCCCAACGGCAAGTTGTGGCTGGCCAACAACGAGGTCAAGTCCGCTGCCTTCAAGCCGCCGATGCTGCTACGGGAAGAGCAGAAGAAGTCACAGGCGCCCGTTCGCAAAGACCCCGACGGGGTCTATAAGGTGTTCGTCGTCAATCACAAGGGCGACACGCGCGGGAATGACTGGTTCTCCGAGATCAAGTGCGTCGGGCTTTCCGAGAAGATCCCGACGAGCAAGAGCGAGGTGCCCATGGCAGGATTGGACGTG
>Ga0316627_100000031_pt1 | contig 23456 bp, 25 predicted proteins | sample OWC_Aug_M2_C1_D1_FD_207653 | JGI IMG/M metagenome (GOLD analysis project Ga0316627, IMG submission 207653) | Wetland soil microbial communities from Old Woman Creek delta, Ohio, United States - OWC_Aug_M2_C1_D1_C | ecosystem: Environmental > Terrestrial > Soil > Wetlands | place: USA: Ohio...
CGTATTACGTTATGGTATCAAAACTCACATGACTTCACATTCAGGCAACCGGAGAAACGTCCGGTTTCAGCTAATGATTTTTCTTGATCAGTTCCAGAAGCTCCTGCCGCGTCGATTCCTTCGATCTGAAAATTCCCCTTACGGCTGAAGTCACGGTGCGTGCACCGGACTTTCTCAGGCCCCGCATCGAAAGACAGAGATGCTCCGCATCGATGACCACCATGGCACCCTTGGGCCTGAGCTTTTCCATGATCAGATCGGCGAGCTGGGCGGTGAGGCGCTCCTGCACGGTGGGTCGCTTGGCAAAGATCTCAAGGGCCTTGGCAAGCTCGCCAATGCCGGCGATCTTTCCTGCGCCAGGGACATATGCAACATGGGCCTTGCCGATGAACGGGAGAAGGTGGTGTTCGCATACGGAGTAGAACGGAACATCCTTCAGAAGAACGAGCTCTTCATGGCTTTCGCCCTCAATATGCTGGAGGATCTCTTCTGTCGGGGTCTCAAGTCCGGAAAATATGTCCTGATACATCCTCGCAACCCTTCCGGGCGTGCCTTTCATGCCAGGCCTGTCCGGATCTTCACCAATGCCTTCGATAATAAGCCTAACCCCTTTTTCGATCTTTTTCAGATCCACGATGGTTGATCTCCTCAGAGCGGATGGTCAAAAACCGATGAATTGTAGCACGCTGTCAGAACGGATGTCAAAGCCCAAAAAATAAAGAAAGACCTTGGTCTTATGGCTCCTTGATATGGTAATGTACATCCATGAAAGCAGGTTTTTTCCAGTTCAACACCGCCTTCGGGAAAAAACAGGAGAATTTCGAAAAAATCTGTCGTGCGGTCAGCGATAACGCCACGGATCTTCTTGTATTGCCCGAGTTTTTCGCCACCGGATACCAGTTCATCTCTCAGGAAGAAGTTGCGAACCTGTCAGAGCCTGTACCGCAGGGGGAAACGACCGAATTTCTTGCAGGTCTGTCAAAGGAGAGAGGGATGTATATCGTCGCCGGTCTGCCTGAGCGGGATGGCAACATTTTCTATAATTCGGCAGTTTTGACCGGACCTGACGGCTTTATCGGGCTGTACCGTAAAACACATCTCTTTTTTGAGGAGAATCTCTTCTTCACTCCCGGCAACTCGGGGTTCAGGGTTTGGGATACGAAGATCGGCAGGATCGGCATCATGGTCTGCTTTGACTGGTTCTTCCCCGAGTCATCGAGGACTCTTGCTCTCCGGGGAGCGGAGGTGATTGCACATCCATCCAACCTCGTCCTGCCCTACTGTCCTCAGTCCATGCCGGTCCGCTGTCTCGAAAACAGGGTCTATGCAATAACAGCAAACCGAACGGGCAGAGAGCAGCGGGGAGATAAACCGGTGCTCACGTTCATTGGACAAAGTCAGATAACCTCACCGCAGGGAGAGATACTGGTACGTGCAGGGATTGACGACGAGTTGCTGGGGACCGCAGATCTAGACCTGTCGCGTGCACGGGACAAAAAACTGAACGACTTCAATGATCTGCTGAAAGACAGGAGACCCGCTCTCTATAATTCCTGACCTGATCCTATACCCTGTTTTCCATTGCCACGACAACGTCCTGCACCGCTTCATGCAATGCTGAGCTGAGGGCTTTTGCCAGTCCGGCACTATCTTTTGTCTCGAGCGGCACTTTCCTGCTTGCCGTCATCCGGTGGATCTCCTTGCCTTCTGCTGTGGAAAGCTCGGCATCAAGCACAAGTTCACCGAATTGGTCGTCCACTCCCTCAAAACGCCTGAGATTGACTGAGAGAACAACAGACCCGTCCGGCACGGCATTCGAGACCCGTACCTGCTGAAAATGGGCGATAAGCGCATCCCGGAAAGCTTCGCTAATCATGTCGACCGGCGGCATTTCCCATTTTGCATACCCCGATATCTCAAGCTGATAGGGAGATATCCGCCAGGCGATATATGGCTGGGCCAGGTAGCGTGGAGAGTGTACCCGGAGCGTGACCATCACCTGTTTCCGGGGGCGAACAGCAGCGTTCTCCGCAGGCAGATGCAGACTGTATATCCGTGTCTCTGGCATGGTACATGAGGCCAATGCGAACAGGCAGAGCACAGAGCATAATCTCCTGAAAACGTTAATCACCCTTTCCCTCCTTGTAGATGACACTCCAGGGTTTTCTCTTTAATTCATGGATAAGGTCCTGGAGTTCGTCTGTCGTACGCGTCATGGACGACAGCAGGGCATCGAGGTTCTGTGACTGCAGGTCAACGGTCCGGTCAACAGTCTTTGCCGACTTCTCAATGCTGCTGATCATGCCCTCCGCCTTTTCCAGGTCCTCACGCGCTTTTTTCAGGACCTGACTGAACTCAGCCTTGTTATTCCTGACAAGACTCTCAAGTTCGTCGAGCACCACGGAGAGTTTATCCGTAGCGGCACGAATATTCAGAGAGATGTTCTGCACATGGGAAGAGGCTGAAACAATCGTCTTGTTCGTATTGCCGAGGAGCAACTCGACCTGACGGATATTTTCGGGGCTGAACACCTTATCGATATCCCTGATGAGCGCATCGAGGGACCGTGAAAGGATTTCGACCTTTGCCATGATGACCCCGAAATCGACGACCTCTTCAGAGGGTATGATATCGCCCACCGTTATCCTTTCATTGACCGTATCGTTCACCGTGAGGAGGAGGTAGATGTCACCCACAAACCCGACCTGCGTTATGAGCGCCTTTGTCCCCTTATAGATAGGTTTGCCGCGTTTAATGCCGATCTCTATCACAACGGACTCTCCCGGCAACTGCGGCTCCCTGATACCTAGGACCCTGCCTATTCTCACACCACCGAGCTTTACCTGGGCGCCAGGCTCGAGACCTGCAGCATTCCTGACCCTGATGCTGTAGTGATCGAACTTTTCGAAGAACGATCCGCCGCCGATGAGGACCACCACGAGAGTGAGAAGAACCAGGGATATGACAATGATCAGTCCGGCCTTTATTTCTTCTCTCACGATTCACACCTCATACCGTCATTCTCCTGCAATAACCTTGAAATAATCATCCGGAGAATATGTTTGCTGTTCGGGTTTCCGCTCAAGGAACATTCTGATTCTGGGATGGTCTGAAGCCCTCAGTCCGTCGAGCGTACCGGCGAATAATATCTGACCTTTTTCCAGCATGATAACATAGTCAGCAATGGCGAAAACACTGGGCAGTTCATGGGTCACGACAATAATCGTCATCCGGAAAACGTTCCGCAGTTTCACGATCAGTTCATCAAGTCCTGCAGCAGTAACCGGATCAAGACCGGCAGAAGGTTCATCAAAAAAAAGTATCTCGGGATCGAGGGCAAGTGCCCGTGCAAGGCCTGCGCGCTTCTTCATGCCGCCCGAAAGCTGTGACGGATAAAAATGATCGAAACCGGAGAGACCGACCAGATCGAGTTTCATGCGCACCATGATCTGCAGGGTGGCCTCATTTATCCTGGTATGCTCCCTGATCGGAAGGGCTACGTTATCCGCTATGGTCAGGGAATTCAGCAGAGCTGCGCCCTGGAACAGGACACCCATCTTGCCCCGCACCCCGTCCATCTCGGGCTCATCCAGCGTTGTGATCTCCCTGCCGTTAATCTTTATGCTTCCCTCAGAAGGTTTGAGCAGACCGATCGCATGCTTCAGGAGCGTACTCTTGCCGCACCCGCTGCCGCCAAGGATAACGGTCGTTTTTCCCCTGGGGATGGCAAATGTGAGGCCCTTCAGCACCTCCCGGTCGCCGTACCATGTCCTGAGCCCAGTTACTTCTATGGCATGTTCCGTATTCTGCATCTCTGTGCCCTGTCAGGTGAAATAGTAGAAAAGCATGGTAAAAAACAGATCAAAGATGATCACCAGAAAAATGGACGCCACCACTGAGGAAGTTGTCCGCCTTCCGACCTCTTCAGCTCCGCCCTCGACCTTGAAACCCTGATAGGCCCCCACGAGGGTTATTACCATACCGAATGCCCATGCCTTGATAAGCCCGGTAAACACATCCTTTACCAGAAGCGCGTTGATGGTCTGCTGATAATAATTATAGGGATGCATGTCCAGCACGGAGACAGAAAGAAGAAATCCTCCCGAAATGCCGATAACATCCGACAGCATGGTCAGCGCAGGCACCATGACCATCAGCGCGATCAGCTTGGGACTCACCAGAAACCGTATCGGGTTGATGCCCATGGTAACAAGCGCATCAACCTCCTCTGCCGCCTTCATGGAACCGATCTCGGCAGCAAAGGCAGAACCGCTCCTGCCGGACACAATGATGGCCGTGAGGATGGGACTCAGTTCGCGCGTCAGGGAAACACCGACGAGGTTGGCCACATAGATCAGCGCTCCCACCCGCTTGAGCTGATAGGCTGCCTGAAGCGCCAGGATGATCCCGACGAAAAAGGAAATGACCGCAACGATCGGCACGGAGTTATAGCCTGCCTTTACCATTTCGGCGATCGTCGCCCGGACGCGAACGGGTTTACCCCTGAAAGGTGAGATAAACGTCCAGTAGAACGAATTGTTGATGATGCGAGAAGCGTCAGAGATATCTTTCCGCAGGGTAAAGGCCATTTACACGATCGCTACGGGCATGCGCTCAGCGGTTGACCGCTTCATCCAAGGTTCCATATATCTCGAATACCTTGTCAAGCTTTGAAAATGAGAATATCTCCATGATCCCCTGCGGTATCTCCGAAAACTGAAGCCTGCCGTTATAGGTCTTCATATGCTTCAGGCCTTCTACGAACGTAGCGATGCCGGAACTGTCAATATAGGAGACGTCCCGGAAATTAACGACGAGCTTCTGGGGCCTGTCCTTGATGAGGACAAGGAGTTTCTCCCTCAATACCGGAGATGAATGCATATCGATCTCTCCGGCCAGCGAGACGACCTTGTTTCCCTTGTAATCTCCCACGTCAATCTTCATCCCTACTCCCCAAATGCTTGATCAGCAGCATCCTGTTCCCCTTTTTTCTTTTCGGGTCATACGCAACCGTATCGAACACCCTTTTTATGAAATGCAGCCCAAGACCTCCAGGTCTGATATCATCAAGATCCCGCCCCTGCATCAGTTCGAGCCTCGCCTTTTCCCCCGCATCCTCTATCGTTATACGAAGGTCCCTCCCTGTTATTGCATATTTTACAACAATCCCCCGGGAAGTGTCTCCGCGATATGCATGTTTAATAACATTCGAGCAGGCCTCATCCACAGCAAGCTTGAGATCTCCCGTCACCTCCCCGTCCAATCCGCAAATGCTGCAGAACCGCGCCGTGACATCACGTATCAGACTGAGATACTGCGGATGAGAACGTATCCTGACGGTTACCGTATCGTTCATGCACCATACCTCATTTCGACGATCGTCAGGTCATCAGCCCTCTCTGCATCCCCGGTAAATTCGCTCACCCGCCCGACCATCAGCTCAGGAAGGCTGTCCTTCTGCCTGTTACGGTCAGCAAAGGAAACAATCTCATCAAAGCCCAGCCTCCGGCCATCACGGTCCCTGGCATCAAAAACCCCGTCGGTCATCATGATAAGCCTGTCCCCCAGTGAAAGCACGAGTTCTTTCACCGGGAATTCGGCATCCATGATCCCGACAGGAGGCCCGGCATCCGGCCTCAAAACCGTTACTCCCTCCGCTGAGATCCAGAGTAACGGGGGATGGCCGGCGACCGCGACCGTCACAGCTCCCGTCTGCTGATCCGCAACAGCATAGATCGCGGTCAGGAACATTCCCCGCGGCGTATCAGAAAGCTGCTGGTTGAGCCGCTGCAGGACAATACCGGGATCAGCGGTTCCTTGAGCCTGGTACCTGAAATCGCTCATTACCTTTGCCATGAAAAGTGCGGCAGAGACCCCCTTCCCCGATATATCTCCTATGAACAGGCCCGCTTTGCCAGGCAATGGTTCTACAAAATCGTACAGATCGCCGCCGATATGCTTCGCCGGTATGGTAACACCTGTCAGACGGAACAGCCCCATCTCCTTCACCGGGCTGACGGGCAGGAAGCTCTGCTGAATGGCCGCTGCCAACTCGAGTTCCTGTCTGAGCCGTTGACGCTCAAGCGCATCCTTATGGTATAAGGCGTTTTCCATGGCCACCGCGACCTGCCTGCAGAGGGCCAGGAAGATCTCCAGGTCATGGCCGGAAAAACAGTCGCGCTCCCTCGGATTCAATATCTCTGCCACTCCGATCAACCCTTCCCTGCCGACCAGAGGTACGGCAATTATGCTTTTTGTGGCAAAGCCGGTAAGATTGTCCGCCTGCGTGAAAAAACGGCTGTCGTCTGCCGCGTTTGTCACAAGCACAGGCTCGCGGTGCTCGGCGACCCATCCCGCTATGCCCTCGCCAAGTCCAAGCGTCACATGCTTCTTGAGTATTTCTCCGTCACGAGCATCCGAACCGAGAGCCACATCGAATTCGAGCCTTCCGGTCTTCCGGTTGAAAAGCAGGATAGAGCAGGCATCGGCACGCATGACGTATTTTGCCTTCTCCATGACGAGTGCCGTGAGTTCGCTCAGATCGAGGGTGGAAGATATAATCGCAGAGACGTCCATCAGCATCTTCAGTTCGTCGATCTTTTTTTCGAGTTCGGTTAGACGGTTGTCAGGCATGATTCTCGTTCGCGCTCCCCCTGTATGTTAATTGAATACCAGATTTACAGCGGGTTTTCAAGGAAAATACGAAACTTAGCTATTGTCATCGGCTGTATCGAGAAGGTAAAATCCCTGTAACGGGGGTATGGTGAAAAAACTTTTCCAGTGGGCATTCGACAGGGAAAAAGATGACAGGCTTTCCCTTCTCCACCAGGTCACTCTCTTTAAAGGCCTGAGCAGGAACCTTTTGATGAAGCTCCGTGTGGACCTTGTCGAAAAGGAATACCAGCAGGGGGACCTCATATTTGCAGAAGGGGACACGGGGAAAGCCCTGTATATCATCCTGAATGGTTCGGTCTCGATCGCAAAGAGGTGTGGCAATGAGAACAGGGTCCTTGCCGACCTTGCCGCAGGCTCTTTTTTCGGCGAACTCGCCCTCATCGACCAGGTGCCCCGCTTCGCCTCAGCGACTGCCATGGAAAAAACGACCCTGCTGATCATGTATAAGTCCTATTTCGACGACCTCATAAAAGCGAACAATGCCATGTCGTCCCGCCTGTTACTGAATATTGTTGAGCTCCTCACCGCATACGTCAGAAAGAACCATGCAGCATACAGCTGCGACCGGGATGAAAAAGCCTGAAGAAGATCTTTTAAGGGAACTCAGAAAAATTCACCACCAGATGCCCCGCTGGGTCCTGGTACTGATTGTTGCCGGCTTACTGGTTGTTTTCGCGTCGTATACGGCGGGACTCCTTGCCCTCCTGTTGGTATCCGGTATCTTTGCCTATCTGTTATCGTCAGTCATCAGCAGGATGCAGTACTTCGGTATCAAAAGAACTGTTGCCGTAGCCATCCTCTACGGAACGACCCTGCTCGTATTCATTGCCGCCGAGGTCCTGATTCTGCCCTGGCTGAAGCATGAGACCGTTCTTCTCACGGCTCGACTTCCGGAGATTACCCGGCAGGCTGAAGATGCATTCAGCGGGCTGAGAGGCCATCCCCTTGCCGCTGAGCTTGTCGAAAGGATCCTCGAAGGCGTCACGAGACCCGGCCATCTGCTCGGAACGGCCCTGAATACCCCGGAGGTATTCAGCCAGGCCGCATCGCTTGCCTTTGCCATGATCCTCATCCCGTTCTTTGTATTCTTTATTCTGAAGGACTGGCCGGACATGCTGAAAGCTCTCATGCGGCGTCTTCCTGCCGCATATGTCGAGACAGCGGTCGCTACCCTTGCCGAGATCGATATCCTGGCAGGGAAATACCTTCGCGGACTGGTCATAGACTGCCTTTCCGTTGCCTGCATTGCATCCCTTGGCCTCTGGGCCCTCGGTATCGGTTATCCCGTTACGCTGGGCATCATCACCGGTGCGGCCAATGTCATCCCCTATGTCGGCCCGATCGTCTCCTGCATGGCTGCCTCCCTTATTGCCTTCATCCAGTTCAAGAGCCCAGGGGCGGTCATCAATGTGCTTATGCTCTATACCGTGATTAAGCTCATCGACGATTTTGTTGTTCAGCCGCTTACCATCGGCAGGAGCGTCAGGCTCCATCCGATGCTGCTGATCATCAGCATCATTGCAGGACAGAAACTCTTCGGCATCATGGGGATGATCCTGGCTGTGCCTGCAGTGACTATACTCCAGAAGGTAGTGCAGATAATCCTCGGTCACCGGCAGCGGACGCGTACACGAACTGCTGCAACACCACACATTCAGAAGATAATCGTTTAATATAGATATCATTGATCGCGGGGAATGTACATTAGAGAATTATGGATGAAGTGAAGAAGAAGATCATCCTGGTGGCCGCGCTCCTGGTGTTCGTCATCTCGTTCGGCACCGCGGGCTATATGGTCATCGAGGACTGGACATTCCTCGATGCCCTGTACATGACGATCATTACGCTGGCCAGTGTCGGGTACAAGGAGGTCCATGACCTCTCCCCTGTCGGCATAGTATTTACGATCGTCCTTATCATAGGCGGCGTGGGCACGGTCTTGTATGCGCTTAATGCAGGCGCAAAGATACTGCTGGAAGGTGAGCTGGGACGAGTATTCTGGAGGAGAAAATTGGAAAAGAAGATCGGGGAACTGAAGGATCATTATATCGTCTGCGGCTACGGCAGGATGGGGAAGATCATCTGCAGGGAACTGCACGAAAAGCATATGCTGTTCGTGGTCGTCGAAAAAATGCCGGATGTGATCACGGGCGAGGAAGACCTCCTTATCTTTCCCGGAGATGCTACAAAGGACGAAGTGCTGCGAGAGATCGGCATCGAGAGGGCAAAAGGCCTGATCTCGGTGCTTCCTACGGATGCAGAAAATCTTTTTGTCGTCCTCAGTGCACGGGTACTGAACCCGAAACTTACCATTGTTGCCAGAGCGGGTGAAGAGGGTTCTGAACAGAAACTGCTGCGTGCCGGTGCTGACAAGGTGGTATCGCCCTATCACATCGGAGGGCTCAGGATAGCGCATACCGTTCTCAAGCCTGCTGTTGTGGATTTCATCGAATTCGCGACCAAAAGCGGCAACATCGACCTCCAGATGGAAGAGGTCAGCATAGGAGAAAGTTCACGACTTGTGGGAAAGACGCTTGATGAGTCAGGGATTGGAAGAGAGCTCGGCATCATCATTGTCGCCATTAAGAAGCCCAACGGCGAAATGATGTTCAATCCGACGTTCCGGAGCGCAATCAAGGGAGGCGATATGCTTATCGCTCTCGGGGAAATTTCTAAATTGAAGGTACTTGAAGAACTGGCAGCACAAAGCTCATAATCATCAATTATTGGAGGAAATCATGAAAAAGAAAATGTTCTTACTGCTGTTTGCCGTTATGCTTTCAGGGCTGACCGGGTGCGGATACAATGTCATGCAGGCAAACGAGGAGGCGGTCAAGGCCGCATGGGGTGATGTGGAGTCGGCTTACCAGCGCAGAAACGATTTGATCCCTAATCTTGTTGAGGTCGTAAAGGGGTATGCACAGCATGAAAAAGAGACCCTGCAGGCAGTCGTTGAAGCCAGGGCAAAGGTCGGGAGCATCCAGATGTCCAAAGCCCTGCTTGACGATCCCAAGGCCTTCGCACAGTTCCAGGAGGCGCAGGGTGCCATGAGCAGCGCCCTCTCCCGTTTGATGGTGGTAGTAGAACAATACCCTGACCTCAAGGCAAATCAGAACTTCCTTGACCTGCAGCACCAGCTGGAGGGCACCGAGAACAGGATAAATGTTGCCCGCTCACGGTATAACAAGACCGTTGAGACATTTAATACTTCGATCAGGATATTCCCGAACAGCATCACGAACTCCCTTCTCCTGCACCTGAAGCTGAGAGAACCCTTCAAGGCTGAAGCAGGGGCGGAAAAGGCGCCCAAGGTCGATTTCAAGAAATGAACAGACAAGGTGCTGTTCTGACTATCATTCTTGATTTCCGTTTGCTGCGGAGGTGATAGTTGCTTCGAGCGAACTCAGGGAGGCCTTTTTCGTTGACAGCCCGAAAATCTTCCCCTTTCCAAGGGGAGGCGAAGCGGGGCATTGAAGAAACCTCCTTTTACCTCCCCGCACCCCTCCTTCAACAGGAGGGGCTATGGCATCTATCGACGTTGCCGTTGCTCTTACTAACGCTCGCAATATTGTTCACCACCCATGCCTATGCCCTCGACGTGCCGAAGCTTCAGGGCTATGTGAACGACTACGCGAACATGATCTCACCTGCGACGAAAAGCCTGCTCGAACAGGAACTTCGTGCTTTTGAGCAGACAGACTCCACGCAGATCGCGATTGTCACCGTCCCCTCCCTTGAAGGAGAAGTTCTTGAAGAGTACAGCATAAAGGTGGCTGATGCATGGAAGATGGGCCAGAAGGGAAAGGACAACGGCATTATTTTCCTTGTGGCAAAGCAGGAGCGGAAAATGCGCATTGAAGTCGGCCGCGGACTTGAAGGCAAACTGACTGATCTTATGGCAGGCAGGATCATTGACCTTGCGGTCAAACCCCGGTTCAAGCGGGGCGACGTTGACGGTGGTTTTGTCGCAGGGGTCCACTCCCTGATCGATGCAACACGGGGAGAGTTCACAGGAGAACCGGCAAGAGAAAAGTTCCCGTCAGGCAAACGCAACACATCCTCACAGTTCATCACCTTTCTTATCTTCGGCGGCATCGCCCTGCTCATGCTGGGGAGCTTGTCACGTTTTCTCTCTGCTGCGGCCGGCGCAGTCGGACTTCCTGCTATGGTCTATTCCGTCCTCTCTCCGATCGGCCTGATTGCCGCACTGATTCTCGGAGCGATAGGCCTGATCGCAGGGCTTGTCTTGCCCTCACTTTTTTCAGCCGGCGGCCGCGGCGGCGGCTTCGGCGGTTTTTACGGAGGAGGGGTCGGTGGAGGTGGATTCGGCAGTGGTGGTGGAGATTTCGGCGGCGGTGGCGGTGGCTTCGGCGGCGGCGGGGCTTCAGGAGACTGGTAATGGGAAGCAGAGCCAGAACATTTTTTCGTGAACCTGAAAGGCTGAGGATCGAAGAGGCCATACGGTCTATTGAGTGCTGCTCTATAGGTGAAGTTGCGGTAGTGGTCGCGGACAGCAGTGACCACTATCTTGAAGCAGAAGTCCTCGGATCAATATTCTTAAGCAGCTTTGCTTCACTGCTTCTCACTACGTCGTTCTTTCATGCGTCCCTGTGGTCCTATATCCCCTTCAGCATCCTTTTTTTCTTTCCCTTCAGAGTTCTCCTCAGCAAGATACCTGTTGTCAAACTGTCTCTTGTGGGAAAGAAGCGAAAGGAGACCGCAGTCCGTGAGGGGGCACTGAAGGCGTTTTACGAAAGAGGACTCTACAGAACAAAGCAGAGCACCGGTGTTCTCTTCTACCTCTCGCTGCTTGAACATAAAGTTTGGGTGCTGGCCGACAAGGGCATCTACGAAAAGATCGATCAGGATGTACTCAATGCCTTTGCACAGAACGTTTCCCGGGGAATTCGGGAAGGAAATGCCTGCGACGCACTCTGCCAGGCGATCAGGGATGCGGGAAAAGTTCTCGCAGCTCACTTCCCTGTTACACCGCATGATACCAACGAACTGTCTGACAGGGTCATCACGGAGTGACCCGTATGCAGTCAACCGTCTTTTTTCGTCTCAGGGGAATTCGTCTCAGGGGAGCGATTGACACTCTCCCTGTTTCAAGGTAGAAATCAGGCAGGTGAAACCTGCTGATGAAAGGGGGTGAATTCGATGAGAGCAGCAAAATTCTTTGTACTATTTCTGGCGATCACGGCATTACTCCTGGGAACGACCGTTCAGACGGCGATTACCGCGGAAGAACGGGGTGATATCCTCTATTATTGCGACTGCGGGCCTGATTGCCACTGCAACTCGGTGAGCACCAAACCCGGAAACTGCAAGTGCAACAAGCCGATGAAATGGGGGCACGTCATCAAGGTTGAGGGTGATGAGGCCATCGTCTGTACCTGTGCGGAAGGATGCAAATGCAGCATCGACCCGAACGATCCCACGAAATGCGGGTGCAGCAACAAGGTGAAGCGGATCAGCTTGAAGGGTACGGGCATATATTTTTGCAACTGCGGCGGCTCATGCCATTGCAACACCGTTTCAGACAAACCCGGCAAGTGTAAATGCAACATGGACCTGAAAAAGGTCGATTAAGAACGAACCACAAAAAAAGCAGAGCTATAGACGGCTCTGCCTTTTTTTATACCTTCCGAAACCTCAGTCCGATAGTATTGCAAAATGAATCCCAAAAAAGGAATTCTCCGCCATATGGCATCGTTGTGATATAACGAGCAGATTGACGGCATATTGTTTGATAACCGATTCCCATTCACATTATTCATAAAGTTACAGCCCGTTGGTGCAGGGGGATGCCTTGGCCAGACTGCTGTCAGAATCGCATGAATTATCTGGGCTAAAAAGCAAATATCCAAGACTATACGACTTCGTCCTCGGCAAACGGAAAGCACCATGAGCACTATCAGAAGTATTGGATAGCCTAAAATGGGCTGCTGTCATTCCCAGGAAGTATATACGGCAGACTCGTTATCTTGTCCCTATTGAAAGGTATTTACTGTCTCTCATTTGGGTAATATAAATACAAAGTCACTTCCATTGTGCTTTGCCTCATACCATATATCCCCACCATGTCGTTTGATTATTTCTTTTGTTAGATACAGCCCCATGCCGACCCCCTCTCGAACCGTCCCTCCCTCTACCCTACCAAACTTTGTAAATAAGGTACTGCGTTTCTCCTCTGGGATAGGGCTGCCCGTGTTATAAACATTTAATCTATAGAAACTTCCTTGATCCTCATAACCAAAAGCAATCGTACAGCCATATCCACCATATTTAATGGCATTCTTGAAAAGATTTCTATAAACCACCTTGAGCCATATTTTACTGGCATTGACTACTATAGCGCCTGAAGGAATAGCTCCGAGTTTATTGTCGATAGTTATTTCCCCTGCCTCCATTTCGTTCGAAAGCTCATCCAAGACAGCGTCAATCACTTCCTGCCTGAGATCAATTTCGTATTTCTCTATCTTCATGTGCGCATCAACTGCATGTGCCTTACCAAGATAGTCCTCGGCTATGCCCAAAATTTGTTTTACTCTGCCAGATAAATCCTGCACAGTATTGGCCACGCTGTCATCCATTCTTCCGTAACTGCCATGCTGAAGCAATTTTAGGGTAGCTGCCATTGCTACAAGGGGACCTCTTATGTCATGGGACACGATCTTAAGCATGTGCAATATATTTTCATTAAGTCGCTTAATCTCCTCACTTGAGTGAATCAACATCATCTCGCTGTGCTTCCTGTCGGTTATGTCCCTATTGGAAACCCTTCTGCCCAAAAATACCCCTTCCTCATTGAATACCTGGTGGCAAACATGTCCTATCCATTTTATCTCACCATTTTTGGTTATAATGCGAAATTCCAGTTCTTGCTCTTCTTCAAACAGCTTATTTGGATCGTGAAAATGTGCAATATGGTTATTGTAGATTTCAATGTCCTGAGTGTGCATGATGCTGGATATGAGGCTTGGGGTTTTTATGAATTCTTCTGAGGAATACCCCGTGATGCGGTTACAGGAGGGGGAACAATACAGAATTTCCATGTTGGGGGCTATCCAGTACTCCCAGTCATAGGTGAAGTCTGCCACGGTCCGTAATTTTTCTTCACTTTTCCTGAGTTCTTCCTCTATACGTTTTTTCTCCGCAATGTTCCAAAGACCGTCCATAAACAGTTGCAGTTGTGCGACATCGTCCTCTGTATAATCAGATTCCTTGTTGCCCACCCCAATTACCGCTACTATCTTCTTCCCTATGAATATTGGGAGGTTCATATGCCGAGTCAAAGGAACATGACCTTCAGGATAGCCCTTTTTGTATTGATTCGGGGCACTATAGTCATTCATAACGATTGGTTTGCGCTGCCTTACTGCTTCACCCCATAGACCCGTTTTTTGAAGTTCATAAACTGTCTGCTTCTCGATGACTGCACATTGATCCATTACCGAAGAAGACCACGAATACAGGGTGAAAAGCTCAGTCCGCTCATTATAGTAATAGATATATCCGATTTTACTATCGGTCAGCCTAATTGCTTCTTCAAGACCAAAATCCATTATCTCCTGTAAGCTTTTTTCGTTCACCTGGCTCAGTTTAAGCAGGGCATTAAGGCGGATCTCATTGAGATTTCGCGCTACTGGCTGGCGATAATAGGTAAGTGCTTGAAGTAATGCTTTCTTTGATTTCAATGCATCTTGCATTTCGTTATATTAACCCACCTTATGGAATAAAAAAAAACGAATAAATAGCCAGCGCCGCTTATGCTGGGCGTTATGTGCCTTTCTCCAGATAATCTTCAGTGTTACAGGCTCTTGAAACATGTTGCATGGCAGGTAATCTCCGTATTCACGGTGAACAGCATCGGCATCGACTGATCCCCCCTGCTACACCTTTTTTTCCAGCAGATCAGCAAGGCGCTCCAGATGCTTTTTTTCCTCCCCTGCAAGGAGCAGGAAGACCTTCTTCGCATCACCCTCCAGGCTCCGCTCCATCTTCAGGTATAGGTCATATGCATTGGTCTCCAGCGATATAGCAAACTCAAGAATTGCGGTAACGTCCTTTCCCTTTGCCCAGAGAAGAGCTTCGCCAACCTGTATCCCGCCTTCCATAATGTCACCGCGCCCTGAAGGGAGGTCATCTTCCACGGCCCCGCCTCTGGTGAATCCCCGGTACATTTCGGCAACGGTCTTTTCATGTGCCGCCTCAGCATGTGCAAGATGCTGAAAGAGCTTTCTCGCTTCTTCATCCCGAAGGTACTCATCCATCCGGACATAAAAAAGCCGGGAGCCGTCCTCAAGCATCCATGCAAGCATGGCAAGCTCCTGTGGTTGCACAGAGTCTCCGAAATAGGCCATGCCCGACTCAGGAAGACCTGACGCTACACGTCCTTCCCACGCTGCGATGCCACCCTGCATATTATAGACATTTTCAAGACCGGCATCTGCCAGAATCGCCGCAGCAGCACGGCTGCGCATGCCTGACCCTCAATAGGTGATGGTCGGCTTCGAAGCGTCAAGCTCTTCGATATTTTTATGCAGTTCCCCGACCGGTATCAGCTTGGCTCCTGCAAGATGACCGCGCTCATATTCCTTTGGCTGCCGCACATCGATCAGATTATAGTCATCAGGGTTCTTATCCTTCATGAACGCTCTCGCCTCTTCAGCGGTCATCGAACGGACGGGCTTGAAATAATCAGCAATTCCCATATCATTCCTCCCCGCCTACAAGCATTCTGGCGCTCCTGCTCCCGATGCATTGATATGGCCTCCGATCACGCAACCTCATTGAGCTGCTCCTCGAACTTCCTGCTGGCAATCTCAAATTTCTCGGTCAGCACCGCGAGTTCATCAAACAGATCTTCTATCCTCTTCTGAGCATCGGCCAGCTCTCTTGACATGCTGACGACAGTATCACCGTCACCCCTCACCGACGCATCGAGCAGTGTCTGATTGCTGTCCTCCACGTTTTTTTCAAGTTGAACGATGATCCTTTCGATCTCGTCCATCCTTTTCTGCATAGGGTTCAGTACCCTTGACCTGCTCTCAATGATCTCGGCACGCATCTTTCTGAGGTCCTTTCTGCTTGTCCCCCGCTCTCCCTTCGCAGCACGTGCCGTTTCCCTGCTGTCAGCGATTTCATCCTTCCAGCCTACCCTCTCCAGAAAGTCCTGATAGGAGCCTTCAAAGACCGTTACGCTGTCGTCATCAAATACGACGAGTCTCTCGGCGATTGCGTTCAGTATCATCTCGCTGTGCGTAACAATGACAACGGCACCGTCGAACGCCTCTATCGCCTCGATAAGCGAATCGATCGACTCCATGTCAAGGTGGTTCGTCGGCTCATCAAGAAAGAGCAGATTTGCAGGACTCACCAGTATCCTGCCGAGAAGGACGCGGCTCTTTTCCCCTCCGGAGAGCACGGATATCTTCTTGAGCGCGTTGTCACCCTCAAACATCATAAGTCCGCAGATCTTCCGGGCACTCCCCCTGCTGTGGTCCGGGTGAACATCCATGATCTCCTGCTCAACGGTCTTTGCCGGATGAAGTCTGCTGATGTTCGTCTGGCCGAAATAGGCTATCTTCGCTGCAGGATGCACTGCTACCGATCCTTGCAGCGGCATAAGCTCGCCGGCGAGCAGGTTCAGGAGTGTCGTTTTGCCTTTCCCGTTCTTACCAATGATTGCAATGCGGTCCTTTTTGCCTATTGCAAGGCTGAGTTTCCTGATTAGAAGGTTGTCCTGGTGAAATCCAAACGAGATGTTTTCGGCGACAAGCAGCTGTTTTCCGGTAAACGGGGCCGCATGGAACGAAAAATCGAGGTTCTTCGCTTCTGCAAGCCGTTCGAGCCGCTCCTTTTTGCCGAGTGATTTTATGCGCGACTGCACGGCCTTTGCCTTGTTCGCCTGCGCCCTGAAGCGGCTGATGAACTGCTCGACCTCTTTCCGTTTCTTCTCATCGTTGATCCTCGTCTTTTCGTAGACCTCTTCTTCAAGGAGGATCTGGTCGTACAGCTTCTGCGTGGTGCCCGGTATCTTGCGGATCTTGCAGCGGTGAATGCCCATGGTATGGGTCGTTACACTGTCCATGAAATTGCGGTCATGGGTGATGATGATCAGTTCACCGTTCCAGGTTCGCAGGACCTGACCCAGCCAGCGAATGGAAACAATGTCAAGATAGTTGGTGGGTTCGTCAAGGAGCAGGAGGTTCGGCCCTTCCACCAGCACCTTGGCAAGGTTGAGGCGGATCTGGTACCCTCCCGAAAGACTTTGGGGCGATCCTTCGAGTTCCTCCCCGGAAAAGCCGAGTCCTGACAGGATCTTCTTGACCTTGTACGTCTCGTCGATGCCGTCATCCCGGGGTATCATGCTGAGACACGCTTCTTTCAGGACCGTCTTCTCGGTAAAGCGTATATGCTGGGAAAGATGGCCAACCCTGTAGCCCTGCGGTACCGTGATGGTGCCGTCATCAGGGTGCTCTTCCCCGAGTATCATCCTGAAAAGCGTCGACTTTCCCGAACCGTTCCGTCCGACAAGTCCCACCCGCTCGCCACTGTTGATGGTGCAGGTAATGCTGTCGAAGAGGACCTGCTTTCCGTATGCCTTGCTGATATTGTTGATCTGTATCATGCCGTAATGAATTCCGGACCGGATGCTGGCAGCATATCAGCTCAGCAGTGCGACCGTAACACCTGCTCCTCCCTCAGACTGTTCTCCGGTCCTGAATGTCTTCACCAGCGGATGGCCATCAAGATGCTTTCTTACCGCTCTCTGCAGGATGCCGGCACCAACGCCGTGAATAATAGTGACCTCCCGGAAGCCGGCCAGGGCCGCATGGTTGAGGAACGGTTCAAGCTGCGACAGGGCTTCGTCAACCCGCATGCCGATAAGATTTATGCGTGAAGGGACCATTTCATCGGGAGCGGAAAGCATCCGGGTTTGTTTCGTCCGTTCAGAAACTTCCCTTCCCTTCTTCAGTCTCACATCAGCGAGCGGTACGAGAATCTCCTTTGAGCCGGATACAAGCTTTAACCGGCTGACGTTTTCCATGATTCCGGTAACCCTAGCATCATATCCGAGGGACTTCACATAAACCGTGTCGCCTACCGCGACCTCCTCAATGCGTATCGGTTCACCGTCTTCACGATCATACGCTGCCAGTTTTTCAGCAACAGCCTTCTGCTTCTGTTCAGCAGCCCTGATCCTTTCCTGCAGTTCTTTTTTTTCGATCTTCTTAAGAGATTCCAGTGCATCACGCATCTGCCTCCGCACATCCGCAATGATCTCAAGTGACTCTTTGTATGCATTGGCTAGCATATCTTTCTGTTTTAATTCTGCCTCCGCAATCTTCTGCGCAGCAATATGTTCCTTTACCCTGAGCTGTTCTTCCCTGAGCGCCAGTCCATGGAGAAGTTCCTCATAATCAGTTCTCTTCAGGTTCAGGTCTGCCATCAGCGCATCAAGCTCTATCTTGTTCCCTCCGAGCATTTCCCGCGCAACGCTGATAATGCCGTCTGAAAGGCCGTATTTCTTTGCTATCTCAAGCGCGTGGGACTGACCCGGCTCACCGGTCCTGAGGCGATACAGCGGTGTAAGCGTCTTTTTGTCAAACTCCATGGACGCATTCAGCATGCCCGCTGTCCTGTGAACAAAACCCTTGATACCCATAAGATGGGTCGTCGCAAACACGAGACAACCGCTCGTTTGCAGTTCTTTCAGTACAGCACAGGCAAGTGCCGTGCCCTCATCAGGATCCGTTCCTGTACCCAGTTCATCGATAAGTACCAGTGTCTGGTCGTCCGCGACCCTGAGAATCTGCACTATGTTCTGGACATGTGCTGAGAAGGTGGAGAGGTTGTTCTCGATGGACTGCTCATCCCCCATATCGACCAGCAGAGAACTGACCAGGGGGAAAACTGAAGAGGACCCGGCAGGGACCGGCATGCCGGACAGCGCCATGCAGAGCAAGAGGCCGACGGACTTTATCGAGATTGTCTTGCCGCCGGCGTTCGATCCTGTTATCACCATGATGGTATCTTCATTGCCCAGCTGCAGATCGAGGGGCACAACAGCCTCCTTACGGTCCATCTTCCGGTAGGAGAGCGTCAGCAACGGATGGCGGGCACCTGCGATCCTGATCATACGGGTTGCGCTGATCTCAGGTACGTGCATGTGCAGCTCCTCGGCAAACTGTGCAATGCAGTTCAGCATGTCAAGATGAACAATGATGCTGAACTCTGCCGCGATCTCGTCTGCCTTTTCCCTGACCACTGCAGAAATGATACGAAGGATGCGCAGCTCCTCAGCCTTTTCTTCCGCAGCAAGGTTCTCGAGCTCATTGGAGAGGTGGATGATCGCAAGCGGTTCAATGAACGCCGTTTCGCCGGATTTGGAGATATCATGGACCACGCCGGCAACCTGTCCCTTCGAGTCCATGCGAACTGGTATCACCCACCGGCCTGCCCGCTTCGTGATGAAATCGTCCTGCAGGAAAACAGATACGGCTGGCTCCCTCGTCATCTCTTCGAGTTTTTTCTGTATGCCCGCTTCGAGCTTTCTGAGCTCCCTGCGGATTGCTGCAAGGGCAGGCGACGCAGTGTCCCTGACATTCCCTTCCCGGTCAACCGATCTCTTAATGGTCTTTTGCAGATCTGGCTGACCCGTCAGTTGCATGGTCAGCCGATGAAGCGCATCAAGTCCCTCTGCCTGTGACACCTGAGACACTATTGCGAAGGTCATATCGAGCAGGGGAATGAAAGCAGCGAGTTCCACAGCTTCGAGTACAGCACCGGAAGGCCTTACCCGGGCAAGAAGCGGGGCAATGTCCTGAAATTCTTCAAAAGGGAGAGATGATCCCTGCTGATAGATTCTACGGATGTCTTCTATCAGGGAACATCGGTCCCGGATAGCTTCGACTTCCGGAAGCGGGGAGATTTCCAGGACCGTATTTCTTGAGATATCGCTGTGTGCAGCATCAGCAATGACGCCGAGAAGGCGGTCAAATTCAAGCAGTTGAAGGGTATTACGGGAGATCATTGATCACTATTTTACCCTAACTGCCCGATACACCGTGCATCAGTAGAGGCGTCTGACAGGAATATTTTTTTTGTTATTGATCATGATGCTGTTTTGCTCAAGCATGTCGTCGATCTTCTTCAGCTCTTGGTCCGTCAGACTCTTTTCAATCTTCATCTTTGCATATTCTCCCTTTATCCAGGTCAGGTTGCCCTGTATAACTTCAGCCTCCCTGAGGGTCAGCTCGCCGCTTGCCATTCCCTCGTCGATCCGCTGCTGCTGATTCGTGATCTTATCCTGAACGCTTATCACCTGGGGAGGCTGATAAGGGGAAGAGAAGAGCCGCTGGACCGGGTTGTCCTTTTTTTCTGTGATCATCTTGCTGTTCTGGTCGAGATATTTTTCGATCCGGCTCCATTCCTCGCCTGAAACCCTCCCGTCAGTTTTTGCCCGGGCATATTCCTGCTTGATCCAGTTCAGGTTATCCTGTACGATTGCGGCCTCCTCGCGGGTTAGTTCGTTGAATGAAATACCCTGATCGATCCTTCTCTGCTGACTGTCGATCCTGTTCGGCAGATCGATTCCTTCATGAAACGGACGTTTCGGCTCCAGACATGCGGCAAGAGAAGATAGCAGCAACACTGCCGTTATCGCTGATACCAGATATCTTTTCATTATGCAACGCTCCTTTTACATCACAAATCTGAAGCACTTCATCGTTTCAGACCCTGCGATGATTGTAGGGAGAGATCCTGCAGTTGTCAAGAAAAAGTACCATAGCACTTTTGCCACTTTTTTTATTATAATACCCTATATTTCTTATGCGAGTCGGCTATCTGTTTCTCATATATTCTTGTATCCTCGCTCTGACACCGGCATTTGCGGATGATCAGGACTCTGGCCTGACCTTCCCTTCAGAGTACCGGTTCACGATCATTCAGCCTGCAAAGGGTTCCGGTGAGACCGGCAATTCAGGTGTTGAGAGAATTCGTGTGCCGGAAGGCGAATTTCTGATCAAACGTTCACAAGATGCGCCAGCGGCAGAAGAAACCCTTCCTGAATCTGCTATCACCGCAAACTCTCACACGCCGGACATTAAACCCGACATTGACAACATGGTGCTGGTCCCGGAAGGCGAAGCTATCATCGGACTTCCTGAAGGCGTACCGGGGAGCGATAGGAACCCCCTCAGAACGCTTGCTTTTAAGACTTTTCTGATAGACAAATATGAGGTCACGAATGTTCAGTACAAGAAATGTGTCGAAACCGGCGGATGTAACTTGCCTTCTCTTATTGTTGACTACCCTCCGACACTCCATCAGGAAGGAAAGGACTGGTATAAGGACAGCGCGAAAGATGATTATCCGGTAGTTGGCCTTACCTGGAAACAGGCAGGTGAATACTGCAGATGGACAGGCAAACAACTGCCAACCGCTGCTGAATGGGAAAAAGCAGCCCGCGGTTCGGATGGTTGGACATTTCCCTGGGGAAACACCTGGGATGGGACAAAGGCTAACTGGGACGATGATGGAAAGACCGACGGATTTGAAAAGATCGCTGCCGTAGGGAGATTTCCTCAGGGCGCATCTCCTTTCGGAGCGGAAGACATGGCAGGAAATGTTCGCGAATGGGTCGATGACCTTGTGCTGAAAGGCGGATCATGGTACAGCAATCCGAACAGCCTTCGTCCGGGCGATCCGGGCCATGAATATATCGTGGAACGGGATGACGATATGGGATTCCGCTGCATTAAATATGTATCTCCTTGAATTTAAAGCTTCATTTAACATCTTCGCTTCTCTTCCAGATGCTGATATACTGTAGGCAAAAGGAGGAGCCATCATGGATAAGGTCATCATTGCTGTAGATTTAGGCCATTTCAAGGCTTACAAGGTCTCGAAGCACGAACTCGAAAGCCCAAGGATAGAACTCATCGAAAGTTATGATTCCCTTGAGGCTCATGGAAAACTGAGCGATAAAGTGACCGACAAGGCCGGAAGGGACGGCATGAGAGGCGGTAAAAACGGGGCAGCAACGGGATATGGAGAGCCTCATCATATGGAGCTTGAGATGGAGAAAAAAGCTGTAAGGCTTATTGCAAAGGATATCAACACGATCATCAAGAAAGAGGGCTCGCCAAAGTGGTACCTTGCGGCAAGCAAGATGATCAACAGTCAGATTCTGGACAATCTCGAAGCCAGCGTAAAGGCAAAACTTGACAAGAACATCACTTCAGACCTGACCAAAATAGACAAGTCAGATATCATGAATTACTTTAAGAATAAATAGCCATCTCATTGATTTAATGTAACAAAAAATCCTTGCCATAAGGCAAGGATTTTTTGTTGTGTTCTTACGGAGCTCCCTATTTTACAGTGACCCCGCAGGCATGGCGTGAGCCCGAGTTTCCGGCAGGATCAGAGCGGTATTCGTCAGCACAAGCATGAATAACGAGAGATGAACCTTCCGCATGACAGGACACAGAGGACACCGGGACCGGGTCTGAGAGTCACCTGGTAGCCAAAACCTCAAATCGGGCACTTCCATCAGAACCCACGACGAAGTTGGGAAGATCACCGGCATGGAAGCCCAAGTTCATGAAACCGTGTTTTTTACCAAAAGGATTGCATTGTCCGCCTGCACTCTGGTCTTCGCGCTTGCCGACACGATGGATTTGGATCGCATCACACCGGACGGAAGATTCCCGACATAAAAACGCTGAGGACTTCTCGGCTTACCTCTTTCAGGGGAGGAGAACCGGTCTTCTCTTCATGAGCGCCAACAAGCTCTGCCCTTGCTTCGATCGCAGGACCCTGAGCGAACGCACTGCTGAAAAGGAAAAGAGCAAAGGGCATCAGCATCGGACTTTTCTTCATGCTGTACTCTTTTCTTTTTTGAAAACTCCGTAAAGTACTCAATAGCCGCAAGCACTACACGGCACCCCTTAAGCAGATCGTCTATCTCTATGTATTCATGTGTAGAATGCACATTTTGCATGCCCGTTGAAATATTGATCGAACGAATGCCTCTGGCATTGAAGATGTTCGCATCAGATCCGCCTCCTGTTATAGCATGCTCGGGACGTATCCCGCACGTCAGGAAGGTATCGATCATAAAGCCAAGGAACGGATCATTCTGCTTGATCCTGAATGCCTGGTATTCCTTCTTTTCTGTAATCCTGACCCGTGCGTTCCTCCTGTGCGTTATCTCCCTTGCATGACGGAAAATGTCGCTCTTTATGCTTTTGAGAACTGCAGAATTGTGGCTTCTCACCTCTCCGTGAATGATGACCTCCCTGGGAACAACATTCGTTGCAGTTCCTCCGCTGACCATGCCGATATTGGCAGTCGTCTCCGTATCGATCCTTCCGTCCGGTACAGCGCCAATGATCTCAGCAGCGACCCTGATGGCATTAATGCCTTTCTCCGGCTCGATTCCGGCATGAGCCGGCTTGCCGGTGATATGCATCTCATAGGTGATATGCGAAGGGGCAGCGATTACGACCTTTCCCACCCTGCCCCCTGAGTCGAGGACAAGGGCATGTTTTCCTTTTATATTTCGGTAATCGAGATTCTTCGCGCCGTGCAACCCTCTTTCCTCTGCCGAGGTAAACACGATCTCAATATCGCCATGAGGAATGCCCCTTTCTGCTGCTATCGTCACCGCCTCGATAATCTGCGCGATGGCACTTTTATCATCAGCTCCGAGGATCGTGTCTCCGGTCGACCTGATGATATTGTTTCTGATGCTGTAGCGGATT
>Ga0316627_100000033_pt1 | contig 23005 bp, 22 predicted proteins | sample OWC_Aug_M2_C1_D1_FD_207653 | JGI IMG/M metagenome (GOLD analysis project Ga0316627, IMG submission 207653) | Wetland soil microbial communities from Old Woman Creek delta, Ohio, United States - OWC_Aug_M2_C1_D1_C | ecosystem: Environmental > Terrestrial > Soil > Wetlands | place: USA: Ohio...
CGGCGATGAGGTCGAGGTCCTTGTGCTGAAATTTGATCAGGAGAGCGACCGCGTCACGCTGGGGTTCAAACAGAAAAACCCGGATCCCTGGCTGGACATAGCGGGAAAATATGCGGCAGGGACGAGAGTCAAGGGAAAGGTCGTCAGCGTCGTGGACTACGGGGCATTCATAGAACTTGAGCCGGGACTTGAGGGACTCGCGCATGTCTCGGAGATAGACTGGTCTTCCCGTCCCAAGCATCCGTCAAAATATCTTTCCGTGGGAGAAACCGTGGAGGCGGTCGTCCTGAAGGTGGATCAGGAGGAGCGCAAGCTTTCGCTGAGCATCCGCCAGACAAAGCCGAGCCCGTGGCAGCTCATCGGAGAACATTACCAGCCGGGCCAGATTGTTTCCGGCAGGGTAAAAAGCATCACCGACTTCGGTGCCTTTGTCGGGCTTCCGGAAGGCGTTGACGGTCTGATCCATATCTCGGACCTTTCCTGGACGAAACATATCAAGCATCCTTCAGAACTGCTGAGGAAAGGGCAGAAAATCGATGCGGTTATCCTGAGCATCGATTCTGACAAGGAAAAGATCGCCCTCGGACTCAAGCAGCTTGAACCCGATCCCTGGACAGACAAAATACCGGCACAGTTCCGGCTCGGCGACGAGATCACCGGCAAGGTCCTGAAGATGACCGACTTCGGCATATTCCTTGAGATGGAAGGAGGGGTCGAAGGACTCATCTATTCGTCAGAAATCGTGCAGCCCGCTGAGGGCGAGCCGATCAAGGAAGGCGACGAGATCACCGCGAGAGTCATCAGGGTAGATACGGAAGAGCGGAAGATCGGGCTCAGCATGAAAAATGTCAAACGGCAGGTATCATGAAAAAGGCCTGCATCATCATAAGCATCACCCTGCTGCTTCTTCTGGTGGTGAGCCTTACGCTTGCCCTGTTTCAGAAGAGCATACCGCTCGGGAACAAGGTTGCGCTCGTAAGCATCGAGGGGCCGATCATTGACTCCCTGGATGTCGTCGACGAGATCAAGGAACATGTCAAGGACCACTCCATCAAGGCGATCATCCTGAGGATAGACAGCCCCGGCGGCGCGGTTGGTCCTTCCCAGGAGATCTATGACGAAGTGAAAAAGGCCTCTGGAGAGAAGCATATTGTTGTCTCCATGGGTTCTATTGCCGCTTCCGGCGGTTATTATATTGCTTCACCGGCAGACATGATCTTTGCCAATCCCGGCACACTGACCGGGTCGATAGGCGTCATCATGGAGATTCCTAACCTCGAAGGCCTCATGACAAAGATCGGCGTAAGAACTGAGGTCATCAAGAGCGGCAGACACAAGGATATGGCATCAGCCTTCAGAAAAATGGAGAAGGAAGACCGCGAACTCCTTCAGGGCGTGCTGGATAATGTGCATGAGCAGTTCATCAGGGCCGTAGCAGAGGGGAGAAAGCTTTCGGTTGACGGCATCCGCCCCATTGCAGACGGAAGGATCTTCACGGGCGAACAGGCAAAAGGCCTCAAACTCGTAGACGAATTGGGCACGCTTGAGGATGCCATAGGAAAAGCTGCCGAGCTGGCCGGCATTTCCGGTGAACCTGAGGTCGTTTCCAAAAAAGACCGGCTCTCGATCATGGAAATGTTCAGGTCCAAATTTCCGAAAGAGATTGCGGACATGTTTCCGTCGGTAAAGATAAAATTCCTGTACGCACCGTAAAGGAGGGCATATGACAAAATCGGTCCTGATTGAAAAAGTAGCGGAAAAGGTCGAAGGTCTCACCAGGAACCAGACAGAGATCGTCGTGGAAACCGTATTCGAGAGCATCAAAAAAGCTCTCATGAACGGTGAAAAGATAGAGATCAGAGGGTTCGGGAACTTCAGGCTCAAAAACCGGAACCCGCGGAAGGCGCGTAATCCGAAGACCGGTGAAAGCGTTGAAGTGCCGGGAAAGAAGGTGCTGTACTTTAAGGTCGGCAAGGCGCTCAAGGAAGCACTGAACACGAAATAGGACAACCCCCATAACCAGAACAACGGACCGGCTCGTTGCCGGTCCGTTGCGTATTTCCTCATGGGCTTACAGCCTGCGGCAATTACCTGTCATCACCACAGGTGGCCCTCTGCTTTCCTCAGGCGCCTTGGGAAGGATAAACAGACATCATGCCGGATCCGCCTGCCGCAGTCCCCGTGGCAGAAGCCGGTATGCGCTATGCAGGCCGGTCGCCGCGATCCGGGAAGAACGTGGTCGTCTTGCCGGATACGTAATAGGCAAGAAGACCCACCCATTCCCGCACACCCGTCACAAGACTCCGAAGGTGGCCGGAGAGATTCATGTCTATGCGGAGAAGCTTGCCCGGTCTTGTCCAATGGTCTACCGGATAAGGGATTACCGGCCAGCCTGCTTTGCGGAAGATCCCGACCGACCGCGGCATGTGCCAGGCGGTCGTTATCAACACCCACGTCTGCGCAGAATCCGGTCTCACGAGTTCCCTGCTCATGACTGCGTTTTCATAGGTATTTCGCGAGTTCCGCTCAAACGTCACCCGCGAGAGATCAAGCCCGAGATTATCAAACAGTTTTCTGGCAACATCGGCCGCCTTATCGTCCTGATGTACCATGCTTCCGCTTCCGCCGGTAAAAACCAGCCTTGCGTTCGGATAACGTCTTGCAAGCTCCAGGAACGCCATCTCCCGCTCAGCGCTGTCATGCAATTCAACCTGCTGCCAGAGAGATGAACGAACCGCATCTTCCGTTCCGCTCAGCACGATGATGCCGTCAATCCTGTCGGGCAGCTTCGGGTTCGCGGCAAACCGAGTCTCCAGGGGGTATAACAGCCACTCTCCGACGGGGAACAAAGCAACCAGCATCAGGACCGTGGTTACCGTCCCCAGCAACCACGTTGCCGGCCTGTATGCCCCACGCCAAAGCAAGATCCAGGCAATAAGCAGCAGGAATAAGATCAGGTTGTCCGGTGCAATCATCATCCATGCGAGCTTGGATGTCCAAAAAAACAGTGATTCCATAATACCTTCCTACAGAGCCGGGGAGATTCTCTTCGCGGTGCATCGTACGGACCGGTCAAGGTTCATTTCGGCTGTCCGATGAGCACGCTGCCATGCCGATCCCATGGTCTCTCCTTCTCTGCTCCCACTGCATAATGCCTGTTCCATGGCTGAGAAGATCGGCAATTGCATGCCGGAAACGCTGCCCCTGCTGAGAAGCTCTTGACCGGTATTGCCGAGACCCTGTTCAATGATATCTTCGGTCCTTTGCGGAGCTGTGTCAGGCAACATCACGATGCATTGCCCGGCTGAGATACTGAACCTGCAGGTACGGCATGTTCATGCCGGGCGATGCACTTCGGGAAAATTCAGTTGCCGCTTCCGGAAAGGTAGGTAGTGACGAGTTTGATCAGCTCCTGGGTCTGTATGGGCTTGGGCAGATAGGCATTCGCGCCGATGGCGAGTGCGCGCTTCCGGTCTTCTTCAGCTCCCTCGGTCGTGACCATGATTATGGGGATGTCCTTGAACGTAGCGTTGCCGCGCACGAGACTGACGAGCTTCAGGCCGTCCATGACCGGCATATTGATGTCACACAGGATGAGGTCTATCTTGTCCGAAGACAGTTTCTTCAGGGCATCTACGCCATCCGTTGCTTCTATGACACGGGCGTCGGGTATGCGTTTCATGGCAAAGCTGATAAGCTGCCTCATGGTAGGTGAATCTTCGACAACAAGAATATTCGGCACTCGTTCGTTTCCCCCTATCTCTTCGGCTTTTCCTTCAGGAGGTCAAGGAAGCCCTGTATGGTCGTCAGCTTCCGCTCCGACTGGGTGTAAAGCCGCGCAGAAAAGACGGCGGTCGCGGCATGGCCTGCGAGAAGATTGAAAAGTTCATAATCAACGTTCGAAAAACCTGCCTTTTGGGTCAGCAGCTTGTATATAGATATGACACCGATCACGTGTTCCTTTATCTTGAGCGGGATGCAGACGATGGGTTCAAGGGGGTTGAAGGTTTCCATGGAGCGCAAGTCTTCAGCAAAATAGCTTTCGCCGTCTTTTGTCACTTTCCCGATGATTCCCTCCCCGATCTTCACGCGGGGGGTATCGCCGGAAGAGATGCCTTCCGCTGCGACGGCGATAAGCTCGTTGATTTTATCGTCAATGAGCAGAATGGCGAACTTTTCTGCTCCAATAAGGTTGATGACGATCTCTGTCACAATCCTCAGAACTTCCGAGAAATCAAGCGTCGAATGAAGCTGATAGCTTGCCACGTAAAGATTGGCGAGATTGTTGTTCTCTTCCTCGACCTCAAGATATTTCGAGGCAAAGTCCTTGTTCTCCATCTCCACCTGGGTGAATTTCTCCTTGAACGAGTTCAGCTCTGTCTCGAGCAGCCTGATGCGGTCCTCATAAAGCTTCGTTCGGGCCTCGTCCACGGATTGGGCAACTGATTCCTCAAGCTGAGCGATCCGGTACCGCAGTTTCTCATTCTCCCGCAGAAGTTCCTTCGTGAACTCCTCACCCTTTTTAAACATCTGGATGAATTCGTCTGCCTTGTTCACATAGCTGAATTCTTTATCCACGGTTTACGCTCTCTCCCTGATATTCGGGTTGTTGACAATCCTGATGATCTCCGCAGGTATTTCCTGAAGAGGCAGGATCATTTCTACCGCCCCATTTTTGATGGCCTCTCCGGGCATACCGAAGACCACGGCAGTCTCCTCTGATTCTGCTATAGTATACCCGCCCCGTTTTTTTATTTCCAGCATCCCCTGTTTTCCGTCATTTCCCATTCCGGTCAGGATGACCCCCACCGAGGCTGGGCCGTATGACTCGGCAACCGACGACATCATGTGGTCAACCGACGGAATATACTTGTCCGTCAACCTGCCTTCCCGCAGCGTAATCTGTTTTCCCTCTCCGCGTTTTCTAAGCACGAAATGGAATCCGCCGGGGCAGATATAGACCGTTCCCCGCTTGATGATATCCCCGTCAACAGCCTCCTTGATCCGCAACGGGCACATCTTGTCGAGCCGTTCTGACATGGGACCCGTGAAGCCCTTCGGCATATGCTGGCTGATGACCATGGCAGCCATGAAGTCGGACGGCAGACGCGTCAGGATGATCTGGAGTGCTGCAGGGCCGCCCGTCGACGATCCGACAGCGACCACGTCGACTGCATGCCTGTACGCACGGACCTGCTTCTGCTTCCCCGGTTCTCCTTCCAGCTCAAGGAGCTCAAGGTTTCTGCTGAGGATGTCGAGCCTGACATTTTTTATTCCCTTGATTTTCCTGATCAGGTCTTTCTCGATGGTCTGGAGTTCGGTCGACGCGCGCCGCGTCGGCTTCGCGATAAAGTCTGCGGCACCGAGCTCAAGGGCCCTGAACACCGTCCGGGAATCTGCGTGGGAACTGACCATGATGACCGGCGTCGGCCGTTCGCTCATCAGCCAGCGCAGGAAACTGAACCCATCCATATTCGGCATCTCGAAATCAAGGGTTATGATGTCGGGCCTGAGCCGTATGACCTTAGCCATCGCATCGACGCCATCTGATGCAATGCCCGCGACCTCTAACGTCGCATCTTCCTCGATGATCTTTTTCATGGTCTGCCGTGTATAGGCAGAATCGTCAACGATGAGCACCTTTGTCTTCATTTCACTCCCTGCTGCGGCGGCTTCTGGTAGACCATATCATGCTTGAAGTGCTTCAGCGTGAATGCAGTCGACACATTGATAAGCGATTCCGCGTGGCCGAGCAGGAGATACCCCCCATCCACCAGCCTGTCATAAAAATTTTCGATAACGCGCCGCCGGGAGGCGTTGTCAAAATAGATAAGCACGTTCCGGCAGAAGACAACGTCCATCTTGCCGAGGAACTTTGACTTGAAGGGGTCCAGAAGATTCAGATAGTTGAAGTTTACCCATTTCTTGACCGCGTCTGAGATACGGTAGGAGCTGTCTTCCTCAACAAAATATTTGTTCAGGAAATATGGCTCTGTCGTCCTGAAGGAGTTCTTCCGGTATACTCCCCGCCGGGCTGTCTGAAGTACCCGCTGGTTGATATCGCTGCCGTGGATCTCGATATCCCAGCCTTTGAACGCACTTTTTTCCTGCATGAGCATGGCAATCGTATAGGGTTCCTCCCCGGTCGAGCACCCTGCCGACCATATCCTGAGTGTCCTCGTGTCCCTGTTTGCGACCCCCAGCTCCTCGAGGATCTCCTCGCTGAACGCCCTGAGCTGGTTCTGTTCCCGGAAAAAATAGGTTTCATTGACCGTCAGAACGTCCATGAGGGCGGAGAGTTCCTCTTCCGCCCTCGCATCATACCGGATAAAGCGATAATAGTCCCTGAAGTCGTTCAGATGATGGTTCCTGATGCGGCGGGAAAGTCTTTTTTCGAGAAGATATCGTGACTCATCATCAAAATACAGGCCGCAGTAGTCCTTGATAATGTCTCTCACAAGCCTGAAAACATCTTCGGGGAGGGGGATGACCTCTTCTCTCTCAAGCACCCAGTATTTCCTCAACAGCCTTGATAACGCTCGGGTCTTCTTCCGTATCCAGGAGCTTTTCGAGTTCAGCCCGGATATTTCCCCGGGCACTCCTGCCGAGAGCCCTCACCGCGGCCATGCGTGCAGCCCAGTCCGGGTCCTTCAGGAACGGGACAAGCAGGTCCTCAACACCTTCGAAGTCCTCCAGACATGCTATGGCAGTCCTTTTGACCTCATCGTCAGGCGAAGAGAGCATTGCCGCTATGGCCGTACGCGCCTCTTCCCCGTCCAGTGCCTTCAGTGCCTCAAGCACCGTCGTAACCACAAATCCGCTCTGATCCTTGAGAAGGAGCATCAGGATATTGACCGCCCGGCTGTCCCTCAGCATGCCGATCGCCTTTGCAGCAGAAACGCGGACAAAATCATCAGGATCAGCCGTCAGGATAGCCAGGGAATCGAGAACGCCCTCCCCGCCGACAGAACCGAGGCTCAGGGTAGCTGATATCCGGATGTCCGGATCTTCATCCGTAAGGGCGTATTTAAGATAGCGAACAGCCTCTTCGGTCCCGATGTGTGAAAGAGCCCCGACCACCGCTTTTCTGACTGCAACCTTTTCATCCTTCAGGGCAAAGCCGAGGTCCGTTACCGCCTCCACCGCCCGTATCATGCCGAGAAGCCGTGCCATGTTTCTCCGCAGAGCGGCGTACTCAGACTTGAGCATGGAACGCAGATCCTTCAGCTCGAGATGCGATTTCAGCATGCTGAGCGCATCTACTGCCGCATCCTGCACGTCCTCGTACGGGTCAATGAGCAGACGCATGAGCATGGGAACGGATTCAGCGTTATCGAGGCGCGCCATGCTCCGCGCGGCAAGGGAGCGGACATGACCGTCATCGTCCTGCATGAGCCGGGCAAACTTGTCATGATAAACGGGGGAGACGATCTCCCCCGCAACTTCGCAGATAAACCTGAGCTGATGCGGGTTGCCGGTATCAAAGAGCTTCAGAAGCGACTCCGGCCTGTCCCTGCCGATAAAGACAAAGGCTTTTTTTACATCTTCAGAAAACTCTTCCTCGTGTGATATATCCAAGAGCGGACCGTACGCAGCCTCATCCTTCATGAGTCCGAGCAAGAGGATCGAGGATATCCTTACCTCGTTCTTGTTCGACCAGGCATGGTCAATGAGCACGACCATGGCCTTGTCGCCGAGTCCCTTCTTGAGCTCGCCGGTTATCTCCTCCGCCTTGATGCCGTTATGGTACATCTTCTCGATCGTTCTGAGCGCATGCTCCTGAATGTTCCGGGAGGAATCCAGGAGCAGTGAGATGACCGGGGGGAGCGCGGAAGGGTCTGCCAGCATGCCGAGGGCCTTGAGCACCGGCTCTCTCAGGGGCTTTCGGTTCAGTGCCGCGAGGAGATGGGGCACCGCCTTCCGGTTGCCGATCCTGCCGAGCGCATCGGCCGCAGGATATGCCGTCCAGAGGTCACCGCTGTCCAGTATCTCTATCAGGGCATCAACAACCGAAAGCTCTCCGGCCTTGCCCAGGTGCTCGACTGCGGTGGCCCTGACGTTTTCATCCTCGTCCTTCAAGGCCTCAAGCATGAGGGGCAGCGACCTGCTGTCCATCTGCTCTCCGAGCACATCGATGATGAATTTTCTGACGTCGCGGTTTGCAGTCCTGAACCCTTCAACAAGATAAACCGTGGCCTTTCGGCCGAGCTTGATGAGCGCTTCGATGGCAGAATTCCGCGCCCCGGCATTGTCCTCGATATAGAGCAGATCAATCAGGCCCCTGATGTACTGATCCGGGGTATATTCATCGAACAAGATCTCCACGGCGGATTTCCGCACCCTCCAGCTGATATCGGCCATTGCCCCCAGAAGCAGCGGTATGCAGGAGCTGTCCCTTCCGCCCCGGAGCTGTTCAACCGTCTGGCGTCTGACCTCTATATCCCTGTCACTCAGCAGTTTGTCCCGTTCCTGCACTCTTTCCCTCCAGCAGTTCCTTCGCCTCCTGCAGCCATATCTTTTCCTCTGACGTGAGCAGGTTATCAATATTCAGGATCAGGACGATCCGCTCATCCTTCTTGCCGATTCCGCTGAGATACTCCGTCTTGAACCCCTTGAAGATGGAGGGGGACGGCCGTATCTCGTCGGGGTTCAGCACAAGGATCTCCTTGATCTCGTCGACAAGAAACCCGATCTTTTCCCGGTCATACCTGACAAGAATAATCCGTTCTTTTCTGCCGGCCGGCTTCGTGCCGAACCTGAGCCTGAGGTCCATGACCGGGATAACGGCTCCCCTCACGCTCATCACGCCGGAAAGGAATTCCGGCAGGCCGGGGATCGTGAAGATCTTCTGCACCCGCAGGATCTCGATGACCCGCGTGATGTCAATACCGAATGTTTCTTCACGTATGTTGAATATCGTGAACTTCATCTATTTGATCTTGAAGATTTCCATCTCCTGCCTCAGATTCTCGATCTCCAGGAAGAGGGTTTTGAGCGAATGCGACACTTCTTCCGTATCGTTCACGGTCGCCGCGCCGATGGCGTTGACATTTTCCATGGCTGCGACAATCTCCGTGTTCAGTTTTTTCTGGTTTGCGATATTGGCATTGATCTGCTGTATCCGCTCATTGGCAAGTTCGATATTCCGGGATATGATCCGCGTGCCCTCGGCCTGTTCGCCTGCACCGCGCGTTGAAAGCTCCGCAACTTCTTTCACTTCGCCGACGCCTTCGAGCAGATAGCTGAGCGCATTTTCCTGCTCCTTGGTAGACTTCGCAACGCTGTTCATGACTTTCCGGATTTCTTCCACGGCACTCGTGATCTGCTTCAGCCCGACCGTCTGCTCCGCTGTAGCACGCTCGATCGCCATGGTCATGTCCGAGGACTGGATGGAGGCATTAAGGATATCCCGCAGGGCCTCCCCGACCTTGACCACCACTCCGCCTCCTTCATCCACTTTCAGCCGGGCCTCATCTATGGAATATACCGTATCCTTGATGTCCTTCTGGATGGTCTTGACGATGCCGCCGATCTCATGGGTGGAGCTTGCTGTCCGTTCGGAAAGAGCGCGGATCTCGTCCGCAACGACCGAGAAGCTCTTTCCGTATTCCCCGGCTTGTGCAGCAAGGATCGCGGCATTCAGGCTGAGAAGGTTGGTCTGTTCCGTGACATCGCGGATGACGGAAAGCACCTTTTCGATGTCAACGGAACGGGCCCCCAGACGCTGGATGATATCAGCGGATTTCTTGACCTCCATGGATATCGCATCTATGCCCTCTATCGCATTGACCACGGACATCATGCCGACACCCGAGGTGATGTCCCTCACCGTACCGGCAAGTTTGGATGATTCGCCTGCGTGGTCCTCAACTTCCCGTACCGAGACGGCAACCTCTTCGACCGATGCGGAGGTGTCCTCAACCGCAGACAGCGCCTGCCCGGAACTTGCAGATATCGCCTTCGACGTCTGCGACATTTGGAGCACGACCGAATAGGAATCCTCGGTCGCCCGGAAAAGACGCTGGGTGTGTGTGGCCATCTCTTCTGCCGTCGCCTTCATCTCGAGAAGCGACGTTACATTCTCGGTCGAAAAGTGCAGCAGCTTTTCGATGCTTTCGCTGACCTCTGCCTGGGCCTTGTTTGCCGAACTGATGGACCGGATGATGTCCTTTACCGCATTTGTCTGTGTGGCAATGCCCTCTCCGACGATGCCGTAGGTATGCTCCACCTGCCGGATCGCCATCGAAACATTCGCCGCTGTATCATGGATCTTGGAAATCATCAGGGAAAGCCGCTGCTCGAGAAAGGTCACGCCTTTAGCGATCGAGCCGATCTCGTTGTCACCCGGGTCCGGCACCGCGACGGTCAGATCACCGGCAGTGATCTTCTCAATGGCTTGGTTGATACGCGACACCGGCTCTTTAATTTTTCGGGCAAAAAAATAGGCCATGCCAAGAGCAAGGAAGAGGAAGACAATGCCCTGGTAGAGTATTATCATGAAAAGGCTGTGCGAAATGCGCGCATTGATGGTCTTGGGAGAAAAATGCACCGCCACTTCACCGATCTTCATGCCGTCTGAATTCACCGGCGCCACAATTTTCAGAGACTTCCGGTAGAGGAAAGGATTTATCGCGGCGACATCAGCGTCATCAGCCTTGATCTTTTCCCTTACCACCTTCCCGCGGGCATCGTGGATATGGATTGAGGTGACATCCTGGTCCCGGGCAACTCCGTCAATGACGTGATCGATCTGCGTATCGTCATAATTGATGACCGAAAAGCTGCCCATACCTGCCATGATCGAGACAGAATATCTTATCCTGCTCTCGAGTTCGTCCATAAATGTCGACCTCATATATATCATGAATGCGGCCGTACCAATCGCCTGCACGATGAGCAGAGCCAGAAAGACCGTCGCAATGAAGCTGGCTGTTATGGATTTCCGGAAGCTCATCGCACAGCCGCCGCATTGCACACGTTCGCGGTCCTGAGTCCCGTGGACAGCCGGCAAAATATCGAATACCACCTCATATGCGTTACCTCCTTCATGCATGCACTCATCCGTGGTTCCTCAACACGTATCTGACAGGAACTGCCTTGCCCGCCTTAATGATCTGTTCCCCTCCAAAGGCGGTTCCCGCAATCAGCACCATAACCGTCCCCGGGCACAGAATATTCGTTATCCTCTTTCCTGGCGCGTTCATTCTCGCTCCCTCCTCATGGTCGCGGGGGTCAAACAAGTCCCAACCTGACCATCATGCCGCGGATGCCGTAATAGTCATCATCCGCGGCAGCGGCAAAGCCGGTATAGTTCTCATTGATCGCCTTCAGAACCCTGGCACCCTCCTCGGTGGCAGTATCGAGATTGAGCAGCTCCTGCTTCACTTCCTCCATGACCGTGACGTCATTGCTGAGAGAAGCCTGCTGCATGCCGTTGATCGTCTTTTCGATCGATGTCATCCCGAATGTCGCAGTGGCCTTGCACCGGTCTTCGTTTTCGAGCGGCCGGTAGAAGGTCATCTTTTTTACGCCAGGTACCTGCACGGGCATCCTGCTCTCCGTGATCTGCTTCATGACGGCGGTTACCGCAGGTGCCGTGTTCACGCCGAAGGCATGACGGCCGTCGTAGCGAATAACCGCGAGCTCCTCGATCCCCCGGATGTCTTTCAGTTCCTGCATCATCGCGTTGGTGACGTCGGCCTTCCCCTCGAGCATGGTACGGACGATGTCATGTGCGATAATGCTTGCGATAGATTCAAGGCTTGACCCGCCTATGCTGGAGAGGTTTTTCTTCTCGATCGTCAGCACCGTGATGCCTGCTGCCAGTATCCCTATGACCAGCGGGACCAGCACCAGGGTGAGGATCTTCAGCTCAAGCCTTTCGCGCATTACCTCTCCTTCACCCGATCTCTATGTCCATCGTATCCGCTGAGCGGATCACGGAAATAAACCGCTTGTCAAGGATTACGATCCCTTCAATGAACTTCTTTTCGGCCTTGGTCAGGTGTGCCGGCGGCTCAAGCACGTCATGCCGTGACAGCCTCACAACGCCGATGACCCTGTCTATGAGCGCGCCGATAAGCCCCTCCGGCCCGGCGATGATAAGGATCTTTCCTGTCGTACCCTCGTTGCCACGGTCTGTCCCGCCCCCGGCATCCTGCGAAGGTTTTCCGAGGTTCAGTCTGGCCTTCAGATCAATGACCGGTATGATCTTTCCCCTGAGCGACGTAACGCCTACCATATACAAAGGCATGGTCGGCACCCTGGTGATCTTCTGCAGCCGTACGATCTCCTCGACCTCTTCCACCCTGAAGGCAAACTCCTCGCTGGCAAGACCGAAGGTAAGCAGTTCTATCTGTACATCCCCCTCTTCCGCCATGTCGCTTTCGGGCTGAAGATACGGTTCTTCTGTCTTCGTGCTGCCGTCAGAGGCCGGCAACACTTCTTCCGGCGCCGCGGGGACAATGACCTCGGCCGCCTCCGCTGCAACCGGCGGCACTGCTTCGGCCCCGGACTCCCGGGGCACCGGCGGTTCTTCAGGGCGCTTCTCTGCGCCCCGCTCTTTTGCCTTCTTTCTAATTTTCGCTATATCCATGGAGAGTCAGTTCCTTTGCTGCATCGTCAATGAACGAAGCGTCGATAATCCCGGCTTCCTTTGCAAACCCGTCGAGGAGCGCGGATGTCGCTATGCTGTTGATCAGCCGCGGAACACCCCCTGAATACTGGTAGAGAAGCCTCAGGGCCTCGTCCGTGAACAGCACATCCCCCCTCCCGGACATTTTCAGCCTGAACTCCACGTAGTCCCTGATCTCGGTTTCCATGATCGGCCGCAGGTGGTAGAAGAGGCCTATGCGCTGCTTTAACGGAAGATATGCCTTATGGCTGAGCCTCCTCCGCAGGTCCGGCTGACCCACCAGAATGAGGCTCAGAAGATTGGTGTTGTCAAGCTGGAAATTCGTGAGCAGCCTGATCTCTTCAAACGTATCTTTGGACGGGATGAGCTGGGCCTCGTCAATGATAATGACAATCGATACGCCCGCTTCATATTCACGGAATACTTTTTCGTAGATCGCGTCAAGCAGGTCGGCCTTATAGATGGAAGGGATGTCTATCTCGAGTCTTTTTGCGATGGCCCTCAGAAACTGGGCCGGGGTAAGCATGGGGTTGATGATCGTAACGACCTTATAGTGTTCATCGAGCATATCCATAAGTGCCCGCGTCAGGGTCGTTTTTCCGCACCCCACCTCTCCGGTCAGGAGGATCAGTTCCTTTTCCTCAACCGCATACTGGAGCCGTGCAAGAGCCTCTTCATGGTTCTTGCTCAGGAACAGGAACTTCGGATCAGGCGTTTTCGTGAACGGACGGGCAGTCAGGCCATAGAATTCCTCATACATAGGTGGCCCCCTTCTGTTTTATCAGAGATTCGTCGATCAGCACTTCCGTATCCAGCACGAGGATCACCTCGTGCTTGCCGATCTCGGCAGCACCGGCAAACCCTTTTACGTTCTTCAGGTAATCGCCAAGGGCCTTGATGACGATCTCATGCTGGCCGAAGAGTTCGTCGATCAGCAGCCCGACCCGGCGATCGCCAAATCCTACAACGACCGCAAAGGACCGTTCGCTGGCATCACCCTGAAGCCCGAAGAACGTGCTCACCCTGATCATGGGGAGCATCTCACCCCTCAGATAATAGACCTCTTTCCACTCGATCGTCTGGATATCCTTGTGTTCCACAATCAGCGTTTCAGACATGGAGGTCAGCGGAACGGCAAACCGGTCATTTCCCACCCTCACGATAAGCGCCTTGATGATGGCAAGGGTAATGGGAAGTGTCAGCGTGAAGGTTGTCCCGGCACCTCTCCTGCTCTCGACATCGGCAAAACCGCCCAGTGCCGAGAGCCTTTCCTTGACCACATCCATTCCCACCCCTCTGCCCGAGACCTCGCTCACCACGTCCTTGGTGCTGAAACCGGGGGCAAAGATGAAGTCAATGATCTGTCTTTCCTCGAGTTCAACATCATCATCTATCAGCCCTTTTTCAACGGCCTTCCTCCGCACCCTCTCCGTATCAATACCGCCGCCATCATCCTTCACCTCGATGACGACGTGGTTCCCCTTCTGGTATGCCTTGAGCGTGAGCGTGCCGTTCTCCGGCTTGCCCTTTGCCCTGCGCTCCTCCGGCATTTCTATGCCATGGTCGATCGAGTTCCGTGTCAGGTGCATGAGCGGATCGACAACCTCTTCCGCAAGGAACTTGTCGAGCTCCGTCTCCTCTCCATACATCACCAGGTCAATCTGCTTGCCGATCTCATGGGAATACCGCCGCACGATCTGGGAAAGCCGCGAGAAGATCTGCCCGATCGGCACCATCCTGATCTCAAGGACCTGGTTCTGAAGCTCCAGCAGCCTGCGCTCAAGGGACACGGCCACCTTATGTACGTCATGCACAAGCGACACATTTCCGTAGTTCTCCAGCAGTTCCGTCCCGATTCTCTTCACCGCCCCTTTTACGAGCATCAGCTCCCCGATGGTATTGAGAACGCGGTCGAGCTTTTCGATGTCCACCCGCACCGTGGTCGACGCGCTCTTCAGATGTGTATCCTGTGCCTTCTGCGGGAGGGCCGGTTCCGGCGCCTCCTTCGGCGCCGTCTTCCTGCCGGAAAGGACGTCAATGTCGTAATCGATATCCTTCTTCAGCTCTTCCAGATCGCGGTTCGTGCCGAACATGAGATTGAAGCCTATGGAGCCATCAGGCACATTCGACGAGGTCGGGAGCGTGGATATCAGTTCGCCTTTTGCCTTGATCGATTTGGTAAGGGCTTCAAGGGCCTTATCAAAGATGTCGAGACTGAACACCGCCTTGGCCAGATAGATCCCTTTGCCTTCCTTCAGGTTGGCCTTGAGCCTGTGCTCCTCATACTCGGAGAGCACCTTCATGATGGACGGGTCTATCGCCCCCTCTGCCGCCCCTGCATCAACCTGACCTTTCTGCCGGTTCCGGAAGTCCTCGATGTCCCTGAGATAACCGGCAACGTCCTCTTCTTCCCCGTCATTGCTGACCGCGTCAACAAGGGTACGGAGGATATCGAGGTTCCGGAAAAGAAACGCGATCACCGCGTTGTCCACCGCTATCTTGCCGAGCCTGACATCGTCCATCAGGGTTTCAAGCGCATGGCTCAGCCGGGTTATCCCCTGAAGGCCGAAGAGTCCGGAGACGCCTTTCAGGGTATGCATTGCCCGGAACAGGGCGTTGATGGAGTCGGGATTAATGCCGGTAGAAGACGTATCCTGGATCTCGAGGATCAGGTTCTGCGATTCCTGGAGAAGTTCTTCCGCTTCGGCAATAAATTCTTTTTTGGAGGCATTCATGAAGCTAAGGTCTTCTTGATAATTTCCTGCAGCTCAACGGATTTGAAGGGTTTCGTGACGTAGGCAGTCGCACCGAGGGCCAAGCCGCGCTTCTTGTCTTCCTCGCTCCTTTCCGTGCTGACGATAATAATCGGGATCTGCTTATAGCGGGCGTTGTTCCTTACGAAGTTAATCAGCTCCAGCCCGTTGATATCGGGCATATTGATGTCCGTTATGATGAGATCATATTCCTGCTGGGGAAGCATCTTGAGCGCCTCAAAACCTGATGAGGCCTCAACGGTCTCGAACTCTCCGAACTCGTCGATAACGGCCCTTATCAGCGCCCGCGTTGTAGCCGAATCCTCAACGATAAGAATGGTCTTCAAACAACGCTCTCCACAATAGTAGATTGTATCAGAAGTATGCCGCACAAATCACGGTAAATCATGGCGTTATCCCCTGCCTTTTTCCATTTCCTGAAGTCTGCGCACCAACAGTGACTTCTCCAGCGCCAGCCCGGCATGGCTGATAAAGATCTCAAGCCCTTCGGTCTCTTCAATCGGGTCTTTGGTCAGGGCATTATCACAGTAGAGAACAGCGACAACCTTGCCTTCTGCGACCACCGGGAAGAAGGCCGCTTCGGACGGCCAGGTACCGCCGATCTCGTCGATGAAATACTGCGTCACGTCATCCTTTTCAAGCCCTCCCCTGTGCGGCATCTGTTCCGTGATGATCCTTTTCAGGAACGGGCTCATCTCAAGGGAAAGAACTATGCCGCGAATCTTATCGTCTGCCCGCTCTCCTTCTATACCGAATTGGCCCAGCCCCACGATCTGGTTCTTGCCGGCCATAAAGAGTACGCCCCGCTGAAAAATATCGCTAGCGAACCTCAGTATCAGCAGGGTAATCTCGGAGGCTGAATTCGGGAAACGGAGTTCCTGGGTAAGCGACTTAAGCGCCATGATATCCTTCCGCCCGCCTGCAGGTGCGCCGCCCCAGTCATCGTCCCATCCTGATTCGGGTTCAGAGGTCTCTTTCCGGTCCGCCTCTTCGACCGAAAAGGCCTGGGTCGGAGTGAACGAAGCCTGCGAAGATTCGTCCTGCACACGCGCACCCTCCATGAGAAGGTATTCCGGACTCAGGCCTTTCGAAAGCTCCCAGCCGAAATCGGCAAGGTTGGTCTTTCCCTCGATCTCCAGGTCATCGGGCTCGAACTGAAAATCACCGTCCACCCAGAGGAGCAGACGATAGATGACATGTTCGATCCGTTTCCTGGTCACGTGCTCGACCATGTCACTGCTGACCGCACCAAGGTCAAAGAGGATGGCCGCAATAGATTGTGCCGGCAGTTTCTTCTTTACCGCTGCCGCCATCTGCAGGACCGATTCCCTGATCATGCCTGCCGCGAGCAGGGTATCGCCCACCGTTTCTTCAATATCGTCGGTTTCCGCCCTGACGATGAGTCCGTTCTTGAAAACGATCAGCGCGGTACCCTTGGTCCCTTTGACAACAAACGTCCCGGTCTTCTTGCCGATACTTAATATCTGGAAGATATCCGAAAGCGCAAGGTCCTCAAGCCTCCCGGCAAGGCTCATCGCACCTCCGCCCCTTTCGGGATAACCACCACGCCTCCCGCACTTACATCGAACCGTCTGGCATCCTCTTCGGCATCGTAGCCGATTACCGATCCTGCAGGGATGTAGACATCCTTGTCGATGATCGCCTTCCGTATCCTGCAGTGCCTGCCGACCTCCACATTCTCGAGGAGGATCGATTCTTTGATGTCAACATAGCTGTTGATCCGCACGTTGGGAGACAGCACGGAATTCTGGATCCTGCCTCCGCTGATAATGCATCCGCCGCAGACAATGGAATCCAGCGCTACGCCGAGCCTTCCGCCTTTATAATCCTGTGCAAAGACAAACTTGGCAGGCGGGAACTGCCCCTGATAGGTCCTTACCGGCCAACTCTCATCATAGAGGTTGAACTGGGGGTCAACAGACACCAGATCCATGTTCGCCTCCCAATATGCATCGATCGTGCCGACATCCCGCCAGTATTTTGCCTCTTTCTTGTTCTCGTCCTTGAACTCATGGACAAAAAGCCTGCCGGTCTTCATCATTTCAGGAAGGATGTTCTTGCCGAAATCATGCGCAGAGGATTTCCCCGCATCCGCCCTCAGCTCATTGATAATGTCCCCGGTATTGAAGATATAGATGCCCATGGACGCATAACAGTGGTCAGGATCGCCGTGAATGGTCTGCGGTTCAACAGGTTTCTCCTGAAAGCCGATGATCCGTGAATCCTTATCGACCTGCACGATGCCGAAGGATGACGACAGGGACTTAGGTATGCGTATCGTAGCTACGGTCCCCATGGCGTGTTTCTCGGCATGGCAGTCGAACATCTCGGAATAGTCCATCTTGTAGATATGATCACCGGAGAGGATCAGCATATAGGGAGAATTCTCCCGCTCGATAACATAGATGTTTTGAAACACGGCATCTGCAGTGCCTTCGTACCAGCGGTCGTCGATGCGCTGCTGGGGCGGTATGGTGAAGATATATTCTCCCAGCTCCGGGTTGAGCAGGTTTTCCCAGCTGAGGGCGAGGTGGCGGTCGAGCGAAAGTGACTTATACTGGGTCAGGACCGCGATCTTCCGAATGTCCGAATTGATGCAGTTACTGAGCGTAAAGTCTATGATCCGGTACTTGCCGCCGAACGGTACGGCAGGTTTTGCCCTGTGAATTGTGAGGGGGTTGAGCCGTTCACCTTTGCCGCCCGCAAGGATGACCGCAAGGACATTTTTCATCAGCTTTTCCCTGCTGTGACCCTTAGCCTTCATCTTCTCCCCCCAGAAAAGGTATGATCGTAACGACTCCCGACTCCCTGTTGCCTCAGCTTCATGCGTGTAATGAATACGGCACTACTGATGAAACAGGTATAACCCGTATCATGCGTTATACCGCAACCCATGTGGAGTATATCAGGAAAAATTCAAGAGTGTCAATGAGTTAGAGTGCTCTCCCCGCATCATTCTCCACCAAAGTTGACAATTCACCGGACCTGAAAGTAAGGTAAAATATGATCGCTGTAGTTGACTATGGCATGGGCAACCTGAGAAGCGTTGAAAAAGGCTTTCAGAAAGTGGGTATCGAGGTGACGGTCACCGCAGACCCGCGGGTTATCGATGATGCTGCAGCGGTAGTGCTGCCCGGTGTTGGTGCGTTCAGGGACTGCATCAGGAACCTGAGCGACCTTTCGCTGACCGATGCTGTGGTCCGTTCGATTCAGAAAGGAAAGCCGTACCTCGGCATCTGTCTCGGCATGCAGGTATTGTTCAGCGAATCCGAAGAATTCGGCAGGTGCAGGGGACTCGATATCTTCAGGGGAAAGGTGGTTCGGTTCGGTACCGGCATGAAGGTGCCCCACATGGGCTGGAACACCGTGACCATGGAAAAAAGACCTCCTGTCTTCGACGGCATTGAAGACAACTCCTATTTTTATTTTGTTCATTCGTACTATGTGGTCCCCGAAGACAGGGACGTCATATCAGGTGTGACCGACTATAACGGCCGTTTTACGTCGATGATCTGGAAGGACAATGTCCTTGCCACCCAGTTCCACCCGGAAAAGAGCCAGACACTCGGCCTCAGGATCATGAAAGGCTTTGGAGCCTTCGTAAAAAAGGCCGGGTAGCCCGTTTCCTTCGGCTCAGATGTCCCGTCCGTGACGGGATGCGATACCCGACCAGGCGGGATGTACGGGTTGCACGCCGGTTTCTTTGACGGCAACAGGTATCATCCGGGGTCAGTGATTCCAATCTCAAACCATTGCCGGGATCACCATGCCGTCTGCACTGTCGTTATTCCAGCATGCTGCTGACAAGTCCTTCCTGTCTGTGGTTAAATATTCCATACATCTTTTTGCTCCTGAGGAGGCTCCATGTCCGGCGAGGAAAATATCTATGATGTCCTGATCATCGGCGGAGGACCTGCTGGCCTTTCCGCTGCACAGTATGCATCCCGGTCAAAACTGAAGACGCTTGTCATCGACAAGTCAAGGACGGCCGGTGCGCTTGCATATACCGGGCATATTGAGAACTATCCCGGTGTCCCGGGCCCTGTTTCCGGCAGGGAATTGCTCGACCTGTTCAGAGGCCAGGCTATCACCTTCGGCGCAGAGGTGGTAGAGGCACAGGTGGTCGGGGTGAAACTCGACGGCGAGATCAAGGAGATCTTTACCATGGAGGGCGGATATAAAGGAAAGAGCGTCATTATCGCGACCGGGTCCATGGGCAGAAAAGCATCTATTCAGGGCGAAGCCGAATTTCTCGGCAGGGGCGTAAGCTATTGCGCTGTCTGCGATGCAGCCTTTTTCAAGGGCAAGGCCGTCTGCGTCATCGGCAACTCAGAGGAAGCGACAAAGGAAGCCGGCTACCTGACGCGCTTTGCAGAGACCGTCTATCTGATATCCCCAACGCCAAAGCTCAAGGTTGAGGACCACCCCGCCCTGGAAGCTCAGAACCTGAGGGTGCTTCTCGGCCATACGGTTGCATCCGTCGAAGGTGGTGAAACGGTCGAAAAAATCATACTTGTCGATACCGAAAAAAAGGAGTATGAGATGCCCATGAACGGCGTCTTTGTCTATATCCATGGCAGCAAGCCGATCATTGATTTTCTCTACGGGGCGGTACCGCTTACTGAGGAAGAATGCATTGAGACAAACAGGATGATGGAGACTTCCGTGCCCGGGGTTTTTGCAGCAGGGGATGTCACCTGCACCGAGGTGCGCCAGGTCGTTGCAGCAGCTTCAGACGGCGCAAAGGCAGCTCTTTCTGCAGAAAAATACCTGCATCACAGGACAAAGACCCGGCTTGACTGGGGCAAATAGATCGGATTACCGTCAGTATTTGACAGGTACGAGATGACTGTGCTTTAATACTTTCGCTTTAAGAATAGCCCTGTGAGGCTAAAAGCAAAGGAGTCAGCGTGAGCTGCGTTCAGCATAACATACCTCTCTCTCTTGCCGTACCGAACCCCTGGACATCTATTCCCTTTTTTCTGTTGCTGCTTAATCGGTATTATGCGTCATTCCCGCTTGTGGGGAATCGTTCTTCTCGGAAAGATTGCGGACAAGCCGCAGTGACAGACAAAGAGATATCCCTTTCGACCTCATTGATGATCGGTAATGCACCTTACTCCTTACCCCACACCCCTCACGGAGTTTCCTATGGCTAAAGAACTCCTCGACAAGAAAGACATTGAACGGGCGATCACCCGCATGGCCCATGAGATCATTGAGAAGAACAAGGGCATCAGCTCCATCTGTCTTGTAGGCATCCAGCGGGGCGGGGTACATATCGCAAACAGGCTGCGCGCAAAGCTCAAAGAGATAGAGGGGAGTGACCTGCCCGTAGGGCTCCTCGACATTTCTCTCTACCGCGACGACCTGAACGTAAGAAAAGACCAGCCTGTCGTACGCAGAACACAGGTCCCCTGCGAGATCAACGACCAAAAGGTCGTGCTCGTCGACGACGTGCTCTTCACCGGCAGATCGATACGCGCTGCCATGGATGCAATCATGGACCTTGGAAGGCCTTCCGCACTGCAGCTTGCCGTTTTGGTTGACCGGGGCCATCGTGAACTGCCGATCAAGGCCGACTTTGTGGGCAAGAACGTCCCTACCTCCATGAACGAGACCGTAATAGTGCATCTGTCCGAGGACGGGGTGGAGGACCGGGTAGTGCTCGAATGAACCTCAGGTCAAAGGACCTCGTCAGCATCAAAGACCTCAGTGCCGGAGAGATCGAGCATATCATCGAGACAGCTGCGGGCTTCAAGGATGTGCTCGGCAGGGACATCAAAAAGGTCCCGGCGCTCAGGGGCAAGACAACGGTAAATCTCTTTTACGAGCCTTCAACACGCACACGGACGTCCTTCGAGGTTGCAGCGAAACGGCTGAGCACGGATGTCATCAATATAGCGCCCTCGACCAGCAGCGTGGTGAAAGGCGAGACCCTGCTTGACACTGCCAGAACCGTCCTTGCGCTCGGTGCTGACATTGTCGTGATCAGGCACAAATGCTCGGGGACACCGCACTTCCTCGCACGGAACATTGATGCCTCGGTCGTCAATGCAGGTGACGGCACCAATGAACATCCGACACAGGCCCTCCTTGATCTCTTCACCATGAAAGAGAACAAGGGGAGGATACAAGGGCTTGAGGTCGCGATCGTCGGAGACATCCTGCACAGCAGGGTGGCGAAATCGAACATCTATGCCCTCTCCAAGCTCGGCGCAAAGGTACGGCTCATCGGGCCGCCGACACTTGTTCCCGACTGCCTGAGGGATCTTGGCGTAGGCATATACGCCGATATGAACGACGGTCTTGAGGGCGTTGACGTGATCATGATGCTCAGGATACAGCTTGAGCGGCAGGGTAAAGGCTTTTTCCCCTCCACACATGAGTATTTCAGGAACTGGGGTCTTACGGCAGCGAGGGTGGCGCGGGCGAAAGAAGATGCGATCATCATGCATCCGGGTCCCATGAACCGCGGCATCGAGATCGCCTCAGAGGTTGCAGACAGCAGCCGCTCGGTGATACTCGACCAGGTGACCAACGGCATAGCAATACGCATGGCAGTACTCTACCTGGTATCAGGAGTGAAGGAATGAAACTCTTCATAAAGAACGCCCATCTCATAGACCCTGTGCAGAAGCTGGACGATATCTGCAGCATCCTTATTGAGGACGGAAAGATCCGGGAGATACACGTTCAGGCAGCAAAAGGCAGGGGGCAGGGGGCAAAAGGCAGCAAAGATCAAAAACCCGGAGGTGTCGATGAAGTGATTGACGCCAGGTGCATGCTCGTTCTGCCCGGTCTCGTTGACATGCATGTGCATCTGCGCGAACCCGGATTCGAGTATAAAGAGACCATACGGACAGGCACCGAGGCTGCGGTCAGGGGCGGCGTTACATCGGTCTGCTGCATGCCGAATACGAACCCGGTCAATGACACCCCCGGCATCACGGAGTTCATCATCAGAAAGGCCATACAGGAAGGTTCCTGCAGCGTCTTCCCCATCGGCGCCATCACCAAGGGCCAGAAAGGTGAGGAGCTTGCAGAACTCGGCATGATGTTCGACGCAGGCTGCGTTGCATTCTCCGATGACGGGAGGCCGGTCATGGACAGCATGGTGATGCGAAGGGCGCTCGAATACTCGCGGATCAGAAACATGCTCATCATTTCTCACGCGGAAGACCTTTCGCTCGTCGCGGGCGGCGTAATGAACGAAGGCCTGCTCTCCGTGACTATGGGGTTGCAGGGCATCCCTGCGCAGGCTGAGGAGATCATGATCTCTCGGGACATTGCACTTGCGGAGCTTACCGGCGGAAGGCTCCATATCGCCCATGTCTCCACCGCGGGGTCTGTTGAGCTGCTCAGGGCAGCAAGGAAACGGGGCATTGCAGAAATAACTTCCGAGACCTGCCCTCACTATTTTTCGATCACCGAGGAGGCAGTATCCGGCTACAATGCGAATGCAAAGGTCAATCCCCCATTACGCACAAAGAAGGACGTTGAGGCGATCAGGGAAGGCCTTCGTGACGGGACAATCGACGTGATCGCCACGGACCATGCACCGCATCATAAGGAT
>Ga0316627_100000036_pt1 | contig 22503 bp, 15 predicted proteins | sample OWC_Aug_M2_C1_D1_FD_207653 | JGI IMG/M metagenome (GOLD analysis project Ga0316627, IMG submission 207653) | Wetland soil microbial communities from Old Woman Creek delta, Ohio, United States - OWC_Aug_M2_C1_D1_C | ecosystem: Environmental > Terrestrial > Soil > Wetlands | place: USA: Ohio...
GGTCACTTTCTCGCCGGCCGCGGCCACCACCGGCGGACCCGCCGTGAACATCTGGCTCAGGCCGCGCACCATCAGCGAGTAGTGGCTCGCAACCAGTCGCGCGGCACCGAGGCCGGCGACGGGTCCGAGTCCCAGCGACACGACCGGCACTGCACCGAGATTGGCGACGACCTGGTTGAATCCCGGCACATAGGGCACGTAGGTCGCGCCGAGTCTCTCGATCTCAGCGACCGAGCCACCGCCGCCCGTCCCGTCCAGCAGGCGCAGCAGCGGCAAGCCGTACTCCGCCGCCATCAGCTCCGCCTGCACGTTCTTCTCGTGCAGGTAGCTTTCGGACGAGCCCCCGCGATTCGTGAAGTCGTCGGCGCTCACCGCGACCGGCCGTCCCTCGACCGCGCCGCGCCCGACCAGGCAGCTCGAAGCGCGAAAGCCGGTCAAGCGGCCTTCCGCGTCGTACTGGCCCTCGCCGGCGAGACTGCCCCATTCCCGGAACGAGCCCGGGTCGAGCAGTGCGTCGATCCGCTCACGGACCGTCAGCTTGCCCCGGGATCGTTGCCGTGCAACGCGATCCGCACCACCCATTTCGGCCGCGAAGGCCTGCCGGCGCCGCAGCTCCGCGATTTCGTCTTCCCAGCCGTTGCCGCTCATTGGTGCTGCCATCCGCTCGTCATCGAAGTGGCAAAGGTGCGGCCACGCGGCGCAGGTTTGCAACTGCGGATTCCCCCGTCCCGGGCCTGCAGCGGGGATGACGCGCGCCGTCGAAGCAAAGTAGGATGCGCGCTCCCTGCGGCCCGCGGCCGCCCTCCCCCGATTGCCTGCCAGGAGTCTTGTCGATGAATCGCCCGATCGCGACCACTGCCGCCCTTCTGTTGACGTTGCTCGCCGGCCCGGCGACCCAGGCGGCGGAGCCTGCCGCCATGAGCGAGACGGCGCGGATGAACTACGCGCTCGGCTACCAGCTCGGGCGTGACCTCGCCGGAACGGAATTCCAGTCCGACGCGCTGCTCTCGGGCATCGCCGATGGCCAGAAGGGCGCCCAGCCGAAGCTGAGCCCGCAGGAGATGGAAGCCGCGTTGAAGGGACTCGAGCAGCGCATCACCGAACAGCGCGCCAAGGAACAGGCCGCGGTCGCCCAGCGGGCGGCGGCAGCCGGTTCAGCCTACCTCGCCGAGAACGCGCTCGCGGCCGGCGTCAAGACGACGGCCAGCGGGCTGCAGTACCGCATCGTCAAGGAAGGTACCGGGCGCGCCCCGACCGCCACCGACACGGTCACGGTCCACTATCGTGGCACGCTGGTCGACGGCACCGAGTTCGACAGCTCGCACAAGCGAGGGCAGCCGGCCACGTTCCCGGTGAGCGGCGTGATCCCCGGCTGGACCGAGGCGCTGCAGATGATGAAGGAAGGCGCCCAGTGGCAGCTCGCGATCCCGCCGAACCTCGCCTACGGCGACCGCGGACCGCTCGCGGGCCAGGTGCTGGTGTTCGACGTCGAGCTCATCAGCGTCGCGCCCGGCGCGCCGGCCGGCCAGTAAAGCCCGGACGCAGTCACCCGCTGTTGCGCAGTCCCGCCGCGATGCCGTTGATCGTCAGGTGGATGCTGCGCTGGGTGCGTTCCTCCCGGTCGCCGGACCGGTAACGACTCAACAGCTCGACCTGGATGTGGTTGAGCGGGTCGAGGTACGGGAAGCGGTTGCGGATCGAGCGCGCCAGCAGCGGATTGGCCTGCAGCAGGTGCCGGCTTCCGGTGATCGACAGCAGGTTCTGCACGGTCGCGTGGTGCTCGGCGCGCAGCCGCGGGAAGATCGCTTCGCGCAGCTCCGGGTCGCTGACGAGCCCGGCGTACCGCGAGGCGATCGCGAGGTCGGTCTTCGACAGCACCATGTCCATGTTCGAGAGCAGCGTCGCGAAGAACGGCCACTCGCGCCACATTTCCCGCAGCAGGTCGAGGCCGCCCGGATTCTCGGCGAGCCAGTTGTCCACCGCGGTACCGAAGCCGTACCAGCCGGGCAGCATCAGGCGGCACTGCGCCCACGAGAAGACCCAGGGGATCGCGCGCAGGTCCTCGATTGCCGTGGATTTCTTGCGCGAGGCCGGCCGGCTGCCAATGTTGAGCTCGGCGATCTCGCTGATCACCGTCGATTCCCAGAAATAACGCTCGAATCCCGGGGTCTCGTAGACCAGGCGCCGGTACGCCTTGAACGCGTGCGCGGACAACTCGTCCATGGCCCGGAAGAACGCCGGCCGAGGCGCCGCGTGGCGCTCGGGTAACAGCGTCGCCTCGAACGTCGCGGCCACCAGCGTTTCGAGGTTGCGGCGCCCGATGTCCGGGTTGCCGTACTTGGCGGCGATGACCTCGCCTTGCTCGGTGACGCGGATCTGGCCCTGCACGGCGCCCGCCGGTTGCGCGAGCACGGCCTGGTACGTCGGTCCGCCACCGCGTCCGACCGAGCCGCCGCGGCCGTGGAACAGCCGCAGCCGGATGCCGTGTCGCGCGAAGACCTCGACCAGCGCGCGCTCCGCCTGGTAGAGCTCCCAGCCCGAGGTCAGGAAGCCGCCGTCCTTGTTGCTGTCCGAGTAGCCGAGCATCACTTCCTGCATGGCGCCTCGCGACTGGATCAGCTGCGCGTACACGGGCAGCCGAAACAATCGGTCCATGACCCGCCCGGCGTTGCGCAGGTCGGCGATGGTCTCGAACAGCGGGACGATGTTGACGTCGAGCCGGCCCTCGCGCGGCCGCAGCAACCCGGCCTCGCGGGCGAGCAGCGCGACCTCGAGGATGTCGGAGACGTCGTTGGTCTTCGAGATCACGTAGTTCTCGATGCACCCGGAGCCGTAGCGAGCGCGCAGCTCGGCCGCCGCACGGCAGATCTCGAGTTCGCCGCGCGTCTCGTCCGAGTATTCGACGAACGGCGACAGCAGCGGTCGCGGTGTCACGAGTTCCCGCGCGAGCAGCTCGACGCGCGCCTCCTCGCCGAGCCGCAGGTAGTCCACGTCGGGCTGCGTGGCGGCGAACAGCTCCGCGACCACGCGCTCGTGCACCTCGGAGTTCTGCCGCAGGTCCACGGCCGCCAGGTGAAAGCCGAACACGCTCGCCGCGCGGCGCAGGTGGCGCAGCCGGCCGCGCGCGAGCAGCGCCGAATTGTGCTCGACCAGCGAGCGGTGGATCACGTCGAGATCGGCGGAAAATTCCGCGACGCTCGCGTACGGCGGGGCGTCGCCGACGGCATGGCGCATGGCCACGAGGTGATCAATCTCCCGCGCCGTCGCTGCCATGCGGGCGTACAGCCCGGTGAGCGCGCGGCGGTACGGCTCGTCCGCACGTTGCGGGTTCGGGTCCGGGGAGCGCTCGGCCAGCGCGAGCAGCTCGGGAGAGGCCTCGATCACGGTCGTCGCACCCGGGATGTCGGCGCCGAGCTCGTGCAATTGCTCCAGGTACCAGGTGAAGATGCGAGCCGACTGCATGCGCAACGTGCGCCGCAGCACATCGGCGGTCACGTACGGGTTACCGTCGCGGTCGCCGCCGATCCACGAGCCCATGCGCAGGAAAGGCTGCAGCCCGGCCGCCGCCACCGATGGATCGGTGCGGGCGAGTTGATCCTCGAGCATCGCGTACAGGCGCGGCAATTCGCCCAGGAACGTGTGGTCGTAGAACGCGATGCCGTTCACCACCTCGTCGATGACGGCGAGACGTTGCCGCCGCAGCATCCGCGTCTGCCACAGCGCGAGCACCGAGCGGCGCACCTCCTCGTCGTTCGCGACCTGCTCCTCGGGCGTCAACCGTGTCCGGTCACGCGCCTCGAGCAGCGCGGCGATCTTCCGCTCGGTGTCGAGCACGCTCTTGCGCTGCACCTCGGTCGGGTGCGCGGTCAGGACCGGGGCGACCAGCGCCGTCGCGAAAAAGCCGGCGATCGCATCGTGTCCCAGGCCCGCGGCGTCGGCGCGCGCGAGCGCGTGCGCGAGGCTGCCCTCGCGCGCCGTCGAGCCCGAGATCTGGTGCGCCCGCGAGCGACGGATGTGGTGCAGGTCCTCGGCGAGGTTCGCGAGATGAGAGAAATAGCTGAACGCGCGCACGACGATCATCGTCTCCGCGGCGCTCAGGCGGTCGAGCAGCGCTTCGAGCTCGGCTCGCGCAGCCGCGTCGTTGTCGCGGTGGAATGCGATCGAGCTGCGGCGGATCCGCTCGATCAACTCGAACGCGGCTTCACCCTCCTGGTCGCGGACGGTGTCGCCGAGCAGTCGCCCGAGGAGGCGGATGTCTTCCTTGAGCGGCAGGTCCTTGTCGGTCTCGTCGTTCAAGCGGCAGTCCTCGCTGCAACCCTGCGCGGCGGGGGCTGCACCGGGTTTGCACTAGAGGTTACGCGATTTCCAGGGCGGACACCCGGACACTCCGCGGACACCGGACACGGCCGCACAGTGAGCGTCATGCAGTCATATCAACGACTTACGGCATGGCACGGCGCTTGCTTAGTTCCGGTAGCCACCCTGGAGCGAACGCCATGATCCGCGACACCTCGGCACAGGACGCTGCCATCGACCCAGCCCCCGCACAGCGACGGCGCCGCCGGCTGATCCTCGGCGGAGTTGCCGCCGCCGCTCTCGGCATCGCTGCGGTCAGCCCGGCCCTGACACGCTGGTCCGCCGCGGATCTCTCGGTGGACGGCAGCCAGCTGCGCTACGCGACCGTGACCCGCAGCCGCTTCGTTTCCGACGTCGCGGTCCAGGGCCAGGTCGTCGCCGCCGTCTCGCCTACGTTGTACGCAGCGACCGCCGGGACCGTCAGCACCAGCGTCAACGCAGGCGACAAGGTGAGCAAGGGGCAGCCGCTCGCGACGATCGACTCCCCGGAACTGCTGAGCGAGTTCGAGCGCGAGCGCTCGACGCTGCTGTCGCTGCAGGCCGCCTATGAGCGGCAGCGCATCCAGACGCGCGCCGAGAATGCCGGCAACCAGCAGACCGTCGACCTGGCGCTCGTCACGCTGAAAGCGGCGGAGCGGGAACTCGAGCGCTACCGCAATGCATTCCAGCAGGGGCTCGTGAGCCGCCAGGAGCACGATCGCCGCGAGGACCAGCTCGCCGAGGCGCAGGTACGCTACGGGCACGCGCTGCAGAACGCGAAGATGCAGGCGGAAAAGCTGTCCTTCGAGTTGCGCACCAGCGAGCTCGACGTCGAGCGCCAGCGCGGCGTGGTCGCCAACTTCCAGCGCCGCGTGGACGAGCTCACGGTCCGCTCGCCGGTGGACGGCATGGTGGGCAGCATCGCCGTCCAGCAGCGCGCCGCGGTCATGCCCAACCAGCCGCTGCTGACGGTCGTCGATCTCTCCGTGTTCGAGATCGAACTCGCGGTGCCGGAGAGCTACGCCGACGATCTCGCGCTCAACATGCCGGCCGAGATCACCTACGGCAGCTCCGAGTACGAGGGCCGGCTCACGTCGATCTCGCCGGAGGTGCGCAACAGCCAGGTCGTCGGCCGCGTGCGCTTCGCCGGCGAGGCGCCGGCCGACCTGCGCCAGAACCAGCGTGTCAGCGTGCGGATCGTGCTCGAGGAGAAGGCCGACGCGCTGGTCGTGGATCGCGGCGCCTTCTTCGAAAGCGGCGGCGGCCGCGTCGCCTACAAGGTGGATGGCGGCGTCGCGCGTCGCACGCTCATTGCGACCGGCGCCTCCAGCATCGCCAAGGTCGAGATCGCGCAGGGCCTCGCCGAGGGTGACCAGATCGTGATCTCGAGCCTCGAGCCGTTCGGCCGCGCCGAAACCGTACTGATCAGAAATTAGCCCAACGAGCAGGAGCATCCGTCATGTTGAAGATGAAAGGCGTCAGCAAGGTCTACCGCACGGACATGGTGCAGACGAGCGCGCTGCGCGATTTCGACCTGGTCGTCGACGAGGGAGAGTTCGTCGCGGTGACCGGTCCCTCGGGTTCCGGCAAGACGACGTTCCTCAACATCGCCGGCCTGCTCGAGGGCTTCGATGCCGGCACCTACGAGCTCGACGGCGCGGACGTGAGCCGGCTCGGCGACGACGCTCGCTCGCGAATCCGCAACGAGAAGATCGGCTTCATCTTCCAGGGCTTCAATCTGATCGCGGACCTGAACGTGTTCGACAACGTCGACGTGCCGCTGCGCTACCGGGGCTTCGACGCAGCCGAGCGCGCGAAGCGCATCCACGAGTCGCTCGAACTGGTCGGGCTCGCCTCGCGCGTCAAGCACCTGCCGTCGCAGCTCTCGGGCGGCCAGCAGCAACGAGTCGCGATTGCGCGCGCACTGGCCGGCAGTCCTCGCTTCCTGCTCGCGGACGAACCCACCGGCAACCTCGACTCCGTGATGGCGCGGCAGGTCATGGAGCTGCTCGAGGAAATCAACGGCCGCGGCACCACGATCATCATGGTGACCCACGACCCGGAGCTCGCGCGGCGCGCCCACCGCAACGTGCACATGCTCGACGGTCAGGTCACCGATTTCACCGAGTTCGAGGCGGCCGTCCGCGTGCGCGAAGTCCGCGCCGTCGCGGCGGGCGCGTGAGGAAACCAGCGATGTTCGTCTATCACCTGCGGCTCGCGCTGCTCTCGTTGCGGCGCACGCCGGCCGTCTCGCTGCTGATGGTGGTCGCGGTCGGGCTCGGCATCGGCGTCAGCATGACCATGCTGTCCGTCTACGCACTGATGGCCGGCGACCCGATCCCGGCGAAGAGCGGGATGCTGCACGCCGTCCAGCTCGACAGCTGGAGCCCCGACCGACCGTTCGATGAGCCGAACGAGCCGCCGCTACAGCTCACATGGCGCGATGCGACGGCACTGGCCGAGCGATCGCCCGCTGGACTACGGCGTACGGCGATGGTCGGCACGGGCTTCGTCGCGGAAGTGCCGGGCGCGGACGACGTGCGCCCGGAGATCGTGTCGGCGCGAGCCGCCACTGCGGACTTCTTCGAAATGTTCGAAGTCCCGTTCCTGCACGGCACGGGATGGGGAGCCGCGGGCGATGCGGACGCCGCGCCGGCCATCGTCCTGTCGCGCGAGCTCAACGAGAAGCTCTTCGGCGGCGAGGACAGCGTCGGCCGCGAGGTACGCGTCGGCACGGACCTGCTGCGGGTGGTGGGCGTGATCGACGAATGGCAGCCCACGCCGCGCTTCTACGACCTCAACACCGGCGCCTTCGCCGATACCGACGACGCCTTCGTGCCGCTGGCGCTGCTCGACCGCCACCAGTTGGAATGGGGCATCAACGGCAGCGTGAACTGCTGGCAGGCTCCGCCCGCCGAGGGCATCTTCCCGTCCGAGTGCACGTTCGCGCAGTTCTGGGTCGAGCTCCCGGACGCGCGCGCAGTGGAGGACTACCGGGCGTTCCTCGACGCCTACGTGCTGGAGCAGAAGAAGCTCGGGCGCTTCCCGAGGCCGCTCAACAACCGGCTCTCGGACGTCCGGGCGTGGCTGGACGCGAACGAGGTGGTCCGGGACGACAACAGCGTGCTGCTGGGCCTGTCCTTCATGTTCCTGATCGTCTGCCTGCTCAACACGGTGGGCCTGCTGCTCGCCAAGTTCCTCGGTCGCTCCGGCGACGTGGGCGTGCGGCGGGCGCTCGGCGCGAGCCGGGCACGCGTCTTCCAGCAGCACCTCACCGAGGTCGGCCTCCTCGGCGTGTTCGGCGGCGTGCTAGGTCTCGGAATCGCCTGGATCGGACTCGTGGCCGTGCGCCGCCTGTATGTGGACTACGAGCGCGTGGCGCACCTGAACGCGGAGTTGGTGGCGGTCGCCATCGTGCTCGCCGTCGCGGCGGGCCTGCTCGCCGGGCTGTACCCGGCGTGGCGGATCTGCCGCATCCAGCCGGCCGCCTACCTCAAGACGCAGTGACCGACGCCGACCCAGGCCAGGAGCAGTCCAATGGAAATCCGACCGATCCTCTCCGCGCTGCTGCGCAACCGCACCGGCGCCCTGCTGGTGGCGCTGCAGATCGCCATCACGCTCGCGGTGCTGTGCAACGCGGCGTTCATCGTCCAGCAGCGCCTCGTCAAGATGGACCGGCCGAGCGGCTATGACGAGGGCAACCTGGTCACGCTGCAGGTCGTGAGCCTCGATCGCCCGGACAAGGAAGCCGGGCGAGCGGCGATCGCGGCCGACCTGCGCGCGATCCGGGCCATGCCCGGCGTGCTCGCCGCCACGGCGACCGCGAGCTTGCCGCTGTCGAACAGCGGGCTGGGCTGGGCGTACCAGCGGACACCCGAGCAGAACGACCCGGACGCGGCCTCCGCGTCCCTGGTGCTGGCCGACGAGCACGCGCTCGAGACGTTCGGCCTCGAGCTTGCGGCCGGCCGCTGGTTCAAGCCGGAGGAAGTCATCAGCGTCGCGGACTTCGCCGAATTCGGCACCGCGAGCTCGCCGGTGCTCGTCGTGACGCGGGCGCTCGCCGACCAGCTGTTCCCCGACGGCAACGCGCTCGGCAGCACGATCTACGACAGCTCGAGCCTCAAGCCGACCACGATCGTCGGCATCGTCGAGCGAGCGCAGGGCTACTTCGTCAACAGCACGGGCGTGGAGCGCACGGCACTGTCGCCGCTGCAGCTCAGCAGCGGTGAGTCGCTGTACTACGTGATCAGGACGCGCCCGGGCGAGCGGACGAACGTGCAGCGCGACGTGGAGCCCGTGCTGCTCGCGGTCGACCCGCGACGCATCCTGCGCGACGTGCAGTCGTTCGACCAGATCCGCGCGGATGCGTACCAGAACGATCGCGCGATGACGATCACGCTGCTGACCGTGATCGCGCTGCTCGTCGCCGTGACCGTGCTCGGCATCTTCGGCCTGATGTCGTTCAACGTGAACCGGCGGCGCAAGCAGATCGGCACGCGACGCGCGCTCGGGGCGCGCCGGATCGACGTCGTGCGGCACTTCCTGCTCGAGAGCTGGATCATCACGACCGCTGGCGCGATCCTCGGGGTGGTGCTGGCCGTCGGGCTCTCGGTCTGGCTGGTCAGCACGTTCGAATTGCCGAAGCTCGACTGGCGCTACCTGCCGGTGGGCGTGCTGGCGCTGTGGATCGTGGGGCAGCTCGCGGCCTACGGGCCCGCGCGGCGCGCCTCCGGCATCGATCCGGCGACGGCCACCCGCAGCGTCTGATGTATAAATAGGCCATGCCCAGGATCCTCGTCGTCGACGACAACGCCGCGGTCTGCACCGCGCTCGAAATCCTCTTCGACCTGCACGGCATCGAGGTCGAGAGCGTGGATGGCCCGCCGGCGGCGCTGTCGCGTCTGGAGCGCGGCGGGATCGACCTCGTCATCCAGGACATGAATTTCTCGCGCGACACGACGTCCGGCGAGGAAGGCGTCGCGCTGTTCGGGGAGCTGCGCCGGCGCCAGCCCGACCTGCCGATCATCCTGCTCACGGCGTGGACGCATCTCGAGACCGCGGTCGAACTCGTCAAGCAGGGCGCCGCGGACTACCTCGCCAAGCCCTGGGACGACGCGAAGCTCGTCGTCACGGTACGCAACCTGCTTGCGCTCGGCAGTGCCACGCGGACCGCAAGGCGCATGACGGACGCCAGGCGCGAAGCTCGCGACCGGCTCGCCCGGGAGTTCGACCTGTGCGGCATCGTCTACGCGAGCGACGCGATGCACGAGGCCGTCACGCTGGCCACGCGTGTCGCGCACGCCGACGTGCCGGTGCTGATCACCGGCCCGAACGGCGCGGGCAAGGAGAAGATCGCGGATATCGTCCAGGCCAACTCTTCGGTGCGCAGCGGGCCGTATGTCAAGGTGAACGTCGGCGCGCTGCCGGCGGATCTGCTCGAAGCAGAGCTGTTCGGCGCCGAGCCGGGCGCCTACACCGGCGCGCAGAGGACGCGCATCGGCCGCTTCGAGGCTGCCGACGGCGGCACGCTGTTCATGGACGAGCTCGGCACGCTGTCGGCCGAGGGCCAGGTCAAGCTGCTGCGCGTGCTGCAGACCGGCGAGTTCCAGCGGCTTGGGTCGAGCGAGACGCGGCGCGTGCGCGTGCGCGTGATCAGCGCGACCAACGCCGACCCGCAGCATCTGATCCGGACCGGGCGCTTCCGCGAGGATCTCTACTATCGCCTCAACGTGATCGAGATCCGCGTGCCGGCTCTCGCGGAGCGCCCCGACGATATCGTGCCGCTGGCGCACGCATTCCTCGGACCCCGGGCCGAACTGACCGCGAACGCCGAGGAGGCGCTGCTCGCCCACGGCTGGCCGGGCAACGTCCGCGAGCTGGCCAACTGCATACAGCGGGCCCGGCTGCTCGCGCGGTCGGAGCGAATCGACGTCGCGGACCTGGGCCTCCCCGGGCGCCGCGCAGCCGAGGTCGCCACGGCGACGGACGATGGCGAGCAGCCGGACCGAACGGCCGTCGAGACTGCGCTCGCGAATTCCGGTGGCGTGATCGCGCGCGCGGCCGCCGAGTTGCGGCTCTCGCGCCAGGCGCTCTACCGCCGCATGGAGAAATTCGGTCTCAAGGCCTGAATGACCGCCCGGGACGTGCCCGCCAGCGATAGCATGCGCCGATGCGACATCGAGTCTCGATCGAAGGTCAGGTCGCGCTGCTGGCGGTGCTGGTCGTCGTCGCGTCGGTCGCGCTCGCGTACTTGTTCCACTGGCTGACCGACGACCGGGCAGCCACGGCCGCGTTTACGCTGGGAGCGACCGTGCCACTCGCGATCTGGTCGGCGCGACGCTGGGCCGGCCCCGTGGGACGGCTGCTGCAGGCGCTGAATGACGGTTTCACGAGCCTGCGCGACGGCGACTTCTCGATCACGCTCGCGGCCACGCGGCGTGACGAGCTGGGCGCGCTGGTCGGCAACTACAACGCCGTCGGCGACGTGCTGCGGCGCGAGCGCCAGGACCTGTTCCAGCGCGAACTTCTGCTCGACACGGTCATCCAGAGCACGCCGCTCGCACTGGTGCTTACGAATGCCGCGGGCCACGTGATCTACTCGAACACGGTGGCCCGCCAGATGTTCGGCCAGGGCGCGAAACTCGAGGGCCTCGTGTTCGATACGCTGGTCGACGAGACACCGGCGTCCTTGCAGGACGCGGTCCGGGGCGGACAGGACACGCTGTTCTCGCTGGAGGGCACCGACGGCGAACAGGAGGTGCTGCACCTGTCGCAGCGGCGCTTCGTGCTGAACGGCCGCGACCACCGCCTATACCTGTTCAAGCGCCTGACGCGCGAGCTGACGCGCCAGGAAGTCGCGACCTGGAAGAAGGTGATTCGCGTCATCAGCCACGAGCTCAACAACTCGCTCGCCCCGATCTCGTCGCTGGCACATTCGGGGCGTCGCATCGCGCAGGACCCGGACCCGGTCCGCCTCGACAGCATATTTGCGACGATCGAGGAACGCGCGGCACACCTGAAGGCGTTCCTCGAGGGCTACGCGCAGTTCGCCAAGCTGCCCGCGCCCCGGTTGCAGGCCGTCCCGTGGGCGCCGTTCATCGCTTCGCTGCGGCAGACGTTGACGTTCAGCGGGCCCGCCTCGCTGCCGGAGCACAGCGGCTGGTTCGATCCGGCCCAAGTGCAGCAGGTGCTGATCAACCTGCTCAAGAACGCCCACGAGTCGGGTTCGCCCCCCGCCGACGTCGAGCTGTCGGTGGCCGACGACGGCCGCATGGTCCGGCTACAAGTGCTCGATCGCGGCGCGGGCATGTCGGAAACCGTGCTCAACAACGCACTGCTGCCGTTCTACTCGACCAAGCGCAGCGGAACCGGCCTCGGGCTCAGTCTTTGCCGCGAGATTGCCGAGGCGCACGGCGGCCGGATCAGCCTCGCCAACCGGCCGGACGGAGGGCTTGCCGTCTCGGTGTGGCTGCCGGCGCGGCCGGGCTGATCTGCACGCAATCAGGCCCCACGGGCCACGGAACTCGCGGCCTGCAGCATCGCCGTTGCGCTGCGTTCGACGTCCGCGTCCGTCGTCGCCCACGAGCAGACGCTGATCCGCATCGCCGTGCGTCCCTGCCAGACCGTGCCACCGCACCAGCACGTGCCATCGGCCTGGATCGCGTCGATGACCCGCAGCGTGGTGTCCGCCGGACCGAACGAAACCAGGACCTGGTTCAGCACGACGTCGTTCAGGATCTCGTAGCCGGCCGCGCCGAGCAGCTCCGCAAAGCGCCGCGCCTGGCGGCAGTTGCGCTCGAACATCTCGCCGAGACCCGAGCGGCCGAGCGAGCGCAGCGCAGCCCACACCTCCACGCCGCGCGCGCGCCGCGAAAGTTCAGGTGTGAAATCGGCCGGACTGCGCTCGGCGTCGTGCACGGGAAGGTAGTCGGCCGTGATCGCCATGGCCGACGGCAGCGCACCGGGTTCCCGCACGAACGCGAGGCCGCTGTCGTAGGGTACGTTGAGCCACTTGTGGGCGTCGGTCGCCCAGGAATCGGCGAGTTCCACGCCGTCCGCCAGCGCCGCCAGTTGCGGCGCAGCCCGGGCCCACAGGCCGAACGCGCCGTCGATGTGCACCCATGCGCCGGCGGCCCGCGCGATGGGGCAGATTGCATCGAACGGGTCGAACTCGCCGGTATTGATGTTGCCGGCCTGCACGCAGACGATCGTCGGGCCCGCCATGCGCGGCAGCCGATCCGCGCGCATGCGGCCGCGGTGATCCGTCGGCACGCGGACGACCCGGTTGCGGCCGAGCCCGAGCAAGCCCAGCGACTTTAGCAGCGTCGGGTGCGCCTCGTCGCCGACGATGACCGTGATCGGCGGTGCGCCGAACAGGCCATCGGCCTCGACGTTCCAGCCGGCGCGAGAAAGAACGACGTGGCGCGCCGCGGCCAGGGCGGTGAAGTTCGCCATCGTCGCGCCGGTGACGAATGCGCCTTCGGTCTGCGGCGGCAGCCCGAGCACGTCGACCAGCCAGCGCAACGCGACCTCCTCCACCTGCGCGACACCGGGAGTGACCTTCGCGAGGCACGCGTTCTGGTCCCACGCAGTCGCGAGCCAGTTCGCCGCGAGCGCTGCGGGGAGCGACCCGCCGATCACGAAGCCGAAGAAGCGCGGCCCGGCCGTCGCCATCGTCGCCGGCGCGACGAGGTCATCGAGCAGCGCGATCACGTCGGTCGGGTCGGTCGGGCCGTGCGGCAACGGCTCATCGAGGCGGGCCAGCCGGCGGACTGCCGCGGGGTCGGGGCGTACCGGTCGCTGCGCGAGCGAGTCGAGATAGGCGGCGGACCGCCGCGCGGCATCCTCCAGCAAGCTGTTCACTGCGACACTCTTCGCGCGCGGCGCGTCGTCGTTCATCGCGACTCCTCAGCGCGGGTGCAACCACCCCGGCAGGAACGTGTACGGATCGATCTTCGCCGTGCGATCGTAATCCACGCCGCTGCGTTCGAGCAGTTCTTGCGCGCGCCCGCCACGCCAGGCGTCGAACAGGTCGGTGCAGCCGCCGATGAACTCGCCGCCGATGAAGATCTGGGGAATCGTCGCCACGGAGGTCCGCGCGGCAAGCGCGGCGCGGATGCGCCCGCCACGATCGTCCTGCTGGTACTCGACCGAATCGAGGTCGACGGCCCGATAGCGGATCTGCAGCCGGGCGAGCAACCGCCGCACCGACCAGCAGAACTCGCACCACTCGAGCGCGAACATCACGACCGGCTGCTCGCGATCGGTCACTGCCTGCTCGACGAAGTCCCGCTCCTCGGCCGGGATCGGCGACGCGGGCCCTGGCGGCGTCGCAGCCGGCGGCGGCGGCTGGGCCGGTGCGTCGAACCGGAAACCTGGCGTCGACTGCGACAGTTCGATTTCCTGCTGCGTCATTTCCGAGGGGACGTCGGCGAACAACGGCGTGCTCAGGTAGCGCTCGCCCGTGTCGGGCAGCATGCACAGCACGTTGGCGCCGGCCGGCAGCTCCTGGCAGATCTCGATCGCACCCGCCAGCGTCGCGCCACCCGAGATGCCCGCGAGGATGCCCTCCTCCGTCGCAAGGCGGCGCGCCAGCTCGAGCGCGCGGGCGCCGTTGACCGGCACGACCCGGTCGAAGAGGCCCTGTTCGATCGCGTCCTCGGCCAGCTTCGGAATGAAGTCGGGCGCCCACCCCTGCATCGCGTGGGGCCGGAACACAGGGTGACTCGCCGCCGGAGAGCCGTCCGCGGCCCGCGCCTGCGCGATGCCGCTGCCGAGCACCTGCGAATTGTCGGGCTCGCAGACGAAGATCCTCGTTTCGGGACGCTGTGCGCGCAGCACCCGGCCGACACCCTTCAGCGTGCCCCCGCTGCCGTAACCCGTCACCCAGGCATCGAGACGGTCACCGCGGAAGTCCTCGAGTATCTCGACGGCGGTGGTACGCGAGTGCACGTCCGCGTTGGCTTCGTTCTCGAACTGGCGCACGAAGAACCAGCCGTGCTCGTCCGCGAGTTCGCGGGCCTTCGCCAGCATGCCGCTGCCCTTCTGCGCCGCCGGCGTCAGCACGACGCGGGCGCCGAGGAACCGCATCAGGCGACGGCGCTCGACGCTGAAGTTCTCGGCCATCGTCACGACGAGCGGGTAGCCTTTCGCCGCGCAGACCATCGCGAGGCCGATGCCAGTGTTGCCACTGGTCGCCTCGACGACCGTCTGCCCCGGCCGCAGCGATCCCTCGCGCTCGGCGTGCTCGATCACGCCGAGCGCGAGGCGGTCCTTGACCGAGCCCATCGGGTTGAAGGCCTCGAGCTTCACGTAGAGATTCACGTGCTGCGGCGCGAGCCGGTTCAGGCGCGTGACGGGCGTCCGCCCGATCGTCTCGAGGATTCCCTGGTAGCGCATCGCGATGCCCCCCGCTGCCATCGCGGTCACTGACTGTGATCGCTTGTGGAAAGTCTGGCGGACCAGCGTATCGCGGTGATTTCCGCCGCGGGGACTTTTGTATCGGTTTGTAACTCGCCGAGGGCAGCGGGTGGACAGCCCGAGGTGGCAGGGGATAGGCTGCATCGCAAGGAACCCTGCCTCGTGAAAATCCCAGCGGATCATCCGCTGCGCCTCGAACTGAACAATGAGGTGCACGCCCGCCCGCCGGAGGCGCTCGCGCCGCCGCTGCGCCTGACCTTTCTCGCACTGTACTCCGACGCCAGCCAGCGCGAGCGCGAGCGCGAACACGTCTGCTCGCTTGCGCGGCGCTACGGCGCGCCGGAGCCCCCGCCGGGTGCGACGCACTACAGCGCAGACCTCGGACCGTTCCGGATCAAGTGGGAACGCCACACCGAGTTCACACGCTACAAGTTCATCGTGGGCGGACCCTGCGGTGACCCGTTCGGGCCAGCGGCGATCGAGGCCGTGCCCGCGGAATGGCTCGCTGAGATCCCTGGCGAGGTCATGGTCGCTGCGCACGCGGCATTGATTTCCGTGGGAGCCGACCTGCCGGACTTCGAAGCGCTGGCGGCACAACATTTCGCCGGCAACGCGCTCGTGGGCGCCAGCATCGCCGGCGGGGCGGGCATTGCGCTCACCGATTGCCGGACCCACGATGGATTCGGCCGTCTTCTGGTGTTCGATCGCGGCATGACGCCGCGACAGGCCGGCCGGATGATGCAGCGCCTGCTCGAGATCGACACGTATCGCCTGATGGCACTGCTCGCTCTGCCGGTCGCACGATCGCTGACACCGGCGCTGACGACTGCGGAGCGCGAACTCGCGCAGATCACGAGCACGCTCGCCGGCGCGAGCGACTCGGACGAGCCCGCGCTCCTCGACCGCCTGACCCGGCTCGAGGCCGGTATCGAGAGCAGCGAGTCGCTGCACCAGTATCGCTTCGCGGCCGCCGCGGCCTACTACGAGCTCGTGCAACGACGCATCGAGGAGCTGCGCGAGACGCGAATCCAGGGCATGCAGAACTTCCGCGAGTTCACCGAGCGGCGGCTCGCGCCGGCGATGAATACCTGCCAGGCCGTTTCGTCACGCCTGGACTCACTCTCGCAGCGCGTCGCGCGAGCCACCCAGTTGTTGTCCACGCGCGTCGACGTGTCGCGCGAGCGCCAGAACCAGCGTGTGCTCGAATCAATGAACCGGCGTGCTGAGGCGCAGTTGCGGCTGCAGCAGACCGTCGAAGGCCTCTCGGTCGCCGCGATCACCTATTACATCGTCGGTCTGGTCGGTTACGCGGCCAAAGGCCTGCGCGGCGCTGGGCTGGACGTGAACCCGGACCTCGCGATGGGCATCAGCATCCCGGTCGTCGTCTTGATCGTTGCGCTCGGCATGCGCAAGGTCCGCAGGGTCGTGCTGCACGCCAGGGATTGAAGCCTGGTGTGCAGCAGGCACGGTCAGCCGGAACGAAACACGACTTGCATCGCTCCTTGGCGCGCAGCGGCCTGACGCTACTGCTGATAAGGTTGCGACAACCAGTGCCGACAGTGCCGTTTGAGTCTTCATGCGGCATCCTCTGTCTGGATATCCCGCAGACATCAACGCTGCGCCGAGTCGGCAGGTGATTTCGATCCTTCGCATTGAAGCCGAACAGCCACGCGCAACGAACGAGCGCGGGAACAGGAGCCGAACCGTGCCCAGCCCAGATCCGATTCGAACGCGGCGAACCGCAGCCTTGTTGCTGGTGCTGATCGCGGGTGCCGTCGCTGCCGCTGCGGTACCCGGCTCCGGCGACACCCCTCGCGCGTCTCAGTCAGCCAGCGAGCCGACATGCGTGCCGGTGGCGCGCTGGGTGATTCCCGGCGCGAACGCTGGCCAGCCGACGACGCTGGAGGCGCTGCTCGAGCGCGCCACCCAGGCCGGGGTTGTGCTGCTCGGCGAGTCGCACGACAGTCACGAACACCACCGCTGGCAATTGCAGGTCATCACCGCGCTTCATGCGCGCCACCCCGACCTGGTGATTGCGCTGGAGATGTTCCCGAGGCGGGTGCAGCCGGCCCTCGATCGCTGGGTCGCCGGAGAGATCGACGAGGCCGAGTTCCTGCGCGCCTCGGAGTGGCGCCAGGTCTGGAGATTCGACCCGGCGCTGTACCTGCCGATCTTTCATTTCGCGCGGATGAACCGCATCCCAATGGTCGCGGTCAACGTGGAAAGATCGCTGGTCCAGGCCGTGTCCGAGAAGGGCTACGCCGCAGTCCCGGCGAGCGAGCGTGAAGGCGTCAGTGAGCCGGCACCGGCGATCGAGGCTTACGAGAACATGCTGCTCGAGAGCTGGCGGGATCACCTGCCGCCAGACAAGCAGCAGGATGCTGCACTCGCGCGGCAGGATGAGGAGTTCCGGCGTTTCGTCGAGTCTCAGCTCGTCTGGGACCGAGCCATGGCTCAGGGCATCGCGGACGCCGCGGACCAGAAACCGGGGGTCGTCGTCGTCGGATTGATGGGCAGCGGCCATGTGATCCACGGCTGGGGCGTGTCGCACCAGCTGCAACAGATGGGTCGCAAGGCTCCGCTGGCGCTGCTGCCCTGGGACCGCGACGGCGACTGTGCGACCCTGGTTCCGGGTTTTGCCGACGCTGTGTTCGGCGTTGCCGAGCCACCCCGCTATGCCCACGTCGCCCGGCCGCGGCTCGGCATCACGCTGGAACCCGCGGACGATGGCGTGCGGATCGGAGCGGTCACGGCCGGATCGATCGCCGAGCGGACGGGACTGCGCAAGGGTGACGTGATCATCGAAATCGCCGGCGTGCGTCCGGAGCAAGCCATCGAAGTCGCAGCCGCCGTCATGCGCCAGGCACCCGGCACCTGGTTGCCGCTCAAGATCCGGCGCGGCTCGCGCACGCTCGAGTTCGTCGCGAAGTTCCCGGTTGCAAGCGAACCGTGATGCCGCGCGGTCTGGCCATTGCCCTGCTGCTGGGCTCGGCCGTCGTGCCGTGCGCGAACGCCGCGCCAGACGCCGTGCCGGTGCGCGCCGACATTCAGGTTCGAATCGACCCCGAGACCCGCGAACTGACGGGCAAGGGCGCCTGGACGGTTCCGCCCGGCGAGTCGCTGGCGATCGTGCTGGACGATCGATTCGACGTGCGGCGCCTGGAAGTCGACGCGAGGCCCCTGTCAGCGGCTACCGAGCGCGACGGGCGCCGGCAGTGGCGCCTGGCAGGGAGCGAGCGAGCGACGCAACACATCGAGATCGAGTGGCGCGGCCTGCTCGATCCACTCGAAGCCGACCTCGATCATCGGCAAGTGCTGCACCACGTCGCGCCGGTGACGGCTCCACGCGGCACGTTCCTGCCGGGCGCGGCGCATTGGCACCCGGTCTTCGTCGGCCGTCCACTGCAGTACACGCTGACCGTCGACGTCCCGCAATCGCAGCGCGCCATCGTCGCCGGGGATCTTGCATCGGACCGCATCACGAATGGCCGACGCCGGCTGTCCTACCGGTTCGAGCAGCCCGACCCGGCGATCGACCTGATGGCCGGGCCGTACCGCGTGACGGAGCGTAAATTCACAGGCGCCGGCAGCGGCGCGATCACGCTCCGCACGCTGTTGCACGCAGAAGTCGCGGACCTCGGCGCAGGCTATCTCGACGCCACCGAGCGTTACCTGCGCATGTATGAAGACTGGATCGGACCCTATCCGTACGGCTCGTTCAGCATCGTCTCGAGCCCGACCCCGACCGGCTTCGGCATGCCGACGCTGACGTACCTCGGCATCGACGTGCTGCGCCTGCCGTTCATCCGCGACACTTCGCTCGGCCACGAAGTGCTGCACAACTGGTGGGGCAACGGCGTGTACCCGGACTACGCAACCGGCAACTGGTCGGAGGGCCTGACAACGTTCATGGCCGACCATACCTACCGCGAGCAGGCCGGGCCGGACTCCGCGCGGGAACTGCGCTTCGCCTGGCTGCGCGACCTCGCCGCGCTCGACGCCGGACTGGACCGCCCGCTGCGCGAGTTCACGTCACGCATGCACGGCAGCGACCAGGTCGTCGGCTACCACAAGGCCGCGATGCTGTTCGTGATGCTGCGAGACGCGATCGGCCACGAATCCTTCGACCAGGGTTTGCGGAGTTTCTGGAACGAACACCGCGGGTCGATTGCCTCGTGGGAGGATCTGCGCACTGCCTTCGAGCGCGCGTCGCAACGCAGTCTGGCCGGATTCTTCGCGCAATGGCTGAACCGCGCCGGCGCACCGAACCTGCGACTCGAGTCGGCGAAAGCGGTCAGGGACGCCGACCAGTGGCGCGTGGACTTCACGCTCGGCCAGGACCGTCCGGCCTACCAATTGCGCGTCCCAGTCGTCGTCGACGCCGGATCCGGCCCGCAGGTGCATTGGGTCGACTTCGATCGCGAGCGTGCCACGTTCAGCCTGCGCAGCACACAGCCGCCGCGTTCGATCACGCTCGATCCCGATGCGCGGTTGCTGCGGCGTCTTGCGCCCGGAGAGGCACCGCCGATCCTGCGCCGCGCGATGCTCGACCCGACGACGGTAACCGTGCTGACCGGAGCGGACGAAGCTGGCGCGGCGCTGGCGCGACGGGTCGTCGAACACCCGCTGCAACTTCGATCGCCCGAGGCGCCACTGCCCGCGGCGCCGCTGTTGCTGGTCGGCCTGGAGCGCGACGTGAACCGCTATCTCGCACGGCACGGGCTGCCGCTGCGACCCGCTGAACTCTCTGCGACGCCCGATCGTGCAACCGCCTGGGTGTGGACAGCGGCTCGCCCGACGGGCGAGCCGGTCACGGTCGTTTCAGCACGGGACGCCACTGCGCTGGTCGCACTTGGGCGGCCCCTGCCGCATTACGGCCGACAGAGCTGGCTCGTGTTCGCAGGCGATACCGCGACGGCGCGCGGCATCTGGCCGTCACGCCCGCAGAGCATTCGTCTCGACCGCTAGCGAACCCTGGCCCCGCTCGAGATCGAGCAGCAGCTGCTTGCGCCAGACGCCGCCACCGTAGCCACCGAGGCGACCATCCGCGTTCACGACGCGATGGCACGGAATCACGATCGCGATCCGGTTCATGCCGTTGGCGGTACCCACGGCCCGCGTCGCGCCGGATTGCCCGATGCGCTCGGCGAGATCGCGGTACGACCAGGTGTCACCATACGGAATCGTCAGCAGCGCCTGCCAGACCCGCTCCTGGAACGGCGTGCCGCGGATTACCAGCGGCAGGTCGAACTCGCGACGCTTGCCAGCGAAGTACTCGGCGAGCTGGACGCGCAGCGCGTCGAGCCAGCGATTGCGCCCCGGCACGAGCGGCACGCCGAGCCGCCTCTTCAGCGTCGCGAGCTGCGCCTCGAGCATGCGCCGGTCGCTGAACTCGAGCAGGCACACGCCCTCGGAGGTCGCGCCGGCCACCAGCGGTCCCACCGGTGACGCAATCCAGTCGAGCGCCACGGCATCGGCCCCGACCGCCTCGGCCGGCGTCGTGCCGAAGGCGCGCGCGAACGCCGTGCGAAAGCCACTCTCAGATTCGAATCCAGTCGCAGTTGCCACGTCGCTCACGGCGGCGCCTCCCTTGATCAGTCGAAACGCATCGGCCAGCCGCCGGGCGCGGCAATAGGCCTGGAACGTCATCCCGTAGTGCTTGAGAAAATAACGCCGCGCACGGGCCGGATCGACGCCCACGACGCGCAGGTCCGCGGCGCGGATGCGCGACGCTGGATCGGCCTCGAGTCGCTCGAGCAGCCGCCCTACCCAGACCGGGGGCCGGCCGTCCGCGTCGAGCGGGCGGCACCGCTTGCAGGGCCGGTAGCCCGAGAACACCGCCTCGCGATGGGTCGCGAAGAATTCGACATTCTCCGGCCGTGGCTTGCGCGCCGTGCAGGAGGGTCGGCAGAAGATGCCCGTCGTCTTCACGCCGGTGAAGAACACGCCGTCGTAGCTCGCGTCCCCGCTCAGGAATGCGCGGTGCATTTCACGGTGGGAAGGCAGGTTCTGCATGGCCGCAACGTTACACCGCCGATCGCCGCGCTCCCACCGAAAATGCGACAAGCAATTGCCCGATCGGTGCCGGTGGTCGGATCCGTCGGATTTCGGTAGCTTGGCGCCATCGAGGAGGGGCACATGACCGACGCGACCCAGTACGACTGGCGAGGCCTCGTGGCCGAGCTGAATGCCCTGCTGCGCCTGAAGACGACCGTCACCGGCATGAAGCTGTTCGAGCGCGTCGAGGACATGGAAGCGATCCCGCGGATCCGGCGGCCGCAGGCGATCCACACGACCGACCAGATCGTCAGCATGGCCTCGCGGCTCGGCTGGACCGTGGGCATCACTGCCGACGACCTTGCGGGCGCGCAATGTCGCGCGGTGGTCGGCCTCGGGACCCAGGACGAGGCCTGGAAGAGCGGCCAGGAGTTCGTCGGCGTCTGGCACGCCACGGCCGAGGATGCGCGCCTCCGCCAGGAAAGCCTGAGCGTCGTGCCGTACGGTCGCTATCGCGCCCTGGCCGTCAGCCCACTCGAATCGGGCCGCCTCGATCCGCCGGACATCTGCCTGGTCTACGCGACACCCGGCCAGATGATCATCCTGATCAACGGCCTGCAGTGGCGCGGTTACCGGAAATTCGACTGGAGCGTAGTGGGCGAAACGGCCTGCGCCGACTCGTGGGGCCGCGCGCTCACCACCGGCGAGCCGAGCCTGTCCCTGCCCTGCTTTGCCGAACGCCGCTACGGTGGAGTCCCGGACGAGGAAATGCTGATGGCGCTGCCGCCCCGATACCTGGCCACCGCGATCGAGGGCATGAAAGCGCTGGCAAAGAACGGACTGCGCTATCCGATCGCGCCGTACGGCATCCAGAACGACGTGCGCGCCGGCATGTGGGCGAGCTATCCGCCGACCAGGACCTAGGAGCACCGCGATGAACACGCCCGACAGCGATGGCTGGCACAAGACCGCCTGCATCATCTGCGCACTCAATTGCGGCCTCGAGGTGCAGACCAACGACCAGGACCGGCGCATCACGAAGATCCGCGGCGACAAGGCGCATCCGATCTCGCAGGGCTACGTCTGCGAGAAGTCGCAGCGCATGGATTACTACCAGAACGGCGCGGATCGCCTCAGTTCACCGATGCGCCGGCGGCCGGACGGCAGCTACGAGGCGATCGACTGGGAAACCGCGATCCGCGAGATCGCGCAGAAGTTCAAGGCGATCCGCGACACGCACGGCGGCGAGAGCATCCTGTACTTCGGCGGCGCCAACCAGGGCAGCCATCTCGGCGGCACCTACGGCGACAGCACGCAGAAGGCGCTCGGCGTGCAGTACCGTTCCAACGCGCTCGCGCAGGAAAAGACCGGCGAGTTCTGGGTCGCCGGCAAGATGCTGACCACCGGCGCGCACGGCGATTTCGAGCACTGCGAGGTCGCGGTCTTCGTCGGCAAGAATCCGTGGCACTCGCACGGCTTCGCGCGCACGCGGGTGATCCTGCGCGACATCCAGAAAGACCCGAATCGCAGCCTGATCGTGATCGACCCGCGCCGCAGCGAGACTGCCGAGATGGCCGACATTCACCTGCAGGTCAAGCCCGGCACCGATGCATGGTGCCTCTCTTCACTGGCCGCGATCCTCGTCCAGGAGGACCTCGTCGCCCACCAGTGGCTCGCCGAGCACACGACCGGCCACGCGGAGGTCTCGGCCGTGCTGAGGTCGATCCCGGTGTCGAGATATGCGGAGTTCTG
>Ga0316627_100000038_pt1 | contig 22156 bp, 21 predicted proteins | sample OWC_Aug_M2_C1_D1_FD_207653 | JGI IMG/M metagenome (GOLD analysis project Ga0316627, IMG submission 207653) | Wetland soil microbial communities from Old Woman Creek delta, Ohio, United States - OWC_Aug_M2_C1_D1_C | ecosystem: Environmental > Terrestrial > Soil > Wetlands | place: USA: Ohio...
AGTTCCCGGAGCGGGTGATGTCAGTATCTCCGGAGCTCGTCTCTTCGGCGCTGAAGAGTCCCGATGGGGACCTTAATAACATGATGGCGGACAAACGACCGGTCTTGCAATGAACGAGCCTTCCTCGGACGCCACCACTGTCTCGGAAATACCGCCCAGCACTCCTGCGGCGCGGGAGTTGGCCGAGCCTCCCGCTTCCCGTGTTTCGGCACTGAAGCCGCATTACGACAACAGCTGGGCCATCGTTATCGGCATCAACCGCTACCAAGCCGACGGCATTCGCGACCTCGATTACGGCGTTTCCGATGCCGACGGCATCGCGCGGCTGCTGGTGACGCAACTCGGGTTCACCGCGGAAAGCGTCTTCGTCGTGCTCGACCCGCCGCCGCCGGAGCAGTTGCCGTACCGGCTCCATGCTGAGCACGCCGCGAAGGCGGTGATCGAGGACCTGCTCTTCACCCGGCTGCCCGAATTGGTCGGCCCGGACGACCGGCTGCTATTCTTCTTCGCGGGCCACGGCGAGTGCAGGCGGCTGCCGGTGGGCGCCCAGGAAATCGGCTACCTAGTGCCGTCGGACGCCGAGCCTGGGCACTGGCACACCTACATCGATCTCGACGCGGTGACCCGCGCGGGCAATCTGTGCGCGGCCAAGCACGTGTTCTACCTGCTGGACGCCTGCTACAGCGGGCTCGCCACCGCCCGCGCCGAGGTGCGCGAGCGCCGCTACGAAGAGGACATGCTCACCAACCGCGCGCGCCAGGCGCTCACGGCCGGCAACGCCAAGCAGGCGGTAGCGGATAAGGGTCCGCAGGGCCACTCGCTCTTCACCTGGTACGTGCTCCAGGGGCTGCGCGGAGAAGCGGACCTGTTTCACAACGGCGTCATCACCGGCAACGAGCTCATGGTGTACGTACGCGATCAAGTGGCCCGCGCCTTCGGCTCGGAGCAGACGCCGGATTTTGGGCCCTTGCCCGGCCACGAGTCGGGTGGTGACTTCGTTTTCGTCGAGCCAGGCTTCAGCGCGCAAGAGCATTTCGATTTGGGCTGCGCCCTCATGGAGCTCGGGAGGCAGTTGGTCGATCCAGGTCGGTTTCTTGCCGCCGCCGAGCAATTCGATACCGCACAGCGACTATCGGGCAGGTCCTGGGGGGAAGCGTGGCGGAAGCTCGGCGAGGCGCAGTTCGCGGCCGGTGAGATTGAAACCGCCGTGGCAAGCTTCGACATGGCCCGTAACCAGGGAGATAGCCAAGCCCTGCTGCACCTTGGCCTGGCTTACGCTAAACAGCGCCACTATGACGAAGCGATTGATGCGCTGAAGGCGTTTGCCGAGCTAAATCCGGATCATGTCGATGTTTCGTGGGCCAGGGATTTCGCCGTTACCCTCCGGCGAACAGGCGGCGGTCGGCGCTACGCGCTGCTGATTGGCACTGGCATGGGCGCCGCTGAGGATCTGCGGGAACTGCGAGAGGTGCTGGTACGTCGGCTCGGCTTTCGCGGACAGGACATCGTCTTGCTCACCGACGAGCAGGCTACCTCGGAGGCCATCCGCGCCTCCTTCGCTCAGCTCGCGGCCAGAACGCGAGAGGCGGACACGGTACTGGCCTGCTTCACTGGCGTGGGAACCCAGATACCCAACCGTGATTCTCACTACCAAACGCGCGACGGACTCCTGTTCGTTTTCTTACCCGAGGACTACCGTAAAGAGGTCTTGCGGGAAGACCAGGTGTTCGAACTGATGTCCCGAATTCCAGCACGGGACAAGTTGCTGATCGCCGACGTGCCGCACTTTGCCTTTGAGACTGGTAGATCTCGCAGTCTCGGTTTCCGCTTTATCGGTGGCTGCCGACGGAACGAGTTGACCTTTACGAAAGACATCGACGGCAAGCAGCGCGGGGTGTTCACTTACCATCTAATCCGCCATATAGACCAGGAGGACGATCGCCGCCTTACGTATGGTGACCTGCTCGGCCGAGTTACCGCAAGCCTCAATGCAGCGGGGTTCAGCCACACCCACCCCGTCCACGTCGGTGCGAGGAAAACCCCGGTCTTCCCGCGCCACGAACCCGACTATCTCTGGCTCTACGAGCTTTCGTGCGGACGAGATTGCGCGGCGCTTACGGACGGCGAGATGGCAATGTGGCGGCAGATGCTCGAGGATTCCCCTATCACCACTTCTCCGGAAGCGAACATGGCTCTGGCTCGAGCGCTGGCAGCGAGGGGTGCGTTCGATCCCGCCCTTGAAGCCGTCAGGCGCGCCTCGTCCGGGGGCCTGGAAAAGGTGGCGGAGCCGCTGTTGCTGCAACTGAGGACGTTGATACGGGCGCGCCGCTACCACGAGGCAGCCACATTTGTTGAGCGTTTGGGGGCACGTGCTTCAGACCCCTGCCTCGCGTCATTGCCACAGGCGACTCATGGCCTGCTCGCGATCCTCGACCGTGGCGAGAAACATGCCCTGCTGGTGGGCATCGGCAGCTACGCAAGTGCCGACCTGCTGAGAGCAAAGGACGCACCCGATGATGTGGCGGGCTTGCGTGACGAGTTGGTTACTCGATGGGGATTCCAGCCGGGGAACATCGTCGTGCTGACGGACGCGCAGGCGAGCCGGGAAGCCATCCTGGATGAGCTGCGCCGGCTGGCGGAACTGGCGAGAGACAAGCCGACGCTGTTCTATTTCTCCGGCCTGGGGTCGGTGGATGCCGACGGAGAGCCGGTGTTGCTCGGAGCCGACGCCCGCCAAGCCGAAATCCAGGACATTCCGATCTCCATGCTTCACGAGATTGCGGCCCCGATCCGGCGAAATCTTGTCACGCTGATCGACGCCGGCTTCTCGGTCGAATCAAAGGACCCCCGCTTTGTCGACCCGGCGCCCGGTTCCGGTTTCCTGTACTGGGGTCACGGAGGGCAGATCGCGCGGCGCATGTCGGATCACCATGGTATCGGCGGACTCTCCGTGTTCCCTGCCTCGATGCGCTATATCAGGCGCGGGCAGGAGCGGTCGCAGTCTGGCAAGGCCCACGGCTCGACCAGCAAGCGTGCCACCCGTTTATTCCTGGATGCATTGAGGGCTGGTGAGATGCCGACGGTGAGTCGTGCGGAACTCAGGGCGCGGCTTGTCGCATCCGGACTTACCGTGCTGGGAGCGGCTTCTGACGAGCCCTTGTTCGCCAATCTGAATGTGGTCGCGAGGGTGGAGGCGGCGCTCGATGGCATCGAGGGCCGACCGTTAATGGTTGCCAGAGATCTCTTGACGAAACTCCTGCAGTGCCGCGGAGGAGCGGATCCGCGTCTGCTGCTGGAGCTGGGCGTGGCACTTCACGTGCTCACCTTACGAGATAGCGCGCGACGAGCATTGGAAGATGCGGCCCGGATGCTGCATTCCAAAGACGCTGTATCGAATAGGGACATGCGTGCGCGGGCTGATGCCCATTACTATCTCGGGTACGTCCTCCTGGCTGAGGGGCAGTATTCCAATGCGGTCAGCCACTTCGAATTGGTCCTTGCTGAGAGCCCCGGACATGCCAAGGCCCACTACTACCGAGGCTTGGCCCTGCAGAAGCTGATCGAGCTGGATCTGTTCCGACAGATCGAGGAGAGTTGGAAGACATACCTCAAGCTCGGCGCGCCAATCGGCCACGCTCGGGAGGTAACAGATTTCCTCGACAGGCGACAAGCGCAAACCTCCGATTCATGACAGGCGCGGGTTTTCCATCGTAATGGGGGACGTTCGTCCTGAAGTAAACTTGATGAAGGTCGGGCAGAATGGGGGACGTAGGGGCAGAAACAACTTGACGGTTTCACGTAGGATAGAGGTCTTCCCCAGATTCTGGGAGTTGAAGATAATTGTGAGAGACTTACGTTTCCAGTCTTCGCTTTCTTGCATGTCCTCTTCAGAAAATCGTCACTGGCAAAGCAGAGTAAGCGAACCCCACCCGGATATACCGGCCGCACGTTCACATTATCCGTGCCCACGGTAAGGCCCGAACACGCTCCTCTCTTGCTCGGGCTGCTAACCTCTTATAGACTCCGTGCGACGTATCTCTTCGAGGACCCGAGCGCAGGGGAATCGGCCCGTGAGGGTCGTGCTCCGAAAGCTCCACCGCCCGAGTGTCAGGAGGCCGCGTCACCTGAATGCGATGGACTCGAGGGTTCCATCGTTAGGCAGGCACCGGCTATCGGAATCAGTCAGGATAATCACGAGGTGAAGGAGGCGTCATGACACCGCTCGCCGAGGCTATCGCAAGAGGTCAGGTGGCCCTGACGGAGTACGCCGCCAAGCAGTTTCTCTCGGGCTACGGGATCCCGGTTCCGCGGGAAGTGGTCGCACCCGATGCGGACGGCGCCGCGGCAGCGGCCGCGCGCATGGGTTTTCCCGTGGTCCTGAAAGCCTCGGGAGCGACCTTGCAGCACAAGACCGAGGTCGGGGGGATCGCGTTGAACGTCAGGAGCGTGGAGGAGGTCCGCCAGGAGGGGCGTCGACTCCTTGGGCTCCCGGGCTGCGACGGCCTGCTCGTCGCGGAGATGGTGCGAGGGGACCGCGAATTCGTATGTGGACTCACCCGGGATCCACAGTTCGGTCCATGCGTGATGTTCGGCCTGGGCGGGATCCTGACCGAGGCGCTGGCGGACGCGGTGTTCCGGGTCACCCCCGTGACCCGCTTCGATGCGCTGGAGATGCTGCAAGAGATCCGGGCCGCGAACCTGCTCGGAGCCTTTCGAGGCCAAGCGCCTGCGAACCCGGATACGCTGGCCGGCATCCTGGTCGCCCTGGGCGAGATCGGCCTGCGCCACCCCGAGATTCGAGAGATCGACCTGAACCCCGTCAAGATTCGCCCGGACGGCGCGCCAGTAGCCGTGGATGCGCTGATCGCGCTTGCGCCGTCACGCGCCTGACGCGTGGCGAACCCTGAAGCGAACCGACTCCCTCCGAGAGGGCCGGACATGACTCACAACAAAGGCAACCTGACCCCCTTCTTCGAGCCAAAGAGCGTGGCGATCATCGGGGCCTCGGCCGCACCGGGGAAGGCCGGCCACGAGTTAATTCGGAACATCCAGGCGAACGGGTATCCCGGCCGGCTCCATCCGGTGAACCCGAAGGGCGGCGAGATTTTCGGTCTCCCCGTCTCGACGTCCATCGCCACGCTGCCGGACGGGCTCGACCTAGCCCTCATCGTCCTGCCCGCGGAGGCAACTCCGGGCGCGGTCCGTGAATGCGCCGCCAAGGGCATCCGCCATATCGTCTGCATGGCCGGCGGATTCGCCGAGGTGGACGAGGCGGGAAGTCAGATTCAACGAGAACTCGCGGACATCGTCCGCGAAACGGGAATCCAGCTGATGGGCCCCAACATCTCCGGGCACACCTCGACGCCGGCGGCGTTCACGTCGGCGTTCTTCCCGCTGGGGAAGATCCGCCGGGGGACAGTCTCTGTTATCGCCCAAACGGGGAATTTTGCCACGCACACGATGAAATATATCCTGAGCGGCGAGCACTACGGCGTCAGTCGAGTGATCGGACTGGGCAACAAGGTGGACATCGACGAGACCGATGCGCTTGCATATCTGGCGGATGACCCCGAGACCACGGCAATCCTGCTTTACCTTGAGAGCTTCAAGCGACCGGCCCAGTTCCTCGAACTCGCCCGGCGTGTCACGCGGCGGAAGCCAGTGGTCATCCTCAAGAGCGGGGCCACCGAGGCGGGCCGACAGGCTGCCGTCGCCCATACGGCCGCCCTTGCCGCCGAGGACCGGGTGGTGGATGGGATGCTGCGCCAGGCGGGGATCGTCCGAGTCTCGGACTACTCGCATCTGCTCATCGCCATGAAGGCGCTGTCCATGCTGCCGCTCCCGGAAGGGAATCGGGTCAGCTTCCTGGCGCCCTCCGGGGCCTTGCTGGTGGTGCTGTCGGACCTGTGTGTGCGCCTGGGCCTCGAGGTGCCGGCGCTCCTTCCCGAGAACGTTCAGCGACTCCAGGAGATCAGTCCCCCGTACATCCGGATGCGCAACCCGGTGGACATCTGGGCAGCCGCGACGGTACGGGGTGTCGAGTTCGGGTACCGGGAGGGGTTGGAGGCCGTGCTCCGGGATCCCAACATCGATGCGGCGATCCCGGTCCTGATGCTGACAAGGGAGATCGGGATGCCGACGTTCGACTTCCTCCTCGACCTCCGGGCGAAGTATCCCCAGAAGCCGATCGTCGTCGGCTTCAGCGGAGACAAGGACTGCATGGAGCAGTGCAAGGTGTATCTGGAGCCTCGCGGTATGCCGACCTTCTTCGAGATCGAGTACCCCTTCGTTGCGTTGTCCATTCTGGTCCGGTGCGTGCGGGCCATGGCCAGACCGCTTTCTTAAGACGCCCCTTCGTTCAACTCTCGGAGCAGTTCAAGCATGGCACCGTGAACGCCGGCGCCGGTCTCCTCGGCCTCGAAGCGTTCGAACTCCTTGGTCAGGTACGCCTGGTCTTCGGGGGAGAGGGCGCGGTCCGCCATCGGGAACAGGACGTTGTTCTCCTTCCCGATGTGGGCGCGGAGCAGATCGATGTAGCCGCGCGCGTTCTCGACGATCTGCCTGGCCGCGACGGGACCGGTCCCCAGCTTCGCCGCGCCTTCGGCGATGCCCCGAATGAAGGCCCGGCCGGCCTCATGTTCGGATAGCATGACCCCGATGGGGCCGCCCTGGACCGGGAAGCCTCGCTCGGTCATCCGCTTGAAGAGGAGATTCTCCTCCTTGCGGTGATGGCATTTGTCGGCAAAGCCCCGCAGGAAATTCACCGCCTTGTCGAAATAGGCCCGATCAGGCGCGGCGCCGGCCTGGATGGCCGCCACCTTCTTCTCCAGCGCGTCCAGGGCTTCCAAGATCAACTCGTGCTCCGCCATTAGGACCTGCGTCGGCGTGCCGCCGTGGCCATGGTGATGGCCGTGTTCGTGAGTGTGGTTTGGCATGATGCGCCTCCTTCTGGTCTGGTCGGTCTAGCGAATTATTATACTCGCATACGGGATGGCGCCGGCTCTTCCCGCTCCCAGGGGGGTAGGAGCTTCACCAGGACCCAAAGGATTATGAAGGGCAGAACGAGGATGGCAATGGACGGGAGCAGCCCCTCCCGCGTCGCGAACTCCAGTTTGTACGTGGTGTAGCCAAGGAAGCTCTTGGAGAAGAGTTGGCCGCCGATCACCACGTTCCAGCGCATGGCAAAGATGCCTATCAGTGTCAGCACTCCCGCCGTGGCGTAGAACCCCTTTCGCATCCCCTCGCGCAGGCGCACCAACTGCACCACGCCCAGAAGGGCGATCGGCAGCATCGTTCCGAGGAGAATCTGGATGACGATGTGGGGGACATAGAGCTGGGTGTGAACCATGAAGTCGAGACTCTTGAACGACTCGTCCGCCTCGTAGATGCGGTGGACGAGGTCGAGCATCTCCAGCGCGAAGTCGATGATGAAGGTATAGAGAAGGTAGCGCGCGATGGTATCGAGGCACCGCATGTCCATGCGGGTGCCGCGTCTCCAGCTCGCGACCATGTAGACGAGCATCACCAACGCGATGCCCGATACCATGGCAGAGAAAAGGAAGACTACCGGCATCAGCGTGGTGGACCACCAGGGATTGGCCTTCACCGAGCCAAAGATGAAACCGACATAGCCGTGCAGCAAAAAGGCCGACGGGATGCCCACGATTGTGATGAAGCGTCCGACCTTGTCGTCGATCTCGACCGATCGATCGCTGATGTTGTCCGACCAGAGCGCCATGGCTCGGTAGATCTGGCGCACGCGGCCGGTACTCTGCCTGGCCATGAGGACGATGTCCTTGCGGTAGTCGAGCCAGATCTCCAGGATCAGCACTGCCATCAGATACCAGAGGTAGACGAAGCCGAACATGGCCATGGCAGAGCTGGTGTGCGGGGTCAAGTACATCTCGAACGAGCGCTCGGGGTGGCCGAGGTGCAGTTGGAGGGGCAAGGGGGCCACCAGCAAGAAGGCCAGTGCGGTGAGAAGGGCAAGGCGATACGTGGGCCGCACTTCCTCCACATTGAACACGCGCTCCAGGGACGCGAGGATGAACGCGCCCGCCACCAGGCCGGTAATGTACGGGTAGAGCACGATCAAGATGCTCCACTGCAGCTCGATCTCGTTGGGATACATGAACCCTTCGACGCCGTGGATCAACGACTCCATATTCCACCCCCCTTGGGCGCCTCCAGAAACTCCTTATTTTCCAGGCTGCTCAAAAAGGTGCAGATACAAGGCGCCGCGCGATCCGAGACGCGAGGCGTACTCAGCCCGTACGTCGCAGCGTCGCGGGAGCACGGCAACGCCGCAGATGGGCCTATTTCAGCAGCCTGTTATCGCACCGAGCCGTCCAGCCCGTTATAGTACGCCTTTGCCCCCGTCGCCATCTGCGGCTTCAGCACCTGGACCTTGTGAGTACGCAGGAACGCGTGGATGGGATCCTTCGGGTTCTTCAGGTCCCCCAGCATGCGCGCGCCGGTTGGGCAGGTCTCGCAGCAGGCGGTGGTGAGCCCCTTCGTGATTCGATGGTAGCAAAGCGAGCACTTGTCGACAGTCATCGTCCGCGGGTCGATGAATCGACAGCCGTACGGGCATGCCTGCACGCAGTAGCGGCAGCCGAGACAGTAGGTCTTGTCGACCAGGACGACTCCGTCGGGGCTGTCGAAGGTGGCGCCCACGGGGCAGACCTGGGTGCAGGGCGAGTGAGCGCAGTGGTTGCAGAGTTTGGGCACGAAGAAGTTCTTGGATCCGTCGCCCGGCTCGTACCGGGCCGGAAACCCGCCGTAGCCGCCGTTGGGCGAGTCCACCTCGGGGTGCTCGATATTGCCGTTCGGCACGTGGTAGCGCTCCACCCACGTTCGGAAGTAATACGGCTCCAGCGGCACGTCGTTCTCGGTCTTGCAGGCGCGAACGCAATTCCCGCAGCCGATGCACTTCTCGATGTCGATGGCGAACCCCCACCAGTGATCCTGCAGTGTGTAGTTGGGTGCGGCCTCCGGCGTCCCGACTTTCAGGAAGTCCCAGGCCAACGCCGCCGCGGAAGTCAACAGGAGGTATTTGCCCGTATGCGTGAGGAACTCCCGGCGATCGATCCCCATGCCGCTCCTCCTAGGTCATCTCGGGGTGGTGGGGTTTGTGACAGGAAATGCAGGCCTGGCCTCCCATGTGCGTCTGCGGGTTCACCTGCTTGAAGGTCTTGGGGCTGGCCACGTCTTCACGGTGGCAGACGAGGCAAAGCGTTCGCGGGTCCGGCCGTGCGGGCTTGAGGCTGCCGGGGTCCTCCGCATGCTTGGCCAGCGCCCCGTGGCAGGCCTCGCACGCGATGACGGCGTGACGGCTCCCCTGGCGCTCGTCCACGACGTCGGGGTGACACGCCGCACAGGCTTCCCGACCTGCGAAAGCGACCGGCCGGGCCATATTGTCCGCCAGCGCGCCGGTCCGGAAGTGGCCCAACTCGTGGAAGTCCTTGGGAACCAAGAGAGCCCGCGCGATCACAAAGAGCGTCAACCCTGCCAGGAAGAGCGCGGCCATTCGGGCGAGGTGTTCCGTATCTTTGGGGAATTTCGGCATGAGGTGCCCCTCCCTGTCCGGTGGGCGGGTCCGGCCCGATCCGCCGAAGGGAATTTGCCGCGACGACGCGGTGCTCACCACCCGACCGCGACGCGTGGCCTGCCTTCTGGTCATCGCAAGGGCGCAAAAAGCCGGGGCGCTCAGGGGTCTTCGAGTCACACAACTGCTGCGGTTACTATGGACCACATCAGAGCGGCTGTCTTGCCCGCAGAGCCCGCTCCAGGTCCTGTACCGATGCTGGCGAACGGTGACGTGGCGCAAATAGGCAGTCGGGGGCGCAGGTCAACGCTGCGGCATTCCCAGCGCGCGTGCTTCCTTCGAAGCCCCCGTGAAGCCATCTCGCGGCCAAGAATGTCGCAGGGCGTACCGCGGTGTCAAGGAGAAACCAGCGCCTGAGCCGGTTTCCGCGGATCCTCTGGACTACAATCGGGCCGAAGGACGTGGTCGTCGGAGATCCGGCCAAAGTGGACCAGACTTGCACCGGCTGTCGATGTTCGATATGATGCCCCGGCCGCTGGCGCATGCGGCACTGGAGTGAACGCCCCCGAGCGCGCCTCCGAGGAGAAGGGACCCCGATGGCCATCACTCTCCGCAGACTGTTCCGGAATTATATCAGCCTCATCGGCGGGATCATCGCCGCCATCAGCTTCGTCGTCAACGTCTTCCTCCTGTTTCTGGATTTCCTGTCTCAGACCCAAAACCCCTACGTCGGCATCGTCACGTACATGATCCTCCCCGGCATCACCATGACCGGTTTAGGGCTGGTCTTCGGCGGCGCTGCGCTGCGCTTCTTCCGGCTCCGCCGCGGTGCCGTGGTAGTGGAACTTCCCAAGCTGGACCTCAGTAACCCCCGGCACCGCTACGCGCTGTTCGGCACCTTCCTGGCGATCATTCTCTTCCTCGGGCTGTCGGCCGTTGGCGGGTACGAGAGTTATCACTACACCGACTCGGTGGCATTCTGTGGGCAGACCTGTCATACGGTAATGCAGCCCGAGTTCACGGCCTATCAGGTATCGCCCCACGCCCGAGTTGCCTGCGTGTCTTGCCACATCGGGCCCGGAGCGGAGTGGTTCGTACGGGCTAAGATTTCCGGTGCCTACCAGGTGTACTCGGTAACGTTCAACAAGTTCTCGCGCCCCATCTCGACGCCCATCGAAAACTTGCGCCCAGCCCAGGACGTCTGTGAACAGTGCCACTGGCCGGCCAAGTTCTGGGGAGAGCAGCTCGCGGAGCGCGTCCATTTCAGCTCCGACGAGAAGAACACCCGTCGGCAGGTGAGCCTGTTGATCAAGACCGGCGGCGGCTCGGTGGCCGGCGTCAATGCCGGCATTCACTATCACATGAACATCCAGAACAAGATCTGGTACGCCCCCGCGGATCATCGGCGTCAAGTGATTCCCTGGATCCGGGTCCAAGGGCCGGATGGAAAGGTAACCGAGTACGTATCCACGGAGAAGCCGCTCAAGCCGGAGGAACTCAAGAAAGCCGAGATCCGACGGATGGACTGCGTGGACTGCCACAATCGTCCGAGCCACCGGTACCTTCCGCCCGGCCGCGCGCTGGATCCCTCCCTCCAGGAGGGACGGATCTCGCCGGAGCTTCCCTTTGTCAAGAAGGTCGCCGTTGAGGCCATGGTGCAGACGTACGGCACCGCGGAGGAGGCCGATCGAGGCATCGAAACCTATATCCGGGACTTCTACCGGAAGCAGTACCCGGCCGTGGCCCAGGGGCAAGAAGCGAAGGTCAAAGCGGCGATCGACGAGGTGAAGCGCGTGTACCACCTCAACTTCTTCCCCGAGATGAAGGTGAGCTGGCAGGCGTATCCCGACAACATCGGGCACAAGGAGTTCCCGGGTTGTTTCCGTTGCCACGATGGAAAACACGTGAGCGCCGACGGGAAGGTGATTGACCGCAAGTGCGACTCGTGCCACGAGTTCCTGGAGCGAAGGGCAGGTGGTGCCTTCGTGCGGAGCGAGGCGACACCGGCGTTTGCCCACCCCTGGAAACTGGCCGGGAAGCACGCCGAGGTGCTGTGCGGCGTGTGCCACAGCGGGGGGCCGATGAAGCCGGCTACCTGTCGCGGTTGTCACGGGATCGCCGTTTCAGGCGCCCCGATGGCGGCCATGCAGTGCAAGGAGTGCCACCTCAACGAGCAGCAGGTGAAGCCGCTAGCGGGCTGCGCCACCTGCCATCCCGCCGTCGCCGGCCTCCACAAGAAGCAGTCGCACAGAGATGCGGGATGCGTCGCGTGCCACGCCCCGCACATGTGGAAGATCGAGGGACGGGATCGGTGCCTGACCTGCCACGGGGACAAGGCCCAGCACAACCCGGGCCCGGCCTGTGCCGAGTGCCATGACTTCAAGCCGGCCGCCGTCGCGGGGAAGCCGGCGGCGGCCTCCGGACCGCCGGCGATCAACTTTCCGTCCGACCCCAACTCGCCGGGGAAGGTGACGTTCGAGCATATGACGCATCTCGCCAAAAAGGCGAAGTGCGCCGACTGCCATCCGAAGCTGTTCGCGATGAAGAAGGGCGGCGACAAGCTTTCGATGGACAGCATGGGCGACGGAAAACAGTGCGGCGCCTGCCATGACGGCAAGAAGGCGTTCGGCGTCATGGACGGGGACAAGTGCGACTCGTGCCATAAGTCCTGATCGGGCGGTACCCTAACCTTGGTCCGAAATTCTTTTCACCACCAAGGCACCAAGATACCACGGGTGATAGGCCAGCAGGGAATCGGGAGCCGCCAACAGCGAGTGCCCCTTGGGTGGCCGGTTGGTATTGCCCCGTGAATGGGCAGCTCCCGTGTCTTTTGGTGCCTTGGTGTCTTTGTGGTGTTCACATTTCTTCGGATCGGGGCTAATTGGCTGCCAGGCGCATCTTCTACGGCTGGATCATCGCGGGAACCATCCTGACCGTGTGGGCCATTTCCATCGGCCCGCGGCAGTCCTTTTCCATCTTCCTGCTTCCCTTCATCGAGGAGTTCGGGGCGAGCCGGAGCGCGACGTCAGCCGCCTTCTCCCTGCACATGGCGTTCTACGCCCTGGGGGGCTGGGTGCTCGGGATCCTGCTCGACCGGGTCGGCCCGAAACGCATCATCGCCGGCAGCACGGCGGGCTGGGCGCTTGTTCTCATCGCGACGGGCTACCTTTCCGACGTCTGGCAGCTCTACGTGGTCTACGGGGCGCTGGGTGGGGTGTGCACCGGCGGGCTGGCCTACGTGGCCAACAACGCCCTGATCTCGCGCTGGTTCGTCCGGTACCGCGGCCTGGCGAGCGGCATTGCCCAGGCCGCGGTACCGCTCGGCACGGCGGTCTTCGGCGCGTTGAGTCAATTTGGCGTCGGCTCGATTGGATGGCGGCACACGTACCTCGTGTTCGGCCTCCTTGTGGCCTCGACATCCTTCCCTCTCGTCCTCTTCGTGTTGCGGGATACTCCGCAGGAGATGGGGCTCGCGCCGGACGGCGCTCCCCCGGCGGTCGGCTCGGCCTTCGGATCCGTTACGGGGAATACCCGGGGCACCGGCTTCACCGGGCCGGGTTTTCCGCGTGGATATTGGGCCGTCTTCTGTGCGAACTGCCTGCGTGGGTTGGCGACGTACGCCATTCTCGTGCATCAGGTGGCATACCTGGTCGACGTGGGATTCAGCCGCATTGCGGCCGCTTCGTTTTTCTCGACGAGTGCCTTCCTCTCCATCCCGGGTGGACTCACCGCCGGCGCGGTATCGGATCGCATCGGGCGGCCCAAGACATATGCGTGGATTGGCGCGCTCTTCGCGATCGGTTATGCCAGCCTGCTCGTCACTCGCCACCCGTCGGACGTCATCACCTTGTGGTTGCACATTGTCGCCACGGGTTTGGCGAACGGTGGTGTCTCCCCGGTTTTTGCCGCACTGTTGACCGATCGGCTGCAGGGGCCGCGCCTGGGGTACTTGCTTGGGTTGCAGAACATCGGTTTCGGGGTCGGAGCGGCGCTGGCCCCGTATCTGGCCGGGGCGGCTTTTGACGTCCTCGGGGGCTACACGCTGGTGTTTATTCTCATGGCTCTGGCCATGGTGCTTTCGTCGGCCATCGTCTTCGCCTCCGCGCTGAGGCCGGCACCGGCCGGACGCTGAGCCTTTCCCTGCGGTCCGATCTTGCGTGGGTTTTTTGGTGGCGATCGGCCGATTGCTCCCCTATTTCTGGAAGAGTGCCAAGTGGGTGCGCGCCTTCGAATTCCTGGAGGTGAATCCGCCCGGCTTCTGGGAAGCAAACGGCTCTCACATGCGGGGCGATCCGTGGAACGCGGAGCGCTTCACGGGGCAGGAAACGCGTGCGATGCAGCAGTTGCGCGCAGAGGCTGCGCGGAAGCGCCGGCCGCCCTAATGACTCATCGGCGGGTAGGCGCGTTCCCCCTCCGGTTGCGTCGCCGCACGGGGAGTGTCCGCGCGAATCCAACAGGAGCTTTCATGAGGGTTGGTGCCGGGGGGCCGGTCCACAGGGTGTTTTCGCAGTTCGGCCTGAACTACTGGTGCCCCTTGCCGGGGAGTGGGCAGCCTGAGGCCGCCCACCTGTCCCACCTCAAACGTTTGGCGCACGTCCCGGGTGCCGGAAGAGCGAGCCAAGCCCGCGTTGACGAAGGCCGTGGGATCCCAAGTCCCACGGGGCCCGCTCGCGTACGCCAAAGGTGAACACAGAACTGCAGGCGGGCTATCTCTCTCAGCTTGCGCGGGCCAACACTTCAGCCGCCCATTGGTTCAGGCTCTTGCCCTGGGCCTCCGCCGTCAGCGCGGCGCGGGCATGGACTTCGGGAGCGACCCGGAGCAGAATCTTTCCCGAATAGGGTTTCTGCGGGACCCGCTTGCGCGCCGCGCAATCGGCGAGATAGTGTTCGACGGCGGCCCGGAAGTCGCGGCGCAATTGGGCGACTGTGGCGCCGTGAAAGGTGATCCGGTCCTCGATCCCGAGGACACGGCCCACGAAGACCTCATCGCGCGCATCGTACTCGACCCGCGCGGCATACCCCTTGTAGGTCATGGCATTCATCATGGCCGAATCTCCACCCTGCGCAGGAACTCGCGCACCTCCTCCACTTGGTATCGCTTCGCCTCGTGCCCCGGATGCGGTCGATGCAGGTAGATGCGCTCCCCTCTCAGTTCAAACACCACGCGGGAACCCGCGCCTTCGCGCACGTCCCCTCCCAACGCGACGATCAACGCTTCGATGGCCGAAAACCGGATATTGCGGCGCGTCGGAACGGTGAAGAGTGTCGTGAGCGTCCGCCGGTGCTTGCCGGTCATAGTGGAATGCTAGCACAGAATGATAGCACGGCACAAGCACACGTTTCAGCAGGCTGTCCCGGCGTGGTGATGGCATCGCGGACCGGGCGCGTTCCGCCTCGCCCAGTTTGTGCCGGTCGTACTCCTACGGACTGAACGGCTTTCCTGGCGTATGGCGGCCCGCAAAGGGCTGAGGAGTTCCTGCGACCATCGCCTCGGCAAGAGACAGCCGCATATCGGTGATGTTCCCAGGGGGATTCGCTTCAAAGATATCACCCTGGACCCCCTGAGATATCTCCGAATGACGATGCGGCTCGCGCGGCTGGTTGCGGCGCGACAAAGGGTCTATGAGGAATGGTGCGGGGGGACGGACCCATAATGGAGCGTTGGATCGAATCCCCCACCGGCCGACTCTGGAGAATCACAATAGCCGCAGGCGATTAGCTCGTCCAAAGAATGCGTCAGGGCACGCTTGGGGCTCGATGCCGGCGGCATGCGCACTCGCGCGCGGGGGGGGACGGGTGAGTGGCTCATGACCGCGCTGACGCCGGGGGTGCGGACTCAAAAGAGCGCAATGTATGCGCTGCCCAGTGGGCCACTGTTGGACGTTGGAATCGGGCCCCGGCGGGGGGTACGAGCGTTGCCTTAATCTACTCGCTTACGTGCCTTGTGTCCGAGGTGCTCTAGACGGTGGAGGTTGGTCTTATCGCCGCACACCAAAAAGGAAATCCATGTTCTCGATCTTTGGCATATGGATCGGGGTCGAGTACAGAAACGGGCCCTTGGGATCCGAGGGGCTGGAGGTACGCATCCTGGCCAGCTTTTCCTTCTGTTGCGCGGTCAGCGTCTTGCCGACATTCGCAAAGGCCGTGGCGTAGAGGTACGACATCTCGCCGTCGAGTTCCCCGTACCGTTTCGACAGGGCCAGCACCTTGCCCTTGTCGGCGGATTCGCCTGTCAGGAAACGCCGCAATTCGGTGGCGATCGCCCGACGGATCCGGACAATCTCGTCGAGGTCCCGACGCTGCTGGTCTATCAGGCCAGTGACGTGTCTCCGTTGGGTATCCGTCAGCGTGGCCAGGAAGGCTTCGCCGCTGTCGCCGGTGAGGGAGGTACTGATAGCGTAGTCCTGCTTCCCCATCGCCGGAGCGGTTTTCATGCCGAATCCGCCGAAGTACATTCCGTGCCGCTCGGGACAGAAGTAGGTATCGGCTTCCAGGGAGCCGGCGTACCAGGAGAACATCTCGCTGGCATAGGTCATCACGGCGACATTGACTTCGTGGGACATGCTTCGCTTGTCGAGTTGCTCGGGGATATCCGGCCACGTCCGGGAATCGCCGAACTTCAGCCCGGCCAGGGCCGCCGTCTGCGGGGCAGTCAGGTTGCGGATGACGCCGCCCATGACCTGGGCGCGTTGAAACGCCAGGAGCCCGTCCAGCACGTACAGGTCGGCCGAGTACTGCATCACCGCGTGCTTGTCCAACCCGGTGCTGCCAGCGGGGAGGTCGCCCTGCAGGTTCTGCCGGAACGCCGTGATCAGTGGCAGGCGCTTCTCGGCGAACTGCCGGATGTCGTTCTCCTGCGCCTTGGCCAAGCTCAGGAGCTGTGCCTTCTGACTCTCGCTCAGAATCGCCAGCATGTTCTGGGCAATCCGCGTCAGGAATGATGTGTTGTGCCCCCTTTCCTTGGCGTCGATGTCCCGCATGTACTGGAAACCGAAGTAGTCGGAGACCTTGCCGGGCGGCAGGAACGTATCGCTGCCAAAGTCGCCCGTCAGGAAGGCGAGGCCGTTGAAGGCGATCGTGTGGAGTTGGGCTTGATCCGAGACGGCCTGCTCGATCGAGTACCGTTTCTCGGTGTCGCCGGGGCGCGGCCCCGGCGCCGGGCCGGCTTGCGGCGGTCGCCCGTCGGGTCGCGCGCCGGGTGGCTGATTGGGGCGCGCCGCCAGACCCTGGGGCGTGTCCACGCAGGTGGCGGCCACCACGCCCTCCCTGGTCGTATGCTGAACCGCGTCGCCGGCCTGCTTGCCCCGGCAATCCTCATACGCCTGCGGCGGCGGCCCCTGGCCGCCCGGAGGCTCCGGTCGGGGTCGTCGTGACTCCGGCCGCTCCTGCGCCATCGTGATCCCCCCGCACATGCTCACGGCCAGCGCGAGAACTGTCAGTCGTGTTCGCATTACCTGATCTCCTGCGCGTGAAAGGCCTGCCCGGCCTCGCTGCCCTACCGGGCGGGAGGGGAATCGCCTGGTCCCTTCCGGGGCGGTTGAGGGCCTCGGTGGCCCGGCGGCTCCTCGCCCGGCCGGCCCCGCTCGCCCTCCCGCTCCTGCTGGAGCGCTTGAAGTGTGCGCCACTGCTCCGGGCTCAGCACCCGCCGGACCGCCAGCAGCATCAGGGCATTCGCCTTGTCCAGTTTCCCCCGCGCGGCGATGATCAGATCCAGTTGGGCGGCCACCTTCGCCTCGTCCGGGCGATCGGCATCAAGCAGCGGCTGCAGCCTGAGCTCTTCTTTGTCGAGATCGGCGCGCAGATCCACGAGCCGCAGTCGATGCTCCAGGAAGGTCTTTTCGATCTGGCCGACCTGCGCTTCCGAGAGCTCGATCTTCTTCACGACCTCCGAGTTCCTCCACCAGGCCCCCGGGCCTGGCCCCATGCCTCGGGGCGGCCGAGGCGGCTGGGGGCCTTGGGGGGGCGGCGGGAGAGGCGGCCCCGCCTGTGCGGTGATCCATGGCGGGATGCTCAGCCCGGGATCGTCGGGTGGCCCCTGAGGCGGCCCGTCCGCCTGGGCGACCGCCAGACCCGGCAGGAGGAGCAGCGACCACACCAGTGCGGCGACAAGTATCCTCATCATCATCCTCCTTGTGGTCCGTCGAGGCTCTGTTCCGCCTCGGTCCCGCGGCCCCCGACCTCGCCGACCAGGAGCGCCGCGGGCCGCAGGGCCGCCGGGACATCGGCGTGGATCGACCGCTCCACGGCGACCAGGAGCGCGTCGTCCGTCTCGGTGCCAGGCGCCATCCGGGGGCTCTGGCCATAAAACCAGAACCCGGCCAGTACCGCTAAGCCCACGACGGCCGGCGCCCACGCCCACCGCCAGGGCTGCGCGCGCGGTTGGCGCTCGTGGAGGCGATCCGCAATCTGGCGGGCCTGTTGGTCCCAGGCGGCTGCCGGTCGTGCCGCCCGCGCCTGCATCTGTGCTGCGAGGCCGGTCAGCGTTGCCTGGAGCCGATCCCGCTCCGCCCGGCAGGTCGGACAGGATGCGAGGTGGTCGCGCACCGCGCCCGATGGCGCCTCGTCGAGCGCCTCCGCCATTTCCGTGTCGGTCAGATGTCCTCGCATGGCCCCTCCCACTCCTGCAGGTGCCGCCGCACCGCGCCGACCGCCCGCGTCAGGTGCGCCTTGACCGTACCGGCCTCCAGCTGCATGGCCCGGGCGATCTCCCCTATCGACATCTCCTCGACGTACCGCAGCAGGAAGCAGGTCCGCTGCCTGTTCGGAAGTCGCTCCACCTTGGCCCAGACGGCGGTCAGTCGCTCGCGGGCGATGGCGCGTCGCTCGGGATGCGGATCCGGGTCCGGCAGGATGAGATCGCGGGACACCGGGTCCCCCTCACGACGCGCGCGTCCGAGCAGGCGCCAGAAGGCCAGGCGACGGCTCTTCACATGGTCCCGGGCCAAGTTGAGGGCGATCCGAACCAGCCAGGTCCCGATGCTCGCCTCCCCGCGGAAGTCGCCCCGCTTGGCGTAGGCGCGCAGGAAGCACTCCTGGGTCAGGGTCTCCGCTGCGTCGGCATCTCGCAGCTGCAGCAGGAGAATCCGGTAGATCCGACGCTGATGCTCCCGCACGAGGGCATCGAAGGCCTCCGCCGAGATACCGGGAGCACCATGCGCGGGCGTGATTCGCTCGACGATCGGAGCCAGAGGGACCTCCAGAACAGCCTTTCCCGTACTCATCACTCTGATTAGACGAGAAAGGTGCGAGAGGGATTACCCGCAGAATAGTCTTTTCCGGGGAATCGGTCCACACGCGGGATAACTGGCGCAAATGCTCTCTGCCGAAGCAGTTGAACGGAGAAGGATGGGGAAGTCGCCATTGGTCAGGACGGTGTCCGCCGGATAAGCCTGAACTCCGACCTTCACGACTTCAGGAGCGAAATACATAACCTCTTGGTATTGCCTAGCAAAGAGCTGTGCTGGCCTGATAGAAAGGCTGTCCTCGATGCCTGCCTTCCGCCTGCGTCACGTGTCGTCCTACGGGGCCACGACGAAGACGAGGTATTTGTGGAGAACAGCGGGTCCGAGGAGGGAGGCAGGCCACCCGGGAGATTAGTAGGTTTGCGCCATGTGGGTGCCGGGGGAGCGAACCCACAATTAAGCAAAACGGGAGTCTTGGGTACGTTCCCAACGATGGTTAGAATCCCAAGCGGGCATCGAGGGCCATTGGAAGGTGGAGATTCGCGGAGGCGGACGAACTCACCCATAGACACCACGAGCGTCAAGGACACCCTCGACGCTCGTGTGATGCCGACCGATAGGGGTACCGCCACCCTCTGTGCGACCACCCCGCTCCGTCCGCTATTTCGCCCGTTCATACGTGATCACGGCCCGCGCCATCCGGTTGTCGGGGCGGGGCGTCCAGGCCGTCATCTCTTGGAGGCGGGAGCCGCTGATTTCAAACGCCCGAGTTTGCTCCGTACCCACCCAGGCGGGGTTCATGGACACCTCCACCGTGGTGATCCACTTTGCGCCGTCCACCCGGTACGGCCCCGTGTAGGCGACCAGGGTGTTGAACAACCCCGCCCGATCCTGGTCGGTGGTCGGAGCCTTGCGCCCCTCCCCCGTGATCACCACCCACATGCGCCCGTCGGGCAGGAAGTGAATGTAGCCCGCTGGCATGTTCCCCATCGGGTATTCGCGTTCGCCCGTGGCCTGATACTCCCGCCGGAACGAGACGAGCCGCCACAGCCCCACTAAGGGGGTGCGATCCCCAGACCGGGTCAAGGTCGTCCTATACGGTTCGGCCTCGATGATGATCCTCTTGCCATCCTCACTGACCTGTCCTTTGCTTTCCCAGGGAACGCCACTGCTGTCAATCATCCACACTTTCTTGAACCCCGTCTTTTCTAACTCCCCCCGCAAGCTGGGACTCCCGGCGCGTCCAGGAGAGGGTGGAGGATTGTCCTTCAAGCGAATGGCGCTAAACTCGCTGCCGGTCTGCGTGATGCGAAACGCATTGGGATAGTTGCCAAACCGTGCCTTTGTTCCGAAGTTCTCGTGGAACGTATCCCAGTCACCACTCAAGTCCCACACGGTGTCCCCGCTCGGCAGCTGCACCTTCGGTGTTGGTGGTGCCGTCTGGGCACCGACGACCCCTGTCCATCCCAGGATGGCGGCGACGGTCAGTAGTCCGATGACGATCTTGGTTCGCATGGGGCACCCCCTTTCATCAATGCGTGGCGTGCTCGCTCATGGTCTGGTCAGGGTCACCCTTATGTATAGCCCGTTGTCGATGACGATCTTCTTGCCGTCCTCACTGATGTGCCCCTGGCTTGGCAAGATTCTTCCCCCACCGCCATAAACGATCTGAACTTGCTTGAACCCGTTTCTTTCTAACTCGCCCTGCAAACTCCGACTCCCAGTTCGACCCCATGGCGAATGGCCAAACTCGGCGGATTCTTTGGTGAGTGCCGGATCGTCCTTTACGCGAACGGCGCTAAACGTGCTGCCCGTCTGCGTGATGCGATACGCATTGGAACAGGTGCCATCCCGTGCGGCTGGACCATAATTCTCGACCAGCGCCTCCCAGTCCCCACTCAAGTCCCACACGGTCTCCCCACTGGGCAGTTGCACCTTCGGGGTGGCGGGTGCTGCCTGGGCAGCGGCCAGCCCTGTCCAGGCTAGGATGGCGGCGACGGTCAGCACAGCGATGACGACCTTGGTCTTCATGGCGCACCCTCTTTTATGCGGCGGGCACGGCGTGGGGCACTATCGACCCCACGTCCAATTCCTGCGCTACCCCGACGACCCGCCCCGGTCAGGGATGTAGGTGCTTGACGAAAAAGCTGACGACCGCCTGGCGCGCCTCCGCGGCATCCTTGGGACTCTGGACCACGTTGAAACCGACTCCAGGCTTGGGCGGCTTCTGCAAATCGAACTGGTGCGTCGCGCCTTCAATGTAGCGCACGGTCGTCAGTTCCCGCGCGGCGGTCGGCCACATGGCGATCAGCGCGTCGCAAGGGCGCTCTCCCTCTTCAAAAGCGTCGCGGGTGCCCACCTGAATGAGCATGGGCACCGCCCGCATCCGGGTGTACGTATTGTAGAAGGGATTCCGCGGGATCTTGGACACGGCTCGGATGTTGGAGCACAGCGGGTACAACGGCGCGAACGCCGCGGGCGTGGGGACGTCCTTCCCCAGGCGCTCCTGCACGATTTCACTCGCCAGGTACACCGTCATTATGCCGCCCCAGGAAAAGCCCATGACCCCCAAGCGCTGCCCGTCGACAGTTGGCTGGGCGGCCAGCCAGGTGAGCGCCGCCGCCGCGTGCGGCATCGTGGCCTGAATGTCTGTGCCTGGAGTGCTACCGGGCGGGAACATCGTGATTTCGAGGGTGGCGATCCCGGCCTCCTGGAGCGCCTTGGCGTAGAACGCGCCCCGGCCGTCGACACCGCCACCGCCATGCAGGATCAATACGGCCGGACTCTTGGGCCGTGGCGAACTGGTCGGGCGGCCGAAGCGGCCTGGCACGGTGTCGACCTGACCCCAGCCGGGAATGGTCGCCCCGGGGATGACGACTGCCTCCCCAGGCGCCTCATTCTGCGCCGCACTGAGGCTCGGCAATAGGAGCGCCGCGGCCGCAGCCTCCAGGACCAACCACCCACACCCGCGGACGCAACGAGCCGCGATGGCGCCGGAACCCACCGGTCGGAACATGACGACCTCCTCGGCTGTGCGACACAGCGCCAAATGGGGGCCACGACGGCTGACACAGACCGCTGCCACCGCGCCGTGGATGCGGCTCGCCGACGCGGAGCAGTACGGATAGCCCCGTTCCGGCGCTGTTCCCGCTTTCACGAAATTTGGGCGTTCGGGAGAGTACTGTCGGGGTAGGCTGCCTCCCGGCGGGCGGACGCCCGGGGGAGGCCACGGTGCGGAACCTTGAGGTGTGCCCAGAACATCGGGAACCTCAAATGGTTCGAGGAATGGGGACAATGATGTGGCCGTCGAAAATGTAGGACGAACCCCAGGCGTTGTCAATAGGCGCGGATGGGATGGTTTTTTGATGGGTTCTCGGGACCAGAATGGCCTTTGGGAAGCGGCGGACGATCACGGCGCTTGGCTGGC
>Ga0316627_100000040_pt1 | contig 22055 bp, 18 predicted proteins | sample OWC_Aug_M2_C1_D1_FD_207653 | JGI IMG/M metagenome (GOLD analysis project Ga0316627, IMG submission 207653) | Wetland soil microbial communities from Old Woman Creek delta, Ohio, United States - OWC_Aug_M2_C1_D1_C | ecosystem: Environmental > Terrestrial > Soil > Wetlands | place: USA: Ohio...
GGACAGCATGAGGTGCTGGCCCCACGTCACCTTCAGCTCGACCCCCGGCGCTAACGCCTTTCCCGGTAGAAGAGCTGGATCAATAAAGTATCCCACCATGACCCTTTTCCCTCTCGAATGGCACGTCGACAGAATGGCAATTGGGCAATTAGGCGACTCGGCGACTGGGAGATGGGGCAATTAGGCGACTCGGCGACTGGGCAATTAGGAAAGGACCCTCGACGGTCACCTCACGTCTCCGTGTCCAAATAGCCAAGTCGCCAAATTGCCGAGTTGCCGACCTGCCCAATCGCCGAATTGCCAAATTGCCCAATCGCCAAATTGCCGAGTCTCCTGTTAGAACGGCGGGAGGTTGCCGCTCCCATCGAACGTCATCGGCTTGGGCTCCGTGGCGGCGCGGAGCCGCTCGTGCGCCTTGACGTCGGGGAGCATGGGCTCCGAACAGTCAAGCTCGGTGAGGTGCAGCGTGTTCTTGATTCGGACCACCCTGGCCTGCTCGACCGGGATCAGGCCGATCATTCCCAGCGCCGTCCGGATGGCCTCGCGATCGTTCTCGAGCGTGACGGGAACCTTGGCGGCCTCGGGCACACCCGAGGTGATGGCGTTCATGTACATGGCGGCGTAGTTGATCTTCTTGACCAGTCGCTCGGTCGTCAGATCCGCAAAGCCGACACCGATGGCGTTCCCCTCGGCCTCGGGCGTCACGTCCCGGACGATGAGTTGGCGCACGCGTGGCTTGCCGGCCGGCTTCTGCACGGAGGCGCGGCCGGTCACGTTGGGATCCATGCCGGCGCCGCTGATGTTCTTCCCCAGCTCGTCCACGATCAGGACGTCAATGGCGTCGAACGGAATGCGCGCCATCCACACCTTCGCCTCGACGAGCAGGGCCTTCTCCACCGGCGCGAAGTCTTTGGGCAGGACCGCCTGCACCTTGGCCGTCTGCTCGTAGCCGTTCTCGACCGTGGCCAGGCCGAAGAGGACGTGCCCCGAATCGAGCACGGCCTGGCCGGTCATCGGAAAGATCTCGGCATAGCTGTACTGGTGGCCGGCGCGGTGGTAGTGCTCGGCTCCATGCTGCTTGCCCAACCCGATGGCCATCATCTTGAAGAGCCCGCTCTCGATCTCGCCGTCGAAGTCGGTATGAGCCTTGACGCGGGCCACCACGGCGATGTGGTCGGCGCCCCAGGCGTTCTTGTCGCAGAACACGGGCAATCCCTTGACGTCGCCGATGTGGACCACGTCCATGCTGGACTTCAAGGGGCAGCCCATGGTGGCCTCGGTGATCCCGTAGTTCGCCAGAATCTTGAGCTGGCCCTCGGCCGTCGCCTCGCCGTGGCTGCCCATGGCCGGCACGATGAACGGCTTGAGGCCCAGGGTCTTCAATTCGTCCACCGCCGCCCGGGTGATCCGGGCGATGTTGGCCACGCCGCGGCTCCCCGAGGTGATGGCCACGGTCTGGCCGGCCTTCACCTTCTCTTGCAGGCGCAGGCTGCGGATGGTGTCGCGCACCGCCCCTGGAATGTCGGCCAGCATCGGGCCTTCCAACTCCTGCTTCACACGGAACATCTTCGGAAACGCCATGATCAACCTCCTCTTGTCCGAGCCGATCAACGCGAGACCGCAGGCTGCTCGCCGAAACCGAAAACCCGGGCGAACTCCACGACAACCCGGCTCCGCACCTCCCCCATAGCGACTGAGCGCTTGAGCAGAGCCTCCATCGAGGTCATGACCCCCGGCTCTTCCCCGCAGGGCCGGATCACCTGAAAACCGGCAAGGTCTACGCCAACGTTGAGGGCGAACCCGTGAAACGTCACCCAGCGACGCAGGGAAATCCCCAGCGACGCGATCTTGCGGTCGCCGACCCAGACGCCCGCCTTGCCGGGCACCGATCGGGCACGCAGGCCGACCGCCTCCAGCACGCCGCCCAACGCCGCTTCGACACCCCGGCAGAAACGCAGCACGTCCCGGCCGTGCTGCCGGAGGTCGAAGATCGGGTACCCGACCAGTTGGCCGGGCGCGTGATAGGTGGCGTCTCCGCCGCGGCTGACCTCGAAGAACTCGATGCCGCTGGCCCGGAGTGCCTCCGGCGTGTGGCGCAGGTTCGCCGTCGTCTTGGCCCGACCCAGCGTCACCACCGGCGGATGCTCTACCAAGATGAGCGTATCCGGAACGCGACCCTGGATGCGCTCCTCCAGCAGTGCCAACTGCCGCTCCAAAACGGCGCCGTAGGGCTCGAGGCCGAGGTCAAGCACCCGCCATGGAATTCGCGCCCCAGCGGCAACGGACTCCGGTGCGTCTGCCCGAGCCGGCGGCGCACTCCGTGTACTCAGCACATCCCTCCAGGCTGTCGGCTCACCAAATCCAGGCCGGATTTTCCAGCAACTCCTTGACCTTGGCCAGGAACTTCGCCGCCGGGGCGCCGTCCAGCAGCCGGTGATCGAAGACCAACGAGAGGGTCAGCATGGAGCGCACGTGAATCCCGCCATCCCGGACGACCGGCTTCTCCATGATCTTCCCGACGCCGAGGATGCCGGCCTGCGGCTGGTTGATGATGGGCGTGAAGTGCTCCACCCCGAGGCCGCCGAGATTGGTCACGGTGAAGGTGCCGTCCGCCATGTCGTCCGATGTGAGCTTGCCTGCCCGCGCCCGTTCCGCCAGATCCCTGGCGACGCTGGCGAGATCCGCCAGCGACTTTTTGTCCGCATCCTTGATCACGACGGCCACGAGCCCTTCCCCGAGGTCGACGGCGAAACTGAGGTTGACCTCTCGACGCACACGCACGGCCTGCCCGTCCAGCCGGCAGTTGATCCGAGGCTCCTCCCGCAGCGCGCGGGCCACCGCCAGGTGGATCAGGTCGCTGTAGCTGGGCTTGAGGCCGAAGCGCCGCTCCCACTCCGCCGCCTTGGCTTGCCGCAGGCGGACCAACTCCGTCAGATCGGCGTCCGCAAACAGGGTGACTCGCGCCGCCTCACGTGAGGACTGCCCCATCCGTTCGAAGATCACCTTCCGCATCCCGCTCAGCGGGATGGTCTCCGGCGTCACGGCTTGCGGTTCCGCACTCGGCGCTCGGCCACCCTGGGGGTACCCGACGCTCGGCACCGTGCTCTTCGCTGCGATCGCCTTTTCCACGTCCTCCCGCACGATGCGGCCTTCGGGCCCGGTGCCGGTCAGCGCGTTGACGTCGATCTCATGATCCTGCGCCAGCTTCTTGGCCACCGGCGAGATCTTCACGCGCTCCCCCGGCGCGCGCGGCGCCGCTTGGCGTGTCGACGTGTCAATTGGTCGACTTGTCGATTCGGGACGGACGGCTTGCGGTATTCCGACACCCGGTCCACCAGTTGACGAATCGACCACTTGACCAGTTGGCTCGCCCCGACCGCGGGCCGGGGCGGGCGCGCCCCCCAGCAGGGCCGAGATATCCTCGCCTGCCTGCCCGATCACACCCATGAGACTTCCCACCGGCAGCTCCGCGCCTTCCTTCGCCGCGATCTTGAGCAGAGTCCCGGCGACCGGCGCTTCCACTTCGTACTCGACCTTGTCGGTCTGGATGACCACGACCGGCTGCCCCTTCTCCACCTTGTCGCCCTCGGCCTTGACCCACTGGAGGATCGTGCCCGTCTCCATGGTCAGCCCGAGCTGCGGCACATCCAAGCGCGTCGCCATCGGAACTCTCCTTGAGGCCCCCTCGGATCCCCGGCAAGATGATCAGTGCAGCACCATCGTCCGCGTGACGTGACAGGCCGGGGCAGAATTATCGTCTGCCCTGCCGCCGACTGTCAAGGACAGCCCCGGCTCGAATCGCGGCACCGGCCGGCTCGCCCTACCCGACGATCTTCTTCACGGCCGCCATGATCTTTTCTTCGCTCACGGTCACGTACTTCTCCAGCTTGGGCGCGAAGGGGATCGGGGTGTGCATGGACGTCACGCGTTGGATCGGGGCGTCCAGCAGGTCGAAGCCCTTCTCGGCCACGATCGCCGCCACCTCGGAGGCGAAGCTGCACACGGGCGCCGCTTCGCAGACCACCACCAGCTTGTTGGTCTTGGCCACCGAGTTCAGGATCGTCTCCTCGTCCAGGGGCGCCAGCGTCCTGGGGTCCACGACCTCGCAATCGATCCCCTCGGCGGCCAGCCGATCCGCTGCCGCGAGGGAGAGCTGAACCATCCGCGAGTTGGCGACGATGGTCACGTCCTTCCCCTGGCGCTTGACCTCCGCCTTTCCGAGGGGCAGCACGTACTCCTCGTCGGGGATCTCGCAGCTAGTCGCGTAGAGCAGCTTGTGCTCGATGAAGATGACCGGGTTGTCGTCGCGGATGGACGCCTTGAGCAGTCCCTTCAGGTCGTAGGCGTTCGAGGGCATGACGACCTTGAGGCCCGGCACATGCAGGAACCACGCCTCCAGGCTCTGGGCGTGCTGGGCGGCCGACGACCGGCCGGTGCCTCCCTGCGTGCGGATGGTGACCGGCACCTTGGCCTTGCCGCCGAACATGTACTTCACCTTGGCGGTCTGGTTGGCGATCTGGTCCATGGCGATCCCGGAGAAGTCGACGTACATCAGCTCCGCCACTGGGCGCATCCCGAGGAGCGCCGAGCCGAGCGCCGCCCCGATGATTGCCGCCTCGGAGATCGGCGTGTTCCGCACGCGCTCCTTGCCGAACTCTTGCAGGAGTCCGACCGTCGTCTTGTAGCTGCCGCCGAACTCGCCGATGTCCTCGCCCAAGAGATACACCTTTTCGTCGCGCCGGAGTTCCTCGCGCAGCGCCTCGATGACCGCATCGCGATACGTAATCTTACGCATGGATTTCTCCTTTGTGGCCCAGTCTGGTTCGGGCCAACGAGCGGTCAGCAGTCAGTTATCAGCGATCAGCTTTCAAAACGCGAAAAAGCACATTACGCTGATGGCTGACAGCTGAACGCTGTCGGTTGCCGTCATTCCGTAAAGATGTCCTGCAGCGCGAACTCCACCTCGGGCTCCGGACTCTTGCGGGCGAACTCCAGCGCAGCCTCCATGTCTTCCTTGATCTGCGCGTCGATGGCGTCCATCTCGGCCGCGGTCAGCTTGCCCTCGGCGATCATCCGCGCCCGGAACATCTGGATGGGGTCCCGCTTCTTCCACTCCTCGACCTCTTCCTTGCTCCGGTAGTTCTGCGGATCCCCCACGAAGTGCCCGAGGAACCGGTACGTTCGCGCCTCGAGCAGAATCGGCCCTTTGCCAGCCCGGCACTGGTCGATGGCCTCGCCCGTCTTCTGGTACACATCGAACACGTCCATCCCGTCCATGGTCACCCCGGGAATGTTGAAGGCCGCGGCGCGATCGGAGACGTTCTTGACCTTCTGGTGGGTGGCTCGCGGAGTGGACTCGGCGTACTGATTATTCTCGCAGACGAAGACCACCGGGAGGCCCCACACCGCCGCAAGGTTCACGCCTTCGTAGAAGGCGCCCGTATTGCTGGCCCCGTCCCCGAAGAAGCAGACGCAGACGCGATCGGTCCCCTTCATTTTGAGCGCCAGGCCGGCGCCCGTGGCGATCGGTACCCCGCCCCCGACGATCCCGTTCGCCCCCAGGATGCCCAGATCCAGGTCGGCGATGTGCATGGAGCCGCCCTTGCCGTGGCAATAGCCGGTCTTCTTGCCGTGGAGCTCGGCCATCATCATGTCGAGGCGCGCCCCCTTGGCCACGGCGTGGCCGTGCCCCCGGTGCGTGCTGCTGATATAGTCCCGATCCGTCAGGTGAGCCATGACTCCGGCGGCCACCGCCTCCTCGCCAATGTAGACATGGAGGAAGCCGGGGATCTGGCCCTTGAGGAAGAGGTCCGCGGCGGTTTCCTCGAAGGTCCGCACGGACACCATCTTCTTGTAGATCTCGAGCAACAGGGGTTTGTCCAGCGGTCTCATGGGTCACCTCAATTTGTGTGAAATGTGTGAAAGGTGGAGGAGCGGCAGGGCTTGCGGCCGTGTGGTTGCGGAATCTGATCCCTCGGGCCGCGGTGTGTCCGCGGGGGCGCCGGCGCCCTTCCCGTACGTGCGCTCGACGCGGCGCCGAATCATCTCGATGTGATGCAGCATGGCATCCCGCGCGCGGTCCGGTGCGCGGCTGCGGATGGCCTCGCAAATGGCCGCATGCTCCTCGCAGATGGTCTGGAGGCTCTGCGCGCGCAACACCGCCAGGCGGAGCCCGTGCGACGCCCACATGATGTCTCCGAACGTGTCCACGAGGTGGACCAGCGGGCCGTTGTGCGTCGCCGCAACGATGGCCATGTGGAAGGCAACGTCGGCTTCGTCCAGCGCTTCGCGATCGTTCTGCGACGCGGCCAGACGGAGTCGCGGCAACGTCGTCTCGATTTGGCCGATGTCCTCCGCCGTGGCCCGCTGCGCCGCCTCGGCGGCGGTCATCGCCTCCATCCACTTCCGGACGTCGAGGAAATGCAGGAAGCTCCCCACGTCGCCGTCGAAGATTCGGGCCAGGGATTGGCGGAGAACGTCGGCCGACAAGTCCCGGACATACGTCCCCTGCGGCTTGCGGACTTCCAGGAGTCCCATTCCCTGCAGCTTCTGGATGGCTTCGCGCAGCGCCTGACGCCCGACACCGAACGCCTGTGCCAGCGCGCGCTCCGGTGGAAGCTTCCCGCCGGCGGAAAGATTGCCGCTGAAGATGGCCGAGACCACCTGCTCGACGATGTCGTCCGAGACGCTTCGTGGTTTGACTTTGGTAAACATTAGCTTGGTCTTACTATCAGACCATGGGTCCAGATGTCAAGGTAGAGACACTCACGTGAGTCGAAGGGTCGTTGAGGCAGACAAAGCAAGCTCCCGATTTGGGCACGTGTCTCTCTCACTCCGTAGAACATCTTCGCCGGCACGTCGAAGGGCGGCCAGTCGCTTCGCGACCTGAACGCCGAGGCTATGTGAGATCCACAGCAATGACCGAAACCGTATCATGGACACCACGAAGGTTGCGCCGGGGACGAGACACCTCAGAGCGAAGTCGCGACATGCCGTATACTGCCTCTCACCATCAAAGGTCCGCGCAGCGAGTTTCGTCTTGACACTGCAGCTTCGCCGGATTTACCGTGACTTTCCAGCAAGACACAAGGGACAGCGTGATACGTGGAGGGGCGCCGAATGGCCGTACACGATACGCTCGGTGCGAGTCAAAAGTGGTGGGGGATCCTGCCCGCTTTCAATCCGGATTCCGGCAACGTGGTGGCGGAGCCGCCCGGGGCCGGTTTTGGCTTCTGGGCCGGGGCCCCCAGCGCGGTCTTCGATCCGGATTCGGACCTCTTCTATTGCTATCACCGCCTGCGCTGGCCGCTCGGCGACCGGCGGGGCGGGGTCTGTCGAGTGGTCGCCAGCCGTGATCCGTCGGCCCCGCCGACCGGATGGCGCACGGTCTGGGAGGCCACCCGTGAGCAGTTCGGAGCCAACTCGATCGAGCGCGCCAGCCTGATCCGCGACCCATATTCTCGCGAGTGGCGGCTGTACATCTGCTCCGAGACCGCACAGCCTTACGACCGGAACCCGGCCACTTGGCGTATCGACCTGCTCCAGGCGGCGTCGATTGAAACCCTCGATCCCCGGCGGCGTCGGATCGTGATGGATGCCGCCATGTACGGCTTCTCCCACGTCAAGGACCCCGTCGCCCTTGTGGTCGGTGGCGAATACCTCGTCTACACCTCGGCGGCATGGCGCGACCAACACCTGGGGCCGGATGCCGCCGGACTGATCCGCTCGCGTGGCCGGGGGTTGATCGCGCTCCATCGATCGCTCGACGGAATCGATTTCCCCACGGCCCGCATCGTGGCCGAGCCGGGGTCCCAGGGGTGGGGCGGGATCAACGTCCGGCCCTCCGCGGTGGTGTGGGTCTCACCGGTCTGGACGATGCTCTTCGACGAAGGAACGACCCGGGCCGACTCCTACGACGAGCAGTGCATGCTGGCGGTTTCCACCGACCTCCAGACGTGGCGCCGGCTCACACCGTCCCACCAACCCTGGGTCCGTTCGTCACACGCAAGCGGCTCGGTCCGATACGTCGATGTCGTGCTCGCCGGCGACACGGTCCACTACTTCTACGAATATGCCCGCGCGGACCTGTCGCACGAGCTGCGGCACGCTGCCGTGCGCATGGCACTGCCCTAATGGGCGCTCCACACGACGTCGTACCAGACTGACACGCGAGGTCTTGCGGTCCGCGATTGGAAAGGGTTGTGCCCAGGGAAAGGAGAGGACTCATGGCGAAGCTGACGAGACGAACGTTCTTGCGTGGGGTCGCCGGGACGGCGGCTCTCCCGGTTGCATCCACGCTCTTCACAGCGGCCACGAGCCGCGCCGCGACCAAGCCTTTCGCCGGGAAAAGCCTGAACGTCTTCATGTTCGACCATCCCTACCCTCGCGCGTTGAAGCAGTTGCTCCCTCAGTTCACCGACCTCACCGGGATCAAGGTCGAGATCGACACCCCCAGCTTCATCGTGTACAACCAGCGCGCGGACCTGGAGCTGTCCACCGGTTCGGGCGCCTTCGACGTCATGACGATGACCTTCATCTTTTCGGGGAAGTGGATCGGGGCCGGCTGGGCCGCCAAGCTGAACGAGTTCATCGCCAAGGACCCCGCCTTGGACGCCGCCGACTTCCTGGCGGGCGCCATGGCACCCATGAAGGTCGGAAACGATATCCTGGCCCTGCCCTTCGTGGCCGAGAGCACGCTGATGGTGTATCGGACCGACGTCTTGAAACAGGCCGGGCTGCGCCCCCCCGAGACCTTCGACGACTTGCTGGCGATCGCGCCCAAGATTCAGACCGCCGACACGAAGGCGTACATGGGCCGCGGCCTGGGCGGCGTGCACTGGATCTGGCCGAACTACCTCTACGCCTACGGCGGGCGCTTCTTCGCCGACCCGCCGAAGGACATGACGCCGCTTCTGGCGAGCCCGGAGGCCATCAAGGCCGCCGAGGTGTACGGCAGGCTCTGCCGAGACTACAGCGTGCCCGGCGTCGCCAGCTACGCGGAGCCGCAGTCCTCGGGCGGCATGATGGATGGCCGGACCGCGATCTACGTCGACGCTCTGGCCTGGGTCGGGTTGGCCGGGGATCCCGCCAAGAGCAAGGTGCACGACAAGGTCGCGTATACCCTTCCGCCGGGCGGACCTGCCGGCCGGTTTCCGCAGGTCGCCGTGCATGGCATGCAGATCCCCGCAGGCGCCAAACAGAAGGAGGTCTCCTGGGAATTCATCCGCTGGGCGCTGTCGAAGGAGGTCATGAGTCGCATCGCCGAAACCACGGCGTACCCGGCGGTCACGCGGGCCAGCGTACTCGACAGTCCGAGATATAAGCAGAAGTACAACTGGGGCGGCTCGGACATCGGCGCGCTTCACGGTCAGGTGTTGAAGCTCGCCGGCTCGGGCTACATGGCCTACCGGACGGTTCCCGAATTCCCGCCCATCGGGGATCGCGTTACGATCGGGGTCACCGAGGTCATGACGGGCCAGAAGCCGGCCGACCAAGCCATGCGGGACACGAACCGCGATATTGAGGGCATCCTGACCAAGGCCGGGCATAAGATCCGACGGTAGAGGGCGGCGGAGGCGAGGGCCGTGAGGCAGCGTGCCCGGTTCTTCTGGATCTTGCTGTCGCCGGCCCTCGCCGTCCTCGCCGCCGTCACCCTGATCCCGTTCCTCTTTCTCTTCTCCACCAGCCTGACTCCGCTCAACCTGGCCCGCCCGGCCACCTGGTGGGACTTCAGCGCTCCACTGGCAAACTATGTGGAGCTCGCGAGCGACCACCGGTTCCTCAACTCTCTCGGCGTCCAGCTTCGCCTGTCGGTTTTCACCGTAGGGTTCCAACTGTTGCTGGGGTTGGGGGCGGCCCTGCTCTTGAACAGCCGCCTCCGGTTCCTCGAAGCGGTTCGGGCACTCTTCATCATTCCCATGGTGCTGCCGCCCATCGTGGTAGCCATCATGTGGAAGGTGCTCTTCACGCCGGACATCAGCGTGCTGAATTGGGCCCTGGGACTACTGGGTCTGCCCCAGCCCGCGTGGCTTGCCCATCCCGGGCTGGCCTTGCCGGCCATTGTCATCGCCGATATCTGGGAATGGTCCCCCTTCACCATGTTGATGCTACTGGCGGCCTTGCAGATGATGCCCGCAGAACCGTTGGAGGCGGCGCGGATCGACGGCGCCGGCGCCTGGCAGGTCTTCCGGCACATCGTCCTGCCGCTACTGCGCCCGGCCATCGTCGTCACGGTGCTTTTCCGGCTCATCGAGAGCGTGAAAGCCTTCCCATTGATTTTCGTCATGACGGGCGGCGGTCCGGGCACGGTGACCGAGGCCACGAACTACTACGCGTTCCTGCAGGGATTCAACTACAGCCTCATCGGGTACTCGGCGGCCATCAGCGTGGTGGTCCTCGTCAGCGTCCTGGCGATTAGTTGCTCTATCGTCAGCACCGTGGGAGCGCGGGTCGATGTCGAATAGATCTGTCAGGCGTCCGGGCCGCGGGGCGCCGAGTCTCTCCGCCATCCTGATCTACGCGCAGACCCTCCTCCTCTTGGCCGTCACCCTGTTCCCAGTCCTCTGGCTCGTCCAGCTATCCCTGAAAGTCGAGAGCGAAGCCTTTCGCATGCCTCCGCAATTGGCGTTCTGGCCGACTTTCGACAACTACCTCGCCCTCTTGCAGGGAAAGTTCGCCCGCTCCTTCGGGAACAGCCTGATCGTAAGCCTGGCGACCACGCTGATCTCCCTGGTGCTGGGGGTCCCGGCGGCCTACGCGCTCTCCCGGGCCGGCTTTCAGGCGGACAAGGGTATCGCCCTCTGGATCCTGACCACCCGTATGGCTCCGCCAATCGCCTTCGCCATCCCCTTCTTCCTGACGTACCGCTACCTCGGGCTGATCGACACTCTCCTCGGCCTGGTCATCATTTATCTCACTTTCAACCTGTCCCTGGTGATCTGGATGATGCGCACGTTCTTCGACGGGCTGCCGCGATCGCTGGAGGAGGCGGCGGAGATCGACGGGGCCGGCCCGTGGGGCGCGTTCCTTCGGATCGCGCTGCCGTTGGCGGGACCCGGCCTGGTGACAACGGCAATCTTCTGTTTCCTGTTCGCCTGGAACGACTTCTTCTTCGCCCTGGTCCTGACCCGCAGCCAGGCACAGATGGCCCCGGTGGCCATCGTCAACTTCATGAACTACGAGGGCTGGGAATGGGGAAAGATCGCCGCGGGGGGGACCATGATCATGCTGCCAGTCGTGGTGTTCTCGCTGCTCGTCCGCCGCTACCTCATCCGCGGTCTCACCGCCGGCGCGCTCAAGGGCTAGCGGGCGCGGCCGATGAAAGAGTTGCGTGTACGGGCGATCCTGCGGTCCTCGATCTCACCCGTCAGGGTACAGGTGCGCTGGCCACGGCGCGTGCGTGAGCTAGTCTGCGAGCAGAAGCCGCCCGCTGAGGGCGGGCAGGTGCGCGCCCATCGAGTCTGCCCCGCTTACGCAGCGCGTTTGCGGAAAGTCAGGACCGCGCAGCACAGAAGGACGAAGACGAACCCCGAAAGCGCCGCCACGTCGGTCGAAATCTGGGCGAGGTCGGCCCCGCGCAGGGTGACGGCCCGCACCGCGCGGGAAAAGTACATCAGCGGGAACAGGTAGGAGATGGGCCGAATGTACTCCGGAATGGCCTCGAGGTTGCCGAAGGCCCCGGAGAGTAAGAAGACCGGCAAGACGTAGAACACGGCGATCTGGACCGCCTGAAACTGGGAGCGAGACACGACCGAGATGAGCAGCCCCGTCGCCAAGGACGACAGCACGAAGAGCCCGCACAGGGTGAGCAGGAGCGGCAAGTTCCCCCCTGCAGGCACGTTGAACCAACGATCGGCGACGAAGAGGATGGTGGCCACGTTGACCAGGGAGATACCGAAGTAGGGCAGGACCTTCCCGAGGATCAGTTCGGCGCGGCTGATTGGAGACGCCATGAGTTGGTCCAGCGTGCCTCGCTCCCGCTCTCGTGTGATGCTGATGGCCATGAGCATCACGGTGAGAAGTTGAAGCGTGAGGCCGATGACACCCGGCATGACGTAACTGAGAAACTGCAGGCCGGGATTGAAGCGAATTTCCGTCTGCACGTAGACGGGCCGGACAAGTCGGAGCCCGCGGTCGGGCCGCACTCCGTGCGCCCACAACCCCTTGATCGCCCGCTCGGTGTTGTACCGCTGGATGACGCGCTGCGCCACCCCTTCCACCAGCGGCGCCGAAACGTTGTCCGTGCCATCCAAGAGGAGCTGGAGCTGCGCTTCTCCGCCCGACTCGATCTGGCGCATGAATCCATTGGGAATGATGATGGCGGCCTTGACCTTCCCGCTCGCCAGCAGGGCCTGGGCCTCTTCCAGTGTGGCCACCTCTCGCTGGATCTGGATCTCGGAAAAGGTGCTGAACGCCGTGACGATGACGTTCGATTCCGGCGATTTGTCCAGGTTGACCATGGCCAACGGAATGTTGCGAAGCTCGCCGGTCTCGAGCGCCTTGCCGAAGAGGACGGTGAGGACAATCGGCATCACCAGGATGAGGACGAGGCTCCGCCGATCGCGCTGGATCTGCCGAAATTCCTTCTTGGCCACGTGGCCGATGACCGATACCATGTTCAGCACCCCGAGGCCGTGCGTGGCCTCGAACACCGGCATGACGGGGACGCCGCGCCTCCCTCATGCCGGCTTCCTCCCAGCGCGGGCACGCTCTGTTCGAGGCGCCCTCCCTCTTCCGGGGCCAGGAAGCGCCGAACACCCTCTGGAGACATGCGCCGCTTCGGGCCGGACACCGCCTCCCGGGCAAACCGGCGAATCGGGTCGCTCCTCGCCACCGCTGAGGACATCCGCACGCCAGATCCGTGCAGGCTGGCGCCCGATCGGCGATACGCGCTCGGTACGGCCACTTATACTGGAGGCGCCGGAGGAGTGTCAACCACACACATTGGCCGAGCTCTGCTTATTCGTTGGACAGACGACCGGCCTTTCCGCTTGACACGGGTATCCGGGCCGCTGATAATCACGGCCGCTTAGGCGGCGTAGGCCAGCTATGACCTCCAGGGGACCGTTTCGGGCTGGTTCCGGGCACACCGTCCCAGCACGTCATTCCCTTTTCCTTGCTCGGGATCGATTACTCAGGGGGAAATGTATGTCCTTCGATCTTCAGGAAATGATTAAGCGCCATCAAGGCGAGCAATTCTCCTTGCTCTCGGAGTATATCAACCCCCAGATGGCGAAGGTCCTCAAGACCATTGGGTTTGACCCAGTGTACGTGCGGGGACAGGGGGCCCATCTCTGGGACGACCGGGGCAACGACTATCTCGACATGTTGTCGGGGTTTGGAGTCTTCGCCGTGGGCCGGTCCCACCCCAAGGTCAAGGAGGCCATACGCCAGTACCTCGACTTCGACAGTCCCAACCTGGTGAAGATGGGAACGCAGCTCCTGGCGGGGCTCCTGGCCAGGAAATTGGTTACCGAATTCGCTCCCCCAGGCCTCGACACGGTCTTCTTCTGCAACTCCGGGGCGGAAGCCGTCGATGGCGCCCTCAAATTTGCCCATGCCTTCACCCGACGGCAGAGGTATGTGTACTGCGACCACGGCTTCCACGGTCTGAGTCTCGCAACCCTGGCGGTCAATGGCTGCAAGGAGTTCCGATCGGACTACGAGGGGATATTGGCGGGCGGGACGGCGATCCCCTTCGGCGACGCGGCGCGGTTGGAGGCCGAGCTGTCGCGCGGGGACGTCGCGGCGTTTGTCGTGGAGCCCGTCATCGGCCACGGCGTGTTCATCCCCCCCGACGACTTCCTCCCGCGGGCGCGGGAGCTTTGCACTCGCTACGGCACCTTGCTCATCGCCGATGAGGTCCAGACCGGTTTTGGCCGCACGGGAAAGCTATTCGCCTGTGAGCACTGGAACGTGGTCCCCGACATCATGGCCCTCTCGAAGTCCCTGTCGGGTGGGTACTGTCCAATCGGGGCGATCTTGTACTCGCGGAAAGTCTACGACAAGGTCTTCAGTTCCATGGATCGGTGCATGGTGCACTCCACGACATTCGGCCAGAATGACCTGGCTGCGGTGTGCGGCCTCGCGACCCTCGAGGTGATCCGAGAGGAAGGCCTCGTCGAGAACAGCGCACGGATGGGGGCGTACCTGGTAGATCGGCTGAAGGGCATGGCGGGGAAGTACGAGCTCATCCGGGAGGTGCGGGGCCGGGGCCTCATGATCGCCATCGAATTCGGGCAACCACGATCGCTCACGTTGAAAGCCGGATGGAAGATGATCCACGGTGTGAACCAGGACCTCTTCTGCCAATCTCTTCTGATGCCCCTGATCATGGACCACCACATTTTGGCCCAGGTAGCCGTTCACGGTAAGGACATCATCAAACTGATCCCGCCTCTGGTCTTCGACCAAGCGGATGCCGACCGGTTCATCGAGGCCTTCGACCAGGTCCTCGCCGCGACGCACCGGCTGCCGGGACCGATCTGGGAGGTCGGTTCCCGCTTGGCGAAGGCGGCCCTGCGATAGATGCGGCGGGTTTCCGGCATGCTCGAACCATGAATCCCCAGCACGACCCGGAGCAGGAACGATCCGGTCTCGCGACCCCAAAGAGCGTCCTCCGCAGCATCCTCGGTTCCCGAGCGGCATACGGCAGCCTGGCGGCGGGCGTCCTCCTGTTCGCAGCCGTCATCGTCTGGCAAGGGTTGGACGACGTGACCGTGGCCCTGCGGCGGGCGGGATGGGGCATCCTCGCGGTGGCACTCCTCCACCTCCCCCAGGTCTGGGCCGACGCCATAGGCTGGCGGAGGCTGGTCCCGTCGGGGCAGCAGCCGCCGCGCCGCACGATGATCTGGGCTCGCTGGATCGGAGAGTCGATCAACGACCTCCTTCCTGTCCTCCAAATGGGTGGAAACGTCGTAAAAGCATGGCTCCTTGCGGATCGGGGGGTCCGTGTCGGGCCGGCCGGCGCGAGCGTCGTGGTTGACATCACCCTCGTCGTGTTGACGCAGATCCTCTTCACCCTCTTCGGCGTGAGCCTCCTGGTCCCGAGCCTCCGCGGTGGGCGAGCCCTGCTGGTCGTTCTGGTCGGGGCCGGTATCATGACAGTGCTCCTGGCGGGGTTTTACGCAGTCCAGCGGCGGGGGTTCTTCGGCCTCCTCGTTCGGATGTCGAGGAGAATTCTGGGGGCGGCGGAGTGGGCCTCGTTCTCCGACGGGGCCACCACGATGGACGCGGATGTCCTGCGGCTGTATGGTGATCGCCGGGCGCTGATCGCCTCGGGGTCGTGGCACATGCTGGCCTGGTTCGTCGGGATCGCCGAAGTCTGGTTCGCTCTGCGCATTCTCGGTCATCCCGTCGACGTCTGGACGGCGCTGCTTTTCGAGAGCCTGGGCCAGGCGATCCGGACGGGGGCGTTCGCGGTCCCCGGTGCCCTCGGCATACAGGAGGGGGGGTACGTTCTCGTGGGCAGCGCCCTCGGCATCGAGCCCGGTGTGGCGCTTGGCCTCTCGCTTGTCCGGCGGGTGCGGGAGCTGCTCCTCGGCGTCCCTGGGCTGGCCTCGTGGCAAGCCTCGACGATGCGACGGGCCTTCCGACAACCCGCAATGGAACCAGGCGCCGATGGCCAGGGTCAGGCGGCCCCACCGTCGCCACCACGTAAGGAGATGTTGTGAGCCAAGAACTCCCAAGAACATGGACGGTGGAGCGCTCTCCACTGGTGCACGCCGTCAATGCCGGGGGCCGGCTGCTCGGCCAACGGGCGCTGGGCGCGTTTCGAGCGGAGAGCCTGCTCGACGCCGCCCGCCGGAAGACAGCCCTCGACGACTTCGGCAGTCCACCGTTTGGCGAGCCGCTCCGCCGCCTCCTCGAGTCCATGGAGGCCGAGGCGCGACTGAACCCCATGGGGCGGTTGGCGACCCGATACGACCTGATCCACCTTCTCGTCAACCGACTGCGCATGGAGGAGGACCGGAAGCGCAACCCGGGCATCGCCGAGGTGGAACCGCGCCGGCCGATCTTCATCGCCGGACTGCCGCGGACGGGAACCACCCTCCTCCACAGTCTCCTCGCCCTCGACCCGGCCAGCCGGGTTCCCCTGACCTGGGAGACCATGTACCCCTCGCCGCCGCCCGAGGCCGCAACCTACCTCACGGACCGCCGTATCTGCCTCGTGGATGGCCAGATGCGTTGGTTCCATCGCATGCTGAAGGGATTCAATCGAATCCACCCCGTCGGCGCACGGCTTCCCATCGAGTGCCTGGTGATCACCAGCCACGCCTTCTTGAGCTATCAGTTCGAGACCACGCACCGCCTTCCGTCGTATCTGGAATGGCTCGAGGGCCAGGACCTGCGCCCCGCCTACGAAGTCCACCGCCGGTTCCTGCAGCACCTGCAGTGGCGGTGCCCCGGGGAACGCTGGGTGCTCAAGGCCCCCGCGCACATGTTCGACTTCGAGGCGCTGTTCTCCGTGTATCCGGATGCGCAGGTCGTCATGACCCACAGGGACCCCATCCAGATGACGGCTTCGAACGCGAGCTTGACGGCAACCCTCCGAAGCGCTTTCAGCGACGAGGTCGATCCGTTCGAGGTCGGGCCGGAGTGCAGTCGCAGGTGGGCCGAGGCCATCAGCAGGGCCCTGCGCTCGCGGGACCGTGGCTGCGCACCCGCGGAACGCTTCCTGGACTTGTACTACGACGACCTGGTAGCGGATCCGATCGGTGCCGTCCACACGGTGTACGCCCACTTCGACCTCCCCTTCCCCGCGGGACTGGAGGAGAAGATCCGCGAGTTCCATCACCGGAACCCGAAGGATCGGTTCGGGACGCACCGCTATAGTCTGGAGGAGTTCGGCATGAATCGCGAGGATGAGGTGCGGCGCTTCGCCGCCTATCGGGAGCGCTTCCGGTTATGAGTGCGGGCGAGAGCTATTCGCTGTCCGTGATCCGGCGCCTCGAGGCCGAGAGCATCCACATTTTCCGCGAAGTGGCTGCCGAATGCGAGCGGCCGGTGATGCTGTACTCGGTGGGGAAGGACTCGTCGACCATGGTGCGCCTCGCCCGGAAAGCTTTCTACCCGGGGAAGATCCCTTTTCCGTTGCTCCACGTGGACACCTCCTACAAGTTCCCGGAAATGTACGAGTTCCGCGATCGGTTCTGCCGCGAGATCGGTGTCGAGCTGCGCGTGTATACATACCAGGAGGCGCTGGAAGCCAACGCCAACCCGTGGGATCTGGGGACCATCAAGTGCTGCGCCCTGCTGAAGACGCAGGCGTTGCTGAACGCGGTCCGGCTCGGCGAGTATGACGGGGTCATCGGGGGGGCACGCCGCGAAGAGGAACGCTCGCGTGCCAAGGAGCGCATCTACTCGTTCCGCGACGAGCACGGCCAGTGGGATCCGAAGAACCAGCGCCCCGAGCTGTGGAACCTGTACAACGGTCGGGTGGGTCCAGGTGAGAGCATTCGCATCTTCCCGTTGTCCAACTGGACCGAACTCGACATCTGGCACTACATCGAGCTGGAGGATATTCCCGTCGTCCCACTCTATTTCGCCCAGGAGCGCGACGTCGTGGTCCGCGGTCGGCACCTGATCCCGGTGGGTGACGCCACGCGGTTCATGCCGGGAGAAAAGCCTCAGCGCGTGATGTGCCGCTATCGCACGCTCGGGTGCTACCCATGCACCGGCGCGGTTCGGTCCACCGCCCGCACGGTGCGCGACATTGTCGAAGAATTGAAAGCGGCCAAGCACTCGGAGCGCATCACCCGCCTCATCGACCACGACCAGGACGGGTCCATGGAGCAGAAGAAACGCGAGGGGTACTTCTGACCATGTCTGCACTGCACACCTGGCTTCACCGCGACGGAGAGCCCGACCTGCTTCGATTCACCACGGCCGGGAGCGTCGACGACGGCAAGTCCACGCTGATCGGCCGCCTGCTGCACGACGCCGACGCCCTGTACGAGGATCACGTCGAGGCGCTGAAGAAGGCCGCGGGCGGCCGGGGCGACGAGATGGATTTCTCGCTGATCACCGATGGGCTCAAGGCCGAGCGCGAGCAAGGGATCACCATCGATGTGGCGTACCGCTACTTCGCCACGGCCAAACGGCGTTTCATCATCGCCGACACGCCGGGCCACGAGCAGTACACGCGCAACATGGCCACCGGCGCCTCGACGGCCGACCTCGCGGTGACCCTGATCGACGCCCGGCTCGGCGTGCTGACCCAATCCAAACGGCACGCCTTCATCTCCTCCCTGCTGGGTGTGCCGCGGGTCGTGGTCGCCGTCAACAAGATGGATCTGGTGGGTTACGACCGGAACGTCTTTGACCGCATCAAGGACGAGTATGCGGATTTTGCCGCGCGCCTCGGCTTCAGCGATCTCACGTTCATCCCGGTCAGCGCGCTCTGCGGCGACAATGTCGTCCACAGGAGCCGCAACATGCCGTGGTTCGACGGCGAGCCATTGCTGACCCACCTGGAGAATGTGTACATCGGCGGCGATCGGAACTTGATCGATTTTCGCTTTCCGGTGCAGCGCGTGGTGCGGCCTGACCAGGACTTTCGGGGTTACAGCGGCCAGATCGCCTCGGGCGTGGTGCGTCCGGGGGACGAGGTCGTCATCCTCCCCTCGGGCAAGCGCTCGAGAGTCGCGCGCATCGCCACCTTCGACGGTGATCTCGCCTACGCCTTCCCTCCGCTCTGCGTGACGCTGTGCCTCGAGGACGATATCGACGTCAGCCGCGGAGACATGATCGTCCACGCCAAGAACCTGCCCCAGGTTGAGCGCTCGGTCGAAGCAATGGTGGTGTGGATGAACGACCAGCCGCTGGAGGTCGCGAAGACCTATCTGGTCAAGCACGGTGCCGCCGTCGTGAAGGGCAGCTGCGCGGAAATCCAATACCGCGTCGATCCCAACACGCTCCACCGCGAGGACGGGAAACGGGTAGGCCTGAACGACATCGCGCGGGCGCGCTTCACGCTCTTCAAGCCGCTGTTCGTCGACGAGTACCGGCGGAACCGGCAGACCGGCGGCTTCATTTTGATCGACCCGTTGACGAACGTCACCGTGGGGGCGGCCATGGTGATCGCCCGGGCGCGACCCGACCTGGTCTCGCGCGAAGTCGCGACGGAGACCGTCAGCCGCGACATCTCCTGGCAGCGGGGCAAGGTCACCGCCGAGGACCGCGCGCGGCTGCTCCGGCAGCAGGCGGCCACGGTATGGCTCACCGGCCTGAGCGGCTCGGGCAAATCGACCATCGCCATCGAGCTGGAGAAGCGCCTGATCGAGGCGGGACACGCGTGCTTCGTCCTGGACGGCGACAACGTCCGGCAGGGTCTGAACCGAGATCTGGGCTTTTCGCCGAGCGATCGCAAGGAGAACATCCGGCGCATCGCCGAGGTGGCGAAGCTCTTCAACGACGCCGGCCTGTTTGTGATCACGGCCTTCATCTCGCCCTACCGGGAGGATCGCGACGCCGCGCGGGAGATCATAGGCGGAGACCGGTTCATCGAGGTGTATTTGAACGCCAGCGTCGACGTGTGCGAGCAACGCGATCCGAAGGGGCTGTACGCGAAGGCCCGGGCCGGGCAGATCGCGGAGTTCACCGGCATCTCTGCCCCCTATGAGCCGCCCGTCGCGGCGGAAGTGACGATCGACACGGGCGTGTCCGACGTCGACCAGAGCGTGACGGTCCTGTTCGATTACTTGTCGGATCGGCGCGGCTGAGCCGGCCTCCCCTTCCACGACATCCCTGCGCGTCCATCACGACCTACCCCGAAAAGCCCTGCCGATGTCTGTCTCCGTGCGGACCTTGCCGCTTGTCGGATGGATCCAACCGTCAATTTGAAGACACCCACGAGAAGGGAATGACCCGTAAGGAGCGTTGCGGAACGTGGCCGGCGATACTATTTCGGAAGGTCGGAGGCGGCTCGAGCGTTGGCCGGAAGCAAGGCGCGTAGCTCGGCCAAACTCTCCGGGCTCGCGAGGAAGGGTCGAATCTGTGTCATGGGCACCACGAAGGTTGCACCGGGGACGGGGAACTTCAGCGTGTACGATTGCGCTTGGTCCTTCAGCGCCATCGAGAAGGTCTGGTGGCCTTGGACGATACCGACAAGTCGGCCCGTCTCCTCCTCGAAGACCCCCCCGCCGCTCACGCCTCTGGGCGCGGCGGCATCGATCACAATCCGATGTTCCGGCCGGTCGGCGGGGATACCGTTTGGACGCGCCGAGAGCGGCAGCTGACTGACGATACCACTCGACAGCCCCAACCGCTCTCCTTCGGGGAATCCGATTACCAGAATGGGCTGCCCCAGGCGCACCAGATCGTCCTCAGGAAGACGGACGGGTGGCACGGCAACGCCGGAAATACGAAGTAGCGCCAGATCCTGTGTGTCGGGCTTCCCGCGGCTGATCACCGTCGCCTCGAACTTGCCACGGGAGGCTTGGGGCCCGCAAAAGCCGACCACGACCTTGGCGCCGTCTGCCGCGGCGAGAGTGTGCGCAGCCGTCAGCACGTATGAAACCGCCTCCATCATGTCGCCGGCGGGTCGCGAGGCGATGACAATCCCCGACGCGGACGCAATACGGCGCCCGTCCCGCTCAATGGTGACCTTTACAGTGCTGTCGATCATCTCTTCGATAGCGCGCTGGCGGACATTCGCGGCCGATTGGGCGTCGGCGACAGTCGGCTGGAGCCTTGCGCATCCGACCGTGACCGCAAGGAGTGCACTCAAGCTGAGAACGACCAGACTGAATGGAAAAGGCGGCCGCATGTCGGGATTATCCGCACAGTTGTGTGTGGCGTCTGTGCGAAAGCGCTCAGACCCCGCAACGTTGATCGCGGACCGATGTGACCCCAATTTAGACTCTTGAAGCAATGATTGCAAGTATTTGATACCCCCGCTCTCCGCACGGCTTACATTCGACTGAGATGCTATTTTGCAAGGCAAATGCCACAGGCCGTCTTTGCCCCTCCAGCGCGCTGCCGCCGGGGACCTCAGAAGAAGCGCCTGGGGCGGAACCCGGTGAAATCCTCTCCGTGTGATTTCTGACTTGACAAAGCGGACTACTCTAGTACTGTAAGCGCTTGACGACCCCGATTGAACCCGACCCGGCGCTTCGATTCGCCACGCGTTACTCCGTGCCGGAACGGTCGAGCGAAAAGACACCGCATGGAGTCTGAGAGCATGGCGAGAGACAGCGCAACCGTCGGGAAACTATAGAAAAGAGAATGGGAGGTTAGCATGGGAAAGTTCACAGTTGTAACCGTACTTGCCGTTCTGCTGTTGACGACGCCGGCGTTCGCCCAGATGGCGGGTCAATCCAGTGAGCCCGGAACCATCACGATGAGCGAAAGTGGCTATCACCAAAAGGAGATGTTGGCGGCTGGCAAGATCGCGGAAATCGATCTCGCGAACGGCACGGTAACCCTGGACACCGGAACCCAGTTCACGCTCGCGCCGTCCCTGCAGTACACGAGTTTCCCGGCGCTGGGCCAAGAGGTCCAGGTGACGTATAGCGAGCAGGATGGGAAGAAGGTGGCTCGCGTAATTGATGTGGAAAGTTCCGGCAGCCAAGAGTAAGCCGTGGGACAGCGCAGGCATGTAGCGGGATCTGATAGGAGAGTCGAGATTGTCCAACCGGTGCGGTCTCCCAACTCGCACCGTTCTGGCGCGATGAAGCCGAGGAAGGTTCAGTCGGGGTCGTCAGTGAAACACGTCGCGGGAGTGCCCAAACTTCAAAGCAGGTAAGGGGTCCCCCGCCGCATCGTCAACGGACATCCAAGGAGCGCCTGAGCGCAGGCGCTCCTTGGATTAAGCGCAAACCACCATCCGGTACAATAAGGGGAAAGAACGCCACATTCCACGCTGCCCGCAAGCCTTCCGAAACCGCTTCACATCAAGGGCAAACCTGGCCCCCCCGACAACCCCTCCGGGAACGCGCCGGTGTGCGTGCGCTGCGGCCCGCCGAATCGGCCCCGCCCGATACAAATTTCTATCGTCTGCCGTTTGGCGTTGATCTTTCACGCATCCCTAAGATAAAGTCATTCCCGATATCTCC
>Ga0316627_100000043_pt1 | contig 20884 bp, 19 predicted proteins | sample OWC_Aug_M2_C1_D1_FD_207653 | JGI IMG/M metagenome (GOLD analysis project Ga0316627, IMG submission 207653) | Wetland soil microbial communities from Old Woman Creek delta, Ohio, United States - OWC_Aug_M2_C1_D1_C | ecosystem: Environmental > Terrestrial > Soil > Wetlands | place: USA: Ohio...
ACTGCAAGCTATGCTCCTTCAATCCCAAGACCGATTGTCCGTTCACCTCGCTCTACTGGGCATTCATGGCCAGACATGAAGCCCTGCTCAAAACGAATCCCCGTCTCACCATGCCCATGGCGTCTCTCAGAAAACGAAGCGCTTCGCGCAAAAGGCAGGACCAGGAAGTTTACAAGAGAGTCAGGGAGATTTTGGGGAAGGGAGACAACGTCACACCGCAGAATTTGTAGCAGCGTCTAGGCCTGAGCCGTAGAGTGCGGTCTCTTTCGAGTCCCTCGGGTACAGTCAGCAGTAAGCAGTAGGCAGTAAGAAGTAAGGGCGAATGAGGATGGCTTTTCTCCCAAGCTTGCTATTGATCTTGTTGCTTACTGCTTACTCCCTACTGCATACTGCCTACTTGGATTCACAGGGTGGCTTCTCCAATGATCACGATCCCAAGATGGCCGTCCACGGTGATGAAGTCCCCTGTCTTTATCTGGTTTACGGCATCCGGGACTCCGGTCACGCAGGGGATGCCATACTCCCGTGCGATGATGGCGCCATGGATGAGCATGCCTCCCCGTCTCTCAACGATGGCTGAGGCAAGGGGAACCACGAAAGTCATTCCGGGATCCACTGCATCACACACTAGGATCTCCCCCTTTTGAAAACTGAAAAGGTCTGAGGAGTCGAGCACGACCCTCGCTTTTCCCATAGCCATTCCGGGGCCGGCAGGCTGACCCAGAATTTGTCTCGACTTGAGGGAGAAAGATTTCTTTTTAGCGGGTTGCTGCGCTTTTTGATCCTCCTTGTGGGCCGGCGCCTCGCTTTGCACCGCGTTGAACAGGTCGTCGGTTGCTACGGCCTTGCTCTCACGCATCGACCTTCCCTGGATGCGCCGGCGGCCTTCCTCCACTGCGGCCAGCACCTGGCCCTGGATCTTGTCCAGGTAGATGTTGTCATCATCCCTCAGGCGATAGCTGGCCCGGGCCAGATCAAGGAGTTCAAGGGCGTAAGACTTCTGGTCTTCGTCAAAACGAGATAAGAAGTCCTTTTCCAATTGTCCCGGAGCTCCGGCTCTTGCGGATGTTCCCTTCTCAGGGCGGGAGGCCATTTGGAGAACCAGTTTCATAAGCCTGTCCCTGTCCTCGCCCAATCGACCCTTCTCCCATGCCAGGTCTCCGAATTGATCCAGTACCCGCTTCAGTCCTTTCCTGACCTCCGGTTTACAATCATCCCCTTTACCTTCCAGGATGCAGGCCTTGTTGCTCGGGTCTTTTCTGATCAGCTCAGCGAGGTCCACCAGCATTTGATTTCTCCGCACACTGACCATGCCGGAGCCTGCTAAGAGCGATATGAACTGAAAAGGGTCCTTGGGTTTCATGAGGTCATTGTAGATCTTTCCAAACAACCTCATGCCGTGGGCAAAGGGAATACAGTCGCGCCTGTAAGTCTCCAGCCACTCTTTGTGGATACGGTTTCGCTGACCTATCTCCTGTGCGAGGGCTGAATCCGAAAGGGCAGGGAGATTCACCCCACCCATCTCACGGGCTACCCTTTCCATTCCGGGTATGAGTTCCTTCTCGATTTTTGTCCGAAGACCTCTCAGATTGTCAAAGCTCCGGTGAAGACTGAGATACCAGGGCCGCTGGTCTTCTGATGACGCTGAGCGAGTGGTGATCGGCCGAGCCTGAAGCGCGTGAAGGGTGTCCTTGAAATAGGTCCACTCCGCATCCTGGGGGGAGCCGAACAAAGACTCGGCCTTCATGGCAAGAGCATAGACCTCTTTGACTTCCCTATCCCTGAGAGGAGCGCGACGACGAAGCGTGCCCTGCAGGTTCTCCAACCGGACACCCTCTGGTCCGGCTGACAGGATTTTCTCTCTTCGGGCAGGATGATGAGACAAGATCCTCCCGCTTTTCCGGTCGAGAATCCAGCGGTCCGGTTCCACGGTCCCATCCACCAAGCCCTGGTTTAGCCCGTAAACCGCCTCTACGGCGGATTGCTTTTCATGGACCGGGCTCATGCCGAAGACGACCCCTGAGCGGTCGCCGAAGACCATTTTCTGGACCACCACCGCCATGGTGCTTTTCTCCACATCAAGGCCCAACTCCTGCCTGTAAAGAAGGGCCCGGTCAGACCACAGGGAGGCCCAGACGAGCCTGATGTGCTCCAGAATGGAATCCACGCCTCGCACATTGACGAAGGATTCGTGGAGACCTGCGAAGGATGTTTTCGATGAGTCTTCGCCGGGGGCTGAAGACCTGACTGAGACCGGCCGCCGGGAAAACCGAGAGGCGAGGGGGGCCCTCAGTTGTTTTCTGAGCCCGCTCGGCAGGGGGGTCTTGATAAACATGTTCCGGATGCGAAGGGCCGTGTCCCAGATTTCCTCCCATCGCATCTCCTCAAAGGGCTTGCGGTATAGCTCCATGTGCATCTGATCGCGCAGACCCGTTGATGTCAAGTACTCCTGATAGGCCTCCGTGCTTATGCAGATCGCATCAGGAACATGCATGCCGCTCTTTTGCATCATGGCCAGGGCAAAGCCTTTGCCACCGATCCGGGACCGGTCCTTTTGGATGACTTCATGAAGGGGGAGGGCTAGCTTCATGGTCTGATGTGGACCTCCACCACGTGCTGAAAGCGGGTGACAACGAAAAAGGTCTGGACCTTGATTTCGCAGAAGGCGCAAGTGGGCGAATGGACGAAATCCTTTAGATGGGGATGTTTGGCAAGATAAAGCTCAAATGCTTTTTTCCCCTCGCGGGCATTCACCTCTTTGGCTTTGCCTGTTGCCGTTGCGGCCATGGCCCAGCGGAAGTCGGATGCCTTGTTGGATCGGTTGTCCACAAGCACCGCGACCCTCGAATCACCAGATAGGTTGGCATACTTGCGCGTGGACCGGGTGGTGGCGAAATAAAGAGACTTAAGGTCGTCACTAGAGGCGAAGGCTATCAGGCTGGCATAGGGTTGCCCCCGGTTCTGGGTGGCCAGCACGGCAAGCGGTTGAGACTGCAAAAGCTTCTTGAGGTCCCGTTTGACTTTGTTCAGGTCCTTCTCCATAGGATTTTTCCTGTGAATCTGTATTTGATGGTCTTTTTTGTTAAAGGAGAGCTTTTTTCAGAGCTCCACTATAGATCATTTTGGGATGTGTGTCACCAGAGACTTACTGAAGAAGAGAAGTTGACATCAGGGCATGTCTTAAAATATGCTTTGTACTCTGCAGAAATTGAACAGGGCGTTTTATCGAGCCCGGTGTAGACCTGCGACAGAGATTCCCCCCCTCGAGCCACCGTAGCTCAGTCGGTAGAGCACCTCACTCGTAATGAGGATGTCCGCGGTTCGATTCCGCGCGGTGGCTCCAATAAATTAAGGAAGTTACAGGGCATCCAGTTTTCTCTCGCTCGGAAAAACTTCCATTCCATTGGTATGGGCGCATCGAGTCTCTTCGTTCCCTCCTGTTATACCGCCTTTATGCGCTCAGCATCGGAATAAGGAATGAGTTCGCCGTTCTTTTTGCATGTGTAGGCCTCCTCTTTGTGAACAGCCCTATAAATGGACTGATTGCTCGGGAAGGTCCTTGCTATGCGCGTCATGATCCGCAGCTCTTGTTCCTTGAGGGGTTCAGCCTGCCTTTCGTCAGATCCCCTAATGAGAGGAACCAGATCGCTGTAGTTGTTCAATTGTGGCCCGTGGGGCAGGGCTGCATATGTTCCCCCGGTCATGCTCTGCCCTGTTTCCCTAAAGGCTACCATGTCCGTGTACCAAAGGTATTTTGCCGCATACAGCATCTTATCCTTGGGTGACTTAAGGAACTGCCTGCCGAGGAGCCGACTGAACTGCTCCAAAACCAGTTTGATTCTGGCAAGTGATAAAGGCCTGTTACCAGTGTAAGGGTCCGCGCACGTCGCTTCACCGGAAAGCGCCCTTCTCAGAACATCGTCCATTGCCCTGGTCTGGATCTGACCAGTCTCCCATCTTTTGATGCTCGCAATCCCCACATTGGCGGCTCTAGCAAGGTCTTCCTGGGTCCAACCCATTTTCCTCCGACCCTCGATGATCTGTTCGCTGGTGAGGAACCTTGCTGCGGCTCGGTATGCATCTGAAAGAGCCTTCTGGTTTTCGGCCGCCAAGCCCAAATCGTCGGCTTCAATCCCGCAAATAGGGCAAACGTAATGCTGTGCGCGGAACTTCAATCGCTTGCCCCGGAAGAGCAGTTCCTTGGGCACGGTTTTCAATCGCATTGGGCCATGGTCATTTGGACAATCCATACCATCCACCTCCCCTCACTTACTCCTGTCTCTGTGCAAAGAGACGATCCAGAGGTCTTGCTCCTTGAGCGCAAACTTGAAATACATCCGGCATCCAAACCCTTTGCTGACCCATCTGAAGGCGAAGAGCTCGGATCCGAGGATCGCCCTTTCATAGGACTTCTTCGGAGGGCTCTGGCCCCTGTAGTCTCGCGGAACAATCTCCTGCAAGATGGCAGGCAGTCGCTCGATCAGATCTTCAACAAGGTAATCCAAATCAAGCAAATCAGCGAGGATGCTGTCCGGTTCAAGGAGCCTGATCCGTTTTGCCGCTGCCGCTTCTCTTGCCTGGTTCAGCTTCAGATGAAGTTCACGGTAGGAGGGCCTTTCTGGCATGCAAGGATAGTAGTATCAATTGATACTTTTGTCAAGAGCTTATGCGCAAAACTTTGCATTGAAAAAATGATAAAGATTTGGTATGGTTAATGCTTAATTTCGCGCGGAATACACAAAAGACGGGCCTGGCGCAGCAAGGAGACCCAGCATGAAGGAACCGAAGAACGTGGTCCTTACGATTGATGGGAAAGCTCTCACCATGGAACTGGACTTGAAGGATGAGGAGCTCATCGAACTCATCGTCAATGCCTTGGCTCTGTTCGTGAAGAAGGGGTCTCCGATAAAAGTTTTCCAGGCCTATGGCCGCTCCCTTTCATCAAGCTCCACGACCATCATGACAAAGATTATGTCGAGGGTTGAGCAGGTCATTGAATGGCGAGATGAACTCAAGAAGGTCATTTCTTCGCAGCGGGGGAAGCTATAAGAAAACCTTCAACGGAAAGGGTGAGCATTTTTGTGAGGCGGGATAAACCCGCCTTTTTTTTGAGGCCGGTGTGCATGCTGGGACCTTGCCCGGACACCCTGTTTCTTGGTAGCATGAGCAAGCGGAACATTGAGGGTAGGGGTGGAAGGGAAAAGAAAGCGAGGAAAAAGATAGATGGTCGACCGAAGAGTGGAAAAGGGAGTGAAACGAGGGAAGCCCTTCGAGATCGAGGTGGACGGCGAAACGCTTGTCGCCTATGAAGGCGAGACCGTGGCGGCCGTTCTTGTAGCAGCGGGCCGGAGGACCTTCCGTTGGACCGAGAAGAAGAAACATCCGCGCGGGATGTATTGCGGCATCGGTCTTTGCCACGAGTGCATGATGGTGATCAACGGAGTGCCGAACACCAAGGCCTGCCAAACCGTGGCGACCCCGGGATGTCAGGTCAAGAGTCAACATGGCCTTGGAAAGCGAAGTGCCTAAAGTGTCTAAAGTGAGCTAAAGTGCCTAAAATTGAAAATCGAAAAACGCAGAAATTCCCAGTGATGAAATAGAGTGCGAGCGCAGGAGAGATGAGTTGAAAGAGCTGGAACTCGTAATCCTCGGAGCGGGTCCGGGCGGTTTGGCGGCAGCGGTTGAAGCTGCCCGCGCAGGAGTCAGCGTGACCCTGCTGGACGAGAATCCCAAGCCGGGCGGCCAGATCTTTCGGCAGTTTCGTGATGGCTTCCAGGTGACAAACCCGAGCATGCTAGGTCATGACTTTGTGCGGGGTCATCAACTCCTGTCTGAGTTCGATAGGGTTCGCGATCGCGTCGAGATCCTCGACAATTCCGTGGTATGGGCTTTGTCCGAGGGAAACGAGCTTGCCTTCTATCGCGGAGATGATTCTTACAGCGTTCGGTACAAGAAGATGGTCATCGCTGCAGGGGCCTATGACAGACCCGTTCCTTTCCCCGGTTGGACGTTACCGGGCGTTTTCACGGCAGGCGGGGCTCAGAGTCTTGTAAAAACACAGCGTGTCCTGCCGGGAGGAAATTTCCTGCTTGCCGGGACCGGACCTTTGCAGCTTGCGCTGGCCAATCAGATCACGAACGCTGGGGGTCGAGTGGTGGCCATCACCGAGGCAGGCCGCGTCGAGAACTGGTTCGGCCTGATTAGGGGCGCGTTAGGGCAGTGGCGGTTGCTCGGCGACGCCGTCCATTATCTCTACGGGGTTCGAAAAGCAGGGATCCCCTTGTGGCGTAACCACATTGTTGTGGAAGCGCGCGGGCATGGACAGGTGGAAGAAGCTGTGGTGGCAGAGGTGGATAAGAACTGGCGGCCCAAACCCGGTACTTACCACACTGTTAAAGTCGACACCCTTTGCGTCGGTTACGGTTTTGTCCCTTCCGTGGAGTTGACGCGCCTCGCAGAATGCGAACATCGCTACGAGCCGCTCCTCGGCGGCTGGATTCCTGTTCGCAATGACCGAATGCAGACAACGGTGCCCGATGTTTACGCCGTGGGCGACTGCACCGGTATTGCGGGCAGCCTCGTGGCCATTGAGGAAGGCCGCATTGCAGGCCTGGGCGCAGCTCGGAGGCTTGGACATCTCACATCGATGGAGGCCAGGGGGCGCATGGCGCCGAGCAGGCAGCGCCTGGCCGGGCTTCAGCGTCTGCGCAAGGTTTTGGACAGGATATCGGTGCCTCGGCCTGGGCTCTACGAACTGGCAAAGGATGATACCATTGTGTGCCGGTGCGAGGAGATCACTCTAGGGGAGGTCAAGGCGGCACTTGCAGACGGGGCAACGGACATGAAGGAAGTCAAGCGCATGACCCGCATGGGCATGGGGAACTGTCAGGGCCGGATGTGCGGACCGGCTATGCAGGAGATTATCGCGAGGGAGAAGGGGCTCTCTCCCGACCGCATAGGCTATCTGAATCCAAGACCGCCTGTAAGGCCCATTCCGCTCGGGGTTCTCGCAGGACACCGGGAAATGCAAACCTGAGCGGCGCAAAGACCCTGAGCACAGAGCTAGGAGCAAGGAGCATAGAGCGAAGGGCAGAGAGCAGGAAAAAACAACCACAAACTCTAAGCATCCTACCCGTTCCGCGGTGAAAGCCTAATTTTCGGAGGGTTTGGTGAAGCGGTCAAGCCTATAAGGGCTGAGATCGATATCTGTCTCCCCTCGAACGATCAAATCAGCAAAGATCTTGCCGGTGACCGGCGCCAGGGTGATACCACTGTGTCCCACAGCGACATAGAACCCCTTCACGGCAGGCGCCCTGTCGTAAATGGGGAGGCGGTCAGGCGGCATGGGCCGGATGTGCGCGAAAATTCTCATGGCCCGGACTTTGCTGAGCTCAGGCAAGATCCTTACGGCCTCTTGGACAAATGGAGGGAGCCAAAGAGGGCGGACCTTCATATCATGTCCGATTTTGTTGTTGGTGGTACCGAGCATGATGGTGCCGCTTGGCCACTGGGCAATGTACTCCGTAGGGATGGGGACGATGGGCGCATAGGGCTGCGTGATCACCAGATGGCCGTGCTCAGGTTCAACGGGTATAGAAATTCCCACCATGCGACCAATGGGGGGAACAAAAACTCCTGCGGCATTCACTACCACCGGGGTGGCAATTTCACCCCTCGTGGTGACCACTTTTTCCACCCGATCTCCGGAAAGAGCGATTCCGTTGACCTCTGTGTGATGCAGAAGGGTGACTGCTTCCCGACGTGTTGTGCGAGCCAGTGCAGGCAGAAGATTTAGCACCTCCACTAGACCGTCATCCGGGGAAACGTACCCGCCGATCACTTCAGGGGTTAGACCCGGTACGATCTCTTTCGCCTCCCTGCCATCCACAAGTTCGACGCGCAAACCTGGCACCTGCCGGAGAGTCTGCACGCGCTGACGAATTCTCTTCAGCTCTTCTTCATTGGTCGCCACGTGCAGAATACCCTTCTGCTGAAGAAAAACCTGTTTGTCGAGGCTGGCCACGAATTCGGGGTACATGCGGGCACTCCGCAAACTCAAGGCGGTGTAATAGTCCGGGCTTTTGTCCGTAACGTTGACCTGCCCCCCATTGGCGCTCGATGCCATGAAAGACAGGAACCCGCGTTCCACAAGGGTCACCCGCAGCCCTTCACGGGCAAGAAATAGCGCGATGGTGCAGCCTCTAATTCCGCCTCCGATAACCACGACATCAGCGGTTTGCGGGTAAGACATAAGAACTTTCCTTCAACATGAATCTGAGAAGATCTTAGACGTTCTTCATCACACAGGAGGGATGAAATCACCTAATCCCAGATCCCGAAGCTTTTCAGGTGTCGGAAGACCTGTCGCAACACTCCACCCGCGTTCACGATAATATGCGTCTTTCATTTCTTCCATCTTTCCCATATCCAGAGCCTTGTCCTTGTTGACGCCAGCAGGGAAGGATTGGAAGAATCTGTCCGGCAATCGATCGCCATCTCGATTCCCTCCTTCCCTGGCGTCGAGACAGCGCTCCAAATTCACAAGGCGTTCGGCTGCAGTGAAAAGCTCTTGACGGGTCAGTCGTCGTCCAGTGGCTGCTTGGTAAAGATCAACCAAACGGTCGTAAAAGAAGTGGTAATCCGTTGATGATTTGTTGTAGCCGTCAATCACGTAAATGCAGACACCGAGGATGTCAGGGATCCGGGACCGGTGTTCCGCGTCAATGACCATCCTCACTTTGGCGAGGCTGTAATTCCCCGGGAGATAGGCTTCCTCCGAGCCAAAGAGTGCTCTGGCTTCAGTGAGGAGCTTTTCCTTTGGGCCGGGCATGGACAGACGAATCTCAACACCGGTCCCGTAGGTCGGGAAAGGGTCGGCGCCTCCCACAGCCTGCATCAGGCTTGCTCCCTCGTAAGCGGTGAACTGATAGCCGTGTGGAAAATGCCCCTTTACAGTGACCAAGGCATCTAGGGCTCTGTCTCCGAAAATTTCTGCGGCTCGACGACTACCCTCAGCCAAAATCTCTCCGACCCCCTCACGTTTAGCGATCTTTTGGATCATTTGCAGAATGGCTCGGCGGTTTCCTCTTTCCATAGGGATTCCGTCTGTGTCGCAATCACGAACTATCCCATTTTGGTAAAGCTCCATAAGAAAAGCGATCATGCCGCCTGTTTCGATTACATCCAGGCCGTACTTGTTCGCCAGGATGATGGCCTCCCACATGGCCGTCAGGTCATCATTCCAAACCGTGCCGAGAAAGCTCATGAAAGGGGAGCAGAAAGCGATGCCATAGCCGCTGCCGGGCACGTCGACGAGGTGCATGCATTGCATGGGGCAAGCAAAGCATCCGGCACGTCGAACCTGATACCGGGTAAAGAATTTCTCCGGTTCCAGGCGCGAGAAGTTCTCCCACCGGCCGTCCTCGTAGTTCCCAAAGGCAAGCATGTTCTCATAGAGCTTGTTGAACATACTGTCTGTAACCGGCTTTACCCTGTTGTTTTCTTCAAAAGCAGGACTCTCCCTCAGAAGCCTGTGCGTGTCCCGGGCAAGCTCAAAAAAACGTTTTGGGTCAGCAAGTCTCACCCCTCTTGTGCCGCGGACGGCAACGGCTTTGAGTTTCTTGGATCCCATCACCGCTCCCATGCCAGTGCGGCCTGCCACATTGCCGAGGTTGGTGGCAATGCTGGCAAAGCGAACACGATTTTCTCCTGCAGGGCCGATGCTCAAGACCTGGATGTCCTGGTCTTCAAGCTCGCGGCGAAGTCTGACCGCGGTCTCATAGGTGTCTAAACCCCAGAGATGGCGAGCGTCGCGCACTTCTACCCGCTCGTTCTCGATAAAGAGGTAAACGGGCGCATCGCTGGCTCCTGTGAGCACGACGTGGCTGTAACCGGCATGCCGCAGTTCGGCGCCCCAGAAACCGCCGAAATTCGTCACCCCATGGAAGTTGTTCATTGGAGATTTGGCGGAGACATCCACCCGGCCGCTGGAGGGCGCCGCCGTGCCTGAAAGAGGGCCGTTGTTGAAAACGAGAACGTTCCCAGGACCCAAAGGGTCAATGCCGGGTTGCAGTTCGTCATAGAGAATCTTGCTCCCCACGGCTCGGCCGCCGACAAAGAGGTCCGCATAGGAACCGGTGGTCTCCCTGGTCACTGTCCTGTCTGTGAGATTCAATCTTAAGATAAGGCTTTCAATATCTTTCACGCCGATTTCATTTCTCCTGGCAACAGGCGTCTTTATTTGGCGGCAGACCGCAGGGGTTTCAAAGCGGCCATGAACTGTTCAACCGCATTGCGTTTCTTGTGCAATCCCTGCCGGTCCTGTTCTGCATAGACGATCGCACCGTAGGGGCATGCTTCCGCACACCTGGGCTCCCCCTCACAGAGGTCACAGCGGAAAACGGCTTTTTCGGAGGAATCGAAACTCGTAGCGCCGAAAGGACATGCGAAAAGGCAGGCGCGGCAGCCGATGCAAAGGGAGAGGTTCGTTTCCATCGCGCCTGTGGTTTGGTTCCGATGAATAGCCCGCTCAGGGCAGGCTGCCTCGCAGGGCGCGTCCGTACACTGCTGGCACATCATGGGGACACAGTGCACGTCGTAGTTCATCTTCACGATGTTGATGCGCGACCTGGCCGGGTTGCAGGTCTCTGTGTGCGAAAGGGAACAGAACATCTCGCAAATCCGGCAGCCCAAGCATTTTTCCGGATAGACTAAGAGAGTTTTGGACATGAAACGCTCCTCAAGGAACTTCTCCGTCAGGAGTCTAGGGACAAAATATTCTTGGTGTCAAGACCAAAGGGACTCGTGAAGCGCAACGCCGCAAACGCTCAATAAAGATGGCATGCAGCAAAATGTCCCGGCTGGATCTCCTTGAAGGGCGGGTCCTCCAGTTCGCATTTTTCCATGGTTCCTTGCGGGCAGCGAGTGTGAAAACGGCAGCCGGGCGGAGGGTCAATCGGCTGTGAGACCTCCCCTTTGATATTGGGCCTGGGTCTCTTGTAGGAAGGATCAGGGATCGGCACTGCCGAGATGAGGGCTTGGGCATAGGGATGGAGAGGGTTGGCGATCACCTCCCGAATCATTCCCAGCTCCACGACCTTCCCGAGATACATGATCATCAGGCGTTCTGAGATATTGGACAGGATGGAGAGGTCATGGGAGACAAAAATGCAGGTGAAGTGCAGTCTTTTGGAAAGATCCCTGATGAGGTCGAGGATCCCGGCTCTGATCGAGACATCCAGCATGGACACGGGTTCATCGGCGATGACGAGCTCGGGGCTGAGCACCAGGGCAGAGGCGATTCCCACGCGCTGCCTCTCGCCACCGCTCATCTGGTGGGGATAACGATCTTTGTACTCTTCCGGCACCAGCCCCGCGAGCTCCAGCGTATCGAGTGTTCTTTCCCTGACCTCCACCTTGTCGCCGACGCCCAGGGCTCGAAGCGGCTCCGCCACCTGGTCGAAGACGGTAAACCTGGGGTTGAGGGATTCATAGGGATCCTGGAAGACGATCTGGACCTGCTTGCGATAATCTCTCACTTCCTGTTTGTTCAGGGTGGTGATGTCGCGTCCTTTATACTTGATGACCCCGGCGGTTGGATCGAGCAGCTTGGTGATCATGGTGCAGGTAGTGGATTTGCCGCACCCGCTCTCTCCGGCTATTCCGAGGATCTCGCCCGCTCTGATGCTGAAGGTCACTCCGTCCACGGCCTTGATCACGCTGGGTTTCTTCCTGGTCACGAGCTTGGCCAAAAAACCGGGATCGAGATAGAAATATTTTCTTAGCCCTTCGACCTCGAGGATATCCATGTTTCTTTTTCTCCTGCCAGTTTGCGAAATTCCTGCACACGGTCTGTTCTGATACACGCTGCAAAATGTTTAGGTTTTATTTCCTTGAATTCGGGCCGCCGGACGTCGCATTCAGGAATAGCAAAAGGACACCGGGCCGAGAAGACACAGCCGGGTAAGTCGTCGATCAAGTTTGGAGGTGAGCCTGGAATGGAAATAAGTTCTTTGTCCATCGCCTTGATGCTCGGAAAAGCGTTTTTGAGCCCCAGAGTGTAGGGATGATATGGCTCATTGAAAACATCCAGGGCAGGGGCTGATTCCATGAGCCGACCGGCGTACATGATGCCGATGCGGTCACTCATTTCGGCGATGACTGAAATGTCGTGGGTGATGAGCAGGATCGCTTTTTTCTTCTTTACCTGCTGCCGGATTTCAGCGAGTTTTCGCAGAATCCTCTCCTGAACGAGAACGTCTAGCCCTGTTGTAGGCTCGTCCATGATGATCAAGCTGGGATCGAGGGCCAGGGACATGGCAATCATGGCCCGCTGGCGCATGCCGCCGCTGAATTCGTGAGGATAGCTTTTGGTCAGGCCTGCCTGGAGACCGACCACTTCGAAGAGGTGGCGCGCCCTCTGCGCCGCCTCTCGCCTGCCCATTCTGGAGTGGGCCAGGATCGCCTCCACGATCTGATCTCCCACGCGATGCACAGGGTTGAGGGAGGCCATGGCGCTTTGCGGCACAAGGGAAATCTCCTTCCACAGGATTCTTTCCCGGTATTCCTTGTCGGAGAGGGAGAGCAAGTCCTGGCTACGGAAGGAGAGCCGGTCTGCGGTGACCCGGGCGGAATCCGGGATCAGGCGCATAATGGTCCTGATCAAAGTCGACTTGCCGCACCCCGATTCGCCCGCCAGGCCGAACACTTCATCCTCCCCAATGGAAAAGGAGACTCCATCCACCGCTTTGACCGTGCCCTTTTCGATTTGATAGTGGGTCCTGAGATCCCTGATTTCCAAAAGCATGGTGCCCTTCCTTTATTACCTTTGCTTGAGGCGCGGATTGGCAACTTCTTCGTAAGCGCGGCTGATGAACACCAAAGAACTCACCAGCAGCACGATGCAGATCGAAGGCCATGCGAACCACCACCAAGCCGTTCGAATCTTTCCGGATATCCAGAGCTCATAGAGCATGCCTCCCCAGCTGAGGTTGTTCGGATCACTGAAGCCCAGGAAGCTGGCCCCTGCCTCGGCCAGGACAGACCATGCGATATTAAATGCCGTGTAAAGAAGCAGGAGGGGCATGATATTGGGCAGGATGTGGCCGTAAATGATCCGGAGGTCGCTGCAGCCTCTGGCCTTGGCAGACTGGATAAACTGTCTTTGCCGGATGGAAAGAGTCTGCGCGCGGATCACCCTGGCCGACGTTCGCCAGACAAGACAGCAGATCGCAAGAATCACGAACCAGATGCTCCTGCCGAAAAGGGCAATGAGGACGATGAGAAACGGCAGGAAGGGCATGCCGTAAATGATGTCCGTGAAGCGCATCATGGCCTCGTCCAGCTTGCCGCCGTAATAGCCTGAAAGGAGCCCGATGTTCGCCCCAATGACAATGGAGATCAAGCCTGCGACAAGACCGATGAGAAAGGTCGTCCGGGTGGCGTAAATCATCTGGCTCAGAATGTCTCTGCCCATCATCGTCGTGCCCATGGGGAACTCCAGGGAAGGCGGTTTGAGAATGGCCGGCTTGCCTTGAGCGGTGTTGATCGTCTCCCAAACGTCGTAAGGCGCGATCCAGGGAGCGAAAAGGCTGACCAAGCCGAAGAAGACGATGATCCCCGCTCCGAAGATCCCGAACTTGTGCCTCGCGATGATTCGAATCTGGCCTACAACAGCGTCTTTAACTCTGTCCAGTCTCATGGTCCTCTGCTCCTGGAAAAGATCAGTTGAGTGAGGCCTTCACCTCAGCAGGGCTCATGCCCTCAATTCCAAGGTCTTTGGCGGTCAGGCCCTTGGTGAAGTAGTCCAGACCGAGCATGGTGGAGGCGATCCGGACCAGAGCGTCGATGTTGGGCGTCGGAATCCCCCACATGCGGCCGATCGAAGACCATGGCGCCAACCCAAAGGGCAAGTCCTCGTTCAAGTATCGGGTGTCAACACTTGAAGGTGCCGGGAAGGCGGGGTCCCCGTGAATCGGGCTCTGTCTCAAGGTTTCTGAGAGGCTCTTCTTCCCAAGGCCATACTGCTTGTAAAGCGTTTCAAAAGCATCTTTGAAAGCAATGCCGTCTTTGCTCACAGGCTTGAGCAAAGACATCCGCTCTTCATCCATGGCCAGCATCACTTTCGCCACAGATTCGGTCGCCCCGTCTGCATACAGATTCCATCCCTTGCCGCCGGTGGACTCGATACGGCCCGCATTGAAAAGAACCATGGTGGGATGCACAATCGGATTCAGGTTGTTGACACTCGTGGCCCAAACATTGTCCGCTGCGGTGAACTGAGGGAAGACCGGTTTGACCTTGTCCAGAAAAGCTTGCGTCCGGGAGGCAGGGAGGGCTGCCACGGGAAGAATATTTTTTACACCGATGCAGGAGACAACGCCAGGTTCATTGGCCCGCGTCGCATAAAGAAGAGACATGCTTTCCACAGGGGTGACTTGGGCCGTCAAGCCGGCTTCCATCATCCACTTCCGGAATCTCAAGGCCGCGAAATTCGAAGTGAAGAGAATGAACTGGCCGTCTTCGAAGTGCTTCAGCAGCAACTTGCCGATGGGCTCATGGCCGTGAGCGGATCCGCCGAAGATGATCACATCCACCCCTTTGATCGCTTCTTTGAGATCCGTCGTGATCATGTTCAGCCGGGCAAAGCCCTGACCGGCATGACCGGAGAGCTGGATCCCGCCTTTCTTTTCAATAGCGCGCAGCACGGACTCAAAAGCCGGCACCTCCGCCAGGTTCACGGAATATCCCTTGAGCGAGATGTCGGCGGCAAAGGTCTGTCCTGAGTTTCCTGTGCCAAGAATCGCGAATTTGGGTTTGTTCACCGTCTACCTCCTCGGGTGTGAATCAACAAATCTGCAAAGGATCAGTTTATGTCCACATACTCTTTGGTGTACTTTTTGAGTTTGCCCTCATCCAGGGTGACACCCAGGCCGGAGCCTTTCGGCACGGTGACCACACTGTTTGAAATGTTTTTCCTGAAATCGGTCACGTCATCGGACATGCGGAGCACGGAACCGTAAGCGTGCCCCACCTGCAGCAGATTCGGCAAGGTGCATCCCAGCTGCAGGGAGGCAGCCTGTGTCACGCCGAATTCCAGCATGCTGTTCATCAGAATTCTCAGTCCAAAAGCCTGCGCCGCGGCCGCGATCTGCCGGGAGGCATCGAGGCCGCCGTTTTTCGAGACCTTGATGCTGAAGACGTCCACAGCTCTTTCCCGGATCAAGAAGGCTGCGTCATGGATGGTGCAAAGGCTCTCATCCGCGCTCACAGGAAAGGGGACACGATCATGGATTCGCTTGAGGCTGTCCACCTCATGACGTTTGACGGGTTGCTCCAGCAAGTCAGGCCGATAGTCTTTGATGCCGTCAACGAACGCCATGGTTTGGAACAGGTCCCAACCCTGGTTGGCGTCGATCAGGATGGCGATGTCGTTTCCGAAACGGTTTCTCGCTGCGATCACTCGCACGATTTCGTCGGAGATCGGCAGGGCCCCCATCTTGATCATGAAGCATCTGCACCCCTCTTCCATCTGTTCTTCCATGGCCTCCCGGTTTTCGTCCGGCGTTCCGCTCCCTACGCCCGCCAGGAGAGGGAGGCTCGGATTCTGCATCCCTCCCAGAAAGGAATGCGCCGGAAGTCCCGCTGCCTTTCCCAGGATGTCATAGAGCGCCATGTTCACAGCGCCTCTGGCCATGAGGTTGCCGTGAACGCATTGATCAAGCGTTCTTTCAACAGTGGCAATTCTCGTCGGATCCTGTCCCAGAACACGAGGGGCGATCAGATCCCTGGTGACGGCCATGACCGTCGAAGGAGTCTCCTCCGTGAAAGGGTTGAGCGGGTCGGCTTCTCCCAGTCCAACGATTCCCTTGTCCGTGTGCACCTTGAAGAAGACCGCATGGGCATCACGCAGAGTGCCATAGGCTTTGGAGAGCGCATAGGGTTTCGCGAAAGGGATGGAGATGTGAAACAACTCGATTCGGGTGATTTTCATATGGAGAAGGCTCATGCAGAGGGCTCTTTCCCGATCTTTATTCTCGGGTCGAGGTAACAGTAGGAGATATCCGAGATCAAATTCAAAACAATGGTCAGGACGGCCAAGAGAAAGAACGCGGCCTGCGCAACAGGGTAATCGTGAGAAGAGGCGGCCTCCACCATGAGCTGCCCCATGCCAGGCCAGGAAAAGACCTGTTCAACAATCACCTGCCCTCCGATCGCGAATCCGATGAGCACGGAAGAGACCGTCAAGACGGGCAAAAGCGCATTGCGGGCCGCGTGTTTGATCATCACCACGTGAGGCGCCAGCCCTTTGGCCTTGGCCAGCTCAATAAAGTCGCTGCCCAGGACTTCCAGCATGGAGTCGCGCATGATCAACATGGGAGTGGCCAGGTAGTAGAAGGCCACAGTGATCGTAGGGAGGATAAGATGGTGGAGGAAGTCCGTGTTGAACAGCATGGCGAGCCCCGTCGGCAACCGGGTGCCAGGGGTGAGCATGCCCCCCGTGGGAAACAGATCGAGGCGGTAACTCAGGACCATGAGAAAGAGGATACCCGTCACAAAGGGCGGGGCGGACTGAAGGACAAGAGAGGCGAAGGTCGAGCCTAAATCGAGAGGGCTGTTGCGTCGCCACGCCATCACCATGCCCATGCCGATGCCGACCGCCAGAGTGAAGCACATGCCGGCACCCATGAGGAAGATGGTGTTCCAGAATCGGTAGACCAAAATGTCGAACACGGGTCTGGAACTGGAGAAAGATCGTCCCCAGTCCAGAGTCACCGTGTTTTTCAAATAAAGAAGGTACTGGACATGCAGAGGCTGATCCAACCCGAAGGCTTTTTTCAATCTCGCCTGAGCCGCCTCATCCAGCGCTGGGGAGATCACCTGGGCCGTCGGGTCTCCCGGGACCATCCTGAAAAGGATAAACAGGATGGTCGCCACCGCAAAGAGGGTCATCAGGGTGTACAAGACTCTCCGAATAATGTATTCCTGCACCTCGGATCTCCTTTGGCCGCAGGAGGCGGCCGAGAGGGTCGAGCCGCCTCCGGGTGAAGGGCGGTTTTTATCAGGACTTCTTTGGATAGAGCAGTTTGTTCTGCTTGTCCCAGGTGTAGCCTGCGTCCGCCAGGATCTTCTTCGCCTTTTTCACATCCGTTGGGAAGGGTTTCACCGCTGGGTTGTGCCAGAACTTGTTCGCCGGTGCGATCACGGAGCCCCCCTCGTCGGCCAATCCCGAGAGAATGGCCTCGATGATGAGACCTCTTGGGATGACGTGGGCCAACGCCTTTCGGAAGACTGGATCGGCGAGAGGAGGTCTCCGAACATGGTAGCAAAGGGTGTAGAAGCCGTGGTTGGGATATCCTTTGGCGACCACGTTCTTGACCTTCTGGAGATCCATCAAGAGGCTCGGTTTGAGGATGTAGCGGGTCCTGTCACACTCTCCCTTTTCAAGGGCTACAGCGGTCGCGTCGTGGGAACTGTAAACGATGCCGATGATGCCGGCACACTTGGGCGGATTGAAATGTTGTTTGAAAGCCGACGCTTTGTATTCCCGGCCCTGGTCCCAGTAGTCCAGCTTGAAGGGGCCGCTTCCGATCGGCTTGTCATTGGGGTATTTCAGAGGATCATCGAGCCCCACCTTCTCCGGGATATCCTGCCAAATGTGTTTGGGGATGATGAACATGCCGCCCAGAAGGTTGGTCAGGAATGGGGCAAAGGGCTCTTTCAGCCGGATTTTGACCGAGTCTTTACCTGTGACCTCTACAGACTCGACACGCTCCAGCATGGAGAGAAAGAACGGGGCCTTCCATTTAATGTGGTAATCGAAACTAAATTTCACGTCCTCAACCGTGACCGGCTTGCCGTCGTGCCAGAGCATGCCCTCACGGAGGGTGATGTCAATGGTCTTGGGATCAGGGATGTTGAAGGATTTCGCCATCCAGGGAATCGCCTTGCCGTCGGGATCAATCCTGAACAGGCTGTCATAGATCATCCGGACCTCCATGAATTCGAGATGATCCTTGATAGCGACCGGGTTCCAGTTTTTCACTTCAGCGGTCCGCGCGGTTCTCACGTAACCGTCCCCCTGGACGACTTCCATGTTGATGTCCGCCCAGAAGCTGCCGATCCCGTCTCCGAGCATGGGGGTGAGATTTTTGATGCGGTCGGAACGGTAGGCGTTGGTCATCTGCATGTAGGCCACCACATTCATCGCCTGAAGCTCATTAATTCGTTCTTGCGCTTTGAAAACGATTTCTCGCCTTTTTTCCGCGTTCATCTCTGCCCGCTGCGCAACCGAGAGCTTATCCGTCTCCGGGTCAGACAGGCCTTGCCAATTGAAACCTCCTGCCTTGTACTCGGAGCTCTGGTGGCACTGATAGATAAACACATCCGGATCGATGCGGATAGGAGCTCCTGAAAGCATGACAAACCACATGTCGTAGTCATGCTCCATGATCACCTTTTGCACATTCTGGTTGTAATCGATGGGGTAGGCTTCAACGTCCCAGCCGATGGTCTGAAAGGCTTGGGCGCATGTCCGGACCACTTCCGGCCGGACCGGGTCCATTGCCGCCGTGGCGGTCATCAGCTTCATGGAAGCCACTTTCGCTCCGGGCTGCGCCTGGGCGAAAGCAAAGCCCGGGCCGGCGATCATCGAAGCGCCAATGGCCGTTCCTGTGACCTTCAAAAACTCCCGTCTGTCCATGGTGTGTTTCATTGCAGATCCTCCTTTAAGTGTTTAAACGAGGTGCGTTCTTTCGAACGTTGCCCTTTCTCCCTTTGCCCTTTGCCGCTCTCGCCTTTGCGTTTCCCGTTTCTACGAACCGCAAAATCTCTTGGGCCGTCATGCCGGCAAGGCCCAAGCTTTCCACTGTTCTTGCATTTTTCGTGAAATCGTGGCCTGTCAGAAACTCAGCCAAACGGATGACGGTTTCCATCCTGGACACGTTTATGCCGAGCATTGTGCCTATAGATACCATAGGAACCAGTCCCATGGGAATATCTTCCAGCAAGTACCTGGTAAGTAAGCTTTTCTGGCCTTTCACCTCTTCATAAGCTTTGTTGTCTCTCACGACTTCCGTCAGAGTATTCCCAACGGCGCCGTAAGCGAGCTTGTACCACTCCCGGGTGGACGGCAGCGAGAGGCCTAGGGCGGCCGCGATAGCAAGCCTTTCACGGTCAATCTGCTCGACAAAAGCGCCGATGGAGGGGGTGATGCCGTCCCAGTAGTAAAGCCAGTCTCGGCCGGACTCGATCATTGAAGTGTTCAGCAAGGTCGGCGCAGGATGCATCATGGCGTTGGGATTGGAAAGACTGGTCTCGAGAACATTCCTGCCTGGGTAGATCTGGGGAAAGGCCGTGTTCAGAAGCTTTACAGCGAGTTCGGTTTCACTGGCCGGAAGGGCGGACACCATGAGTTCTTTCTTGATCCCCAGGATCGACGCGTGGCCGGGTTCAGGGCTCCTGCATGCATAGATCAACGAATTGGATTCTGAAAGAGTGACCGGGGTTTTCGGGTTCCTCTGTTCAAGGACTCTCCGGAACTCCAGAGCGCCGCCGGTCGCTCCCGGATGAACAAAAACGACTTGACCGTTTTCCAAATGAGGGGCGAGCGCTTCCGCTACCTCGCGGTGTGCCACTGCGGGCGTGACCACGACAATGATATCGGCATGATCAACGGCTTCGGCGATCTTTTGAGTGGCCAGCTCGATCTTTCCGAAGCCTTTTACAACTCCTCCGACCTGAATGCCGCCCTGGTTACGAATCGTCCGCACGGTTTCAGGGATGATATCGTAAAACCGGACCGGAAATCCCATCAGAGAAAGATGGCCTGCCATGGACTGACCGCCGTTGCCTCCCCCGATGATGGCCCACACGGGTTTTTTTGAATTGGATGGTGCTTTCAAGAGGTGCCTCCTTCTGCGGGCGGGTTGTTCTTAAAGCAAAGTGTCTATGGAGCTATATCCCAGGCCAAAGGCTTCAGCCACGGCCTTATAGGTGATTTTTCCCTTAATGATGTTGGCTCCTAGTTTGATTTCCCGATTTTCCTTCATGGCTCTCTGCCATCCTTTGCCCGCGATTTCGAGCGCGTAGGGCAATGTGGCGTTCGTCAACGCAATGGTCGATGTCTTTGGAACCGCTCCCGGCATATTTGCCACGCAATAGTGAACCACCCCGTCTACCGTGTAGATAGGATGAGAATGCGTCGTCGCCTTGGAGGTTTCAAAACATCCCCCTTGATCAATGGCGACATCCACCAGCACCGATCCTCTCTTCATCATCCTGAGCATTTCGCGCTTGATCAGCTTGGGCGCTTTGGCGCCGGGCAGAAGCACCGCTCCCACCACGACATCTGCCCTTGCGATCAAATCACGAATGGTGGCCGGGCTTGAATAAAGCAGAAAACAGTTGCTGGGCATGACGTCGCTAAGATAGCGCAACCGGTCGAGGTTCATGTCCAGAAGATAGATGATAACCCTAAGAAATCGGGCACATTTGAGCCCACCAACAGGACGGGTTTCTTGACGTTCACTTTACCATAATTTGCCTTGACACAAAGCTCTTTTTTCCATTATAGTCCGCGTCCATTAGTGCCCATTTCCGAAAAAACTTCCTTATTATAGAGGTGTGCAGCGTTTGCCCGGGTTTCCCTATTTGACACCTTGGGAAGCCGGGGTACGAGATCAGATAAGACAGGCATTCTCAAATCTTTTCTTAAACAAGGAGGTTCAAGGGGATCATGCTTTCATTAGTCAATTGGTCATGGGTATTTGGACTATTCGGGTTGTTCATCGCTTTTCTGATTTATCAATGGATAGCAAAGCAGCCCAATGGGACGGAACTGATGCAGAAGATCGAGGGCTATATATTCCAGGGAGCCATGGCGTTC